>Ga0070734_10001272_pt1 | contig 38368 bp, 19 predicted proteins | sample Coa_R1_8_FD_66444 | JGI IMG/M metagenome (GOLD analysis project Ga0070734, IMG submission 66444) | Surface soil microbial communities from Centralia Pennsylvania, which are recovering from an underground coalmine fire - Coalmine... | ecosystem: Environmental > Terrestrial > Soil > Unclassified ...
GCAGCCTGCAAGCCGCTGAGCCGACGGCAGTTGGCCTGGTTTATCTCTGGAAAAACGCTCTCCAAATGGTGCTATCTTGGAAGCTCTCAGAGCAGATGACATCTGGCCTGAGAGCCTTTTCTTTTCCTTATAAATGTGATACAATAATAGGGAGCGACTGGACGCCCCGGTGGCGACAGCCGTTTTTCATGCGCGCAAAAAGAAAGCATGAATACCTGGCCTATCCACCTGCACTTATCACGTTATCGCCCGCCAGCATTGTGGAGGAGAAAGAAGCATCGTTTATGGCTGCTATGAAACGGATTCCCGAAACACCTGAAGAAACCTTTTCTGATGAGCTTGAGCAAGCACCTGGCCGTCTGAACGGCAATGGGCGCGCGAAAAATAATAATGGCGCGGCGGCAAGTGACTATAGCGGCGAGCAGATCGAGATTCTGGAGGGGTTAGAGCCGGTTCGCATCCGCCCGGGCATGTATATCGGCAGCACCGACAGCCGGGGTCTCCATCAACTGGTCTATGAAGTAGTCGATAACAGCGTCGACGAAGCCATGGCAGGTGTCTGCGACCATATTATCATCACGATTCACGCCGATGGCTCGCTGACAGGCGAGGATAATGGCCGGGGCATTCCCGTTGACCCGCACCCCAAGCGCCCCAAGCAGTCGACCCTGGAAGTGGTGATGACCACCCTGCACGCGGGCGGCAAGTTTGGCGGCGATGCGTATAAGCAGGGGTCTGGCGGTCTGCATGGCGTGGGCGTTTCGGCGACCAACGCGCTGAGCGAGTGGTGCCGGGTGGAGGTGAAGCGCAACGGCCAGACCTATATGCAAGAATATCGCCAGGGCAAGCCGGTGAAGCCGGTGCGCGTGATTGGCCCGGCGGAAGGCACGGGGACCAAGACCACCTTCCTGCCTGACCTGACGGTGATGGAAACCCGCGATTTTAATTTCGATTTGCTCGCTCAGCGGTTGCGCGAGATATCCTATATCAACCGTGGGCTGACGATCACTATCCGCGACGAGCGCCCCGGCCAGGAACGCGAACAGACCTATTATTTCGAGGGCGGCCTGATGTCCTTTGTGCGCCATCTGAACAAGGCGCGGCAGTGTGTGATGGCGAAGCCGCTGCACGTGGAAAAGCGGATGGACCGCACGCTGGTGGAAATCGCCCTGCAATATAACGATGGCTACAGCGAAACGCTGTTTTCCTTTGCCAACGGCATCAACACCGTCGATGGTGGCACGCATCTGACCGGCTTCCGCGCCGCGCTGACACGCACCCTGAATGACTATGGCCGCAAGATGAATTGGCTCAAAGAGAACGAGAGCAACCTGACCGGCGATGATGTACGCGAGGGTCTGACGGCGGTCATCAGCGTGAAGCTGCCCAACCCCCAGTTTGAAAGCCAGACCAAAAACAAGCTGAATAACGCCGAGGTGCGTAACCAGGTGGAAAGCCTGTTGGCCGAGTCGCTTCAGAAGTATCTGGAGGAGACGCCCAGCGAGGCGCGCAAGATCATCGACAAATGCCTGACGGCCTCGCGCGCGCGCGAAGCGGCCCGCAAGGCCAAAGAATTGATTCGCCAACCCAAGGGCATTCTGGATACGACGTTGCCCGGTAAGCTTGCCGACTGCTCAGAGCGGCGTTCCGAACGCTGCGAACTCTTCCTGGTGGAAGGCGATTCGGCTGGTGGCTCAGCCAAGCAAGCGCGTGACCGGCACTTCCAGGCGATTTTGCCGCTGCGTGGCAAAATCCTGAATGTGGAACGGGCGCGGCTGGATAAGATGCTGGGCAATGAAGAGATCAAGAATATGGTGACGGCGCTGGGCACCGGCATTGGCGATTTATTCACGATGGAGCGCATTCGCTATGGGCGTGTCCTGCTGATGACCGACGCTGATGTCGATGGCAGCCATATTCGGACGCTGCTGTTGACGTTGTTCTATCGCTACCTGCCGCAGCTTATCAGTGACGGTCGGCTCTATATCGCGCAGCCACCGCTTTATCGCATTCAGAACGGTAAGAACCGCCAGTATGTCTATAGTGACGAAGAGCGCGATGCTTATCTCGCCAGCTTGAATGGCAAGAGCGTCGCCGTCAACCGCTATAAAGGTCTGGGCGAGATGGACCCCGAAGAACTCTGGGAGACGACGATGAACCCGGCTACCCGAACCATCCTTCAGGTGACGGTTGAAGATGCGGCGCGGGCTGACGAAATCTTCAACACGCTGATGGGCGACGAGGTGATGCCGCGCCGCCGCTTTATCGAGGCGCATGCCCGGCAGGTAAAGAACCTGGATATATAAGAGAGCGGTTTTTGTTGTAAATTTTAGACCTTTTCGAGGGTCATGTTGGTGCTGGGCAACAGCAGCCCCACCTGGATGGGTGGCGCGTGACAGCAGGTATGGTGGCGCCTTCCGAATTGGAAGTTGATCAGTGACAGATGGGAGGCAGGCTTTTGCCAAGAAAGAGGAAGCGCGGGACGCCCTCATAACCATCGCGTCTTCTCTGCTGGAACCGCGCGCCCCTGCGACTATGGGGCTGCGATGAGAGGTTCGAAGCTGTCGTGCATCGCCTGCCTCTCTCGTGCTCGGAACGCGGGATTGCGCTCGGCAGGTGGCAGGAGATACCGCTCGAGGATGCCCCGACTGTGCTGCTGCACCCAGGTGACTCGTGGTTTGCGTCTGGTTTCATAGCTGTCCAGGGCCTGCTCTACCGTCTCGGCACTCCGCAGCTCCTCGGCCAGCACCCAGGCATCCTCCAGTGCCAGACACCCGCCCTGGGCCATCGTGGGAGCACAGGCGTGGGCGGCATCCCCGATCAGCACGACGCGGCCCCGGTGCCAGTGGTCGACTTCCACCCACTCGGCGGGGCCACAGTAGATCTGTTCGTCGCGCGAGAGCGCAGCAAGACATACCTGAACTGGCCCACCGAAGTCGGCAAATCGCTTCCGCAAGCGGGCCAGGCGACCCTGCACCGGGTCATGGACACGTGGCATCCCGACGGCCCCAAACACATTGGTCGGTCCCGCTAAGAGGGGTGTGATCCCAAAGAAGCACTCTTCGCCAAACAGGATGCTGAAGTTCGTCGGGTCTGGCGGTTGGATCGGGACCAGACTGCGCCAGAGCATCAATCCGGTGTAGCCAGCCTGGACGGGCCCCAGCACCAGCGTGCGCACGGTCGAGGATATCCCGTCGGCCCCCACCACGAGATCGTAGTCACCGGTTGATCCATCACTGAAGCCCACCTGGACCCGCTGCTCCTCCTCAAGCAAGAACACGACTGAGGTGCCGAGTCGGCAGGGGGCCGCGGCGGCACCCGCAACCAAGATTTGCTGGAGCCGAGGTCGATCAATGGCAATGCAAGGGTCGCCCCCACCCCACAGGTCCTCCAGATCGAGCGCGCACAGCACCGCTCCAGCCTGATCACCATAGACCCAGTGGCGGACGATTGCTCCTGCTTGCGCGACCGCGTCGCCCAATCCTAGCGCGTGCAACACGCGCATGCCGTTAGCATGGAGCTGAATGGCTGCCCCGGTGGCTTGCCAGACAGGGCTGTGCTCGACCACCTCCGCTGTGAATCCCTGCTGATGCAGGACCCTCGCCAGGGTGAGTCCGGCGATGCCTCCCCCCACGATCAATATCCGTTGCAAATCAGCCATCGTTCCCTCTTCCTCCTCTCGCATGATCGAGAGTGTCTCCCTACTCCGCAACTGGAGCCGGGCGTGCGGGCCGACGCCCCCAGGCGGTGAACAGGAGGTGCGAGCTGATGACAAAGTCAGCACCAGCATAGGTTGCAAACACATTGAAGGTGGCACCGCGCGGGATGGGCGTGCCATCCTGATGGAAATGTATCAGGAGAGGGCGCTGTAAAAGACTCCAAGCGGGTGATTATCGAAGAAGGGTGCCATGCAGGCCGAGGCACTCACGTCACACCCATGCCCCTTTCGCTCATCACTGTACCTGAAGCGCGTGCTACCCACATGCGCAAGACTACCCATTTCTGGCAGGCTGGCGCGGGCGGCAATCACCTCACCAGCGTCGTCCGTGCATAAGTAGAATGCTGTAGCTTGAGAGCGGTCGCTTGCCATGGTGGCGTGCAGCCCATAGGACACACCCGCCAGGAAATACAGCATCTTGCCGATGAGCGACAGCGACTTGATGGCTATACTGGCACCAGCACAGATGGCCCTGGACAGTTGGAACAGCTCGACCTGGAGGGCTGGAGTTCGCTGGGAGGGAGCTTTGCTGAGCCTATTTTGCTGGCGGCTGGGTGCCGGTGAGCATCGCCAGCGATGTAGGTACGCTGGATGTCTTTGCTGGCACCGATCACGGTTCCTGGCATCGGGAGGGGAGCTTTGATCGCGCCTCTAGCTGTCTGGGCTGAGGCCCCTGGGAATCGTTGGGGATGCCGCGAGCATGTACCAGCCGAGATACGTATGTTGCCACGCTGCCAAGGAGACGAGCAAAAGGTCGTGAGGGCGGGGCACTCCTGCCCTCACGGTGGCAATATAAAGGAGAAACCCATGTATGCAACCCTGCGAGGTCCCTTCGGCCTCATTCACCTCGACCAGGCGGTTCTGACCATTGGGCGCAGCCGCCAGAACCGGCTGGCCTTCACGCATCGGCAGATTTCCGCCAGGCACGCGGAAATCCATCCACTGGGCAATGGTCGTTTTCAGATGATCGATGTAGGCAGCACAAATGGCACCTCGGTCAATGGGTTGCGCTTGACCGCCGGGACGCCTTATCCCCTGGGGGATGGGGACACGCTGCTCCTGGGTGGACCTGGGGGCATCGCACTGGTCTTTGCCTACAGCGCTGCTCCAGCCCAGGCGGCTCCGCCGCAGCCCGACCCACTCACGACAGATCATGAGTCGCGGGAACCGACCCACCCCAGTGGGAGGCATGCCCCGCCGCCTATCGCTGTGCCTGCCGCGGTCCTGCCGGGGCCACCTCCACCGGCCCCGGCACCCTGGCCCGTGCTGGGCCAGGGTGGCCCACCCGTGCCGCCGCTTCCTGCCCAGGTGCCAGGTGGTCCCATCTCTTCTGCTGGGCAGGACTGGCCGCCCGTGGCATTTCCTCCAGCGCCCTTGCCCGCCGCGATCAGCACCACCGCCCGCTACAAGCATCCGCCACTGATTGCGCTGCTCGGTGGAGGTTTACTGGTGCTGGTTTTAGTGGTCGCGGGCATCGGACTGGGCGGTAAACTGCTCGGACGCTCCACCCCTCGGCCAACGGCTCCGGTGGTGGTCAACACGCGCCCACCAACCCCCACGCCTGCATCTGCTGTCATTCAGACGGCCAGCGTGACGGTACAGGGGCAGGCGACGACGGTCTTGACGACCACACAGGGGCAGACGCTCTACTACTTCACGCCCGATACCGCCACCACCACCGCCTGTACGGGGACCTGTATCGCCAAGTGGCCCCCGCTGCTCTTCCAGGGTGCAGGCACACCCACCGCGGCCACGGCGCTGCCGGGCACGCTGAGCGTTCAGCAGACCGCGAATGGGGCGCAGGTAGAGTATAATGGGCATTTCCTCTACACCTTCAGCGGCGACACCGCGCCAGGCCAGGTGAACGGCCAGGGCAAGGGTGGAAAGTGGTTTGTTGCGACGCCGCAGCTTTCGGACCAGAACTGAGCAAGCGCATAGAGAGGAAGGGCAATCTGTGCTGGCTCCTCCGTCGACCTACCTCCTCGTGGTCGAGGACGATGACGCCATCAGCCTGGTGCTGCGGGACCTTCTGCATGCCGTCGGCTACCAGGTCATCACGGTCCCCGATGGCCTCCTGGAGCAGGTGCGTGCCAGCCCATATCGCCAGGAGGTGCTGCGTAGAGCAGGCGCAGATACGCGCCTGAGGAGTCTACGGCAAAACAGCCAGGATGTCTTCCCTCGAAAGAGTTATTGGGAGGGGATCGTGTCCTCTTCACGAGCGAGGAGATGGAGGACACGTGCACGGGCCACGGCCTGAGTGCGATTCTCTGCGTTGAGTTTCGCCAGGAGGTGCTTGATGTGCAGTTTGACGGTGTGCAGGCTGAGGATCAGACGCTCGGCAATCTGCTGGTTGGAGAGCCCTTCGGCCACCAGTTGGAGCACGTCATGCTCGCGTGCACTCAGCGGTTCATAGGGTGTCGGGCGGGGTGCGGCTTGCGTCGAAGGATCGGGCTGAGCATGCCGCATGGGGGCAATCGCTGCCTGAATCCGCTGGAGGTAGTCAGGCGAGGCGCTGGTAAACGGGGCCATCAGGGCGAGCAGGTGCGCCATCGTCTCGCCTTCGTCGGCAAAGAGGCGCAGATAGCCCTCTGGTTCGGCCTGAGCGAGGATAGGCCCCAGCGTGGAAAGGGCCTGCTTTGTCTTGCCCTGGGCATATAGCGCCAGCGCGAGCAGCATCTGCACCTCGATGCGGCGTCCCTGAGCGCCTGCCTCAACGACAATCTCCAGCAAACGCTCCAACAGCATTCGCGCTTGAGCGAGCGACGAGGCATGCCGGTGGCCGCGCCCACGCGCGAGCAACACCCGCGCCAACGCGACATAGCGCACATAATCTTTCTTCGAAAGCCTGGTCGGAAGGGGGTCGTCGTAGCGCAATCCGCAAGTTGCGGCCCAGTGCAAGGCTGGCTCGAGCTGACCGCAGGCGAGGGCAAGGCGAACCGGAACCAGCATCAGCACGTCTTTCGCCGCCTGGGGGATGGGAAACCGCGCCACATCAAACTCCTCGCGTTTCAACAGGTGTCCGGCCCACTCCCCGTTGCCTTGCGCCAGCGCCACGTGCGCCTGTATTCTGAGTCCGAACAGAGCGAACTCAGGGGTGGGGCGAGCAAGATTTGGAAGTGGACCAAACGTGAGGAGTTGCTGCGCAGCGGACTCCGCTTCTTGCAGCCGATTCCACTCGCAGAGCAGCACTCCAGAGCGCCAATGCGCCCATAAAAGCAGCGTGAGTGGTGGATCGCGCTGCTCATGGCAGGAGCGGAACACATCCTCATAGAGCCGTCCCATCTCGCGTAAGCGGCCCTGCTCTTCGTACAGATCGTCGAGACTTGAGATGATCAGGTGATTGGGGAGCGTTCCGCCAGCAGGATAGGCGTTCCGCCATATCTGCTCCGAGGTCTGCATATCCCCGCGCGCGCGATAGGCCGCCCCAAGCAGCACCTGCTGACGCCACAGGGTGAAACGACTCCAGGCCGTCTCCGGTCCCTGGAGCAAATGCGTCACCTCCGCAGTGTACGCAAGCACCCGTGGGATATTGCCCTGTTTCAGCGCAAGCGCTGCCTGGTATAGTGCCAGTTCCCGTTGCAGTGCTGTCTGTGACCCGGGGTTGTCCTGCGCATGCGCCTCCACTAGCGCGGTGAGGTGTTTGATGACCTGCTCGGGGTCAAGCGGCTCCGACGTGCGCAGGGGCTGTGTCCAGAGCAAGGCGAGCGAGAGGGACACCGAGGCCGCGATGAACTTCTGCGGGAACTGGTCCAGCCAACGGCTCAGAAGTACGAGCTTCCCTTGCTCTACTAACGATGGCACCAACCCTTCTATGAGGCGTGCCGCGTGAGGCAGGTCACCAGAGAGCAAGGCATATTCACAGGCGTCCTCTCCGCATCCGTGCTGTTCATACCAGCGACCGGCCCGACGATACAACTCCGGCACAAGGGCCGGTTCCTGCTGCTGGAGGAGGGTGCGCAGCGTTTCGGCGAAGAGCGGATGATAGCGATACCAGGTCTCGGTGTCATCCAGCGCACTGACAAAGAGATGTTCCTGGAGCAGAGCAGCGAGCTTCCGTTGTCCACCAGACTCGCCAGTAACGATCTCGCAGAGCGGCCCGGTGAGCCGCTCCAGGATGCTTGTCTGGAGCAAAAAGCGCTGCATTTCCGGTGGTTGCCGCATCAGGATTTCTTCCCGCACGTAGTCCAGGAGAAAGCGATGGGTCACCCCCGTCGTCCGAAGCAGGAGCGCGGCATCGGTCTGCCCGCGCAGAGCCAGTGTCACCAATTGGATGCCAGCAATCCAGCCCTGGGTGCGCTCTTCCAGCAGACGGATCGCCTGGGAGCCGAGCGGAAGGGCCATCGCCTGCACAAACGCCTCGATCTCGGCTGACCCAAACCGCAGCTCCTGGCTGGGCACTTGCGCCAGCTGATTCCTGGCGCGCCACTGCGCCAGCCGCGGCAAGTCCCTGCGTGTGCCGACCAGCACATGCAGGCGCGCGGGGAGATGAGCGAGCAGGAACAGCAGCAGGGCTTGACTCGCCTCGGTCGTGAGCAGGTGGACATCATCCAGGATCAAGACCGTTTCGGCTGAAAGCAGGCGTTCCAGGTCGTTGAGGAGCCGGATCAGGACCCGTTCGCGCGCGTCAGGATGCCAGGGCCGCTCGGTCTCTCCCAGGGGGGCCAGGCGCGCATCGAGGCGGGCCAGCGCAGCGAGGAGCGCGGCAAGCAAGCGTGCCGGGTCGTTCTCGCCCTCTTCGCAGGAAAGCCAGGCCACCGGCCTGGTGGTCGCGGCAGCCCAGGCGGCCAGGAGCGTGGTCTTGCCAGCGCCAGCCGGAGCCGAGACCAGGGTCAGCGGGCCTCGCAGTCCCTGCTCCAGGAGCGCGAGCAGGCGTGGGCGCGCAATATGCGGCACCGGCAGACGCGGCGGGGTAATGCTGGTCTGGAGGATCATGGTCGCCGGTGGCGCTGGCCAAGACCGGGGAAGGTGCGCAACCGGCGGCGCGTCCTCACCGGTTTGCTCGCTTGCACGGCGTTCAGCAGCGGTTGCCAGGTGGCGCGCGGCCTCACGCAGTTTCGCTCCCGTGAGATTGGCGGAGAGGCCCAGGTAACAGCGGGAGAGTCGTCCGCGCTGGCGACGATAGGCCCGCCAGTACCACCCGCCGCGCCGATTGCCAGCAGGGGCTTTGTGGGCAGTAAAGGAGCCCTCCTCACTGGTAAAGGTGAAGGTGGTCGCTGTTTCGAGCCAGGCGTACCAGGAAGGCGTATCCAGGAGCACGGCCACGGGGTGTCCCTGCTGGGCATACAGCAACCATCCGTTCTGAACGGCTCCGGCGGGTGGGGAGCGGTTTGGCATGAGGCAGCACTCCGCTAGGAAGGTGGTAGGTGTTAGGGATCCTCCGCACAGGTCTCTAACAGCAAGCATAGCAGAAGGGGGAGGAAACCGCAAGGAACCATGACCGCCGTAGCAGATGCTGAACGAATCTCCTGCCAGCAGCCGCCGCAGACCAGCGATGGCTGTTGCCCTTGCTTGGATTGTGAGTATTCCAGGCTGCTTCGTTACTTTCCGTGTTGCTCAGCCTGATCCGGTCCGTGTTCGCGGTGCTGCCCTTGCTTCCCTCGCCAGTCCTCGCAGGAGTTCCCTGTATTTTGCCCTGGTCTCCACAGTTTTGGCGTGTTTTGCCCCAAAGACCTGTTCGCGGACCATGAGCACCTGGTGATAGAGTGCGGCAGCCTCCCTGGGGTTCCCTTGCGCCTGGTGGAGTGTAGCGAATTGATGCAGGATGTCGGCAGTGTCAGGATGCTGTGGGCCGACAGCCTGTTCGCGAAGCATGAGTGCTCGTTGGAGGAGCGCCTCCGCCTCCGCATACTTTCCCTGCTCAGTGAACAGGTGCGCCAAACCACTAAGCGGAGAGGCTACCAAAGGATGCTGCGGCCCCAACTGCTCTTCTCTGATTTGTAATGCTCGCTGGTAAAGCGGTTCGGCCTGCATATATTTCTCCTGCTTCAGATAGACGTTCGCCAGGTTGTTCAGCAAGGTAGCCACCTGGAGATGGGTCGGCCCCAGGTGGCGTTCCCTGATCCGCAGGGCACGTTGATAGAGTTGTTCAGCGTCCCGATACTCGCCTTGCTCTTGAGAAAGAGACGCTAAGCTGCCAAGGAGCAATGTGATCTGCAAATGCTCCGGCCCTAATTGACGTTCTTCTATCTGGAGTGCTCGCTGAAGCAGCGGATACGCCTGCGCATACTTTCCCTGATCTTTATAGAGTGCTGCCAGGTTGTGGAGCGCATAAGCTACCTGAAGATGGTCTGGCCCCAAGACCTGTTCGCGCAGGTGCAACACCCGCTGAAAAAGCGGGTCGGCCTGCGTGAACTTTCCCTGTCGAAAGTACAGCCCTCCCAGGTTGTTCAGCAAGGTAGCCACCTGGAGATGGTCTGGCTCCAAGACCTGTTCGCGGATAGCGAGCGCTCGCTGAAAAAGAGGCTCGGCGAGGGTATAAAAGGCATGTTCCCGCAAATAGAGACCCGTCCGGTCGAGCAGGTCGGCGGCCTCGGGGAGCCGAAGTTCATGGTGCTGGATGAGCGCATCGCACGCTTGCGCCTGCTCCAGATACCGCAGGCACGTGGGCCAGGTGGCAACCTCTTCTTTCGGATGAGGAGGAAAGGCGGCGTTCACGGCACAGACCACGCGCTCAGCCCACTGGCGCTGCTCTGCCGGGTCCAACCGTTCTCTGAGCACGACTTGCACCAGGCGATGCATACCTATCAGGTTGGCCTTCGTCAGACGCTTCACCAGGGAAAACTTCAGAACCTCCTCAAGCATCTGGTTGAATGTGAACGCATCCCCTGCCGCCTGCTGAAGCACAGGAGTCCAGTAAGGAGCACCACTGGTGAGGAGTTCTTCGGGGATATGATCGGGAGCGAGAAAGGCGCAGACACGCAAGAGGTCGGCTGCCGCAGGGTTGGCGTGCTCCACTTTTTGAAACGAAAGCGACCAGGTTGTTGCCACCGAGTCCGGGTACTGGGTCGCCTGGGTTCCGCGCCTGGCGAGCAGGGCCGAGCGGTGGGCTTGATAGAGGTGGAGATAGTCGGAGAAACTGCACCCGGTTTCTTCGATATAGGCGCCCGCCTGATCGAGGGCAAGCGGAAAATGGTCGAGTGCTACCACGATGTTGCCCGCCTCATTGATCTCTTCCTCCGAGGCGCGCGCCAGGCGTTGCGCGCGCCGCAGAAGCAACTGCGTTCCCTCCAGAAAGCTCATGCTTTCCACTTCGACAGGCGTTGCCAGAGACCCAACCGCGTTGGCACGGGTGGTCAGCAGGATGCTTCCATTCCCTTGTTGGGGCATGTACTCCTGGACCAGAGAGAGATCATCCGCGTTGTCGAAGATCAGTAGCCAGGATTGCTGGCACTGCTCCAGCCAGCGTTTGACCGCAGCCACCAGCTTGTGCTGGTCCGTCTCGGCTTTTGCCGGGAAAGCCGGGAGCAGCTCTGCGAGGGTCACAAAGCTGGTCATGATCGCCTCGGCGCTTCCGGCATTGATCCAGAGCGTGTGGGTATAGCGACCCTGCTCACGAGCACGGTAGGCATATTCGACCGCAATCTGCGTTTTGCCGATTCCTCCCAGTCCTTTGATCGCCTGGGGTTGCGTCAGCGCGGCTCGTTGCGTGGCTGTCGGATGATCTGGCCGCCTGGGGGCGAGATGCCAATCGAGCTGATCAAGCAGGTCATCCCGCCCGGTAAAATGCGGATTGCGTGGATAGGGAAGCTGCCAAAGGGAGGGGGGATGATCTGCGGAGCGCAGCGGCGGCTGGGCCACCGGCTGCTCCTCGCTTCCCTGATCAAGCACGAGCCCGAGTTCCTGGGCACTCGTGCAGAACAGATCACAGAGTTTTGCACGGAAATACGAGCCAGGGGTTGTCTTGCCTCGCTCCCAACGACTGACGTTATGTTGGGTGGTGCCTAAGTGATCGGCGACTTCTTGCTGTGTCCAGTGGCGACGTTTGCGTGCCTCGACCAACTGCGTTCTTGCAGCCTGTTTCATGGCGCAACACTCCTGACATCCTTAGAGTGACTGGCAAACATGGACTAAATGGACTACCGGATGGATTATATGGCGTTCCCTTTTAACTCGTCAATGAGCCATACTTCGCGTGGGAGGCTCGCCAGGCTCGGCATCGGCGGCTCTCTATAAGCTTGCATCGGTCCTCGTCCCGTGGGCGCATAGTCGCAGATCGCGCCGCTGATGGGAGGCCGCTCGTTTGGCATCCCTCAGAAGGGCCAAAGGGAAGCGGCTGGAAGTGGTGCCGGGTTTCGTTCTTTTCGTTTCTCTCAAAACTCAATGCTGTGCTAAACAAGGAGGCGTCATGATGCGCTCATGGAGTGTGCTCCCCTGGTTTCAGGGACGGATTCAGCGGATGCGATCCCTGCTGAGATCGGCAGTGCGCCGCCAGGCAATGCCCCTGATGTTAGTGGTTCTGCTCGTCAGTACCATCCTGGGTCCCTTCGCCCAGGCTGGCCTGGGCTTCGCCGCACCAGTCTATGCCCAGGGCAACGGATCAGGCACGCCTAATCGCTTCAACCCCTCCACGGATACGACCTCGGTGAGCCATCCGGCCACCCAGACAGGTCCTACCGCCGGGAATCCGCCGCCGCCCGGATCGTTCCAACGCAGCGGTCCACCCTCCATGCAGCCGGGCTTACTTCCCTTGCAGCCCGGCAAGGCCGCTCATTTCCTGGGCAGCGACGGACGACTGGAGGTCAACGTGCCCAGCGGGGCCATCACCTCGGCAGATATGAGCGCCGCGAGCGGCCAGGTCGATCTGAAAATTACCCAGATTGCCCCGGCCTCCGGCTCGAATGCCGGGGGCAGTGGGCATGTCTCCTTTGGCACCTATCTGTTGCAGGTGGTCGATGGAACGGGCAAGCTCGTTCCCCATGGCCTGCGCCAGCCAGTGACCTTGACCTACCACTACGGGCCGGGGAGTGCCACCGATGTGGCCCATGCCGTGGTGGTGTTCAACAGCGCTTTGCCCGCCGGGGTCAGTCTGGCGGCTGCGCCGACCTCACCGCCTGCTGGCACCTCTGCCAGCACCCTCCGCTTGGGTGCGCCCCAGACGAAACAGACGACACTTAATAGCACCCAGCAGACGCTCTCAGTCAACACAACCCTGACCACCGCGGCCACCTCGGCTAGTTTCGATACGGATGCCCCGGTTGCCATCTTTGGCAGCCCTGATCCCTTCAATGTAAACCTGAATGCCGGGGCGCTTACCTTCGGCTTACCCATCGATGTACCTGCTGGACCGGGGGGCCTGACCCCCCCGCTCACGCTCTCCTACAGCAGCGAGAATGTGAGCGAACAACATAACCCACAGGGAGCCGCGCCCTGGGTTGGGGAAGGGTGGAATCTCACGCTCGGCGACATCAGTTGGGCTGAGCATAACGTAGCGGCGCAGAGCGGAGGCAATACCTGGGAGAGCAGTTGGCAGCTCGCTGACCTCTTCGGGAATAGTGCCGAATTGATTCCCCCCAATGTCAATGTCTCGACCTATTATGATGACACGCCCAACGTCTACTACAATAAGTCCGCCAACAGCTATCCCAACGAGCCGATCGAGTGGCGGACGGCCACCAATTCACCGACGCGCATCTACTCCTATGTCGGCCCCAATAGCCTGCCGAACATGCCAGCTAAAGTCTCCTGCTTTCGGGTCTATCTGCCTAACGGGATCATGGAAGAGTTTGGCTGTACGCCCGATTCGGTGGAGTATTACTATGTGCCCAGCAATCTGAACAGCCAGTATATTGCCAAGTGGTTACTTGATCTGATCATCGACCCCCAGGGCAACCAGATTCACATCACCTACCAGAATCACTCGGCCAGCCTCAACGGCGTCTCCTACACCCGCGATGTGGAGCCGCAGACGGTGGAGTGGGATGCCCCCAGTTGCCACAGCGTCCAGAGCGCCTGTGTCCCATCCTGGCAGCCCTTGATGCGCGTCAACTTTGTCGCCAGCCACAATATTGCCCGCCTGACCAATAGCCCGTCCGGGTGCAACACCGGTTCGCTCATGCGCTGCGATGATCCGCTGGACCTCTCCGGCAGTGGGGGCGAAGTCGCCCCGGAGGTGCAGAATACCTTTGCGCTCAATGACCTCCAGGTACAGGTCAGAAGCAGCAGCAGCGCCAGTTGGAACACGCTGGAAGACTACCAGTTCAGCTATGAAGCCAGCGGTCCGGCTACCATCACTGATCCAGTCACGGGTCTGTCGTACTCCCATGCGGGGATGTTCGACCTGACGCAGCTCAAGGTGGTGGGGGACGATGGCAGCACAACCCTGCCCACGCGAACCTTTAGCTATACGGCGATTGCGCAGCACTACGAGGATGCCGCCTTCAAGGCGGTTCCCAGCAGCAACTGCGGCTGGAGCTGGAACACCAACTGCTACCTGTGGGACCAGAGCCACAGCGGGAACAGTCGCTATATGACTTCGGCCAGCAATGGGCAGGGACTGGCCCAAACCTTTAGCTGGGCAGAAGCGCGCAACAACACTCACGGGGTCAATAGTGGTGGGAGTTCGACCGACCCGCTCTACTGCGATAGTCACCAGAGTGGCTACCCCTGCGACCTGGCCGACGATGAGAACTGGAGTCATGTTGTCTTGACCGGCCAGAGCAACTCCGTGGTCCGTCCCAGTTCATCGGGGAATAACACCGTCACCAGTACGACGAGCTACAGTTATCTCCTTTCACATCTAGGCGCCCAACCCTGCTCGGATTGTACGGTGGGCTATGACTGGGGCGATCAAAACGATCTGGACTACCTGGACTTCTACAATGGCAAGTTCATGGGCTTCACCCAGGTGACGGTGACCAACCCGGATGGCTCGGTGGAGGTCCACCATTACAAAGCCACCGGGGGCTGGGGCGTCTATGACGCCAGCAAAGTGACCTGCATCAGCAATCCGCCCTGCCACAGTGCCCCCTGGTGGAGTTCATCGACGGCCTTACATGGGCGCGAATATGAGGCCGATTATTACGATACCGATGGCACCACGCTTCTCAAGCAGGTGAAGACGCAGTATCAACTGACGTGCCCACCCAGCGGGGTGGGCGGAACCCCTGGCTTTGGGCCAGGGCAGTTGCGCAGCATGTTGGACCCGGATAACCCGGTGGTGGTCTGTGACATCCAGACCGGCCAGGTCGATACATATACTTTTGATGGCGCGTCTAGCAGCCTGGCCGTCCCCCACCAGACGCTGGCTTACACCTACGACGCGCACGGCAATATCCTCACCGCCACCGTCACCACCAACGATGGGGGCACCACTGGCAGCCCGACCACCATTGTGCAACATAACGACTACATCCTGAACATTACCTTCACCGCCAACTGGAACGGGGTCACGGGGTTGCACCTGGTTGATTTCCTGGCGGATAGCTATCTCTCAGATGCTGGCAACACTGTCCACACGGATTGTGGATTTTTCAGCTATGATGGACAGAGTTTTGCCACCGGGCAGCAAAGCACGCTGACACGAGGGAATGTCACTACCGAAGATCACTACACCTCCTGCGGCACCTCTGCCAATAGCTTTGCCACCAGTGGGCTCATTCGCGTGACCTCTGCCTATGACCAGTATGGCAATCCGGTCGCTACGACAGATGCCGATGGCAACGCAGGTAACAACAGCCATGTGGGATGCACCATCGGGAGTACACAATATAGTATTTGTTTCACGTATGACAGCACGTTTGAAGCCGTCCCGCAGAGCCTGACGAATGCCCTGGGGCAGCGCGTGACCACGACCTCTACGAATGCGGCAGGCGGTGGGTTTGGACTCTGGCCGACCACGACCACCGATGCCAACGGCCAGATCACCACCGCTGCCTACGACCCCATGGGCCGACAAACGAGCACCACGCTGCCCGGGGAAACGAGCGGCCTGACTACGACCACCACCAGCTACACCGACTGGTGTACCGGAACCAGCGCGCAAACCCCCTGCGTGGAAGTGGATACCACCCAGCGGCTCGACAGCGGCACCACGGTGACCAGCCGCGCGTTCTATGATGGCTGGGGTGATCTGGTGGAGACGCGCGCTCCTGGCCCCAACGGGCAGGATGTGGTGCAGTACGCTGATTACGACCCCTCTGGGCAGGTCGTCTTCCTGAGCAACAAGTATTTTGTCTCTGCCTATACCGGCGGGCCAGGCGCCTCAGCCTTTGCCACGCCTGATGCCTCGCAGGCGGGCACCAGCTACACCTACACCAACCTGCGTTCTACCACCGTTAAGGACGCGCTCTCTCACACGACGACCACGACGCTTTCCGTGGTTTGTGGCGTGGTCAGCAGCGACAGCGCCTGCTACGAAGCCAGCACCATCGTGGACCCGCTGGGGCATCAAAGCGCTACCTACAGTGATGCGTTGGGGGCCGAGACGTACAGCCAGACCTTTACCGGCAACAGCCCCAGCACCTACGCCGTCTATGCCGCCACCAGCACGACCTATGACTTGCAGGGCGATGTCGCCAAGGTGACGTATCCCAACGGCACCAGCGCTGCCACCTATACCTACGACGATACCGGGCGCGAAACGGGGATGAGCGATCCTAACCGGGGCACTCAGAGCTATAGCTACGACGCCAATGGCAACCTGATCGAGTTGGTGGACGCGCGGGGCAGTGCCGGGACGATCTTCATCGGCTACGATGCACTGGATCGACAGCTCTGGCGCAACACCTCGAACAGCGCCACCGGCGCCTATGTCACCTACAGCTATGACAGCACAGCGAACGGCAACCTGGGTGGCGGGCATGTCACCGGCGAGACCTTTACCGGTGGCCCCAACCGCTCACTCTCTGGCTCCGAGAGCTTTGTCTATGATGGGCGAGACCGCCTCACCAGTCAGACCCTGACCGTCGGTGGAACCAGTTATACGACTCAGACCGCCTATAATGATGCCAATCAGGTGACGAGCCTGACCTATCCCGATGGGGAAGTGGTCAGCCAGAACTATACCAACGAAGGCTGGCTGGGGGGCGTGACCACCCAGCAGAAGGGGGTCACGACGACCTTGCTCAGCCAGGCAGGTTACACCGGACCTGGCGGAGCCGCGGGGCTGATGACCAGCGCGCTCCTGAATGCGTGCGACTGCCAGTACAGCGCGAGCTACGATCTGCTGCTGCGTCAGACCGATAACAAGCTGACACGCAGCAGCGATAACCTGCTGCTCTTTGACCAGACGCGCACCTTTGACGCGGCAGGCAACGTCAGCAGCATCAGCACGACGCTGCCGCAGGGCACCGATACGCAGGCCTTCTGCTACGACGAGCAGAATCGGCTCACCTGGGCAGGCTCGAAGGGCACGCCGCCTTGCACTGGAACGGCCATCACGCCCGGTACGCTCACGGCGGCGCAGTACAGCGAGAGCTTTACCTATGACAACCTGAATCGGATGACCAGCGGGCCTCTTGGCACCTATACCTATGGCGACCCGGCCCACCTGGATGCCGTCACCGGTATCGGGTCCAGCTACACTGCCAGCTATGACGCGGCGGGCAACATGATCTGCCGCGCCACCACCAGCAGCGCGACCTGTGCTGGCGGCGCCTCGACGGGGGAGCAGATGAGCTATGATAATGAAGGGCAGCTCATCGCCTGGCAGAACGCGCCTACCAATCCCACCGCGCAGGCGGACTATCTCTATGATGGGCAAGGCAACCGCGTCGAGCAGCAAGTCACTCAGCAAGGGGCCACGACGACGACGGTCTATGTGGGCAATCTGGAGGAGATTGCCACGAGTGGTACGACCACGACAACCACCGTCTACTACTACGCCAATGGGCAGCGCATTGCGATGGCGGTCAATGGGGTCATCTCCTGTATGCTCAGTGATACCAACGGCAGCACGAGCATAATCGTCGATGCCCAGGGCAACGCGCAGACTTGCCAACTCTACGACCCCTATGGTGTGCCGCGCTACACGTGTGCGACGCTGCCGACGGATTACGGCTATGGCGGGCAGCATGTCGATCCCACCACGATGCTGAACTTTGACGGGGGCAGGTACTATGACCCGGCCACCGGGCAGTTTACCAGCCCGGGTAGCTCCGGTGGAGGAGGGACAGGCAACCCCTATCTGAGAGGGGGCGGGAATCCTGAGAACAACGAGCCTGGAACGGGCATTCCGAGCGGAAGCAGGCGCACTGGCGCCCATCACCCAGGGGTGGTGATTGTCAATGAGGGAGCGCCTCAAGGCCCAACGCCTGGCGCACCTTCTGACGGGCCTACTGTTGTGCCGCCCATGATTATCTTGGCAGATGAGGTCGGGGCAGATGACATCATTCTTATCATCCTGTTTCTCATCTCATTGCTTGGTCCGCCTCCCACACCGGTGCTGCCACCGGTGCCGCCAGGAGGATCGATTGTCTATCCGCTCCCACCGGGAAGTCCGTTTCCTGGTCAACCGACAAATCCTCCAGGTGTGCCTCCGGCGCTTGATCCTGGTGCCCAGGGCACCACGGGAGGAAATAAGGGCGGCAACAGGAGTCAGCGGCGCGGGAACAAGGGAAAAGGTGGCGGAATGATCAAGAAAGGGCGGGATCCCGCTGCCCCTGTCCCGCCTGCTGGCCCTAGTGGCCCCGGGCCTCGCAAGCCTGGCCGTGGCGGCGGAGGGAGTGACAAGATTGGTGGTGGGGGCGTCAGCGGGGGTGGGGGTGTGGGTGGCGGCGTCAGCGGGAGTGGAGGGAGTGGAGGAAGTGGAGGTGGGAGCTGTGTGAATACTGGTGTCGGTGATACTGGCTGCTTTGATAGTGGTAATTTCGACAGCGGCTGGTTCGATAGTGGTAGCTTCGACAGCGGCAGCCATGACAGCGGCTGGTTCGATAGTGGCAGCTTTGACAGAGGTTGGTATGACAGCGGGAACTTCGACAGCGGCTGGTATGACAGCGGCAGCTTTGACAGCGGTTGGTTTGATAGTGGGAACTTCGACAGCGGCTGGTATGACAGTGGCAGCTTTGACAGCGGTTGGTATGATAGTGGGAACTTCGACAGCGGCTGGTATGACAGTGGCAGCTTTGACACCGGCAGCTATGACAGTGGGAACTTCGACAGTGGCTGGTTCGATAGTGGCAGTGGTTCCAGTTGTTGGTTTGATTGGTGTTAGGCGCACGCCCTTGGGGCAATAGCCGCAGGTAAATTTGTATTCTGTTGGCCGCCTGGGTAATCGTATTCCAGGCGGCCACACCTGGTTTGAGGCTCGCAGGGCACTGATCTATCATGCTGCTGTTCAAGTTCGCCCCAATACCTCATTGCGCAGGTACGCGCTTGTCAGCGATTGTTGGCAATCCAGCAATTGCTGCGGCGTGCCCTCGAACATGATCCTACCGCCCTTGTTGCCGCCTTCGGGACCCATGTCGATGATCCAATCGGCGTTCTTGATAATCGCCAGGTTGTGTTCGATGACGATTACCGTATTTCCGGCATCCACCAGCCGATTGATGATAGCGAGCAGATGGCTAATATCTGACAGGTGCAGCCCGGTGGTCGGCTCGTCCATCACATACACGCTGCCTTTTTTGTGCAGTTCGCTGGCAAGCTTGATGCGCTGGCATTCGCCGCCGGATAGTGTACTTAGCGGCTGACCAAGCGTCAGATAGTCCAGTCCGACATCACTCAAGGCTTGCAATTTACGCATAACGTCTTTCGCTACCTCTTTAGCGTCAAAAAAATTTAGGGCTTCCCCGACAGGCATATTCAAGACATCGAAGATCGATTTGTCGTGGAATGTGTAGGCCAGCACTTCGTCCTTGAAACGCTTGCCGCCGCATATGTCGCACGGTGTCTTGACTTCGTCCAGATACGCCAACTCGACGTAGACGACGCCCAGCCCCTGACAATTTTCGCAGGCGCCTTTCGAGTTGAAGCTGAACAGGGACGGACTCACCTTGTTGACGTTGGCAAACGTCTTTCGGACCTCGTCCATGATTCCCGTATACGTAGCGGGATTCGAGCGGCTGGAAATGCCAACCGGCGACTGGTCAATCACAATCGCGTCGGGGTGCTGCCGTAGAAAGGTCTGGTGGATGAGCGAGCTTTTGCCAGACCCGGCTACACCCGTAACCACGGTCAGGACGCCTGTCGGTATATCGACGCTGACGTTTTGCAGGTTATTGGCCCTGGCGTTGGTAATGGACAGTTTGCCCTGTGCCGGGCGACAACTGGATTTGATAGGCAGAGATTGTTTCATGTGGCTGCCCGTCAGGGTATCAGCGTTCAGCAGGTCCGCGAAACTGCCCTCGAAGACGATTGTCCCGCCACGAGTTCCGGCGAACGGCCCGACATCAACCACGTGATCGGCGACTCTGATGACGTCGGGGTCATGTTCAACCACGATCACGCTGTTGCCTTTATCACGCAGCTTTTGCAGAAGTTCATTCAGACGGTGTACGTCGCGTGGGTGCATTCCGATGCTGGGTTCGTCAAAGACGTACAGTACATCCACAAGGCTGCTGCCCAGGTGTTTGACCATCTTAATACGTTGCGACTCGCCGCCCGACAACGTATCGGTTTCACGGCTCAGGCTCAGGTATTCCAGGCCAATATCGATCATGTGCTGGAGCCGCTCGACCAAAGAGTCGACCATTGGCGCGGCAACGGGGTCTTTGATCGCCCGGATGACCTCGATCAGTTCGTCAACTTCCATCGCCGCCATTTGGGCGATGTTGTACCCATTGATCTTGCAACCGAGCGCTGCCTGACTGAGTCGCGCGCCTTTACAGAGGGTACATGGCCCGTATGTCATGTAGGGCGATACCGCATTCTGCGTGCGCTCGGAGTAGGTTTTCACGTCGCCCGTGATGTACTTGCGGCTGAACTTATCGACAATACCTTCAAGGGTTATGTTGACAGGTCTGCTGCCCATCTGCACCTTGACTTTGTAGGGTTTGCCGTGGAGAAGCAGATTCATCTCATCTTCGCTGTAGTCGTCGAGCTTTTTGTCGTTATCGAACAGCCCCGACTGGGTCAGGATGCTCCACCCCCAGTTCTCTACAGCATATTCCGGGAACAAGATAGCCCCGTCGTTGAGAGACTTGGATGTGTCAAGAAACTTGTCGAGATCGACGCCTATCTTGCGGCCAATGCCATTGCACTCCGGACACATGCCCTGCGGGTCGTTGAATGAAAAGGCATTGGAATAGCCCACGAACGGCTGCCCGATGCGCGAGTATAACAGCCGTAACACGGAATAGATGTCGGTAATCGTCCCCACCGTCGAGTGGGACCCGCCGCCAAGATGTTTCTGGTCGACAACAATCGCCATGCTCAAGTTTTCGATGGCGTCGGCGTCTGGTTGGGCGTAGCGTGGCAGGAAGTTACGGACGAACGTGCTGAAGGTTTCGTTCAACTGGCGGCGCGCTTCGGAGGCAATGGTATCGAACACGATGGACGATTTCCCCGACCCGGATACCCCGGTAAAGATCGTGATTTTGCGCTTCGGAATGCGCAACGATACATTCTTCAGGTTGTTTTCACGTGCGCCGCGTATCATTATATATTCCTGGGACACAATCCGCTCCTTGTTTTGCGATCCGCCTCGATTCATGACTTTTGAGCCGCCTGAGGCGGCCAGTTGGGCGTTTTAATGCCGAACAGCCTGGCGTACTCCTCGTTGAGCCGCTGCCAGTCGAATTGCACGGCCTCGCCACCAACGATGCGTCCGATGGGGGTTCCGCTGAGCAGGTGATCCAGCACATCGAGACAAATGTGCCATCCGGCAGCACCCCATGCGATGAAGCCGCGCTCGATGTTGTGCCACAGCGTCAGGCGCGTGCCGCCACCAAGGGCCTCGAGTTCCCACCGGATATCCTGGCTCCCCCATTTGTATTCAAGCACCTTGGGAGCATCGGCTCGCGTCACTCGTGTTTCGGTGACGTGCGGCTCGGGCGCTCCTACCGTGGTGAGCTTCACCGTGGTTCCAACCGTATCCAGGCTCCTATCGGCTTCGAAGGGTGCCCACTCGCGCAGATGCGCCGGGTCGGTGAGCGCCTGCCAGACTTTTTCCGGCGAGTGGCGCAGTTCTCTGACGAGAATGAGCGTCCACTGCTCTCCGTCCTTTCGTACCTCCGCCCCGCTGGCCGGACCCGGTGCGTACTGCTCGCGATTGGTCATCTTCTTCTCCTTGTCTTCCTTTGCGTTGGTGTTGATTGATCCATATGGTCGAGGTGGCGTTCGAGCGCATCGACGTGAGCGGACCAGAACTGGCGGAACGGAGCCAGCCAGGCATCCACCTCCTGAAGTGGTTCAGGTTTCAGCCGGTAGAGGCGACGCTGTGCGTCCACCGTAGATTCCACGAAACCGGCATCGCGCAGCACGCGCAGATGCTTTGACACGGTCGGCTGGGGCATATGAAGCTGGCGCGCGATCTCTCCAACCGACTGTTGTGACGAGACCAGCAGGCTCAATATCGCGCGGCGGTTCGGCTCCGCAATGATGTCGAACACAGATTCCACTCTCTTGGTATACTCCACAGAGCATCGGCAGTGCTCCCGGTGTGCTACTGTACACCACCGTTCAAGCGGCGGCTATCAGCGCCCACCGGGCTGCCGTCCTGCTGAACGCTCTCCTTAATGGCGTGCCAACTGGGTGAGCTGAATGAGGTTGCCGCAGGTGTCGTTCAGCATCGCAATGGTCGAGGCGGTCACGTCGGTGGGTGGCATCGTGAAGTCAGCGCCGCGGGCCTTGATCCGCTCGTAGTCGCCCTTGATGTCGTCGGTAAAGAACATGAATGCGGGCTGGCCCTGTTGAAAGATCGCCTGCTGATACGCTTTGGCCGCGGGGTTGTCGTTCAGCGCCAACTGTAGCTCAGTGCCGTCCGGCTCCTCGGGCGAGGCCACGGTCAGCCAGCGATATCCGCCCTGACCGACATCGCCCTTCTTGGCAAAGCCCAGTACCTCCGTATAGAAGCGCAGTGCCTTGTCCTGGTCGTCCACATATACGCTGGTCACTTTGATTTTCATTTCGTTTCTCCTTTGTCACGTTCCGGTGATTCGAACACAGGTTCTACCTCCTTAATATACTCTATAGAGCATATGCATGTCAAGGTATATACAGGTAAGATATTTTGAGAGACCCTCATAGACTGACGTTGCTACACCAGAACCGTTCCGAGGCGGGCATGGCAGGTGGTAAGGAAAGGCTTTCCTAAACTCCATGAAAATGGAATGTTAAGAAAAATATTTCTTCATGATAGGAAAAGTTGCCTTTTCATCGCCAACTATCAAACCAGCGTTTGAGGGAAATGTAAAGCCCATCCTAGCACGATTTTTGGCCTCAATTCGAGCGTAATGAAGATTTTCTTCCCCCTTGACTTTCCTCTTTGCCTCAGGTATACTACGCTCATCAAGGCAAGTTTCCTAAATACTTAGGAAATACTTTCCTTGAAAAGCGCCACTGGGGATGTAGAAGGGGGTACTACAGCTATGCCCTTGCCAGATGACCAGACCCAATCCACACGCATCGCGACGGCACCTAATGTCACCCTCGATGATGTTGCGCGCGCCGCAGGGGTGACATTGGGCACAGCCTCCAAAGCCCTCAATGGCCGAGGAAAGCTCCGATCCGAAACCCGTGAACGGGTACGAATGGAGGCGAAGCGCCTTGGTTTTCGGTTCCGCGATCTGGGAGATGCTGCGCTGGCGACCCAGGGAATCATGGTGGGTTTATTGACGACCGACAGTTATGGCCGTTTTAGTATTCCCCTCTTGATGGGCATAGAGGAGGCTTTCAGTACGCGCCCCATCTCGGCATTTCTCTGCCATTCAAGCGACCCGGCACGGGAACAGCAGCACATCGATCTCCTTTTAGCACGCCAGGTGGATGGCATCATTGTGTCGGCGCGACGGGAGGATATTCGCCCTCCCGTTGATATTGGCAAGGCGCGTATTCCCATCGTCTATGCCTTCACGCAGGTCACCGACCCTGCCGCGCTGTGCATCCTGCCGGATGAGGCACATGGCGCACGGCTGGCGGTTGAACACCTCCTCCAACTTGGCAGACGCCAGTTCGCGCATATCACCGGCCCCAGCTATTTCGAGGCGGTCCGCTTACGCGAGGGGGCTATGCGTCAGGCACTGGCCGAACATGGCATTACCCTTCCTGAGCATCGGGTGTTATCCGGTCCCTGGCAAGAAAGCTGGGGCTACACTGCCGCCAACTTCTTGTTTGATCAGGAATCCTCCATTGACGCGCTCTTCTGTGGCAGCGACCAGTTGGCACGCGGCGCTGCCGATGCGCTGCGAGAGCGAGGCATCCGCGTGCCTGACGATGTCGCCATCGTTGGGTTCGATAACTGGGAGCCAATTGCCGCTGCCACGCGCCCTGCCTTAACAACCGTAGACATGAATCTTGCTGAGGTTGGGCGCTATGCCGGTGAAAGCCTGTTAGCGCTGCTCTCCGGCGAGATGCGTTCGGGTATTGTTCGCCTGCCGTGCAGCCTGGTTGTACGTGAATCAACAGCAGTGGCCTCATAACAGCAGGGCAGAAAGGAGGAATGGACAGCACATAGCAGTGCTGAGCAGGCTTTTCCCTTGAGGTTCAACGCGCGGGCACCTTCGTACAGGCATTGTCATCATACACGCCGTTGTCGTATCTTTTTGTATCCAAGGGAGGATCAAGTATGGGTCTTCGGTTGCCCACATATCGAGCCGCAGCCTTTCAATCACCCCCGTTCAAGATCACCAGCCGTGCTCTTTTCGGTTGCATGCTGATCGCCATGCTCGCATTCCTGGCTGGCTGTGGAAATGGAAACCAGACTTCCTCAGGCGGCAAGGTCACCATCACTGAGATGGATTACTGGAGCATCGCATCGCAAAGCGTGATCTTGAGCAAGTTGTTCAATGCTTACGAAAAACTCCATCCCAACGTGACCATCCAGCGCAACGCCGTCCCCTTTGGCGACCTCATTCCCAAAGCCGATCAGGAAGCGGCCTCTCATACGCTTCCCAACCTGATTGCGATGGACAATCCTGATGTGGCTGCCTTTGCCTCCACTGGCGCACTCACGCAGCTTGACTCGTATTTCCCTGGTCAGCTCACCTCGTCGAATTATTATGCCGGTCCCTTACAGACCACGCTCTACCAGGGCAAAACCTATTCTATGCCGGTTGGCAGTAACGACCTGGCGTTGTACTACAACATGAAGGATTTTCAGGCGGCGGGCCTCCAGCCACCGGCCACCTGGAGTGATTTAACCAAAGATGCGAAACTGCTGACGAAAGGCAACACCTTTGGTTTTGCGTTCTCGGCCATTGCCGATGAAGAGGCCACCTTCCAATACGAACCCTTCTTGTGGTCGGACCAGGGCAATCTCTCTCAGGTCGATTCGACGCAGGGCGTGGCAGCGCTCCAGCTTTTGACCAATCTGGTGAGCAGTGGCTCTTCCTCAAAAGCCGTGCTTACCTGGAACCAACCCGATGTTGCTACCCAGTTTGGGGAAGGCCACGCGGCCATGATGGAGAATGGTCCCTGGGAACTGCCCACGCTGGAGCAGCAGTACAACATGAAGTTTGGGACCGATTTTGGGGTGGTCCAGATGCCCGTTCCTCAGGCTGGTGAGAAAGCAGCGGTGCCACTGGGTGGTGAAGAGTGGTGCGTTCCAGTGAGCAGCGATTCGGCAGCGGTGCAGGCAACTATTGACCTGGTGAAGTGGCTGGAGGAGCCTGATCAACTGGTGCAGTTTGATGAAGGCTTTGGATATATCCCGGCCCTCAAGAGCGCTGCTCAGACGGTCTTGCAAGCTGACCCTGAACTCAGCGTCTTCGCCAGCGAATTCGACACGGCGCAGGCACGCACCGCGCAGCTTGGGGCGAAATATCCCAAGGTTTCGCAAGTGATCTGGACGGCTATGCAGTCCGCGCTCTCCGGGAGCCAGTCTCCTCAAGCGGCTTTGTCACAGGCGCAGCAGCAGATTACCACCATTCTGCAAGGGTGACCCTCCTCCTTGCCAGAACGCTTCATGGCTACTATAGTAGCCATGAAGCGTTCACTCCAGACTGATGTCATTTAGCACAAGGAGAGCACTATCGTGTCTAGCGAGGCTCATTCGCTCACCAGAGAGAGAGCGAGCAAAGAAAGACTGGCGGCTCTACAGCAACGAAGCCGTCGCAGACGTGGCTGGCGGGTTCCCCTGGTGCGCTTGACGTTTCTTCTGCCTTTGCTGATCTATGTGGCAATCTTCTATGGCTACCCCTTGTTTTATAGCATCCAGATTAGCCTGGAGAAATATGACCTTGCTGCGGAGATTACGGGAATTACTTCGTATATCGGCTTCAATAACTATATTGCTGATTTCCATGACCCAACATTTCAGAAAGCGGCACTCAATACCCTGCTGTTCACCATCCTGTCCATTGTGCCTCAGTTTCTGATTGGCCTGGGCCTGGCCGTGTTTTTTTATCGTCGTTTTCCCCTCAGCCGCCTCTTGCGCTCCTTGTTCTTGCTGCCCTGGCTGTTGCCGCTGGTCGTTTCCAGCACCATCTGGAAGTGGTTGTTTAATGAAACCAACGGGGTGATCGATCAGGTTCTGGCGAGTGTGCATCTGGTTCCAGCGCATTTTAGCTGGTTGACCTCTCCTGGTTGGGCCATGGGGGCGATCATCTTTGCCAACATCTGGCTGGGTATCCCCTTCAACATGGTGATTCTGTATAGCGGGCTGCAAAGCATCGATAAAGAACTGTATGAGGCTGCCAAAGTCGATGGAGCTAATGGGTGGCAGCGCTTCCGCTCGATCACCTTGCCGCTTTTGGAACCGGTGATTGGCATTGTGCTTATCCTGGGCTTCATTTACACGCTGAAGGTGTTTGATCTGATTTATGTGATGACGCAGGGCGGGCCAGCCAATGCCACGCAAACATTCGCCACCTGGTCGTATAACCTGTCCTTTGCCCAGCAGGAGTTCGGCCAGGGCGCGGCGCAGGCCAATATGATTCTGGTCATTTCTCTGGTCCTGGCGCTGCTCTATTTCTGGTGGTCAAGCCGCAGCACCCAATGGAGGTAACATAGCATGGCGATTCCACACAGAACAGCGCCATCCTTCAGCAAAAGAGCGATCAGGCGCTCTGGCGCAAGCAAAAACATCCCATTGGCTCTCTCACTGGTGCTAGGCATCGTTGTGACCGGGCTGATGCTGTTCCCCGTGTACTGGATGGTTGCGAACTCATTCGAGACCTCGCAACAGATTTTTAGCATCCCGGTCGCTCTGGTGCCCACGCAATTGACCTTCTCGTCCTATGCGACGGTCTGGCAAACGCAGCTTCCCCACCTGGAGACCAGCCTGATTGTGGCCCTGGGGACCGCCTTGCTCTCGATAGCCATTGCCACCCCGGCAGCCTACGCGCTCGCCCATTTTCGCCTGCGTATCACGGTGCTGCTGGTGCTCGTCCTCTTGATCACCCAGATGATTCCAACGGTCAGCTTAACAACCCCTATGTTTTTGATCTTCAATCAATTCGGACTGATCAACAGTTATCCCGGATTGATTCTGGCCGATAGCACGTATGCCGTTCCCTTCGCCGTCTTGATTCTGCGCGCCTTTATGCTCTCGCTGCCCTACGAACTGACGGAGGCGGCGTTTGTGGATGGCGCAGGCGAATGGGGCGCTTTTGTGCGGGTCATGCTGCCGCTGGCGGTTCCTGGGGTGGTCACCGCAGGATTGTTTGCCTTTTTGTTTGCCTGGGGCGATTTCATTTACGCGCTGACGTTGACGACGAACGATACCATCGAGCCAGTCTCCCTGAGCATTTATACCTATCTGGGCCAATTCAACAACGAATGGGGCGGCGCTATGGCGGTGGCCGCGCTGGCCTCGGTTCCTGCTGCTATCTTACTCGTCTTGTTCCAGCGCTACATCACGACCGGCCTGACCGCTGGCGCGGTGAAGGGCTGACCCAGCTACGCAACGTGCGCGGTGGCAAACTGGCAGAGCCGCACCACTGTTCAGAAAAAATGAAGGACGGGTTTCTTGATGCAGGGGTTTTTTCAACAGGGCCAGAGTATCTCCTGGTCTCAAAATAATGAGACGCTGCGTGTTGAACCGTGGGGACCTGAGAGTTTCCGGGTTCGCGCCACGGTCAATGGAGCCATACGCGACGATTTGTTCAGCGTTTTATTGTCCCCTGCTGAAACAGAAGCTCACATCCTCATTGCGGAGGACGGGGCAACGATTCGCAATGGCACCCTCACGGCGCACATTTCGCCCGCTGGTTACCTGCGCTTTGTGAGGTCGGCCACGGGCGAGGAAGTGCTGGCGGAAATCCCCACCGAATTTTCTCCGCGCCGCTGGGCGCGTTCCTTTCGGGCGGTGCAGGGCGACCTCTTTCATCTGACGGCGCGGTTCCGCGCCTATGAAGGCGAACGGCTCTATGGACTGGGTCAGCACCAGCACGGACGCCTCAATCAGAAGGGCTGCGTGATCGATCTGCTCCAGCGCAATACCGAAGTCTCGATTCCGTTCCTGCTGTCAAGCCGAGGGTACGGGTTGCTCTGGCATAACCCGGCCATCGGGCGCGTGGAACTGGGCCACACCGAGACGCGCTGGGTGGCTGAAGCGACGCACCAGCTTGACTACTGGGTGACGGCTGGCGCGACCCCATCGGAGATTCTGGGACACTACGCGGACGCGACCGGGCACGCCCCGGCATTTCCTGAGTGGGCCGCCGGGTTCTGGCAGTCGAAGCTGCGCTATCACACACAGGAAGAGGTGCTCTCCGTTGCGCGTGAATACAAACGACGCGGGTTGCCGCTGGCGATGATCGTGATCGACTTTTTCCACTGGACTTTACAGGGCGATTGGCGGTTTGATCCTGAGGCGTGGCCTGACCCTGCCGAGATGGTGCGCGAGTTGGACGAGCTAGGTGTCAAGGTGATGGTGTCGGTCTGGCCGACCGTCAATGCGCTGAGCAGGAACTTTACAGAGATGCAGGCGCGCGGCTTGCTCGTGCGTACCGAGCGTGGTCTGCCTGCCCTGCTGCCCTTTCGTGACAACCGTCCTGAAGGACCGGCGTATCTCTCTTATTATGATGCGACGAACCCGGAGGCGCGCCAGTTCATCTGGGAGCAGGTGCGGCAGCATTACTACACATACGGCATCAAACATTGGTGGCTGGATGTATGTGAACCGGAGATGCACCCATCGGACGAAGATAACTTGCGCTTCTACCTGGGCAATGGCGCTGCGGTGGCAACAGCCTATCCCTTGCTGCACGAGCAAGGCTTTGCCGAGCAGATGCGCGCCGAAGGCGAGGAAAGCATCCTCAACCTCTGTCGTTCGGCATGGGCGGGCAGTCAGCGCTATGGGACGGTGATCTGGTCAGGTGACATCAACAGTACCTTTGAAGCGCTCCAGGCCCAGGTCCGCGCAGGCTTGAATATCGGCCTGAGCGGCATTCCCTGGTGGACTACGGATATTGGCGGCTTTCATGGCGGGAACCCAGATTCACCCGCGTTTCGGGAATTGATCATCCGTTGGTTTCAGTATGGGGCCTTCTGCCCCATCTTCCGCTTGCATGGGCATAGAAGGATGAAGGCAGCCGACGCATCAGAGCTGTTAGCCAACAGCCCAAACGAAGCCTGGTCGTTCGGGGAAGAAGCCTACGCGATCATCAAGGAACTGCTCTTCCTGCGGGAGCGTTTGCGCCCATACATTCTGGAGCAGATGCAGCTTGCGCATGAGCGTGGCATTCCGCCGATGCGCCCGCTCTTCTTCGATTTTTTCGATGATGAGCAAGCCGCCGACATCGATGATCAGTTCCTCTTTGGCCCTGATCTCCTCGTGGCCCCGGTGTTACATGCAGGCGAGCGCCAGCGAGAGGTCTATCTGCCAGCCGGGACCACCTGGACGGATGCCTGGACTAGTCAAACTCTGGAGGGCGGACAACGCTTGCTGGCCGCTGCTCCCCTGGAACGTATCCCGCTCTATGTCCGCGGTCAGGCTCATCTTCCGCTCTAGCCGTCGAGGCAAAAGCCCATCCTTCGATTCTACTGCGTCTGTTAGAAAGGACAGCCCGTGAACTCATCTTCTTCTTTACCCACCCCGCGCAGCCCGGCATCCAGGAAAGGCTCGGTCCCGGTGGCCCATACGGCGGTCACCATTGAGGATGGGTTCTGGGCGCCTCGCTTGCAAGCGGTGCGCGAACACAGCCTGCTGCTCATGTACGAGCAGTTCAAGCAGCAGGGGCATTTTGCGCTCTTTCGCGGGGAGTGGAAGCTTGGGAACCAGCCCATTCCCTACGTCTTTTGGGAGTCTGAGGTGACAAAGTGGCTGGAGGCCGCCAGCTACAGCCTTGCCAGCCATCCTGACCCGACACTGAATGCCCTGGTGGATGAGGTCATTGCGCTCTTCGCCTCGATTCAGCAGCCGGACGGCTATCTTAATGCCTGGTTCACGATGGTAGAGCCTGCCAGGCGCTGGACAAATCTGCGCGATTGGCACGAACTCTATTGCGCCGGGCATCTCATCGAGGCCGCCGTCGCGCATTTCGAAGCCACCGGCACGCGCAGCCTGCTAGATGTGGTCTGCCGCTATGTCGACTATATCGATACGGTGTTTGGCCGCGAGGAAGGGAAACGACGCGGCTATTGCGGGCACGCCGAGGTTGAACTGGCGTTAATGAAGCTCTACCGGGCTACCAGGGAAGAACGCTATCTGGCTCTGGCCCACTATTTCGTTGAGGAACGTGGGCAACAGCCTTCGTACTTCGATGAGGAAGCGCGGGCGCGCGGAGAAGACCCGGCGGCTTTTTGGGCGAAAACCTACGAATATTGTCAGTCTCATATCCCCGTGCGCGAGCAAGACAAGGTGGTGGGTCACGCCGTCCGGGCGATGTACCTCTACAGCGCGATGGCTGATCTGGCCCAGGAGTTGGACGATGCCGCTCTTTTTGAGACATGCGAGCGGCTTTGGCAGCATCTCACCTCGACGCGGTTATACCTGACAGGTGGTTTGGGGTCTTCGGCTGATAATGAAGGACTGACGACCGATTATGATCTGCCCAACCAGGCTGCCTATGCTGAAACATGCGCTGCGATTGGTCTGGTGCTCTGGAGCCATCGCATGCTGCAACTCGATGCTGATCGCCGCTACGCTGATACCCTGGAACGAGCTTTGTATAATGGCGTGCTGAGCGGTTTGTCGCAGGATGGGTCGTTGTTCTTATACGAGAACCCACTGGAGAGCCAGGGAAACCATCATCGGCAGCACTGGTACAAATGCGCCTGCTGCCCTCCTAATGTGGCGCGGCTACTCGCTTCGCTGGGCCGCTATGTCTACAGTGTCGCGGAGCATGATATCTGGGTGCATCTCTATCTTCAAAGCACCAGCACTCTGCCCGTTGGCGGCCAGCAGGTCACGCTGAAGCAGGAAACGACCTATCCCTGGGATGGCGCAGTCCGACTCAGCGTGGAGGTTGAGGAACCCCGAACGTTTGGCGTCAACGTACGCATCCCTGGCTGGTGCACCAAGGCACAGTTGAGCGTGAACGGCGAGGAGATACCTATCGAAGCATCTCTGCGAAAAGGCTATGTGCGGATTGAGCGGCTCTGGCACTCTGGCGACAGCATCCTCCTGCGCCTGGCGATGCCCATCGAACGCATTCACCCGCACCCCGATGTGCGCGCTGACGCGGGGCATGTAGCGCTGCAACGCGGCCCCCTGGTCTATTGCCTCGAAACGGCGGATAACCCTCTTCCGCTACATCGCCTCCGACTGTCGGAGACAGCCGTTTTGGCGAGTCATTTTGTGCCCACCTTGTTGGGTGGAGTCGTGCGCATTCAAGGAAACGCGACCGTGCTGGAAACGAGTGATTGGACTGGCGTGCTGTATCGCACAGCGTCGGCCAGACGCGCTCCCTATGCCTTTACTGCGATTCCGTATTATGCCTGGGACCATCGTCAACCTGGAGAGATGTGTGTTTGGGTCAGCACTTGCTGAGCAAATTGCTTGACTACATCCCAGACCTGGGGCGTCTTTGGGCTGACTTCATAGCTGGTTGGGTCAATCTGGTAGCCCAGGTCCCAGAAGATGAAATTTCTCACCCCATTCTGGAGGCCGCGCTTATACACAGTCGTGAAAAAAGTGACCCTTTGCGCTTCGCCGCTTACGCCCTGCGGCATTCCAAACTCCTCATCGACGGGAAGTTTGCCATGGTGTCTGGCCCAGGCAGCCACGACAGGGATATAGTTGAGGTCTTCCTCAGAGTACGTCTTATAGGCGGCAATGCTGTTGTGGGGCAAAAGGTAAATGGCCTGCCACCACTGTAATGCCGGCACGTCTTCCATATGATTGAATCCACCGGCTGCAATGAGGTGGTGGCCGCCATCCGCTTTGTAGAGTTCGTCGAGCGATTCGCGGTAGAAGCTGACCAATCGGTCGCGCTCAGCGGCAGTTGTAGGAACTGCCGGTTCCCCAACAATGGAATAAAAGGCAATCGCAGACTCATTGGTATACCGATGCCCGACGAAATCCAGAACCGGCTTCCAGTTTTTGACCCAGACGGCAGGGGTCGGGTCGAAAGGGTCGTGCCCCTGGCTCGTTAAAAGATGCTTGATTGCCGAAAGGTCCATAATGACAAACATCTTGTGATTTTTGGCGGCGGCGAGGAGATAGTCCACGTTGCGCCAGACGATGGGGTCATTCCAACGCTGATCCGGGTGGGTTTCATCAAACATGTCCGTTGGGCGCACTTCATTTAACCCGGCGCTCGCCGCCAGCGAAAGCATCTGGTCGATGTAGGTAGGGAAATCAGAACGGTGCCAACCTTGCGCCCCGTCGAATAACGCCGGATAAAAGGTCGACCCTGAAAATCCAATGTCCTGCCCCTGGTAACTGAAGCTCAGGCCAGACTGACTGACAAACGAGACCTTCCGGCTGGTTGCTGTTTGCGGCAGTGAATGCTGGGTGAGGTAGAGATTTGTGAGGGCGAGAGCGATAGCAACGAGAACAACTCCCCCAGCGATTCCCGGCAAGAGACGTTGGCGTACAGAGGAGGAGCGTTGTCTCATCGCTCCCCACCCAGAAAAGCGCATGGCTGCTCCTTTGGTTTTTGGCTGCCTACAAACAGTATACAACCGTAGACTGAGCGTGTCTGGCTTGGCGGGCGCTGTACCAGACACGCTCAGTCTTGCTTCCGACTGTCTACATCTCTATCCAATCGTGACCGTATCGAACGTGACGGTACTCAACGCGCCACCATTGTGCGAGGTGACGGCTAATCCCGCCAGCAGAGCACCGCTCATGCCCAATGTGACACTTGACCCCGCGATTGGCGTCCAGGTCGTGCCATTCGCGGAGGTGTAGGCGGTGAAGGTCGTTCCCGACCTGCCGACCCGCAGATATGTTGGCGTCGCGCCGCTCATGCTCGCGTTCATCACCGCCATGGCTCCTGACGCCGAGCGGTATTGGACGACGATGCCATTGCCCGGCGTGACATAGACGGCGTAGTAGGCCGAATCTGCGTTGCTGCTCTGGCGCAGCATCACGCCCGCTTTGGCCCAGGGGTCGGTATTACTCTGCGTCAGCACATGCGCGCTCACGCTGCCATCAGCCGCCAGCGATTGCCAGAGATAGTGGAACTGGTCCGAGGTGCCCCAGATGTCCCCGCCGCCTCCCTGCACCGTCCAAGTCCCATTGTTGAGCGATTGCGCCCCGCCAGGGGTAGCGCCGCCAATATCGGCGCAGTTCCAGTTCGTTGGGCAAGCGTTCGGTGGCGGGGGCGCTGTATTGTTGATATTCACCGTGTCAAACGTGACCGTACTGAGTGCGGTGACGTTATGCGAGGTCACCGTCAGCCCTGCCAGCATTGCCCCGCTGATACTCAGGGTGACGCTTGACCCCGCAATCGGCGTCCAGGCTGTGCCATTGGTCGATGTATAGGCGGTAAAGGTATTGCCTGATCGCGCCACCTCCAGATACGCCGGGGCTGTGCCAGCGAGACCCACGATCATGACAGCGCTGGCTCCTGACGCTGGACGATATTGGACGGCGATGCCATTGCCCGGCGTGACATAGACAGCATAGTAGGCAGCATTGGCGCTGCTGCTCTGGCGCAGCATCACGCCCGCTTTGGCCCAGGGGTCGGTATTGCTCTGCGAAACGACACGCGCGCTGATCGTCCCGTCAGCCGAGAGCGACTGCCAGATGTAGTGGAACTGGTCCGAGGTGCCCCAGATGTCGCCGCCTGCCCCCTGCACCGTCCAGGTGCCATTGCTGAACGATTGGCCCCCGGCGATGTCAGGCGCGCCAATATCAGCACAGTTCCAGCCCGTTTGGCAGCCAGGCGGTGGAGGAGCAGCAGAAACAACGTTGACGGTATCGTAGGTGACGCTGCTCAAGGCAGATGGGTTGTGCGAGTTCACCGCCAGGCCAGCCAGGATAGTGCCGCTCATGGTGATAGTAACGCTCGACCCGGCGATGGGCGTCCAGTTGCTGCCATCGTTGGAGGTGAAGGCAGTAAACGTGTTGCCCGCCCGGGAAACTTGCAGATAAGCAGGCGTCGCTCCGCTCAGAGCAGCCGCTTGCTGAGCGCTCGCGTCCAGAGCGGTACGATACTGCACGACGATGCCATTGCCCGGGGTGACATAGACGCCATAGTACGCATCGTCTGCGCTGCTGCTCTGGCGCAGCATCACGCCTGCTTTGGCCCAGGGGTCGGTGTTCGTCTGCGTGATGACATGCGCGCTGACGCTGCCATCGCCCGCAAGCGACTGCCAGACGTAGTGGAACTGGTCTGACGTATTCCAGATGTCGCCCCCGCCGCCATAAACCGTCCAGGTGCCATTGTTGAGCGTTTGCTCCCCTGCCGGAGTGGCGAAGCCGATATCGGCGCAGTTCCAATTCGTCGGGCACAGATTGGGCGGCGGGGGAGCCGTTGTGCCCAGCGTGACGGTATCGTAGGTTGCGGTGCTGAGCGCAGTTGTGTTATGCGAGGTCACCGCCAGCCCGGCCAGCACCGTGCCCGTCATGGCAATCGTGACGGTGGACTGGCCGATAGGTGTCCAGGTGACCCCATCGGTTGAGGTATAGGTCGTGAAGCTCGTGCCTGACCGCGCAATTTCCAGATAGGCCGGGGTGGTTCCGCTGATGCTGACCGCTTGCGCCGCGGCATAGCCATCGCTGGTCCGATACTGGACCTGAATGCCATTGCCCGGGGTGACATACGCGGCGTAGTACGCCGACGTTGCATTGCTATTCTGGCGCAGCATGACGCCCGCTTTGGCCGAAGGGTCGGTGTTGGTTTGCGACAGCACATGCGCGCTGATGGTCCCATCAGCCGCCAACGATTGCCAGACATAGTGGAACTGGTCCGATTCTTCCCAGATGTCGCCTCCAGCGCCTTTCACCGTCCAGGTGCCGTTATTCAGCGCTTGATCGCCTATCAGCAGCGGATTGCCGATATCGCTGCAACTCCAATTGGCCGGGCATGGTGAAGGAGATGGCGGCGGGTTCGGTGGATTCCCTGGCGAGCCGATCACCACATTCTTATACGTGGCTGTGCCGGTCATGCCATTCACCCCGGAACTCGCGGCCAGCCCGGCCAGCGCCAGCGCAGGCATGGCAATGATGGCTGTGCTGGCAGGCACCAGTGTGTAGGTTGTGCCGTCGGTCGAAGTTCCCACCTGGAATTGATCGCCGACCCGTTGTATCTCCAGATACAGCGGCAGCCCGCCCGTCGTCATCTGATTGGCAACCGTGGTTGCGCCGCCAAAGGCGGTGCGGTATTGGACCACCAGGCCCTTATTCGGCGTGAGGAAGACGCCGTAATAGGGCGAGCCGGGGTCGTTGCGCTGGCGCATCATTAGCCCCACCTGATAGCCGGAGTTTCCCGAGGGCAGGGCCGTAATCTGGGCCGTAATCTGGGTATCCCCGCTGGATGCCTCGGAGAGCAGGCGGAACTGGTCAGCCGCGCCCCCAATCCCCGCGCCGCCTGCCGAAACGTTCCACGTGCCGCTGGAGACGGTTTCTGTGCCAGCCGGTGTGGGGTTCCCGATGTCCTGGCAGGTCCAGCCGTTGGGGCAGTGGGGGTCAGCCGGTGGGGTGATCGGCGTGCCAAGACTAAACGAATAGACGGTGCCAGCTTCGCTGCCGATGAAAATCTGCCCCTGTGAGATGCTGGGCGGTGAAAAGATGCCCGCGTCTAGCTCATAACTGTAAAGACGCTTTCCGGTGGCGGCGTCGAGGACTTCCAGCATGTCGCCCGCGCCATCAATCACCAGCCCATTGGTATAGGCCAGCGCGCCAATCACCGGGCCGGTGGTTCCATGCTCCCACAAGATGTTGCCGGTGGCCGGGTCGAGCGCCCGCACCGACCCTTGATATCCTCTTCCATTGATGGTTGTAGTTTCCCCGGCCAGGTAGAGCCTGCCACCGCCAAATGCGCCGGAGGAGACGCTGCTTTGTCCGCAGGTGGGGCAATCGCCGCCAATGGCAATTTGCTGCTGCCAGATTGGCCCGGCGGGCAGGTTGTTGCGGTTGAAGGCATAGGCCGCGCCATTCTTATTGATCGCTGCCACCAGTTGATCGCCAGCGGCATCGCTGAAGAGCGTCGGGGTCGTGCCAAAGTCCGAATCAAGCACTGCCTCGGATTCGGGTAATTTCCAGGAAGCGGTGACGGTCAGGGTCGAGGCGTTGATGGCAAGAAACGCCTGCGCCCATTGCTGAGTGGTGAGGTTTTCCGTGCCAGTGGTGACGAAGATAGTATTAGTGGCAGCGTCGAGGCTGGGCGTAGCCCAGATGCCGCCGCCAACTTGTCCATTAGGGACGATATTGAGGGTATTGACCACCTGATGAGTGCTCAGGTTTACCTGTATCAACTGGCCCTGCACCAGCGGACAATCCCCGACGCTTGCCACGCCGATGTAGGCGAAGCCATTGTAGAGCAGGGGGCTGGACCAGTTATAATGTCCACTTGCTGCACTGTTATCTCCGGTGAAGACTTTCCACAGGACCGCGCCGGTGTTGGCATCCAGGGCATACCAAAAGGAATCGCCGCCGCCGAGGTACACAACGCCGTTTTGCACAGCCGCGCTGGACGAGACGCCCAGCGATGGAGGGATGCAGATCGGGTTGGCGTTCGTCACGCCCAGGAACGTTTTCCACTTCAGCGCGCCGGTGGTGGCGTCGAGGGCATACTCGTTGCCATCCCAGGAGCCGACATAGACCGTGCCCCCAACAACAGTCGCCGATGAAGCAATGACGCCGCCGGTCTTGAACGACCAGAGCTTGTTGAGCTGCGCCACGTTGGTTGTGGAAAGAATCGTTTCGCCGCTGGCGGAGGTGCGCTGTGGATCATGCAGGTACATCGGCCAGTCCTGCCCGCCAGGCACCCGCCTGGCCGCATGCGCGGAAGCGCCCGGGAAGAGCCCGAGCGCCAGGAAGAGCAGCGCCAGCGTGGGGATGGCTCTGGTGAAGCTCCAGAGTGATATGTTCTGGTTCATAGATTTATCGCCTCGCTATGCTTTTGGTGTGGGTACGCCTCGCTGCGGCGAACCGCCATTTCCACGCAGAGATGGCGAGTTCTTTGAACGCGCGCAGAATGACCGATGGTTTCGCGCCCGTCGCTCGCCCGCCTCTGCGTGGGAGGTGGCGCACTCCCATCTCTGTGTAGGTGTAGCCTGCTTTTGTCCACTTATACAGAATCTCGGTATTGATCATGGCTCCGCGCGTTTCTAGCCGATACTCGCGGAAGAAATCAGCCCGAAACAGCTTAAAAGCGCAGTCGATATCGCGAATACGCACCCCTAAAACCGCTCTGATCAACAGCTTCCAGCCCCAGGCATTGAGTTTCCGCATGGGGGTGTCCTGGCGAGCCAGGCGATAGCCCAGCACTGCATCGTAGTAATCAAGCAGTGGGAAAAAGGGTTGCAAGTCGTGAATATCGAACTGCCCATCGGAGTCCATGAAGAAGATCACATCTTTGGTCGCTGCCTCGAAGCCGCTGACGAGCGCCGCTCCATACCCCTGGTTGATCGGATGATTGATAACGCGCAGGCAAGGATACGCCAGAGCCAGCTCCTCAAGAATGACTGGCGTCATATCGGTACTGCCATCGTTCACCACAAGCACCTCAAGGTCTGGCACCCGAGGCGTGAGGAACCGAATGCAGTCCTTGACGGTGCGGGCAATGACAAGCTCTTCGTTATGCGCTGGCAGAATCACCGAGAGGCTCGCCTGCATCGGGTCGTCCTGGCCCTTGCACGTGGTTGGCCCCGGACAAGCCTCTTGCTCGTGATTGCCAGGTTGATCTAAGAGCAGTTGCTCTATTTGATCGGCAAGCGAAGGCGCTGGCGCAGTTGGCGCTCTGCCTGCTGGCTGGGCGGCGCTGGCAAAGACCCAGAGCCGCATGCCGAGATAGGAGATGAGCACCGTGCCCCCGATGGCAACGATCTTGGAAGCATTGGCCCAGAGCACGGCGTTGAGAAACACCGGATGCAAGAGCGTGCTCAGCAGCCAGAGCAGCAGCGTGTTGCAGGCCACCCCGGCCAGCGTGGTCAAGGTGAACCGCCCTACCTCGCGCCCTTCGACGCGCCCGAGGCAGCGAAAGGTCCAATATTTATTGAAGAGAAAGCTGTTGACGGCTCCAAAGCTGTAGGCAAGGGAGTTTTCGAGGAGCAGCAGGC
>Ga0070734_10001273_pt1 | contig 38347 bp, 33 predicted proteins | sample Coa_R1_8_FD_66444 | JGI IMG/M metagenome (GOLD analysis project Ga0070734, IMG submission 66444) | Surface soil microbial communities from Centralia Pennsylvania, which are recovering from an underground coalmine fire - Coalmine... | ecosystem: Environmental > Terrestrial > Soil > Unclassified ...
TCCCTCTCCGCGATCTGATGGCTCAACGGATTGCTCTGATCAAGCCGAGTGCCCTGGGCGACATTGTCCACACGCTGCCCGTGTTGTCCGCGCTGCGGCAGCGATTTCCCCAAGCACATATTGCCTGGGTCGTAAACCGCAGTTATGCGGAACTGCTCGACGGGCATCCGGAGCTGGACGCCATCGTGCCGTTCGAACGCGGGGCATCCAGGTCCGGCCTCTGGTCGGCCGCGTACGCCTATGGCCAATTCTTCACCCGGTTTCGCCAACAGCATTTTGACCTTGTCATCGATTTGCAAGGTCTGTTTCGCAGCGGCATGATGACGGCCTTTAGCGGGGCAGGACGGCGCGTGGGACTCAGCTCGGCCCGTGAAGGAGCGCGGGCATTTTACACCGATGTCCTTGCGGTCACCGATTTTCAAACGATGCATGCAGTCGATCGCTATTGGCTGGTGGCCGAGGCCCTGGGTGTGGGACATTTGCCCAAGCTGTTTCACGTCCCCTTGTCCGAATCGGCCCGGCGCTGGGCGGCAGCGTTGCTGCACGATTGTCCGCAGCCATGGATCGCCGTGGGCGTTGGGGCACGCTGGCAGACCAAGCGCTGGCCGCCCAAACACTTTGCTGCCCTGGTCCGGCAGGCCCAGGAATGGATAGGTGGCACAGCCCTCTTCGTCGGTGGCCGAGACGAGATACCGCTTGCCCGGAGAGCGGCCCAAGCCTTGGTGGGCGAGGTCCGCAATCTTACCGGGCGAACGACGATTTCCCAGTTGGCGGCCCTCTTGGCTGCCGTCGACGTGATGATCGCCAATGACACGGGGCCGTTGCATTTGGCGGCGGCGCTGGGCCGGCCGGTCGTCGCCCCGTATACTTGCACCAAGGCACTTCTCAGCGGGCCTTACCGGGCGGTGGGAGGAGCCGTGGAAACGCGTATGTGGTGCCAGGGGAGTTATCGTAAGCGTTGCGGCCGTCTGGAGTGCATGGCCGAGCTAACTGCGGACCGATTGTGGCCCCTTCTCGAAGGAATTCTTCGGACATGGAAGAGCAGCTCCCTTACCGCCTGATCCTGGCCAGTGGCTCGCCAGCGCGGCGCGAATTGCTGGAGCGGTCGGGGTATCGCTTCACCGTGCTGCCGGCCAATATCGACGAGCCTTCCGGCGAAGATTTTCCCGATGCGCGTTCGCTGGTGCAGCATACGGCCTGGCTGAAGGCCGCGGCAGTGGCCCCGCGCGTGGAGCAAGGCATCGTTCTCGCAGCGGACACGGTGGGCTGGCTACATGGGAAGGTGATCGGCAAACCCGCCGATGAAACCGATGCGCGGCGAATTCTGCGCCTGCTGTCTGGAACGCAGCATGAGTTGTGGACGGGAGTCTGTCTGTGGCGCCGCCCGGACGAGATCCAGCTCGCCTGGCAAGAAGTGAGCCACGTGGCCATGGCGCCGCTGAGCGCTGCGGAGTTGGACGCGTATCTGGCGAACCGTACGTGGCAGGGTTGCTCGGGCGCTTATGCGATCCAGGAGGGAAATGATCCTTATGTGCGCGTCCTCCAGGGAAGCACGAGCAATGTCATCGGCTTGCCGATGGAGACGTTGGCGAAAGTATTCGTCTGGCTCGCAAACCGTTACGAATGGTTGGGCCGCTCATAAAGGGAGACGCTCAACAATATTGAGACACTCCCCAGGTTCCGAGGCATTGACAATGAGTTCCAGGTCCTTCACGCATTGGCCAAGAGTGCCCGCAAGTTGAGGTCCGAGGACCAAACCAGCAAATCGTCGCCTATTGCGCTGCCAGTCTTCAGCCATTTGCCGTAAGCACATCCATGTCGCGGCGCCCGGAGCTGATCGGTGATCGATTGCGGCACATGCACATCCATGTACAGTATCGCACTCCTCTACAATAATCCCTTCGCCCACATGCGAACATCGAAAAGCGGCCGCCGTGCTTCTTGCCTTTCGCGCTGAGCCTGTTTCCATTCGGCGCGGATTTCGCTGTCCATCTCTTCTTGGTGATCGAATCAATAGGCCATCGCTGCGTGGGCTTCGGCAGGTGTCAGGCAAAGGTGCTGTCGGCACATTTCCTCGACAGACCAGCCATAGGCGAGATAATCCATGACAATCTGGGCCACACCCAGTTGTGTCCGTTTCGCGGCGGTTCGCAGAACCGCGCGGGGCGCATCCGTACCCGGTTCTGCGAACCGCCGCGAAACACAAACGGACACGTTCAGCGGGACTGGCTCTTAGCATCGCTCGATGGATAACCTATTTGTGCGCAGAAATTCGTCGCACTCCGACCGCGTAAAGACGCCCGGTGTCGTGCCGAGGGCGCGCACACAGCTGGCGCCCAATGCGCTAGCCACGCGCAGACAATCCTCGGCGGATGCATCGTGCAGCAACCCCCAGATGTAACCCGCATCGAAGGCATCGCCGCCGCCGCTGCCATCCACGAACGGCACGGAGTAAACCCCCGCGCGGAGACGAACCTCATCGTTCACCAGCACCGCTCCGTCGGCACCCTGCGTGATGACGACGGTGCCGGCACCCAGGCGGCGGAACAGCTCGGCTTGTCGCAGCGGATCGCTCTCTCCGGTGATCTGTTCCGCCTCGTGATCGTTCGGCAGAAAAACATCGACCTCAGGCAGCAAGGGTTCCAGACGGGAAAGATACTCTCCCGGCTGAGGCACCGCCACATCCAAAACCGTTTTCACCCCTGCTTTACGGGCCGCGGCAAAGACGGCCATTAATTCGTCTGCACGCACATTCGGCATCAGCAGATAACCGCCCAGATAGAGCACCCGGCAACGCCGCACGCGCTCTGGAGGAATGTTGGCTGCGCTGAATTCGGCATTGGCACCGAAGGTATGGATGAACCTGCGATCTTGCCCCGCCACGTTCACAATCAGGGTTTGGCTCGTGTCAAGGCCGCGGCTCACCGCGACCGCAGCAATGTCCACGCCCTGCGCACGGAGCAGTTCGGTCACGACACCGCCAAAAATATCACTGCCGACCCGCCCCACCACCGCGGCCCGTACCCCCATCTTGCTCAGATCCACCGCGGCATTGGCCGCACAGCCACCCAGCGTCAGGATCAAACGCTCCGCCATGACCAGCTCACCCGCCGCCGGCACGTGCGAAATGGGCGCACACACGTGGTCGGCAACGATAATGCCGGCACACAAAACCTCCGCGTCTTCATTCATCATCGGTCTCCCTTCTGCCGCCTGCTCATTGCCGTTGCCAGGCCAGGTGTCGTTTCCCAAGCCTACGGCTGAGCAGTCACACCTTGTGAAAGTAACGGATAGATTGGGTTGTGTGCAAATCATTTGACGTACCGGGGCCAATTCGTAGGCTAAGAGAAGATAGCCCGCATGCCTGACCTCCCTTTTGATCCGAGCATCGCGATGAAAATCTGGAAGCTTTTTCCGGTCCTGCTGATCGTAGCGAGCATGGGTGGTGGAATCGTTCCCCGGCCAGCCAGCGCCGCCGAACCCGACACTTTTTGGGAAACCTGGCGTTCCCGCCAACGCAGTGAGCTGGCGACTTTACCCAAGCCTCCCGACGCGCCGCCCGGTGTGGGATCTCCCGTAGATCGTTTCCTGAACGCGCACTGGGCCAAGCTCGGCATTCAGCCTCCCGCGATCGTGCCGGACCGGACTTTCGCGCGGCGAGTTTATCTCGACGTGGTTGGCCTGCTTCCTACCCTTGAGCAGCTCGAATCGTTTGAACGCGACCCCAATCCAGATAAACGTCAACGGCTCGTGGACGCCCTGCTTGGGGATAAACAGGCATATGCGGAACATTGGATGACCTTTTGGAACGACCTACTTCGCAACGATGAACAGACCAATATCGATGGGCTCCGCAAGCCGATTACCCCGTGGCTGTATGCGTCCTTGCTCGAAAACAAGCCGTTCGATCGCTTCGTCGGAGAGCTGCTCAATCCCGGCGCGGACGGGCCGGATGGTTACCTCAAGGGGGTGAATTGGCGCGGCCGGGTCAACGCCAGCCAGATGCCGCCGGTGCAGGCGGCTCAAAACGTTTCCCAGGTCTTCCTGGCCAGCTCGCTCAAATGTGCCTCCTGCCATGACAGTTTCATCAACGAATGGAAGCTGGAGCAAGCCTATGGGCTGGCCAGCTTCTTCGCGCCCACGAACCTGGAGATGCACCGCTGCGATAAGGCAACGGGGAGAATTGTGCCGCCCCGGTTCCTTTTCCCGGATCTCGGCTCAATCGCGGCCGATGCGGACCAAGCGGCCCGGCACCGAGCCGTGGCCGAAATGGTCACCCGACCCAAGAATCCGCGCTTTGCCAAGACGATTGTCAATCGCTTCTGGAAACGGCTCCTGGGACGGGGCCTGTTCGAGCCGGTCGATGATTTTGACGGCAATCCCCAGCACTCGGAACTCTTGGAATGGCTGGCGTACGATTTCATGAGTCATGATTACGATGCCAAGCATACGCTGCGACAAATTCTGCTGTCGCGGGTCTATCAGCTTCCGGTGTCTCCGCCCAAGCCGCTCAAGGCCAAGGAAGTCCCGGTGCTGGCTGGCCCAGTCGAACGGCGACTGACCAGCGAGCAATACCTGGATGCCATCGCCCAGGTGACCGGCAATTGGCCGAAGGTTCCGGTCATGAAGGTGACGGTGGCCAATCCACAGATTCGGGCCTGGCGGCACAAGAAGCCAGACTCCTTGGCCACGGCGCTGGGCCGGCCTAACCGCGAACAGGTTTGCACGGACCGCAATCAAGAAAGCACTGTCCTGCAAGAGCTGGAACTCGTCAATGGGACAGCCCTGAGCGACCGGCTGCGGGAAGGCGCCAAGCTGCTCTTGGCGTCGGACCTCGGGCGGCAAGAGGACGTGGCTGGCGTGATCCGCGAATTGTATCTGCGTGCCCTGGGCCGGTTGCCGAACGAGGCCGAAGTTGCGCTGGCTCGGCCGCTGCTCGGAACCATGGAAGATGCACCGGCACATCGCCAAGGAGGGTGGGAAGATTTCCTATGGGTGATGTTTCTCAGCCCCGAATTTCAGTTCATCCACTGAGCCTGCGTGAGGAGGTTCCGCCGATGTTGCCACAAACGATTTCCCGCCGTCATTTCCTGGGCACCAGTTGTGCCGCCGGCGCAGCCGCCCTTCTCGGATCTTCCCTTCGCGCTCAGGAAACGGCATCCGACAAGATTCAGCCCACCGCCGATACGCTGGTCGTCCTCTGGATGGCCGGCGGCCAGGCGTCTACGGAAACATGGGATCCGAAAAAATTTACGCCCTTCGAGCGGGGCATGGAGGCCAAGGCGGTCTATTCGACGTTCCGTGCGATCCCGACCAGCGTGGACGGTTTGTCCCTCTCGGAAGGGCTGCCCAACATGGCCAAGGTGATGCACCTGGGCACCCTCATTCGAACATTCAAGGCGGGGGACCTCGGGTTCATTCTGCACTCGCGGCATCAGTATCACTGGCACACCGGCTACGTGCCGCCCCAACCGGTTGCAGCGCCTCACCTCGGTGCCGTGATCGCGCGCACCCTCGGACCGCGCCATCCCGACGTGCCGGCCTTCATCGACATCGGCCAGCGTTCAGCCGGTGGAGAAGATTTCGAGGTCAAGGCGTTTCAGACGGCGGGCTTTCTCGGCACGGCCTACGGCCCGTTTCTTGTCCCCGAGCCCGCCGACGCGGTCCACACCGTCCAACCGCCGCCAGGTATGTCGAAGCAGCGCTTCAAGGAGCGCTACCAGCTCTACGTGAAGACGCTCCAAGCAAAGCGGCAGGCCGCCGGTCTCGATCCCAAGGCGGAGGAGTTCCTCAAAGCGTTGGAAGGAGCCCATCGCTTTCTGAACTCCCCGGCAGCCAAGGCGTTTGACCTCAGCCTGGAACCGAAGGAGAGCTACGAAGTGTACAACACGGGCCGGTTCGGGCTGGGATGCTTGTTGGCGCGGCGGCTCGTCGAGGCCGGTGCCCGCTTCATCGAGGTGACGACGGAATATGTCCCGTTCATGGGCTGGGACACCCACGAGAATGGCCACAGCCGAACGGTTGAAATGATGAAGCTGATCGACGCCCCGATTGCCCGCTTGATCCGGGACCTCGAGGAGCGCAAGCTACTTTCCCGTACCTTGATTGTCATCGCCTCCGAGTTCAGTCGTGATATGCTCACCGAGGGCAAACCGGATAAGCCGGTGAAGGACCAGGTCCAAGTCCCGGATCGTGTCACCGAGGAGAAGCATTACGGTATGCACCGCCACTTTACCGGCGCGGGCGGCATCGTGCTCTTCGGCGGCGGCATCCGGCGCGGCAACGTGTATGGCAAGACGGCAGACGAGCGGCCTTTTGTCACCGTGGAAAACCCCGTGACGATTCCGAATCTGCACGCCACGCTTTACCGGGCCATGGGAATCCCGGCGGACTTCTCGTATGAGACAGAGGGCCGGCCTTTTTATGTCACCGAAGACGGCAAGGGCAAAGCGATCGAGGCGCTTTTTGCATGAGAGCCATTTAATCTTCGCTGGCAGCCAGCAAGGCTGTCTCGTTGACGACGTTCGCCAAGTCAGCGCCCACAAACTCGGCGGAAAGTGCTTCTCCCACCGCCCGCCTGGTTAGCGGTGCATCACTGTCATCATTTTGCTACTGAGGGCGGTTCCGCTCACCATCACGGACACGCCCAAGCAGAGCAGGGCCACCAAAACCAGCGTCAACGTGTATTGGATCCCGACCAACGCGAGGATGCCCAGGATAATCCCGGCCAGCCCCACCAACGCTTGCGCGGCGTTGGATGCGGATACCATTTCGCTGGCTGTGCGCCGGCTGATTTCCCCCTCGGGTCCGGTCCACGCTCGATCGATGGCCAACGCGTTGAGGCGGGAGGAGGCGCCAATCCCCAGCACCAGCACACCACCAAAGACGATGGCCGCCACCGCCAACAGCACGGCTGGAAAGACTTGCAGCAGCGCCAGGATGCCCAGCACGATGCCTGCGGCGCCGCCAAGGAACTCTGCGCTCATGCCGCCCCCCAGCTGGCGGCTTGCCGAGCGCGTTCCCGCGGTTTCAGCCACCAGTGCGGAAAAACGCGCTGCGATGGCCGCCCCTTGGATAAGCAAAGCCGCGCCTAAGACGATGGCCGCGACCGCCGCCAGATAGATCGGAAAAACTCCTGCCAAGCCGACAATGGCAAGTACCACCGTCGCGATGCCTCCAATAGACTCAACAGCAGAGCCCCCGGTCACGAACTCTGCAGATCGTTCCTCCTCACGTGGTTGCAAGAGCTGTCGTTCTTGCTCCCGTGCCCGCGTAGTCGGGTCTCGGAGGTCGTGTGTCTCAACCGTAGCCATTTCTCTCTTCCTTTCTTTACGGACGATCTCCACGACGACCGAGGACCCGTTTCCCCAGCAGTCGGGGGATAGTTGACACGACGGTCAGGGGATATCACTCATCTGATTAATGCATTTGCACTTATCGTGCCGATTGCCTGCATCGACGGGACCAGCCTTCCGCGCCAATGGATATTTTCTCTCCACTAACACGGCGACAGCGAACATCGTGTTCTGTGGCCATCCGTGCCAAGGCAATCCATCGGTGCCGCACATTGGTACGTTGGTTGCAGTAGTAGTTTGATGAGATCGAGAACGCGGATCGAGATACTTGCTTGCCCATCACGGCTTGGAGGATCAGGCTCGAGGACACGGCCGAAGGAATCAACCATGAATGATATGAACGCTGGGCTGGCTGCGGCCACCCGGTTCCATTTTCGTCGCTTACATCGTCGCGATCTACCTCAGGTGCTGCACCTTGCTGAACTCATCCTGCCACCGGCTACACAGAACCCGCAACTTCCTGTGCTGGTGCAGTCAAGGGAAACACTGGGCGTTATCGCCGAAGCAAGCAATCGCCTCGCTGGCTTTGCAATCTGTGCCATCGTCCCGCAGACGGATTATGATTGTGCTGGAAGTGCTCGATCTCTGCCCCGGTTTTTCCGCGGGCTGATGCATCGAATGATTTCCCGACCCTTGCAGGTCGACCTGCTCCAGGTCGCCGTAGCCCCGGAGTGGCAGGAATCCGGCATCGAAGAAAAGCTGCTCCAGAAACTGGACCGCGAGCTCCGCCAGTTTGGCAAATGGATCAAGATCACCGTGCCGGAGACGGATCTGCCTGCGCAGCGGTTCCTCCACGTTGCCGGATATCGGGCCATTCAAGTCTTGAGAGATTACTACACCAGCGAAGATGGCTATCTTTTTGAATCGAGGTAGACACGTGTGGGTGAAGCGCTGGCCGACCGCTTTCCTGCGCCAGGTGACGAGGCCGTTCCTGCGCCTGCGGAGTCCGAGACTACGCAGCCTCCACTTTCATTACGAGAAGGCGGGACTATCCGTAGCCGATGAGCCAATTCCCTGGAACGCTGAGGCCATCGTGGTCAAAGCCCTGATCCAGTGGCCACGGGGTTTCATCCCGCCCAAGAGCGATTTCCAGTTACGGACGCCGGCTCATGTTCCACGCATGGCGGTCGAGTTGCAGGTGGATGAAGAAGAGGAGATGATTCGCGCGATTTTTCATCTTCCTCCAATCCAGGATGCGACCCGGGCCATGATCTACTACCAAGATCGCCTGCTGGGCCAGGGCCTACTCCCTTTTCTGGCCGCGGATGTATTCCTTCGCGAAGTGCGCCTCCGCTCGTCGAGTTTCTTCGCCTTCTTCGGCAGGCAGGGCATTGCTTGTCAGCGTTTTCCGGAAGGCCAGTGCCGCGGCTTATCCGTCGGTGGAATCCTGACAAGCGCAACGAGCCTACTCCCGATCGTCGACTTTCAGCTGGAGCTGGAAGTTGCGGATCGCGGGACAGGACGTATACAGCGGATCGCTTTGCCGCTGACCCGCTCCCAGCTCCAGGGCAAAGAGGCCTGCTTGAGTGTGGCGCTGCCCTCCCGACCGCGGGGAGTCGGCACCTATTTCGCCCGCTGGATTTTGGCCGATCGCCTGTTGGGACATACCGAGCTCGATGTGATTCCGCAGGCGGCGTTTCAGCAGTCGCTGTCGGTCAGCGAAGGTTGTTTCCTTTCTCAGGCAAAGGGGAGTACGGCCCATTTGCGCCATCACTTGCTCACCTGTGACGACACGCGAGGCTTGTGGCCCTGTTTCTTGATTGGCACCAAGCTGGCCGGCATGGCCGGACTTTGTCTACTGCACATCCGCGTGCAGTTCCGCGAGCCGAACCGTCGACCGCTCCTCCGCAAGCAGAAAATATTGGTGACCGATCGGCCGTCGCTCTGCATGGTGGACATGAGGGGACTTGCGGACTACCAGCAGATTCGCGCCTTCGAGTTACTGAGCAACGGCAAAGTCCTCAGCACTCTACCGATTAGGCCCACGCCGGTGGCCACCTTCACGAATGAAGGGGCATTTCGTACTGCCCCCGATTGTGACTGGACTCCGTTCACCGAGGAAGAGCTCCTGGAACGCTTGGAAATACTCATGGAACCTGGAACGGGAACAGTCCCTTCTGATCAGGTACATTGCAGTGAGAGGAACGGGACTGATCCGCCGTCCGCAATACAGATGCATGCTCAGCAGCCCCAAATGGAGGATCCGTCGGGGAGTTCACGTGCCACACCATTTGTAGCGGAAGATCATCATCCGCGGTTAAGCGATCAGTAAGGGATCCCATCTTGAAAGTGCAGCAGGGCGGAGAGAATCGTTCATCGCCGAGCAAGTCCCTGGACGAGCTTAAGCACGCTTAATGACGTTGATGCGAAGTGTCCTAACCTGCCGCCGGATTTACGGTAGCGTAAACTTCCCTGCCTAATCGGAGGAACGCAACCGCCTAACGATGGATCCAGCCGGCCTTCAGTTCTCCCACCGGAGTATCGTATCGCCCAGTATGGGTAGTTGTTGCCCGCAAGTTGAAACTTGAGTGAGGAGAAGCCGCCCACGGCCAGGACCCGACTGTTCGTGGTCGACTCCAGCCCATTCGGCGAGCTGCGGCGGCACCCGGCTTGCAAGGAGTCTAGATAGATACGTGCACCATTCTTCGGAACAGGAGGACTAGCGATGGATTACCGACCTTTAATGGGTGCGGAGCGGAGACAACTTTTGGCGGCCCTACGCGGCAATGCCGAGTGCGGCTCCGCGATTCTAACAGATCGCAAAGATACCAGCTTCGTAGGCACGGCCGAAGATGTGACGGATCAGGAAGTGATCACGGCCATCAGGTCCGTACCCTGTCATTACTGAGCAGGTTCATTAAGGCAGGTGCTCAAAGTAGTCTCGGATGAGCCGGTAGCAGCTACAAGAGGCGGCCTCCAGACCCGGCCGGTCAAGGATGTGAAGTTCACCCCGGCGGTAGCGGATCAGCCCGGCGCGCTCCAGGGCGCTGGTAGCCTCAGACACACTGGCCAGCCGCACGGTCAGCATGAATGCTAAAAACTTCAGGGTAAGCGGCAGACGGTCGGACCCCAAGCGATCGTGGGCCATCAGCAGCCAGCGGGTGTACCGCTTCGGTACCGAGTGCAGGCAGTTGCACACAGCGGACTGGCTGACCTGGACCAGAAACGCATCGGTGTACTGTAGCAATAACTCGCTCAGTACAGAACTGCGCCGAGCCGCGGCGCGGAATGCTTTGGCTGACACCCGCAGAGCCGGACCCGGGGCTTGGACGATAGCCCGATGCGGATGGATGTCGGCTCCTAGAAACACCGGCAGACCCACCATTCCCTCTCGCCCCACGACCGCCACCTCCGCGACCTTTTCGCTCTCCACGGGAACGAGGATCGATACGAGTCCGCCGTCGGGAAAGTAAACCGATTGGATCGGCTCCCCTGCCTCAAAGAGCACCTCCCCGTGATTCAGGACGGCCGCCTTCAGATCATCCGCGAGCCACCGACGGACTCGGGGGGGCAGCGCTGCCAGCAATCGGTTTCCTCCATCCGAGGGCACAGTCGTGTTTGGCATGTAGCCTCCGCGCATCAGTGCTGTGCACTTTCCCCGCCCAATCTAGGATAAGAATGGCCGCCAACCGGGAAATCCCTTGATGGGCTTTTGCCCCCGGAATAATCCGAATGTACGGTAGCGTAAGTCGGCGTGCCTGGAGTTACGGTAGCGTAAACGGAATTGCCTGATTACAGGAACAGGACTGCCTGACGAGAGAATCAGTCGGCCTTCCGATGCCTCAATGGGTTTTCGCCGATTGGCGGATGCCGATCAGAGATGTCAGAGGCCGATGCCTCATGCCTTGATGGATGCCTACTCGGAAAGAACAGACCAACCGGGACCCTCAGCCGGGTTGCGCGATCTGCTTGATCGCCGAAAGACGGGCACACCGGTACCGGCACACAGTACGATATGAACCGACCAGACATACGCGCAGCAATCCCCCGTCGCGAAGATATGATTCATGTCCGCGCCTCACCTCCAGACTCCTTCAGAGGCACGAGGTTTGCATGATGATCACTGGGTTGTCTGCTCTCGCAGAGCCAGGACCAACCTCTTAAGCAGCCCCGCACCCTGGGCAGCACCTACCACAACGGACCTCACCCTGTTGGCCGCGGGTTGAGTACGGGAGGGTTCTTCTCGGACCCACGCACAGACTAAGTTTCAGTCGGCACCGTGTCCTTACCGAATTGGGGGTCATGCCCGTGACGGTGCGCCGTGTGTCCCCAGGGAAGATCGGCCTGTGGCCCATTCTAGGCCACACCAACTGCTCGTGCACTTTCCATCGGACATGTAGAATGGCCCCGGAATCCTGACGGCGAATCGTTTCCCGGGAGCGGTTGGGGTTCTGGAGCGGACTCTGTTTTCTTATGTGAATGAAAGGAGGAAGCATGCTAACGCACTACAAAGCCCAATGGATTTCCAAGTTCCAAGACTTGTTGCAAATCGCTGCGTAAGTCACAGCGATTGCATGATGTACTCCTGCTCGACACATTCGAGGGGTTCATCGTGATAGAGCCGGCTGACAAGAGCTTCGGGGATGGGCCCGTACTCAGCCCCGATGAATGTAACTACGAATTGCAACCGGCTTGGTACGCTGGCCCGATCGCTCGACTTACCGAAGCTCGGCAGCGCCTGGGCCTGAACGGCAACTTCGCAGGGAGTCCGTGACTCCTCCAACGTGGAGCCCCCTTCTCTCAGGACAGGCTGTCTGGCGTCCCTTGGAACGGGAGGCCGGGCGGCCTGGTTTCCGTTTGCCATTGGAGAGCAGCAATGATGAATAATGCCTCCACGAAACGATACCGTGATGGAAGGCGATGTGGTTATGCGCCACAACAGCATGAAGTACGGCGGCGATAATGTGCCGGACAGACAGGCCGCCAGCCGTGATGTGGTCCCGAAACCGTGTGAGGAAGCTCCTCCTCCGCTCGACACGCCGTGTGATCTCCCGATCACCAGCGACACTTCCTTCTCCAAGGAACAGATCATCCGGCGTTGCGGCCGGTACTTGCTAACCCGGGATGCGTCGGGCTTTCGTTGGGTCTTAACAGGCAGGCGCGGATCAGTCTGGTACTGGCATGCAGACACGCGGCAATGGACTGCCCGCTGTTGTGCCTACCGCACTCCGCAAGAAGCCCAAGCAGGGCTTGAGGAAGCCCTAACCCAAGAACAGGTCAGAGACCTGGCCCGGTGAGCGGATCACCTCTCCGTTCCGGCGTCTATCCCGTGTAGATTGATCGGGGCGTTCGAGGCTTCTCACCGAATTCGTAGCCGGCCACTGATGGTTGGTTACTTCAGCTCGGACGTGCAGTAAGCACACCGCACGGCCGCAATTGGAATGGTGGACACACAATAGGGACATTGCTTGGTCGTGGGCGCTGCCTTGGCGGGCCGCTTGAGTGCGTTCATCGCCTTTACCAGCAAGAAGACGCAGAAGACTACGATGAGGAAATCGAAAAACGTCTGTAGGAAGTTGCCATAGTTAAGATAGACCGGTCCTTTTTCTCCGGTACCGATTTGCATTTGCAATCCGGTGAAATTCACGCCGCCGACAGCCAAGCCGATGGGCGGCATCAGCACGTCGCCCACCAGCGAGCTAACGATCTTCCCGAACGCCGCTCCAATAATGATGCCGACAGCCATATCGACGACGTTGCCGCGCATCGCAAATTCTTTGAATTCTGTCAATAGTCCCATGGTGATCTCCCATTCTCCAATGGCTCAACCAACGAGCAGCCGAGAGCAAGCTGGAACGAGGTATCGTCACCGACGTTGAGAAGGACATCGAACCGTGCCTCCGTCTGGGGCTTCCCGATGGATAAGGCAGCACAGTCCCGATGTTGGAACAAGATGGATGAGAAATCCGGCACACGGTTAAGGGCAACAGCCGGATGATACGCTGGCTCGAGCTTCAGTGCAAGCGCTTTGCTCCGGTCGGGCTCTGGCAGGTGTCATGCCTCCGCCGTTGGTGCCTCGGAAACCGGTGGATCCTGCACAGGGGCAGAGGGACTGAGCTTCGGCGCCCCCTTGGGGCACAATCCCCGTGCCCACGAGATTAGCATTCAACCCTGACATGCCCGCGAAGGACCTTCGCAGGCATGTCAGGGTTGTGCCGCAGAATCATCCATGATGATTCAGATGCTCGAAGGCTGGCAGGGTTTGCCGAGCCGGGCTCGCTTGTCGTAGAGGAATTTCAGATGGTGATCCACATGCTCAATGTAACCTTTCACCATTTCTCCCACCGTCACCCGACCGCGCCGGTTGTGCGCGCCCTGGCGATTGAACGCCTCATCGGGCAGCTTTCGCAACACACGGGCAAACTGGCGGCGACCGACCTCGAAGAGAATAAGTGCATCCTCCAAGGATTGCTCGTGGGAAAATAGCCGCTCCACATACGCCGTTTCATCGGCGTACAACAGCGGCGGGTTGTCTTCAGTGAGCATTCGCTTCATCCGGTCGATGGCGATGCAGTCGCTGTCCGTCACATGGAGGACTAGTTCCAAGATCGACCATTTGCCGGGGCCCGGCCGTGCGGTGATTTCTTCCTTGCCCAACCCGGCTACCGCCTGGCGCAGCCGGGGACCACAGGCGACAAACGCTTCGATCAGTTGTCGGTCCATTCAAATCTCCTTGCGTTCGAGTGTCTCTTGAATTCTTTCGGTACGGATCGATACCCGCAAGCCCCTTGCCTCAACCCAGGCCATACCCGGATTTGCTCTGCGCACGGGTGAACAGCTCTGTCGTCACATAACGCTCGCCGGTATCGGGGAGGAGCACAACGATCATTTTTCCCGCGGCGGAGCTGCGGGAAGCCACCAGGAGCGCGGCATGCAGCGCGGCACCCGAGGAAACACCCGCCAGAATTCCTTCTTCGCGCCCCAGCCGGCGCGTGCAGTGGAAGGCTTCCTCGTCCGTTGCAGCTACGACGTCGTCGATGATATCGCGGTTCAACACCTTCGGGATGAAGCCGACGCCAATGCCCGGCATGCGATGGTTTCCTACGGGCCCTCCGGACAGAATCGCTGCCCCGACGGGCTCCACCGCAACCACACGGATCGTGGGTTTATGCTCCTTCAGCACCTCGCCCACGCCCGTAATGGTTCCACCGGTCCCCACGGCGGAAACGAAGATGTCCACGGCCCCGCGCGTAGCTTCCCAGATTTCCACAGCGGTGGTTCGCCGGTGTACTTCGGGGTTCGCAGGGTTGCTGAACTGATCGAGCAGGAGTGCATTGGGGATCGCCTGAGCGAGTTGGGTGGCCCGTGCGACCGCGTCTGCCATGAGGATGCCAGGGGTGAGCACCACTTCGGCACCGAGATGTCGTAGCAGGGCGACCCGTTCCCTCGACATCGTCTCCGGCATCGTCAGAATCAGTCGGTAACCCCGGAGCGCGGCCACAAAAGCAAGTCCGATGCCGGTGTTGCCGCCGGTGGCCTCGATCAATGTCATCCCCGGTCGCAAAACACCCTGCCGCTCGGCACTCTCGATCATGGCAACGCCGACCCGATCCTTCACACTGCCACACGGGTTGCGCATTTCCAGTTTGGCGATGACCCGGGCCTGCACCCGCGTCGCCAAGCGGGTGAGTTCGACCAGAGGCGTGTTGCCGACCGTGGCTGCAAGATCACGAGAGATCACCGATCAGTGTCCCTTCGATCATGGATGCCAGTGATCGTCCGATGCATCCCCCCGCCATCAGACAAGAAAGACACAGACGGAGGAAGTCGGTTCGCGCCGCTTTTCGAAAGCGGTTGCGAGGATTTGTCGATCGGGTCGCCGCTAAATGGGTTGTCGCTGCATGAGCGCTTCCAGCTCCGGACGCCATGCCAGCGAGGGCTGCGCACCGGCGCGCGTGGTCGCCAGGGCACCGGCAGCATTGGCAAAGGCTACCGCGTCCCTCATTTGTCTTCCCTCGGCTAACGCCACCGCCAGCGCACCGTTGAACGCGTCTCCCGCTGCCGTCGTATCCACCGCGGGAACGGGATAGGCTGGGATCTGCTGCTGGATAGACCCCGTCGCAAGGTAGGCACCCCGCTCGCCCAGGGTAAGGACCACCGTTGGCGGGCCGAGCGTCCGCATGGTTTGGGTCGCGCGCCTTGGCCAGGCATCGTCTACGAGTCCAGCATCCGTCGTCCGGGCGATCCCCGAGACGAGTTCTGCTTCCGTTTCATTGGGAGTCAGGATACTTACCTGGGACAGAAGCGAAGCTGGGACCTGCTGCGCGGGGGCGGGATTCAGAATGGCCGGCACACCGCCTTGTGCCGCCCGAGCGATGGCATACGCCACCGTGGTGAGCGGGATTTCCAACTGGCACAGGAGAATATCGGCGGACCGAAGCACGTCTCCAGCCCGATCAACATCTTCCGGGGAGCAGGCCAGGTTTGCCTGGGGCACCACGATGATGGAATTATTCCCGTCCTGATCGACATGGATACAACACGAAGCGGTTTTGAGCGCCGGATCGCGCCGGACAAATTCCGTCGCCACACCGCTTTCGGCCAGGCTCGCCAGCAGACGATCGGCCAAAAAGTCGTCTCCGACCCGGCCAACCATGTAGACTTCAGCACCCAGACGGCCAGCCTGAACAGCCTGGTTGGCTCCTTTTCCGCCGGGGAACATGCCGAACGTCTCGCCCAGAACGGTTTCGCCTTTTCGGGGCAGACGAGCTGCCTGGGCCACAAAATCGAAGACAAGACTTCCGATCACGACGATTCGCGGTTTGCCCTTCATGCGCAGCTCCCGTTGGGTGATGGTCAACACCGCCACCGCGGCTTAGGATAGGGAAAAGCTGGCAACCTGCTTGCATGGACAGGCCAACAAGCACTCATGAGGAAGCCTATCGATGGAGAATGGACGGGCATCCGAAACGCTGGTTCCCTCACACCCCTTGCAGTGGTTCCCGGAATTCTGGGAACTGGGCCGCAAACGTCTTCGGCCGCAAGCTCGCCTGCTCGGCTTGTCCTTGATCGTCGGCATCATTGCCGGCGTGGGGGCGGTGGTCTTCTTCGGCGCTTGCCAGCTCGTGTTCCGGTATTCGCTTGATGCGGTGGCCGGCTATCATCCACATACCCCGGGAGGAGAGCCCCCACTCTTCGGGGAAACCACCGGGCCGCTTCACCCCTGGCTGCTCCTTCTCGTTCCAACGATTGGCGGGATTTTCAGCGGCATCATCGTCTTCAGCCTGGCTCCAGAAGCGGAAGGGCACGGCACGGACTCCGCCATTGCCGCGTACCACTACCAGCAAGGGCTTATCCGCCCCCGGGTTCCCCTGGTCAAGATCATCGCCAGCGCGTTGACGCTTGGCTCCGGCGGTTCTGGCGGCCGGGAAGGGCCAATTGCCCAGATCGGGGCTGGCTTCGGCTCGTTCCTGGGGGGCGCGTGCCGGTTGCGCCCGGTGGAGCGGCGCATCTTGATGGCGGCCGGGATGGGGGCGGGTGTCGCCGCCATCTTCCGGGCACCGTTGGCCGGGGCTCTGTTCGCGGCCGAGGTGCTCTACCGTTCCCCGGATTTCGAATCCGAAGTCATCATCCCCGCCGGCCTGGCCAGCGTGATCGCCTATTGCACATTTGGCCTGGCCTTTGGGTGGAAGCCGCTCTTCACTCTCCCGGTAGAACTGTTGAATGTCCTCACCTTCGATAACCCGCTCACCCTGGTGCTATACACGCTGCTGGCCCTGTTCCTGGTTGTGTTGGCGATGCTCTACACCCGGACCTTTTATGGATTGACTTACCTGTTCCATCGCCTGGGTCTGCGCCCGCATCTGAAGCCGGCGGTGGGCGCGTGCTCGAGCGGGCTGTTGGGTGTGGCGCTCTATTATCTGCTCGGCCAAAACGGACAAGTTCTTGCGGTCTTGTCGTTCGGCTACGGCATTTTGCAGGATGCGATGACCGTGTCGGCGGACGGCCCGGCCAGTCTCTTCTTCGGGTTGGTCCTGCTGGCGGTGGCGCTGGGCAAAATCGTGACCACTGGCTTGACCATCGGTAGCGGCGGCTCTGGCGGCGTCTTTGGGCCGTCGATGGTGATTGGCGGCTGCGGCGGCGGAGCGCTCGGCATCTTCCTGAGCTGGCTCTGGCCGACCTTAATGCCCCATCCCGCGAACTTCGTCATCGTCGGCATGGCGGGATTCTTCGCGGCCGCTGCCAAGACACCTTTTTCGACCTTGGTCATGGTCAGTGAGATGACGGGCAACTACAACCTGCTCTTGCCGACCTTGTGGGTATGTGCCTTGGCGTTCCTGTTATCGGACGAGCAGTCCATTTACCGATCCCAGGTGGAGAGTCGGTCGCGCTCTCCCGCCCACCAGGGAGATTATGTCCGGGAAGTCTTGGCTGGCTTGCGGGTGAGCCAGTTCATGACGCCCCAGGATCAGGCGCCCGTGCTCCGTCCGGGAGACCGGCTCGATCGCGTGCTCCAGCGCCTCGCCAGCAGCCCGTTCCAATCGCTCCCGGTAACGGATGAAGCGAGCCAGCTCCTTGGTGTGGTCAGTTTGGAAGAGGTTCACCTGGCCTCGCAGTCGCCGCACCTGCGCCCCGTGATCGTGGCCGAAGACCTGATGCGCAGCGATGTCTCGCCGCTCCATCCGGAGGACCGGCTTGATCGAGCCCTGGAGCTGTTCGTGGAGAACGACATGCTGGCGTTGCCCGTAGTGGATGGCCCGCCCGGTCAGCGCGTCCTGGGCGTGGTGAAGCGCTCCGACATTGCCAGTACCTATCTCCGCCATGTGCACGGGATCACGACCGCTCAAGATGGAGCCCACGGTTAAATGATCGTGCAACCGACAAGCCGGACGCGTCCGCTCGGGATGCCGCGGTCCTTCGCTGGCGCGTCCGGCTTGTGGACTGCCGAAGCATCGATGCGGAGTGAGATGGAGTTCACTTGCCGAAGTCGAGGTAATCCTGGATCGACGGCTCCGGCGCACCGGAAGAAGTCCGGCCAGAGTCCTCGGCAAACTTGTGCTGCGCCAGCGCCAGGGCGACAGCCACCGGTACGGTGACCAGCACCACCCGTGCAAGCCCACGCGGCAATTCGGGCAGCCAACAGAGAAGGAGCCCGAAGAAGAGCAGGGCACCGTGCGCGGTCGCGAGCTGACCGAAAAAGCGGCCGATCACCAGCAGGGCGAATAACCCCACGATGCCCAGGCTCAACGCACCCTCTCCAGGGAAGGGTTGCCGTAGGGCCAGCGAAGCGGCCACGATACCGGCCAGGGCTGCCGCCAGCGGCAAGCCGATCTCCCCACCGCTGGCGTAGCCGGAGAGCATGATCGTGATTGCCGCCCCGGCCACCGCGATGGCCACGGCAAACAGAACGGAATGTCCTTTACTTTTTCCTGGTTCCGCGGCTGGAGCGATCCGCCGGGCCAGCAGGACCAGGGCCATCCAGACGCCTGCCAGCGCCGCAGCCAAACCGCCCAGGATCATCCACGTTTGCGTCGGTGTCCATTCTCGTGTGCCGGGGCCCGCCAGATCGGTGAGGTAGCTCGAATGGTACAGCAAAATGGGGGCTGCGCTGGCAGCGATCCCGAACCGGAGCAGCCAGACCAGCCAACCAGACCGTCCCGCAACAGCGGCGACGAGCTCGATCCCGGCGAGAATGGGGAGCAGGAGGAACAGAAGCCGATCTTGATCTTCCTGCGGTGGCCAATGTGGCCGCAGTCCGATCCACCAGCAACCGATGAACATTCCCAGGCTCAGACCCACCACCGAGCCGGCCGAAGCCAGCTTGGGCCGCGGCGATCGCCAGAGCCCCGCACAGAGCAGAAGCACCGCGGCGGCCGTCAGGCCCGCCGCGGCGATTGCTTCCAGGATCAGTTTCGGGTCAGGCATGGGACGTTTTCTCCCTGCGTTACCGCTTGGTCCCTTCCAAGCCGACGGCGATGCGCACTTCATCGCCCAGGGCCTTGGCGAACTGCTCCGCCCCTACGCCGAACTCGGAGCGTTTGACCGACAGCTCGGCCGCAAATCCGGTGCGCTGGGTGCCTGGGGGAAATTGGGCCGCTCGGCCGCCGACCACTTCGAACTTGACGGGCTTGGTGGCGCCGTGCATGGTGAGGTCGCCCGTCACTTCGTAGCCGTCCTTGATTGGCTTGACGCTGGTGCTCTTGAACGTGATGGCGGGGAATTGCTTGGTGTTGAAGAAGTCCGGACTGCGTAGGTGGCTGTCGCGCTTGGGGTTGTTGGTGTCGATGCTCTCCGCCTTGATGGTCATCTCGAACGAACATTTGCTGGCATCGGCCGGATCGAGCACAAAATTGCCAGTGAATTCATTGAACCGCCCGAACACGGGGGCCAGCCCGAGGTGCGAGATCTTGAAATACACGCTGGAATGCATCGGATCCACCGTGTAGTTATCCGCAGCGTGGGCCGGTACGCCGGCTCCAATCAGGGTAACGAGGAAGGCGACGACCACTCCAAGCAGGCGCTGGCGCATAACGCAGACTCCTTTTCAAAAAGTGTGTCCAACAACCATCGTGCGTTTCGCGGCGGATCTGCAAGGTGCCGCGAAACGAGAACTCCCATACGGATGCGCAAACCATCCTACCGGGCATGCGAAAGGAAGCTGCTCGCTTCCCCCAGTTGGTAGCAGGCCACTTCCTCACCATTGCGAACGAACAATTTGCCGTGAGCCACCACTGGGTGATTCCATGTTTTTCCTTCGATCGCCTGGAAGCGGCCCCGTTCCTTGTAACCGTCGGGGCTTGCATCCACCAGGGCGACCTCCCCCTTTTCCGAGAGCACGAGCAAAAGATCCTGGTCGGCCAACAGCAACACCTGACCATTGCCGTAGCCCCGCGTGCGCCATTTCTTCTCGCCCCCCTCGAGGCTCACGCAAGTGAAGAAGTTGCCGTCAAAACCATAGAGATAGCCACGATGCACCACCAGATCGTTGAAATAGGGATTGATGGCACGACTGGTCCAGACCTCTTGCGTTTCCCAGCCGTCCCCCTTGCGTTGGATGTGCACCCGCCGGGTCCCGCGGCCGAAACCGCTGCCGAGCAGAAGGTCCGAATCATTCAGCACAGTCGGCTGCACCACGCGCGCCATCCCCTTATCCAGCGGCCAGCTGTGTTGCCAGAGGACCTCACCCCGGGTCGGGTCAAATGCGATGAGTCCTTCACCCGTCGTGAGAACCAACTGCTCGACACCCTCCAGCCGAACCGGATGCAGGGAGCAGTAACTGACTTGCTCTTCGCCCGCATTCCAGAGCAAATCGCCGGAAGCCGCATTGTAGCCGAGCACCATCTTCCCGTCCGGCCCCCCTGCGAAAACGGTTACCACTCCTTGAGTGATGAGGGGAGAAGCGGAGAATCCCCAGGTCGGGACCTTGGCTCCGGAATCGGCCACGATATCGCGTGACCACACGACCCGGCCGCTTGCCGCATCAAGGCACAGGAGCCGGCCGGCAGCCCCCTGGGCGTAGATCTTGCCGTCGTGGAACGTCGGCGTGGCCCGTGGGCCCGGACCCGACACCAATTCTGCAAACCGGGTCGATTCGGAATGGGCCCAGATTTCCGTGCCGGAATCGCGATCGTAACAGACCACCGCCTCGCTGTCGTCACGCTGTTCCTGGGTATACAGATGCGTCCCCACCACCGCAAAAGACGACCAGCCCGGTCCAATCCGATGCCGCCACAGCAGTCTTGGCGGGCTCGCCTTCCAATCGGTGGCAATCCGGACGCCGGTTCGCCGGCCATCGCGGTCCGGCCCACGAAATCCCGGCCAATCCCCTGGCTGAAGGGTCAGTGGCTCGGCAGCTGGGCGATCCGCACTTGCTTCGCTTCTGGGCTTGGCAGCGATTTCGGCGAGGAACCGCTGCTCGGCTGTGGGTCGCCAGCGATACTGAAAGGTCGCCGACATGTTGCCATCGATCCCCTCAAAGCGGAGGAGCGTAAAATACCCCCAGGCCAGCACGAACACGACGACCAACCCGACCCGGCGGACCGGCCAGCGCAGCAACGGCGTGAGGACAAGCCAAAGCACCCAGGCCGTCGTGACGACAGGGAGAGCGTAGATGGCCACGCCAAACAGGCCGAAGCCAGAATTGAAGAATGGGTACGCAGCGGCGCCGGCAGCGGCGCAGGCCAAGAGTCCAAGCCAACGGTCGGTCCAGCGGAGGCGGCTTGCAAGCACCCACCAGACCGCCAAGGCCAGCACCGCGAGGACGGGGCCCCACATCATGGTGATGAAATGCGTGAACGTGGCAGGAACAATCCAACCGGGCACCGTGATGAGCAACCATTCGGCGATCACGATCACCACGCCGGGCCACAGGCGCAAGCGTGTCTCCCCACGCGTGCCTGCCCGGGGAGAGTCTCCTGCGGTCGAAGATGCTTGCGATCCCGTCGGGCGCGGGTCTGACGGAAGCGGAAGAGTGGTGTCGCTCATACAATCCTCCTGAGTTCGTTGAGACCAACCGTCCCAGCGCACGGCTCGGCCGTGAGGGTTCCCAGAAAGCTACCCCAGCCAGCCGGGTTCAGCAAGCCCGCCTGCCACGGCGCCGGCTACCCCTTCACAGGGAGACGGTGGGTCGGGGAGCATTGTTGGTTCCAGATTTCTTCACGGTACACGGCCACGTCGGGCGGCGCCGTGATTCCAAGCCGGACGCGGTTGCCTTCGACGGCAATCACCGTGACCGCCAGCTGGTACTCCGGCAGCAAGATCCGTTCACCGATTTTGCGACTGAGGACGAGCATACATCTCCCTCCTTGAGTAAGCCCTCTCCCTCTGTTGCGAACCTCGATCGAAGCTGCGGCCCCCAGCCGCACGCTTATTCTTCGCTGCAAAGAACGTCGGCTTTTTGGTGGCATTGCGGGGGAGTGCCCGGGCCATCTCGTTGGCCGCGTAGGCATCCAGGGCCGCGTGCAGCCTCCGCTTGGCACGGGTCTGAAACTGCCACACGATGCCGCCCAGCGCCGCTGCAGCGAGCATCCCCGCCACGAGCGGTTGAGCGCGGAACCCGTTTGCTTGCCAGAGCCAAACGGCGCCAAGCCCAGCCATTCCAAGGATTGCGGGGGGCCCAACCTGTGCCAGGAGCTTGCGGCCAAGCCAATGGTTTTGCATCCGTCACTCCGAATAAGTGTGTACTTACCCACCAGCCCGCAAAAAAAACTAGCAGGCGAACAATGCCAGGGCCTTTGGGTTGTAGTGGCGTTGGATCACCTCTTCCTTGATCCCCATTCCTCGAAGGGCGAACCAAACCACGTGCTCTACGAGTTTCTCCCGCGGCAGCCCATAGTCGATGACAGGCTTGGCCGGGAACAAGTGGATCATCAGCATGGCAACCAAATCGTGGGCGAACCAGCCGCGCAAGCTGGGACAAAGCGGTCCCTCGCTGGCCTCGCCGGCGGCCACGGCAGCCTGGATGCACTCCTCGACCTTGCGGACCCACTGGCTCGGCATTCCTTGAAGAAACAGGCGGGCGAATTCGCCATCTTCCAACATGCTTCGAAGCATGAGCCGGATCTGGGTCCCCTCTTCGCCATCGCAACCCGCTGGCCTTCCCAGCATGTGCGAAACCAGCAGGTGGACCATCAATACCAGGGTGGACGCTGATGGCTCCAGGGCCATCAGCCGCCGGGCCATTCCTTCATTCTTTTCCTGACAGCAGGAAAGCATCATGGCCGCATAGAGAGCTTCCTTGTTGGGAAAATGCTTGAACAGCAGGGCCTCCGAGACCTCCGCGGCCTCGGCCAATTCGCGGGTCGTGGTTCCGTGGAAGCCCTTTTCTGCAAATGCGCTGCGGACGGCCTTGATGATGGCCGCACGCCGTTCTTTGCTCGATAACTTCGCCGTCGCGCGCATGGCAGTGGTCTCTCGGTTCACGTAGTGAGTGTATACTCACTCACACCGAGGGTCAAGGGCGGCTACGGGATGCTTCGTGGACGCCGCGGGCGTTGGACCTGCCGTCGCTTTACCACCGGACCCGAAATTGGAGCGACACATACGGCTCATCGCCAACATCGAGGCGGTTGAAATTGGTGCCGCTGGTGATGTTTTTTCCTTCGAAGAAATGGTGATCGAAAATGTAGCCACTGGCCAGGTCGATCGAAGCCCTGGGTCCGAGGACATACTGAATACCGGCCGTCAGCCGTTGATCGACGTTAAAGAACCGATCATTGCTGCTGACCCGATCCGCCAGCAGGTAGGCTTCATTCTCCGTTGCGTAAGCCACATAAATGCGGATCGGGTGGCACAGCCGATAGGTTGCGCGCGCGTGGAACGTGGTGAGCAGCATGTACGAAACATCAAAGGTCAAGTCCTCGATGGGACGCCACATCACCTGGAATGGCAAGCCGATGTTGGCCCGGAAATTCTCCGATGGCTGCCACAAGTACGCGACTCCAGGAATGGGGTAGGGCAGTTCGCTGACCGGTGAGTAGCTCAGCGAGAGGAGCCAGGCATTGTGTTCGCCCTGGGGAATGCGGAGGAACGCATTGACGCCGGCGGTCAGCTCGTCGATGCTGTGGAAGGGCTTATCGCTGGCCGACCCGAAGCTGACCGTGCCGCCTGCGATCCAGCCATTGTCGAACAGATGTCGATAGGTGGTGCCGAAGCGGATATTCCAGAGATCCTCCGGAAAAGGCTGCCGCGTGTCCGGCAGCTGGGCGTGGGTATGAAAGGTTTCGTTACGTAAGTTTGCCGACACCGACCACTCGTCCGTGGTCCCATTTTGCCACACCGGAAACGCCAGCATGAAGTCCTGCTGTAGGTAGCCCAGGTTCGAGGACTGCCCGACGACCGGCTCCGCGGGAAACCAGATTACCCGATAGTCGGCACGCACCGGAGCGTGCCCGACCACTGGATTCATGAAAGGCGAGAACCCGCCCACCGCAGGACCGAAGGTATCCGCAGGTTGGCTTGGTGACGCCGGCGCTGGCTGGATCGGAGGCAGGGGCGGCGGAGGAGCCTCCAGGGATCCATTGGGTAACGCGGAGCCGGGTTCAGGCGCGGGCGGTAACCCAGGCCCTGGCTGACCAAGCCCGGGCGGCGGGGTATCGCGTGGCATCCCGTTCGCCTGGGAGGGACCAGAGGAGCCGCCACTGCCCGACGTCGGCCCTTGGCCTCGTGCCGGCATGGCCATGAGCACACTCAGAGAAGCGAACAACAGGGCAAGCCGTCCCGCACCGTTTATCCGGATCATCGTAGTCTTGCCTCTCTGCGGGTCTTGCCTGGTATCCCCACCTTTTGGTCTGAGCGGGACAAGAACCACGGGAAAGCTGGGGTATAGTATCAAGTCGCGACATGCTCAAGGGCAGTTTTTGGCATGGGCAGATTCTCCGCCGAGCCATTCCCTTTGCGGAGAATGATCAGTATCTCATAGGCACGGCGAAGAAATAGCTCCACCTCAAATGGCAGGCGCCGCCGCAGTTCCAGCAGCAGTTCCATCAGCTCCGTCTGCGTCCAGACGTGATAATGGATGCTGAAATCCGTGGCCAACAGCCGGTCGGTTTTGCGCTGCACGTCGTCTGGCTCGACCGCCTTCAGCACCAGCCGGACAAACTCGCACACGTGCGCACGCCGGGAGTGCTCGGCACCACATTCATGATCGGCCAGCAAATGTTCGAGCGGCGTGACCGGCCGACCACAGTCGAAGGTATACCGCTTGTCGGGCACCGTCAGGAACAAGATGCCGTCTTCCCGCAGAACACGGAAAAAGTGCAAGAGGGTGCCGATCGGATCTTGGCAGTGTTCGAGGAAGTGATTGGCAATGACGAAGTCTTGCGATTCGTCTGCGACGCGAGCGAGCCGTTCGGCATCGTCCACGATATCGACGGGAACGAGGTTGTGGTCGGCCAGATTGGGATATTGCCGGTAAAGTTCCTCGCGCGGAAAGCGATCCACATAGGAAACGTGGGCACTAGCCGGCACCCGCAGCGGGCGATGCAAGGCGCCAATCTCAATTCCCTGGCCGCGCAGATAAATCCGGGCAACATCCGGCCGGCCGAAACGCCGCCCGGAGCGTGGCCTGCGAAACCATTGCATCAATCGGCGGAGGACGCCTTTCATAGCCTGGAATCCCCATGGCGTTTCTACGGCGGTATAATGCAGAGGCTTGGGACCGTGCAAGGGGAATCCGGTTGTGCGTGGTTTTCGGATGCCGAAGCGTACGGGCTGCTGGTGTGGAACCTTGCTCCGCCCGCATTCCTCGCGATATACTCAAGACTGTGGGAGTGATCCCTCACCGTGTACCTTCGAGAAAGGTCGCGCCCATGCTTCGATTGCTCAGCCCGGCCCTGCTGATTGGGTTCGGCCTCCTTCCGCTCTCCCGGGCCGACGCCCCCCCGCCGAAGCCTCCGGCACCGCCGCGCATCGAGTCTCTCATCGGGCAGTTGGCCGACCAGGACTTTCGGCGGCGCGCGGCCGCGACCAGGGCCCTCGCCGCTCTTGGTACCGAGGCGCTTCCAGCTCTACAGCAGGCCCGTTCGCATCCCGACCCCGAGGTTCGCCGCCGGCTCGATGAGCTGATTCCGCCCATGGAAAGGATGCTCGCCCTCGCCCCCAAGCAGATTACGCTGCATATGACCAATCGGCCGATCCGGGAAATCTTCGGGGAGCTGAGCAAGCAGACCGGCTACAAGTTTGCCGGCCTCGAAAACCAGCCGGGTGAACAAAATAAACAAGTTTACACCTTCGATTTCGACGGCGTTCCTTTCTGGCAGGCGATGGACCAGGTGTGCGAAGCCGGCGGGTTCGTGCTCCAGCAGAATTACCAAAGCGACGACAGCCTGCGTCTTTTCTACCAGCCCGACAGCTACGTTCCGTTTGTTTCGTACGATGGCGCCTTCAAGGTGATTCCGACCGGCTTCAATTACAGCCGCAGCAATCATTTCGCCCAGATCATGCGAAATCGGCCCGACCAGCAGCGCTTCGAATCCTTGCATGTGAACCTGACCCTTGCCGTCGAACCCAAGCTGCCGATCCTTCGCGTCGGATCGGTGCGGCTCAGCATGGCAGAGGATGAGGAGAGACATTCGATGTTGCCGGCCGGCACCGAGACCGCCAACGGCATGTGGGCTGGCCGCCATTCCTACTACGGCGGCGGTTATCGTAGTTATGTGCAACAGACGCAGGCCCTGCTTATTTTGCCGAGCCGGACCTCGCGCACGGTGAGGATCCTGAAGGGCGTCATCCCCGTGACCTTGCTTGCGGATCAAAAGCCAGCGGTGATCACCGATCGGATCTTAGCCGCCAAGGGCAAGAAGTTCACGAGCGGAGCTGCGACGTTTATCATTGAGGACGTTTCCGAGCTGGCCGGCAAGCAGCACCAGATCAAGATCTCGGTGACCGAAGACAGCAAAGACAGCCCCAACGATTGGACGCGCATCCAGAGCCTGCAACAGCGCATTGAGCTGCAGGATGAGAAAGGCAACAAGGAGCAATTCTATTTCAACAGCATTGGCAGCAACGGTATCAATAGCGCCCAATATACGTTGACGGTTGGGCCTAATGACAATGCCAAGATCGGTCCGCCGGCCAGGCTCGTGTACTATTCCTGGATCTTGATGGAGCACGAAGTGCCGTTTGAGCTCAAGGATCTGCCGTTGCCCTGATCCATGGTCCGGTTGGATGTGTCCGTTTCGCGGCGGTTCGCAGAACCGCGTGCGGATGCGCGCCGCGCGGTTCTGCGAACCGCCGCGAAACAAAAACGGACACCTTCAGCGGGACTGTGGTATGAGCGTCAGTGCGAAAACGGGGTCTGGAACTGTCAGGAGAGAGTTCCAGACCCCGTTTTCGCACGGAGTGGACGATCGGATCCTGAAGGGTGTCGGGGCCGAGGTCTCTTGACGGGATGCCTTGGCCCCGACACCTATTGGCTCACCAATTGACCCGCTCGGCGGCTTCCCCGACACCGAGGCGGTAGCAAAGCTGTTCGAAGTCGGCGGCGTGGCGGGGCTCGCTGCTGTGGAGATGCTCGCCTTCGGTGATCAGCTTCATTTCATCATCGCGCGGCACGCCGGCCTGGCGGACGATGTGCTCAAAGGGCGCCAGCTGCCGGGCATACACGACCAAGAGCTTGTGCTCGTCGAACTGGACTTCCATCGGGCCGCCGGTGCCGATCACGGCGACGCCGGTGCAGCCGTCGTTTAGGAGCAGCTCTTCGAAGTCGCAGCAGTAGCTCTTGAAGATCGGCAAATCGATCTGTTCCCGATACAAGTCCTGGTGATTGGCGCCTTGGCTGGCGTGGCTCGTTTCCAGCACGACATCCACGACGTCGCCCAGCGGATCGAGCAGGTCGAGAAACAGATCAAATAGCCGTTCGCGGGACACCGCCGCCACCAGCACCGGGACCTCGATGCCGGCCCGAACATCCCGATAGGTGTCCAGGCGGAAGCCTTCGCGCGGCACGACTTGCAGATCGAGGGAAGGCCGAATCGCCTCCGTCAACCAAAAGTCGCCATACCGGTCCACTTGAAGATGGGCAGTTAACTTCTTCACATTCACTTCTGCACCCTGCATTCCAGAAAGCATTAGGGGAGATGCGACTAATGGTTCCGGCCGTGGGGAAAATACTCGGCTGCTGAAATATAGAACGCAATTGTCGCTGTGGCCACCGATGCGTACTAATTCTAGACCGGTCCCAAGTCCCGCTGTGAAAGTCGTTGGGGCCGGAAGGCTTACGCAGGTTGGACGCTTTGGCACTGGTTTCGCGCCGGCACAAAGGCATTCGCAGGATTCGCTCCCGACGGTGCTCTATTCTGCCATCGCAGGGACAGCTATGATGAACCAGGAAGCCCAGGGAAAAAGCGTCGCCCCTTTAACGATTGCTGCCTCAAATGCCGAGATTCTCCTAGCAGGGCCCGAAGCGGCGCGCTTGGCACAAGGATCCCTCCATGCGTTGGTACCATGCCTGGTCTCTCGGATTCGTTCTCCTTGTTCACCCTGCTCATTCCGCGGAACCGCAGGGGCGAATTGTCCAGGACATCTGGAACGCTGCCTATCTGGAAGGGAGCCGGGGCGGCTATGTCAACACCTGCATCCGCGAGGTCGAACGCGACGGACAAAAGCTCTACCATGCGGAAACCCGATTGAACCTCACCCTGAAACGCAATGGTGTGACGATCCAGTTGCGCATGGATACGGGAAGTCAGGAAACGGCACAGGGCGAGGTCCGCACGGTTTGGATGCGTCAATACCAAGGGGACCAAGAACAACTCGTCCTCAAAGGGACCGTGACCGACGGTCAACTTGCCGTCCGAGTCGAGGGCAAAGCACGATTGGAAAAAAAGATTCCCTGGGACGAGCACGTGCTCGGCCTCTACCGGCAGGAGCGATTGTTTCAGGACCGCCATGTCCGGCCGGGAGATCAACTTTCGTATTTGAGCTATGAGCCTGGCATCAACCGGGTCGTCACGAATCGGGTCACCGTCAAAGAATCTGAGGTCGTGGAAGTTTTCAACCAGCCCAAGCGCTTGCTCCGCGTGGAAACGGTGCCGGATAAGATCGCGGGCGTTCAGTTGCCCAGTCTGATTGCCTGGCTGGATAAAGACTTGCAACCCGTACGATCGGAGTTTGAGATTCCACAGCTGGGCAAGTTGGTCCTCTATCGCTGTTCAAAAGGCGAAGCGTTGCGTCCCAGTACTGCGAAAACGGATATTGGCGAAACCTCACTCATTCGCATCAACCGAGCCATTGATCGGCCCAACGAAACGCGCTCGGCGGTCTACCGGATCACGGTGAAAGGCGATGATGATCCGGCGACCACCTTTGTCCAGGATAACCGTCAGGAATGCAAGAACCTTCATGGCAGCACGTTTGAGCTCCACGTGCACGCCCAGCAGCCGCCTCTTGTCGCGCCGACCCCCGTACGTGCCAAGGAGGAGTTCCTCAAAAGCTGCCACTGGATTGACAGCGACGACCCCAAAATCCGGGCCTATGCCCGAGCGGCCGTAGGCCAAAGAACCGATCCCTGGGAACGGGCGAAAGCAATTGAGCGCTGGGTCCATGATAACATGCACCTCAGCTATGCCGAATCATTTGCGCCCGCGAGTGAAGTGGCCAGGACACTGCGGGGCGATTGCCGGCAGTACGGCCTCCTGGCCACGGCCATGTGCCGGGCAGCCGAGGTGCCGGCGCGGACGGCGATCGGCCTGTGCTACGCCTACGATCGCGCCCAAGGGCCGGTGATGGCTTTTCACCTCTGGACCGAAGTCCTGGTCCGCGGGGAATGGATCGCCATCGATGCGACGCGCGGTCAAGGATATGTGGGCGCGACCCACCTCAAAATCACGGACCATAGCTGGTACGATACCCAATCGCTCACGCCCTTGCTTCCTGTATTTCGGGTTCTTGGAAAACTCACCATCGAGGTAATTCGGGTGGATGGAGCTTAGCAGCGTGATTCCGGAACCCCGGTTTTTGCCCGGCTGCCGCCGCTCCCCACTCAGTTCGCATTTTCACTTTTTTCCTCCGCGTGAAGCAGTTTCGATAGCTTGACGCGGCTAAAGCGTCTATACTAAGGCGGATCTTCCGAGAAATGCCAAACAAGATGGGGCATCTGAGATTGCATGGCGAACGGACAGGCTAGAGGTGGTTCTCGTGAGATTCGTGCTATACTCGGTGTAAGAATGGAGCGCGTTTCAACTTTGCCGGAAACGCCGGCCGCGCTGGCTTTCTTTGGTGGGCTTCCTCTTGCCAAGCCAATCCACGACGATCGCATCTATCGAGTGAAGGATGCGTGAAGAAGAAAAGATTCCAGGCGCACTTTCCCGTAAACCAAGAGATAATAATAACGAAATGCTAAGGAAGGGAAATTCGTTCACCTTCTACCGGACGGAGAGAAGTAAAGAAAGCCTAAACCGGACACAACTATGCAGCCAACCGAGAAATCACTTTGGAGACCCGCCCGGCCCTACGGATCAAAGGGCAGCTAAATGGCTCGCAACGAAGGACACTCGATGATTCCACGTGAACGTGTAGCCTCGGGGGAAGCCGAAGCGGCCTTTGGACTGGCCAGTGGCCGCCACGCGCCGGCCCCCCCCAGAGAGGGTGCCAGCACGCTGAGCAACCGGGTTCCTGCCTGGGAAGATCTTTACCGAGCCATTGCTCCCGAACACCAGCGGGAACTGCTTTGCCTTGCGGAGCGTCAGGGAGTCCTCTACGCGCATCAGCTCCCAGAAATGACCAACGGGACTCCCGTCGATCCGAATCGCCAACTTCTTGCACGGGTTCTGGAGGGAGATGTAGCGGGGCTGCGTCCGTTGCAGGAGGAGCCCATCGACGTAGACGATTGCGAGCTCGATGCCACCCAGCGCGAAGCCGTCGCCCAGGCGTTGGCGACGCCGGATATTTTCCTGGTGCAAGGCCCACCCGGTTCGGGAAAATCGCGTGTGGCCGCTGAGATCCTTGCTCGCGCCGCCGCCCGCGGAGAGCGCGTGCTCCTTCTGGCTCACACCGCGGCCGCGATTGATCGCGTCCTCGAATGGGTAAGCTCTCGCGAGGTCGTTTTTCCCCTTCGCTGCGTCGACCGCGATGAAGATGTTACCCGTCTCCCCCTGGTCATCCGTACACTGACTTTTACAGAACGTGCCCGAGGCCTGACTTCTCATGCGCTGGCATGCGCGCGCCGGCAAGCGGAGAGCGACGAGCGGCTTACGGGGCGTCTTCGGCAAGATGAACCTCTCTGGGCCCAATTGGATGAGCTTGCTGGCTGGTGGAATGGCCTGGAGGACGAGTACCAGGCCCTTCGCCATCGCCGCAGCCAGTTGGCTACCGAAGTTGTGGCCGAGGTGGATACCCCACCGTCCGTTCCTGCCGACGGCTTTCCGCGCCGGATGCAGGATTTGATCCGCGCTCATGAAGAAGTGCAGAGCCGTGGCCGATCGGCCTTGGCGGAGCTAGACAACCGGATCGCGATCTGCGAGCGGGAACAGGCCGGCCTGGATACCCAATTGCATGGCCTGCAACCTTTCATTGAGGCGAAAGACCAGGGCCGATGGTGGACCCCGGCCTGGTGGCGAGCCACCGTACAGGGGACGATTCGGACCCAATGGGCACAACAGCAGGAGCGCCGCCAACAAATCCAGGTCGATCTCGACAACCTGCGTAAGCAACGCGCCGACTTGATCCGTCAAGGGGAAGAAGCCGAGCGCCGGTTTACGAATCAGAAAGCGGAGGACTTCAGCGCCGAGATAGCCCGCAGGCAAGCCGAGCTGGATGATCGGGAGGCGGCCCTGCGCCGAGAGCAAACCATCCTGCACCAGAAGTGGCAGGCGATCACACGGAACCTGGCTCCAGAATGCCCGCGTCCGGAGGAGATGACCGTCCCGGCAATCCAGACGGCCCGCTCGGCTTGGCGCCGGCAACTGGAACAAGCGGAGGCCCAGCAGGCCTTTGCCCGCCAGTGGTTGGCCTATCTCGAACAAGCGCCGGAAGTGCTCACCAACCGGCTGCCGGACTACGTCAACGTGGTGGCCGCCACTCTGACGGCTCTGACGCGGGATGAGCACTTCGGCGACCGCGCGACGGAAGCGGCTGGCCGGGCTGATTTCGATTTAGTGATCCTGGAAGAGGCGGAGCAGATCACCGAGCCGGAATTCTGGCGTGCCGTCCGGCGAGCCCATCGCTGTGTGCTTATCGGCGAAGCGCCGTGGCCGGAAGCGACGGTCTCTGCTCCCCCGCGGCCTCGGGCCATGGCCGGAGACCACAGAGGGGGATCCGCTAGCTTCCACTCTCGCGCTGCCGTGCCGCCGCAATTGGGAGTGTTTCAACGGCTGTGGCAGCACTTGCACTGTGACCCCCGCCGCCTGCCCTATTTCTGGATGGTGGACCAGAATCGACTCTGTTGCCGCCTGCGTCCGGTGGCGCCCGAGCAACGGCAATGGATCACCACGGAGCATGTCGCTGATTTTCCTGACATCGAGCTACGAATTCTCATGGTCCCCGGCTCCCAGCCGGTCCTGGCGGAGATTCTCTTCCCGCCGTTTTTCTCCATCGACCGCGCCAAGGAATACATTTTCCAGGAGCTAGAAGAACTGGCCGTGCAAGCTTCTGGGTCGAATTTACGCTGGCTGGAAGAAACGGATCGGCTCGTGCTCCGCTTCGCTGATCGGGACTTGGTGCACGGAGTTGCGATCCATCTGGTCCCCGGCATCCGCGAAGTCCTGGGCACCGCGACCGCCGAGAACAATGGCAGTCGCGATCCCGCCGCTCACTGGCAGACGTGCTGCCTGGAGTTTGATCGGGCGGCTGGCTGGAACCGGCCCCGTGCTGCCCAGTGGGTCCAGGAGCATTTGGGGTTGCGCGACCTCGGCCGGACTGCCCGTTTCGATGTTTGTCATCGCATGGATGCGAACCTGGCCACGTTTGTCGCGGACTTCCTGACAGGAAGTGGATTCACGGACGGGGTAGCCTCTCCCTTTTTTGCCGTTCAGGGAGTCGAGCCTAACGGCTGGTCCACGGCCGTGGAGTTCGTACCCGTGCCAACCTTACGGGAAAGTCGAGTAGCTCCCGCACGGGGCAAAACCGGGGCTGGTCAGCGCGGGACGGGAACGGTCCTGCCGGGCGCGCGCGTTCCGGCGCTGTCACGCAAGGGTGGGACGGGGTTGGAGGTTGATTTGGCCGACCCCCGTCACCGTGAGCGGCTGCCGGTCGAGTTCCGCTCGGGCCTTCCGAACCACGGTTTCGTGAACGTTCTGGAGGCTCATGCGGTGGTCCAGACGCTCGCCAGTCTCATGCAAGAGACGGGGCTCCGCGACCGCGGTGCCCAGCGGGAGCACAGCCAGCGGCCGACCGTCGCTGTATTGGCCCTCTATCCGGCCCAGGCCGAGTTGATCCGCCGGGTCTTGCAACAGGAGCCGGCCTTGGCAAGCCTGGCGGAGGAAGTGCATGTTGGCGTTCCGTCCTCGTTTCGCCATCGGGAAGCCGACGTGGTGCTTCTCAGTTTGACCCGTAGTCATACCCACCGGGCGGTCAGCTTTGGCGAGGGACCCCAGCTGCTGGCGTTGGCGCTGACCCGCGCTCGGTCCAAGCTGGTGGTTTTTGGCGATCCCGGCACGCTGGAGCGGCGGAGTCAATGGGAAGGACCGCTCGACCACCTCGATGAGGTTGCTGCCGCCCAGGAACGCCGCTGGATCGCCCGCCTGGTTCACTGCGTTCAGCGTTGCAGCTCGGAGCTGCAAGCGGCTCCTCTCCGCCAAGGTAGCGGGACATGACCGCTGTTTCTCCTCTCATTTTTCCCGGCAGCCGAACCCTCGCGAGTTGGTGGAAGCAGCTTGCCCCGTTCCAGCCGCGAGCGCTGTGGACCGGTCATCTCCTACTCCACCACATCGAAGCGCTGGCGAGCTTGCAGCTTTTTCTTCCCCTGGATCGCATCGCCCGGTTCGCTCTGAGCGCCTTGGCGTTAACCGAGCGGTCCTCTTTGGAGAATCTGGATCAGCGCCTGCACCTGGGCCTTGCACTGCTGCGCCAACTCGTTCGCCGGCTGGAGAGCGCCCAGCTTGTCCGGCCGGACGGCAATCAGACGTGGTCACTGACAGAGCTTGGCCGCCAGGCGCTGGAGAAGGACGCCTATCCGCAGCTCCGTCAGGAGCGGCGGGTGTTCTTTTTTGTAGAAAATGGACAGCCGGCACGGCCGCCCCACTTTCTGAAATTCGTGCGTCCGCCCGCGGTGCTGGCTTGGCCGGCCAGTGATAGTTGGCGGTTCGAGCCGAGCCAACTCCAAGCCTGCGTTCGCCAACCGGCAGAATGGAAACAGCGCTTCGGTTTCCCGCTCGAAGTCCAGCAAATCCTCGGGAGTGAAACCGCACTCCAGTCCCCGACACCGTCTCTACAAGAATGGCAGCGCGTCATCCTAGACCGGCCGGAGCGGCTCGTGACGACGCTGGCTTTAGCGTCAGGGAATGACGGAATCGAACGCTTGTTGGGCTTCGCGGTCCAGCAGGAGGGTTGGGTCCTTCAGTCGGCCGAGCCGCTATTCGCAATCGATGGCCAATGGCAAGAAGTTTTCCCGCAGTTGGCAATAGATCCATCTTTGGACGACTGGCGCCAGGCTTGGCACACCTGGTGTCAGCCACGCGGTCTGCCGGCTGCTGAAGTAGCTGCTTGCGTACTGGACCGGCAAGGCCATCGCCTGCGCGTACGGGCGATGCCCCGCCTCGTCGAACGGTTGCGCGCGGCACGGAGCGACGTATTCCGAGGCGAGGCATGGCTGCTGGCGGGAACGGGCCCCATCCGCCCGGCCGCACAGATCGAACTGGTGGAGACGCAGCGCGAGAAGATCGGCACCCCTGGATAAGGGACATCCCCTCCGCAACCGAAATATCTATTTTCCCTGAGACGTGGTTCTCTGGTTCCCAAACTCGGTTTGGGAACCGCTTGGCGGGAAACTCCGTTTCCGGTGAGGGCAGCAAGTGCGAAACAGCGTTTCGCACCGTGCGCTCCCAGACAACGTTTAGGAGCGCGCGAACGAGAGAACCGGGAAAGAAGCCCTGGCCGCGTCGATGTGAAATCGCGCAAGAAAATGCTTGCATTCCTCGGTGCTTTGGTGTCCAATAAGAGCCGACTCGAACGGAATAGGGCTCGCACTTACTCCCCGATTTTGCTGGCTCCTTTCCTGGCCCAGTGTTCGTGATATCTCCGCCCAGACACTGAAGGAACCGGACTCACTACACCGCAAGTGCTACTGATCGCCGAGGGACCACCAGGCGTTGCCGCCTGGCGATCATTTTCTTCTGTTGAGGAGGACACCATGACGTGTTCGAAGCGGCGTTTTCTATTCCGTCCACTGGTCGAAAACCTGGAGAGTCGTCTCCAGCCGGGCTCCCTGATCTTGGGCCAGGGGTATGGCTGGTCGTTGCTGGCCGACCATCTGTCGATCCTGAATCAAGATTCCTCCCCTTTGCATCCGCTGAGCTCGCCATTTGCTTCCGAAGACCACAAGCCAGCCCCAACAATCAGCGCGGTGGACGTGCGCACGGACCACCAAGACATCGCCGTGGTCCGGATGATCACCACTCCGAGTGCGGCCTCGAATCTGCCTACCACCAACTTGGTAGACAATCTTGTTGCCAACTCGACCAACGATGACCCTGGCTTCCCCTCGGCCGCCAAACAGCGAAATCCCGTGTCGCTGCCGGCGATCCAAAATGCGATCGCACAGCCGCTCGCTCCGACACCCGTCGCTGCGGGATCCGTCGCATCGTCCCTCGGCGTTGCCGCACCCGCTCCGGCGGTGGCCCCAACGAACAACACGCCGGCGATTCAAGCGCAGCCGAGCATGGCACGATCGGGCGTGCTGCACGGGGCTACCCCCGAGGCACAACCAAGTGCAGCGCCTACCTTGCAAACGGTTCCGTTGACGCATTCCACCGGGACGGCACTGGTCCTGCACCCGCTTTCCAACTTGCACGTGACAGTCAATCATTATGCGACCGACCGCGTTCATTCCTTCGTGTCGCAACCGGTCTGGGCCACTTACCTGGGTGGTTCCGGAGACGATCGGATCCTGGGAGCCGCGCTGAACCCCGCTCCGACGGCCACGCAACCGGTATTGGTGACTGGCTTCACCCAATCCGCCACCGACGCGACCGAATTTGATGGCCTGTTGGCCTCGGTCAGTGCAGACGGTACCACGGCTACGGTGGTCACCTTCGGCTTCGGCACCGGTACTCGGACCGAAGGGCACGCCATGGACGTCGATTCGGCCGGGAATGTGTATCTCATCGGCCAGACCGGGCAAACCAGCGATCCGACGACGAATACGGACTGGATCATCCGGATCGATACCACCGGCACCGTCACCTGGACCACCAGCTTTACGCCCAGCGGCAGTACCGGAGTCGGAAATGCCCTCAAACTGGACTCCACGGGGACGAACCTCTACTTGACGGGAGGGATCGATGGCAATCTCTTGGTTGCGGAATTGACCAATCTCAGCGCTCCAACGCCGACAACCGTCTACGCCAATCAGTTCACCGCAGCCACGGGATCTCTCGTGGGCACCGCTATCGGACCGGATTCGTTCGGCGATGCCGATCTCGGCTTCACGCTGACCGTGAGTGGCACCACCGACAACCAGCCCGGGCTCGCCCAGGCAGGTCCGGATGGCTCCCTTGTCCATAGCGGCACGTTCCAAACCAGCCTCGGTCCCAACTCCGGCAGCTTCGGCCTCACGGTGGATGCTTCCGACAATTTCTATCTCACCGGAGGCCTCGCAACCGCGACGTCTCCCAAAGAGCTTCTCTTGATCGTCAAGTATGATGTGAACTTTACTCGACAGTACGCCTTTACCTATCAGTTCAATGATGCCGCGACGGGCGTTCAAGTGGATGCCGTTGGCCATGCAGTCGTGGTGGATGATTCCGGCGACGCCTTCATGGCCGTCGCCCGAGATGGTGGGAAGCTCAACGGCGGCGGCACGGGTGTGTTCATGAAACTGTTTGAAGTTAATCCGTCCGGCGGTTCGAGCCTGGATAACCAGCAATTCGCGCGTGGTACCGGCGAGGACCAGAACCGAGCGCTGGCCCTGGATAAGACCAACGACGTTCTCTACATGGCAGGATTTACGAGCTCGGCGGATTTCTCGCCCAATTTGACGATCGGCAGCTTCCAGCCCACGTATGGTGGCGATCCATACGATGGCGTGCTGATTCAGGAGCAGCTGTCGTAGAACTATCCGCGTGATCGGATTTGCAGCATTGGGGAGCACTGGAATCGGTCCATCCGCGTTCCAGTGCTCCCTTTGTTCAGACACGATGCCATCGCTGAGCGGGCTTGGTGCCCATTGGATTCCCCTGCGAGAACTTCGCCATGAAAATTGTCGAGGTACGAAGCACCGGCCTTGCCGGCGGGACAGTCGAAGGCGGCTGGGCCGACGACCTGAAGCCGGAAGACGACATCAACACGATCATCGAAGTACTCACGGACGATGGTCTGGTCGGCATCGGCAGCGCCATGACCAGCAAGGCGCTGATCGAAGCATCGCTGAAACTACTCCGGCCGATGCTGATCGGCGAGCGCGGCGACGAACCGGCGCGGGTTAGCGAAAAGCTGCGCCAAAGCACGTTCTGGCAGGGACGCGGCGGTGCTGTCGAACACGCGATCAGCGGCCTGGATATTGCCCTGTGGGACCTGATGGGCAAGGTGTGTCAGCAACCGGTAGCGCGCTTGCTCGGCGGCATGTATCGCCAACGCATCCGACCGTATGGCTCTATCCTTTTCGATGAACCGGGGCCGCTGCGCGAGAAGCTTCAGCAAGCCCTGGCCCGCGGGTTCAGAGCCATCAAACTGGGCTGGCGGCCGTTTGGCCGGCGTGATCGCAAAACCGATGAAGTGCTGATCCGCACTGCCCGCGACACGGTCGGCTCGGACATCGAGCTCATGGTCGATGCCGGCGGCAGCGAACAATTTTGGCCGCACGGTTACAAATGGGCGCTGGAGACCGCCAGGATGCTGGCTGCTTACGGAGTTGTCTGGTTCGAGGAAGCGCTCCCCCCCGACGACCTCGAAGGCTATATCGAGCTGCGGCGGCATGCGCCGTTGCCGATCAGCACCGGCGAAGTGCTGACGCGACGACAGAGTTTCAAGCCGTTTCTGGAGCGCGGAGCGGTCGATATCATCCAGCCGGACTGCACGAAATGCGGCGGATTAACGGAAGCCTGGCGAATTGCCTGGATGGCCTACGAGCACAATGTTCAATGGGTGCCGCACGGCTGGAACACGGCCGTCGGTCTGGCGGCGGATCTGCATCTTGCAGCGGCCATGCCGGTCGCTCGTTACGTGGAGTATCTGACGCCGTCACCTTATCTGGAGGAAATCATCACCGAGCCATTCAAGGTAGACGCCGAGGGATGCCTTCCCATCCCGAACCGGCCTGGCCTGGGCATTGAACTCAATCGAGAGGCGTTGAAGCGGTTTGGCTTTTAGCCAAGCAGAAGGACTGGCTCAGGCTTCGTCCCGCGGTTGCCGGATCGTCAGGTCTGGCCCGAGGGTCGGCCCCTGCCGCTCCTGCTCCTCCT
>Ga0070734_10001274_pt1 | contig 38320 bp, 26 predicted proteins | sample Coa_R1_8_FD_66444 | JGI IMG/M metagenome (GOLD analysis project Ga0070734, IMG submission 66444) | Surface soil microbial communities from Centralia Pennsylvania, which are recovering from an underground coalmine fire - Coalmine... | ecosystem: Environmental > Terrestrial > Soil > Unclassified ...
AACCGCGTCCCCGGAATGCGATCCAATGGCTGCTCCCATCCGGCCAGAGGATCCGATACTCCTGCTCATACTCCATATGGTTATCTACTGCCGTGTCAACCGCTTTCTGCACCGCTTCCCGGTCGTCGGGATGCATAAGCATGATCCAGGCATCCCGCTCCGTGGGTGTCTCCGTCAACCCGAACAGCGCGAGCGTGCGGTCCGACCAGATGCGCTCTCCCCGCACGGCGTCCCAGTGCCAGGTGCCGAGCTTTGCCCCTGTGATGGCCAGCCGCAGCCGCTCCTCGCTCATGCGCAGCGCCTGTTCGGTGTGGTGCCTCTCGATGGCAATCGCCGCCAGGTGCGAGAGCACCTTCAGGGCCTGCTGCTCCTGTTCCGAGGGAACACGTGGGATCGTATAGTAGGTGGCGAATGTCCCCAGAACATCCCCCGTTCTGGAGAGAATCGGCGCGGACCAGCAGGAGCGCAGCCCATAGCCCAGCGTCATGGTGCGTACTTCCGGGAGGCGCGCCCAAAGCGGGTGCGTGCTGATATCCGGAACGATTATCGTCTCGCGCCGGTAGGCCGCCGTCCCACAGGTCCCCGATTCCGAAGCGAGGGGTATCCTCTCCAGCGCGCCCCGGTACCCCTCCGGCAGGTTGAGAGAAGCGCCATGGTTCAACACCGTGCCGGTCTCGTCGAGCAGCATGATGGACCCAATGGCTCCTGGAGTTTCCGCTTCCAAGAGGGCGATGATGGAGAGCAGAATATCGGTGAGCGGTTGTCCGACGGCGATCCGTTCCAGGATACGGGCATGCTCCTCACGGAAGGTCGCATCGTGCGGGAGAGACGGAGAGGGCGGGGAGAGCGTCACTTCCTGCTCCGCGCGGGGGGGTCGGGAGATGAAAGATGGTTTCGGATGCTCCAAAAGATCCTCCATTGCGCCGCGCTTTGAGGGAGAACGCCGGCGCTGGATGGTACGCGTTGGCGAATTCTACCACTTTCCAGAGGTTCTAGGCAATTGTTTTTTCCGTTCGCGTGCGCTACAATAGTCAGGTAGTCTGCCGGCATGCGATCTTTGCGCAGAAATACAGACAGGCGACGACTTATTCAAGGTATTCAGAGGAGCGCGAATATGTGTATCGAGCGCTTAATCAGGGGCCTGCTCCCTATAGGAGTTCTGGCAACGGGTGTGCTGCTCTATGCGTCTGCAAACCCCACATCGACCAAAACGCATTGGGCCTTTGTTCCGCCCCGGCGCCCCACCCCGCCGACCGTGCGCCTCGCCTCCTGGCCTCGCAATCCGATAGACAAGTTCATCCTGGCACGATTGGAGCAGGAGAAGCTGGCCCCCTCGCCCTGGGCGGACCGGACCACGCTGCTGCGGCGTGTCTCGCTCGATCTCACCGGCATTCCCCCCACCCCCGCAGAGGTGGATAGCTTCCTGAACGACCACACTCCCAACGCCTACGAGAAGGTAGTGGACCGTCTGCTCGCCTCTCCCCGCTATGGGGAACGGATGGCCATGGATTGGCTGGATGGCGCCCGCTACGCCGATAGCAACGGGTATCAGGCCGACTATGAGCGCTATCAGTGGCTCTGGCGGGATTGGGTCATCAACGCCTATAACCAGAATTTACCCTTCGATGCATTCACCCTGGATCAGATCGCCGGAGACCTCCTGCCCAATGCCACCCAGGAGCAGAAAGTCGCCACCGGCTTCAATCGCAACCACCGGATCAATACGGAGGGCGGCGTCATCCCCGAAGAGTGGCGCGTCGAGACGGTCATCGATCGCGTGGAGACCACGTCCGCCGTCTGGCTGGGCCTGACCATGGGCTGTGGGCGATGCCACGACCATAAGTACGACCCCATCACCCAGAACGATTTCTATCGCTTCTTCGCCTTTTTCAACAATGTACCGGAGAGCGGGACCGGCGTCGAACGCCCCGAAAACCATCCGCCGCTCTTGAAACTCCCCTCTTCGGAGCAGGAGCAGCATCTCGCTGAACTGAACCGGAAGCTGCCGGAGCTTTCGGCCTGGCTGAATACCCGACTGGCAGCCAACGCCACGAAATCCACCGACTGGAGAGCGGAGGACATCGCGCACCTGACGGACAAGGACCCCGCGAAACCGCTGCTCAGCATCGCGCCCGATAAGCGCACCGAACCGCAGAAGCGCGAATTGAACCGGCTCTGGTCCGAGCGCTACGATGAGGAGTACAAACAGCGCCTTACCGAGCGCAATGCGGCGGAGAAGGATCGAGCGGAGACGGAGGGCAAGATCAACTCGGTGATGGTAATGGAGGAGATGCCGCAGCCGCGCGACTGTTTCGTCCTGATCCGGGGCCAGTACGACCATCATGGTCCGAAGGTCACCGCCGCGATCCCGGCGGTCTTCGGCGCGCTCCTGCCCGATACGCCCAACAACCGCCTCGGGCTGGCGCAGTGGATCGTCAGCCCCTCCAACCCGCTCACGGCGCGCGTCGCAGTCAATCGGATGTGGGAGAAGCTCTTCGGCGTCGGGCTCGTCCGCACCAGCGAGGACTTCGGTACCCGCGCCGAAGTGCCCAGCCACCCCGAACTGCTGGACTGGCTTGCGACCGAGTTTATCCGGCTGCACTGGGACATGAAAGCCCTGCAGAAGGAGATCGTAATGAGCGCGACCTACCGCCAGTCCTCGCGCCTCACGCCCGAACTGCTGCGGCGCGATCCGGAGAACCGCCTCCTGGCCCGTGGCCCTCGCTTCCGGCTCCCGGCGGAAATGATCCGCGATCAGGCGCTGGCGATCAGTGGGCTGCTCTCCGAAAAGATCGGCGGCCCCTCTGTGCGCCCCTACCAGCCGGAGGGCATCTGGGACGAGACCAGCGTCTATGGCAACCTGCACAACTATAAGCACGACAAAGGAGAGAACCTCTACCGGCGCAGCCTCTACACGATCTGGAAACGGACCGCCGCCCCTCCGGAGATGACCCTCTTCGATGCGCCGGGGCGGGAGGTCTGTCGCGTGCGCCGCTCCCGCACCAACACGCCGCTCCAGGCGCTGGCCTTAATGAACGATGAGACCTTTGTGGAGGCGGCGCGCGTACTGGCCCAGCGCATGCTGACGGAAGGGGGCTCCTCCCCGGAGACGCGGATCGCCTACGCCTTCCGCCGCGCCGTCGCCCGTCCGCCCACCCCCGAGGAGGCCCGTATCCTGGCCGCCGGAGTACGGAAGCAGCTCGCACAGTATCGCGCGCATCCGGAAGCCGCCCAGAAGCTGATCGCCGTCGGCGACGCACCCCGCGACCCCAGGCTCGATCCTGCGGAGCTTGCCGCCTACACCATGACCGCCAGCGTCCTGCTCAATATGGACGAGATGGTAACGAAACAATGACGACAAACATACTCGAGATCCAGGACGCCATGAACCGCCGCACGTTCCTCTCCCGCTCCGCATCCGGCATCGGCCTGACGGCGCTGGCGACCCTGCTGGGCCAACGCGCCCTCGCCGCTCCCGACACGGTTCCGGTACAACCGAATTCCAATGCACGGTTGGGATTGCCGCACTATGCCCCAAAAGCGAAACGGGTGATCTACCTCTTCCAGTCCGGCGCGCCCAGCCAGTTGGACCTCTTCGACTACAAACCGAAGCTGACCGAGCGCCGCGCCGAGAACTTGCCCGACTCCATCCGCATGGGCCAGCGCCTTACCGGGATGACGGCGGGGCAGAAGACCTTCCCGGTCGCCCCTTCCATTTTCCAATTCGCCCAGCACGGCCTGAGCGGCCTCTGGCTGAGCGAGCTCCTCCCCTATACCGCCCGCATCGCCGATGACATCTGCCTCATCAAAACCATGGTCACGGAGGCCATCAACCACGACCCGGCGATCACCTTCTTCCAAACCGGTTCGCAACTCGCAGGCCGGCCCAGCATTGGGTCCTGGCTCTCCTATGGCCTGGGCACGGAGAATAGAGACCTTCCCGCCTTCGTCGTCCTCACTTCGCGCGGCACAGGACGCCCCGACGATCAGCCTCTCTACGACCGGCTCTGGGGCAGCGGCTTCCTGCCGACCCAGCACCAGGGCGTCAAGTTCCATACGACGGGCGATCCGGTCCTCTACCTCTCGAACCCGGAGGGCGTGGATCGTGCGGCGCGCCGCGAAATGCTGGACGAACTGAAGGCGATCAACCAGAAGGAGGCGACGGCCATCGGCGATCCGGAGATCCAGACACGGATCTCCCAATACGAGCTGGCGTTCCGGATGCAGACCTCCGTCCCTGAGTTGACCGACATCTCGAAGGAGCCTTCGAGTATCCTGGAGATGTACGGCCCGGATGTGAAGAAACCGGGCACCTACGCGGCCAACTGCCTGCTGGCGCGGCGGCTCTGTGAGCGGGGAGTGCGCTTTGTGGAGCTGTTTCATATGGGCTGGGACCATCATGGCGGCCTGCCGAAAGCCATCAAGGGCCAATGCAACGACACCGATCAGGCTTCCGCCGCCCTGATTATGGATCTGAAACAGCGGGGCCTACTGGATGACACTCTGGTCGTCTGGGGCGGCGAGTTCGGGCGCACGGTCTATAGCCAGGGCAGCCTGACGGCGACCGACTACGGGCGCGACCACCACCCACGCTGCTTTTCGATATGGCTTGCAGGCGCGGGGATCAAGCCGGGTATGTCCCTCGGCGAGACGGACGAGTACTCCTACAACGTCGTGTCCGACCCCGTCAGCGTCCACGACCTGCATGCCACCATGCTCCACCTGTTAGGCCTGGAACACACCCATCTCACATTCCGCTACCAGGGCCGGGACTATCGCCTTACCGATGTGTTCGGCAACCTCGTCCCAAAGATCCTGGCGTGAACACTTACGGATCCAAGCTCCTTCCATGCACGGCGTAGGAGCGTGAAAGAAGAGAGGAAAACGGATGCCTGGAAGCGGCCAATTTCCTGCAGAGACCAGTCCGGAGGGGGCCTTTGTACGCCAGCCCTACCGTATTCAAGACCGCATCACCGCCGACGGCTCCTCCGGATTTCGTGCGGAGCCGGGGCGCTACCACCTCTATGTTTCGCTGGCATGTCCCTGGGCGCACCGGGCGATTATCGTCCGCCGCCTGCTCGGGTTGGAAGACGTCATCTCCATGTCCGTCGTGGATCCTATCCGGGACGAACGGGGGTGGGCATTCCGCGAGGGTCCCGGCTATGGCCCGGATCCGGTATGCGGTTTCCAATTCCTGTCGGAAGCCTACCTTCGCACCGATCCCACCTACACCGGGCGCTACACGGTTCCCTGTATCTGGGATCGGAAGACCGGGCGTCTGGTCACCAACAACTACCCGGACATCACCATCGACTTTGAGACCCAGTTCACCGCATTCCACCGTCCCGGTGCGCCGGATCTGTATCCGGAACACCTCCGCGATGCGATAGACGCGGTCAACGCCGTGGTCTATGAGGACGTCAACAACGGCGTCTATAAGGCGGGCTTCGCCACCTCGCAGAGCCTTTATGAGACGGCAGTGGATGCGCTCTTTGCCCGGCTGGATGGGCTGGAGGAGCGGCTCGGGCAGCAGCGCTACCTGGTCGGCGCGCAACTCACGGAGGCCGATATCCGGCTCTTCACCACGCTGGTCCGCTTCGATGCCGTCTACGTCGGGCACTTCAAATGCAATCTGCGCCGCCTGGTGGACTACCCCAACCTCTGGGGCTACGCGCGCGACCTCTACCAGACACCCGGCTTCGGCGAGACGGTCAATTTCGACCACATCAAACGCCATTACTACATGACCCACGACCAGATCAACCCTACCCGCATCGTGCCCAAGGGTCCCATCGTGGATTGGAATATCCCGCACGATAGAGAGGTTCTGATCCCTTGAATGCCACCGAGGATCTGATCGTCCGTGATGCACGCCTGGACGAGCGCTCCGCAATCCGCGACCTGACACTGACTGCCTATGCGGAGTATGCCCGGATCATGCAGCCCTCCGCTTGGGCAGGATTGAAGCAGGCGATCACTGATGCCCTTGACGGGACAGAGCCTACGGAACGCATTGTAGCGGAACGGAATGGCAAACTGATGGGCAGCGTGCTGCTCTATCCTCCCGCTGCCGACGCCTACGGCGACCTGACGGAGCGCGCGCACTGGCCGGAGGTGCGGCTGCTCTCCGTCGCCCCGGAAGCCCGAGGGCAGGGGATCGGGCGGGCGCTCCTGGAGGAGTGTGTGCGGCGCGCCCGCCAATCCGGAGCATCCCTGCTGGGACTGCACACCTCGGAAAGCATGAAAGTCGCCCTTAAGTTGTACGAGCGCATGGGCTTCGTGCGGGCGCCCGAATATGACTTCCAGCCGGAGGGCGCGGAACTGGTCCAGGCCTTCCTGCTCCCGCTAGAAAGAGGATACCAATGGCAACCGATATCTACAGTTCCGAAGTGACACAAACGCTGCTCCAGATGCAACAGGATGCCAGGCATGCCCTTACCAAAACGGTTCAGGTGGATGGGCATGGGGTATCCGTACCCTATCCCTATCCTTCGCCCGGAGATTGGCGGGACCGGGTGATCTACTTCCTGATGATAGATCGCTTCAACAACCCAAACGCGGTCCCCAAATCGCAATGGGATCAGAAGTTCAACTTTCGCCAGGGAGGGACATTCAAGGGCGTTCAGGATCAACTCAGCTACATCCAGCAACTGGGCGTGAAGGCGATCTGGCTGTCGCCGGTGCTGAAGAATTCCCGTCCGGACACGCTCCCCTTCACCTATCCAGGCTACAACACACAGGACTTTCTCAACGTGGATGAGCGGTTCAGTTCCGATGGAACGCGGGTGACGGCGGAGCGCGAGTTGGTCGCCCTGGTGGAGGAGGCGCATGGCCGGGGTCTGCACATCATTCTCGATATCGTCATCAATCACGCGGCGTGCGTCTTCGACTATATCTATCAAGGCAACGTCACCGATAGCTTCACCGACGCAGGCGTGATGGATGCACCGCTCGGTCAGGAGCCGCCCGTCGAGTGGATGAATGGCCTGGGCTTTCCCCGTCCGGATTGGACCAACAGCCTGCCTACCCCGACCCAACTCTCTGTGGATGATGCCGTTTGGCCGGACGACCTGCAGCGCAAGGAGTTCTTTCGCCGCCGGGGCAGCAAGCTGAACGATACGCCGACATCTGAGGGGTTCGTCCCCGGCGATTTCGGCTCAATGCGCCAGATGGTGGCGGAGTACAACGCAACCACGCCGGACCAACAGGCGATGCGTGCCCGCTACGGTATCCTGCCGGTCATCAGCATCCTGATCCGGGCCTACCAGTACCTGATCGCGAAGTACGATATTGACGGCCTTCGCATCGATACCGTCAAATACGTGAAGCCGGATATGGTGGAGACCTTCGGCAATGCGATCCGTGAGTATGCCCTGAGTGCGGGTAAAACCAACTTCTTCACCTTCGGAGAGATCTACGACGACGAGACCACGATTGACCACTTCATCGGGCGCAATGGCGGGGATACGGAAGGGTTCGGCATTGATGCCGCGCTGGATTTTCCACTCTTCTTTCAACTGCCCGGCGTCATCAAGGGCGACAATGGAGTGGAAACCATCCGGCATGTGTTTGAAAACCGAAAAGCGACGGAGAAGAACCTCATCAGCTCGCATGGGGAAGCAGGTCGCTACTTCGTCAGCTTCCTGGACAACCACGACCAGCATGAGCGGTTCAATGCGCCCGGAACGCCGCAGCCGCAGGTATCTCAGGCTCTGGCCGTGCTGATCTGTCTGCAGGGCATTCCCTGTATCTACTACGGCACGGAGCAGGGGCTTCAGGGCGCCAATGACGGCTTTGGGCATCAGACACTCGATAGCATGGAATCGGTGCGTGAGGCGCTCTGGGGTAAAACTCCGAAAGCCTTCGATTCGGGACACCCAATCTATCTCCAGATTCAGGCTTTGACCAATCTCCGCTCCACGGAAGCGGCTCTCAGTTTCGGGCGTCTCTACTTTCGCGAAGTCTCCGGCAACGGGCAGGACTACGGCCAGTCCCAGGGCGTCGGCGGGCTGATCGCCTTCTCCCGCATCCTCACCGACCGCGAGGTGCTGGTCGTCGCCAATACCAATTTTACAAACCGCTTCGACGGCTCGGTCCTGGTAGATATCGATCTGAGCCGGCTGCAGCGTGACTTAAACATCAGCTACAGCAACCTGGGAACAGCAGGAACCCAGACAGTCCAGGTGAAACAGGTCAACCTGTACCAACCGAATGGCACAAGCCAATCCATTCAAGTCGCTGCGCTCCCGGTCAATCTCGCGCCGATGGAAGTCCAGATCTTCGTTCCCGCTTAAAGGAACATAATAGAACTGAAATGGGATAATCACGGCAAAAAGACAGAATAGACCGTTCTAATCATAAGGAGGGAGGTTCCGATGGTTCGCATGTTCGTTTATGGACTTGTGCTTAGCGGGTTGCTCTGCCTGATGACAGCTCTTCCCGCGCGCGCTCAAGATGCTGCGGCCAATGTCGCGCGGGCACAACAGACGCTTACGGAGATCACCAAACTGTTGGATGCTATTCAGGCCCGACAGGCAGCGCTCGCACAGGGCAGGGCTACCGGCGGCGCCACAGCCGAAACAGGCAACTGGAAACCCCTCTTCGATGGTAAGTCGCTTGCGGGCTGGAAGCGCACCAACTTTTCCGGCGGCGGAGAGGCGCATGTCGATCCTAACTTTCGCGGCGGACCTGCTGCCATCGTAGTGGATGCCGGCGACCCGCTGAGCGGGATCACCTGGACCAGCGACATGCCGAAGACCAACTATGAGATCACGCTGGAGGCGATGAAGATCGATGGCAACGATTTCATGTGCGGCCTTACGTTCCCGGTCGGTGATTCCTATGCAAGCCTGATCCTCGGCGGATGGGGCGGCGGGGTCGCGGGTATCTCCAGCATTGAGAATCAGGACGCTTCGGAGAACGAGACGAGTCGGACCCTATCTTTCCCCAAAGACCACTGGTTTAAGATCCGCATGCGCGTCACACCTGCCAAGTTGGAGACCTGGCTCGACGACAAAAAGATCGTGGATGTGAATATCACAGGAAAGAAGATCAGCCTGCGCTTCGGAGAGATCTCGAAATCTGTTCCACTGGGCCTGGCGACCTATCAGACGTCTGCAGCCTATCGGGCCATTAAGCTACACCAACTCGAAACGCCCTAATTGCGTTTGCACCGATTAATCCGTGCTGCTCATTCCGTATTCCTCGCCAGCCAGATCAACTCCGCCGGCCAGTTGTTCTTGCGCAGGAGGGTTTGGTTGCGCCTGTCCCCCTGCACATAGACCGCCAGAAAGGCCATACTGTAGGCGTTAATGATGCTATACGTGGTCTCCATCGGGGTAAATTGAAACTTCTCGCCCCCCTCGCGCCGGGTCCCGGAGCCCACTCCATCGCCGAAATTGGGGTTCAGCTTCGCCATGTCCGTGAAAGAGTAGTGCCCGCCATTCCTGAGTTCCAGCAGATAGGACGGCCCTTCCTGCTTCTCGTGATGGCTGCGGACAATCGCATTGCCGGCAGCGCCGATGGTCCGATCCTCCGTCCCGATCATCCAGAGCGTCGGTACTTTCAGATTGGTGTGCTGGGGATAAGCGCCGGACATGGCGATGACCGACTTGAAGCGCGGATCCATGTCGGCGACGCGGACGGCGGTCATGGAGCCGAACGACATCCCCGCCGCGCACGGCCTGGAGAGATCCAGCTTGCCCTTGAAGCGGGCATCCGCTCCCGCATTCCATTTCGTCACCTGGTCCAGCAGGAAGCTCATATCCTTCGGTCGGTCAACAGCCGAGTTGGCACGCTCGCTGCCCTGCATGGGCACGCGCCCCTCTTTTAGAAAGGTCATTCCCGCGTTGCCTGTGTGATCTGCCGAGACGATGATATAGCCGTGTGATGCCACATAGTCGCACCAGAAGGTGTTCTGAAAGCGGTTGCCGCCGTTGCCGTGAGAGAAGATGATCACCGGATATTTGCCCGAACGAACCGGAGCGTCTCGGACCGATTTCATCCAGTAGCCCTTGTTTATCTCCTCGGTGGGCTTTTTGAACACCTTCTGATAGTACTCTTCGACATCGGGCGTCACGCCGCCGGGGATGAAGTCGGTGAATTTGCTCTTCGGCATGGTCCTGGCGCTCTCTGCCGCCGGATACCAGATCTCCGTAATAAGGGTGCGGGGCTTCTGGGTAAAGTGGTCGGTCCGGCTGTCGTCCACAAACGTGGTCGTGGTCACTCCCACTGGAAACGGCCCCTCTTTCATCGGGTCCATACTGTCCGCCAGGACGGAGCGAGCCATCAAAACCAGGACAATCCCCACTATCATAGCTACGATGCGCATACCAAACTCCCTGATTATGTGAGTGTCACGGACAGCGCTTGGCCTTCCTGAAGCAGGACAGGATCTTTGAAAGTGACGATGGCTCTCCCATCCAGGGTTTCCACAGTGGCTGTAAAGACCCGCCCACCGACCTTGGCCGTCGCCGAAGTGTACTTCCCCTGCAAGGCCAACGTTTTCAAGAAGAGCCTGCCGTATTTGAGGTGGACCTCGGCAGCCAGGGACTTGTCGGTGCGCTGCTGCGAAAAGGTCCCCCAGCCCTCCGGGGCGGTGAAGGCAGCTTTGAAGCGCTCTGCATTCCACCGTGGGTCGAAACCCAGGTAACCTTTCAGCCCCTCTACTTCAAAGCCGCAGATGCTGATGAACGAGCCGTAACTCGCCATCGCCCGTGAATAGTGATCGCTGCACTCGATCTCGTTGTAAGGATTGCGGCGCGAAGCATGATAACGATCATGGATGGCGCGCGTCACGGCCAGGCCCTCCAGCAGCAGTCCTTCGGCGATCATATGGCTCGCCGCCTGATGCTCGAAGCCGCTCATGCACTCGTTGAAATAGCCGTACTGCCAGTCCGCCACATTTCCGAACGCGTCGGGCAGTTCCTTCGGATTGGTCGCCATTATCAGCCCGCCATCGCCCGCGACCGCATAGGGGCGTCCGGGGCGGTTCTTACGTCGAAACGGCCCCACATCCGGCGTGAAGTTGTACTTATAGAGCGCTTTCAATGCGCTCACCGTCTTGTCACGATCCAATACGCGCCCCAACCCGACCTGCCATGCCCAGCTCTGTCCCTGCACCTGGTCTATGTGGCACGTCTGATAGGTTCCCAGGCTCTTCTCGTGCCCCGGCTCCGGCTTCTGGATAAAATACTCCCCATGGAACAGTTCTGTCTCGATGGCGTGCTGCGTCCGGGCGAACGCCTGCCCGCAGACCCGCGCGAACTCCGTATCCCCTACTGCCGTCGCCATCCTCTGGCCCGCCTTTAGCGCGGCGGCATAGAGCGAACTGATCCAGGCGATCTTGCCGAACCAGGCGGCATCGAGTGTATTCTCCTGCGCCCCGTCCAGCAGGCCGTCTCCATCCGTATCGTGATGGATCAGAAACCGGATGGCTTCCTGAACGCGCGGCCAGACCCGCCGCAGAAAGGCATCGTCGGCGCTCATCTGGTGTTCCCGATAGACGCCGAGGATACGCCCGCACTGCCCATCCACCGCCGGGCCGGTCCCCTCCCCCCGGTGGCGGATCATCCCTGTACCGGGGTCGAAGCCGACCCCAAAGTCCACATGCTCCCTGAGCCCGCGCTCGATCTCCGGGAAGATACGGCTAACGGCCTGGGCATAGTGCCATACATGCGTGCATGTACCGGGACAGCAGCCGATCCCCTCCCACCCCCAGAAGCGCCCGGTGCCGAACCGGTGGCTGGTTGTGGTGGCGAGGATGGAGGTATTGACGAAGGTGCGATCCAGGAACCAGAAGGGCAGAGTGGAATCGTACCAGGTCTCATGCCATAACTTGGTGATGCGGCTCAGCCGGGAGTACTCTTTCGCCACGTACTCCACGACAGCAGTCGCGTCGGCAAACCGCCTGGCGTAATAATTCCCCTCCCTGGCGTCCGGCACGCCCAACCCGCTGTTGGGAAAGTGCCAGGCGATCAGGAAGGTCACGGTCTGCGTCTGGCCGGGCGCGAGCGCCACCGCCCGCGTCATGCCCCCCAGCAGCTTCTCTTCTACTCCCTGCTTCGCCACTTCGGATACCGGAGCCTCAAACAGCGTCTCCGGGCGAACGCTCGCCTTGCCGACGCCGGCGCCCAGGATCGCCAGCGCCATGGTACCATAATCGTGCGCTTTCTCCAGGGCGATCTCGATCCGGGGCGCGTCCGTCTGGAGGATATGATCCACCCCCACATTGCCCCACCCGCCTCTGCCATTGTCGTAGATCTCGATGACCGCTTGCCGTCCGGCGAACTCCGCGACATCGAAGACCTCCTGGCGCATGTGGTTGTCATTGCGTCCCGCCGCACGGCGGACGACCTTCCCGTCTACCAGCAGCCTCAGCCCCACCTCCTCGATGTTCGCCCCACCCCCGATAAAGAAGGTGAGGTAACGGCGCTGGATCGGAAACGGAGGGCTGGTGAGTTTGCCGGTGTGGCTGTCCTTCTCCTGCACGCTCGCACCGGGGGCGGAGGCGTGCGAGTTGACCACCCGGTTGCCCAGCCCTCCCACATCCCCCTGATAGCCGGGAATGGCGCTGCGCTCCACGGGTCCCGATCCGAATGCCGTGCCTTCGACTCTCCACTTCCCGTAGTCGGCATGCTCGAAGTCGTCCACCAGGATGTCGGGGCGCGCTTCGGCTCGCTTTTCGGGCGGGGTGCGGTCGAAATGGGATGCAACCAGGGTCACGCCCGCGCTCTTGCGCACCGTATTGACACGGCTTCCGGAACCGGGGCGAGCGGTAAAGAGGGCGCTGGCGTTCTCCAGTACGCCGCCGACCTCCGCCGTAACGGGCTTCGCGCTCACGTTCTTGAGCGCAAACTCACAAACCGTCACCGGCAACCCGGAATCGTCGGCGTTCAGAGGCAGAAAGGGCGAGTAGGCCGTCAGCGTCGCCTGGACCGGACAGGCCGTGTCGCTATAGTGGATGGTCCCGATGGGATACTCCCCTTGAAAACGGATCTCCTCCCACCCCTTGCTGTCCATCGGTCGGACTGCGCCGTTGACCTTCAGGGCAAACCCTTGCTCCAACGGCGACTTCGGCTCCGCCGGAGAGACATAGTTGGCTCCATTCTGAGGGTCTACTGTGCCGGGGTTGCCAAAACCATCCCAGCGTACGGTGCGCGGCTCGATGCCGTTCTGGTTTGCATTGAAAATATCCCAGAGCCAGAGTTTGCCGTCGCCTCCCAGGTAGAGCGTTCCGCAGCAGATGCCGCCGACCGGCATGCCGATATGCTTCAACTCTCCCCGTGTTTTGGTATAAACCGTGCGCTCTCCCCGTGCAAAGAGCGATTTCACCCAATCCGGATGGAGTTTCTTGTCGGGAGGGATCAGCTTTTCAAAGTCGGTCTCCGCAAATGGCCCGGCCATCACCGGCAGGGCGTTCATCGCCAACCCCGCCACCGCGAAGCCGGACAACGCCAGAAAATCACGCCGGGGGATCGGGCTGCAACCGCAGTAGGGAGCCGAACAGCGCTCTTGCTCCATAACATATCCTTTCAGGACGAGGTTTCTACCTCCTCGCTAATGGTTCTGTTCGTGTTGCCTCCATGAGATCCAGGCAATGTCAGCATATTCCCCTGGTCCACCGGAAGGGATAGGATCAAACCGCAGGCCCGTGATCGTGCCTGTATAACCGGGTGCGCCGGCAAGATGGACGCGATAGGTGTGAAATTGTCCATCGGGTTTTATCTCGAAGGAAACGCGTTGCTCCCCTGCAAACCCGGTTTGCCCCAACACTTTCCAGAATATCTCAGCGCGCGTGAGCTTGGTTTGAAACGCAGCCCGGATGAACAGATCAGGCGTTGTCTCCGCTGACCACCACTGTTCCGGGCCGATCATCTGCGGATCATCCTGCTCCAGTTTGACACGCAGATGGCCCTCGATCGGCCATCCGGTATCCTGTGCATTCACGTAAATCCAATGTTGGCGATCCTTAGAGAACACATAGTCCGGACGTTGGTCCTTCGGCTGGCTGGCGTTGGCATACTCCCTTATCTGGTCCAGTGTGCCCAGAACCAGATCGTAATGGTACTCATAGTCGATATTGTGATCCAGGATCTCTTTGCGCACGGGTGCAATGTAGCCGGTAGAGTCCTCTTTAGGCCCACCAACATTGGGCGGTCCATGAAACCCACCAATGAACGTAAAGACGCCAGGATGGACAATTCCCAGCCCCCAGTTCGAGTCATCCAGCAGGGCAGCCCAGTGTTCCGTAGCACTCCACCCCGCCCACGGCGGTCCGTTATTTTCGATCCGGCGAGCGGGTTGACCGGTGAATGGCTTAGAACCATCGTACGTAAATAAGCGGTACAACTTGCCGACGGTGTAGACGGCTGGAAGCTCCTGATCAAAGGCGGCATAGGGTGTCCTATCAGAGCGGTGATTCACGAGCCTGTTGCGGACATGCGCCGTATTCGCGCTCAAGGTGATCCAGGTCTCGAAGGTACATTCACCGGGCACATTGTCCAGCGCCCACTGAAGCGGAATGCTTTTCACATATAGCGTCTTGCCATCGTTGGTACAGGTAAGGACCTGGCTTGCATGCCCATACACATCGCCCGTTCCTATCGGATTCCAGGGCCAATTTTTCCAGGCAGGATGCGCCTGACCATAAGGCTGAGGTCCCGAATAGAACGAAAGCTGGATCTGCCGTCCCCTATCGTGCGCGTTGATGATGTTTCTATCGCTGCCGGAGGGCGATAAATAGGTAATCGTCCCTCCCTGTTCGAGATCCACGCCGATCTTGATCTTCGCATTGGCAAGAAAACTCATTTTTTCACCTCGCGCAGGAGACACCGCCATCAATACCAAGCTCACCAGGATCGCAGCCGCAATCCAACCGGTAAGCAATCCCAACCTCGGCACACACATCTCTCGATCCCTCCCTCAAAAGCCCAGCCTGTTGTCCCACAGTTCGTCGTGCTGGCACAGAACTCCTGTTACGCTGACAGGAAACTCCCGTGTGTGCTAGAATACATGCGAGTATGTTGGTTCTTCACGGAAGAGGTCTACGATGCCAAGCGCCACATTGCGCGGTGAATTCCTCGAATTCCGTCAGGATGTGAAACCAAAAGAACAGCATAAGATCTTCCACGACATCGCCGTTCGCCTTTTCGGCCTAGCTTAAACCTATGGAAAAGGACTCACTCTCTCTTCTGCATACGGCATTGGATCGGCTTGAATCCGGATTCAGCGCACTGCCATCGGCGGGCTCTTCTCATACGGACTTACAGGCTGTTGAGCGCGTGCTCCTGGAGGTCGCGGACCGCCTCCAGGAGAACTATCCCTACTTCCATCCGCTCTACGCCGGGCAGATGCTGAAACCGCCCCATCCGGTGGCCCGGCTCGCCTATGCGCTGGCGATGTGGATTAATCCCAACAACCACGCCCTGGATGGCGGACGCGCCAGTTCGGCCATGGAGAAAGAGGCGGTCGCCGAGATTGCCGCTATGTTCGGGTGGGAGACACATCTGGGGCATCTCTGCGGCGGCGGCACCATGGCAAACCTGGAGGCGCTCTGGGTCGCCGGGCAGTTACAACCAGGGAAGCGAATCGTCGCCTCGCAACAGGCGCACTATACGCACCGGCGGATCAGCGGGGTTTTGGGGTTGGAATTCGACGCCATTCCGACCGACCGGGTTGGCAGGATGGATACGACAGCCCTGCAGCAGCGTCTGGAATCCGGGGACGTGGGCACGGTCGTTGCGACCATCGGCACGACGGCCATCGGCTCCGTAGATCCGCTGCCCCAACTGCTGGAGCTACGCGACCGGTACGGCTTTCGCCTCCATGCCGACGCCGCCTACGGGGGCTACTTCGGCCTTGCCGACAACCTACGTCCGGAAACGCGCCAGGTATACGACCGGCTGGGAGAAGTGGATTCCCTCGTCATAGACCCGCACAAGCATGGGCTGCAGCCCTATGGCTGCGGCTGCGTGCTCTTCCGCGACCCGACCGTGGGCCGCTTCTACAAACACGATTCGCCCTACACCTACTTCAGCTCCAGCGAACTCCACCTGGGAGAGATCAGCCTGGAGTGTTCGCGCCCCGGAGCCGCTGCCGTAGGGTTATGGGCAACCCAGCGCCTTTTGCCGCTGGTAAAGGGGGGCGAATTCGCGCAGATGTTGCGCCAGGGTCGCGCCGCAGCCCTGGCCCTCTACGACCGACTTCAGGCCGACCCGCGTTTCCTGACGGCGTTTGCGCCGGAACTGGACATCGTCGTCTGGACGCCGCACGCCCCTCGCGTCAGCGAGGCTTCGGAGTTGGCGCGCCGGATCTTTACCGAGGCGGCGGATCACAACCTGCACCTCGCGCTGGCGGAGCTTCCGACGGAGCTGTTCGATCTCGAAGCTGCCGGCATGGAGGCGGACCGGAACACCATCGCCTGCCTCCGTTCGGTCCTGATGAAGCCGGAGCACCTGGAGTGGATCGGGCGCATCTGGGACGTGCTGAATACGGTTACCAACACCGTTCTCCAGGAGCGGTGACGCGGTAGTTTAGTGTATCGAATCGTCCTCTGCGAGGCGGGCCATCTCGGCTTCAAAGAGGGCACGGTCGGCTTCGGTATCGCGTTGGGGCGCTGTCCGGCGCGTCGGGGGTTCGGGGGTGGATGGCTTCGGGGGAAGGGGCGGCTCCAACTTGTCCAGCCCGGTGCGCTTCTGCTTCTTCAGCGTATCCGTGTCCGTATCCGCCACCCGAACCAATTCTGCCCTCCAGTAGCCCTCCTGATGCTTGATCTCGGAGGGCGGAAGGATCACGGGCGACTGGGGCTTGCCATCTCCATTGGCTTGGGAGCGATTCTTATCCAGCGCATCCAGGCGGGAGACCTCCGCCTGCCAGTACGCTTCGTCCTGGCGCTTCTGCGCTGCACGTTGGGCGGCTTCCGTCAGCTTGCGCTTCTCCTCCTCCCGCTTGCGACGCCGCTCCTCTTCCCTGGCACGCTCGATGGCTGCCGGATCACGCAGATACGCCTCCTCCTCCGGCGTAAGCTGCAATCCCTTCTCACGCAGCGTCGTCGTCAGGACCGTTTGAGGTAAGGTTCGGTCACGCGGGTAGATCAAGACCGATCCGGCATTGGCTCCATCGGATGCGGTAGGGATCCCCATACCGATGCACCAGCGCAGCAGTTCCGGCTTGAGTACGCTCCCCTGACCATGGATCAGGCGGACACATCGCATCCCGCGCCAATCCTTCCAGCGTAACTGCAGCGTATGTCGCATCTGCTCCACGGTCATCCCATGAAGATCGAGTTCCGCATCTACCTCTTTTCTGTCCCGTCGGTTCGCCAAGTCCCCTGCCCTGCTCCGTAATTCTCACGTCTCTTATTATACGCCGTTTCCGACCTGCGCTTTCCCGAATGTCATCCCCTACTTCTGGCTAAGGCGCAGCTCTTGCTCTCCGCCAAAAAGCGCGTGGGCTTGGCGAAGAATATCGGGAATACGATCCGCGAAAGGGCTGTCTTTCAAATACGGCGCAAACGCCTCCGCGTCCAACTCGGCGGCTTTATTCCCCGGCGCCCAGTTATTGTTGTTGCCCATCAGATTATAGCGGGATCGCGCCCACTCCATCAGGTCCAGCGGCTTGCCATACGTCCACAACCTCAGAATCTCCTGCAGATTGACTTCTCCCGGAACGTCCGTATATTCGGGCAATCCCTCGGACCAGCGCTGCACCCACGCCGCGCCCAGACAGTCCGCCATCTCGGCACGTATCCGCTGCTCGATAGGAGCGATAGTGGATGCAGCGTCTGAGTAGTGTTCAAGCATTGCGACATGAGCATCGAAATCGGATGGGCGCGCCGCGCCGATACTGAGCGTATGGACTTGTGGCCGCACCAGGCAGTAGAGATCATTGAACTGCATGGGCATCAAGGGGTTGCAGAGCGCCTCCATTTTGGCTGAGGGTTTCTGCAGCATTCCGCCTTTATCCGTGGGGGAGATAATAAAAACGCCCATGTCCTGCCTCTCGGCGGCGAGGATGGCGGGCCAGTTCAGGTCATTGACGAAGTACCAGTGGACATTCACATAGTCGAACTCCCCGGTTTCGATGGCCTTCACGATGATACTGCACGCTCCATGGGTCGAAAACCCTACAAAGCGCACTCTGCCCTCCCGCTGCAATTGGCGCGCTACCTCCAGGCATCCGCCCTGTTGCAGCACGAAGTCCAAGCCCTCCTGATCGTTGATGCCGTGGAAGGAGAGCAGGTCTACATGATCCAGTTGCAGGCACTCCATAGAGCGCTCGAAGCGCTGCAGAAACTCCTGTCCGTCCGGGTTCGGCCCCACCTTCGTCTGCACGATGATACGCTCGCGCGGCAGGGTCGGAAGCACGCGCCCCAACTGCATCTCGCTGGAACCGTACCCTCTCGCTGTCTCGATGTGGTTGATGCCGAGTTCCAGCGCCCGGTGGATGGTCGCCTCCAGGTTGGCCTGGCCCTCCGGCGGGATCTCGTCCCAGGTCAACTCCTGCCACTTATGCTGGTAGCGCATGCCGCCACAAGAAAACACCGGCATCTGCAGGCCCGTCCGGCCAAAACGGCGATATTCCACGCAGGTCTCCTTTACCGCAAACGCGTTGTGGGGCAACAGGGCATTCGCGTCGATGTTGTTGCTGTGATTCTACCCGAACAACGGTGAGGATACTGCGGAGGGATGCGTTTCTTGTTTCCGACAACTTCTGCTGTGCGGGGGTACAAGGGAGTAAACTCCCTCGCTGGTGGCGCTATGCGCCCAGTGTCCCCCTGCGGGGACACGTACCAACTTTGAGCTTGTACGTGTCGGCGAAGGCCGACACTGGGCCGAAGGACACCAGCGAGGGAATTTATTCCCTTGTAGCAAGATTGCCGGGCGCGAGAAAGGCCCTCTGGGGAGGAGACGGACGCTTTCAACACGAATCTGGCTTCGATCTATTTCATAGGAAGATAGGAGGGGAGATGAAACTGGAGGGGAAGGTCGCCGTCGTCACGGGCGGCGGCACCGGGATGGGGAGGGCGTGCTGCTTTGCGCTGGCGCACAAGGGAGCGGCGGTAGTGGTCAACTACGCGAAATCGCAGGAGAAGGCGGAGGATGCCGCCCGGCAGATCGAGGCGCAGGGCGGAAGGGCGATTGCGGTTCGTGCCGATGTCAGCAGCGACGCCGAAGCGCGTGCGCTCATAGCTGCCGCTACGGAGCGGTTCGGACGCCTGGATATTCTGGTCAACAACGCGGGTTATACCCGCTTCACTCCGCATCGTGAACTGGAGTTGCTCACCGAAGAGCTGCTCGACCGCACCCTGGCCGTCAATACCAAGGGGCCGCTCTACTGCGCGCGGGCTGCCATCCCCGCCATGCTGCAGAACGGCGGAGGGCATATCATCAATATCACTTCGATAGCGGCGAAACTGGGTTCCGGAAGCTCCATCATCTACTGCGCGTCGAAAGCAGCCCTCAGCGTAATGACGAAATCTCTGGCCCGAGCCTTCGCCCCGGAGATCCGGGTCAACGCCATCGCCCCCGGCTTTGTGGATACGAAGTTTGCCAACTGGCCGGACGGCATGGTGGAGCGCATGAAGCAGAACGTCCATACGGAGCGCATCGTGACGGTAGAAGATATCGCCGCCGCCGTGGTCTATCTGGTCACCGAGGGCAGCATCCTGACCGGAGAGGAGATCGTCATCGATGGCGGCCTCGTCTCACTCGGCTCCCGCTCCTGATCCCTGTGTTTACGTTGGGGCGTACTGCTTCCAGAACTTCTCCATAATGGCCGTCGGATCGCAGTTTACGCCATGATGGATAAAGTACTCGCAGACACGCAGAATGTCCCGCTGCAGAATGAACCGGGCGTTTGCGTTGCTGCGCAGGTGGGTCACCTGCGGAAAATCGATGAGCGTGATCTTCCCCTGCCAGTAGAGGATATTGTAGGCGGAGAGGTCGCCATGGATCATCTCCTGCTGCAGCATCAGTTCGATATTGCGGACCACCTCGTGGAAGAGCGGCTCCGCCTCATCCGGGTCCAGATGGACCTCGCTCAAGGTCGGCGCTGCCGCCTGCGCGTCACCCTGGTAGGTCATCAGGATCGCGTTTTCGCCGGAGGAGATGGGGCGCGGCACGGCTCCTCCGGCCCGGTACAGCGTGTCCAGGGTGGTGTACTCATACATCAGCCAGGAGGTGTGCGTTACCTGGACGCCAAATTCGGTCTTCTTGCCGACGGCGCGCATCAGGCGCGAATCGGTCTTCTTTGCGGCGCGCCCGTCCGCCGTTAAGATCGGCCTGCCCTCCCGATACATGGCGTCGTTGCGCAGGTTGCGGAACTCACGGGGACGATAGACCTTGACGGCGATCAGGTCCTCCCCGGATGCGAACTCCCCCTGTCCGCAATAGACCGTGGCCTCTTTGCCGCCTTTGACGCGGTATAATACATCCCGAAGGAAGCTCTGCTGATAGAACGTTTCCAGGGAACTGTGCAGCCATCCGCGCTCAAATCGGCTGGGCTTGTAGGTCGTCTCGAAGTTCCCGGTGGGATCTTCGGCCTCGACCAACTCCTCCAGATTGCGAGCTTGTTTCGGCTGCCGATGCTTGCGAAAAGTGAGGCGTGGATCCTCGTCATACTCTACATAGTCATCGCTCAAATCCTCTTCGGTCACGGTGGGTTACCCTCTCGTCAGAAGCCAATCTCGATTTTAACCCTCTATCGCCTATGTGGGGGCGTTTGCTCGAATCCAAAATAGAGGTTTTCTGCGGTTCATGGAGAATTACCCATAGCGTGAATGTCCTACTACCATCCGAAAGTCGCTTTATGAGCCTACCCAGCGGAACGGTGACGTTCCTCTTTACCGATATCGAAGGCAGCACCAAACTCTGGGAGCAGCATCCCGAAGCCATGCGCGTCGCCCTGCAGCAGCACGATATGCTGATGCGCCAGGCGATCACTCGGCATCATGGGCATGTCTTCAAAACCCTGGGGGATGCGTTCTGCGTGGTTTTCCAGGCTGCAGGCAGTGCGGTGCTGGCGGCAATGGAGGCACAGACCGCCCTCCAGGAGCAGCACGTTGGGATACGCCTTTCTAACGACGAATTGCTCCCGCTGCGCGTTCGTATGGCCGTACATACGGGCCATACGGAGGAGCGCGATAACGACTATTTCGGCCCCCCGCTCAACCGTGTGGCGCGCCTCCTGGCGATAGGACATGGCGGTCAGGTGTTGCTATCCGAAGTCACCTACAATCTCCTCGGGGAGGTATTGCCGCCCGGCGCCATGGCGCAGGATATGGGGCTGCACCGCCTCAAAGACCTGCAGCAGTCGGAACGCGTCTACCAATTGATCCTTGCCAACCTGCCTGGCGACTTTCCCCCGCTCCGCTCGTTGAACTCCCGGCAGCACAATCTCCCCATCCAGGTGACCTCTTTCATCGGGAGGGAGCGGGAGATGGAGGAGATCAAAGCGTTCCTGAGAACGACGCGCCTCCTGACCCTCACCGGTTCCGGCGGGGCCGGCAAGACCCGCCTGGCCATGCAGGTCGCCGCCGACCTGCTCGATCCGGAGAGCGATGGGGTCTGGCTGGTCGAACTTGCCGCCATCACGGATGCGGAGCGCGTTGATCCCACGGTCGCGAATACCCTGAATATACGCGAGGAGCCGGGACGTACGATCCTTCAAACGCTCACCGACCAGTTGCGCACCAAGCGAATGCTGCTATTGCTGGACAACTGCGAGCATGTTCTGGATGCCTGCGCCTCGCTCTCCGATACGCTGATCCGGCACTGCCCTCATATCACCATCCTCGCCAGCAGCCGGCAGGCCTTGGGCATCTCCGGTGAGCTGACCTATCGCGTGCCGTCGCTTCTGCTGCCCGATCCGGAGGCCGAGACATCGGTGGAGATTCTGTCCGGCATCGAATCGATACGGCTCTTTAGCGACCGGGCGCGGTTCCATCAACCCGCGTTCGCCATCACCACCTCCAACGCTCCCATGTTGGCGCAGGTGTGCCATCAGTTGGATGGGATTCCTCTCGCCATCGAGTTGGCTGCCGCCCGCGTTCGGGTCATGCCCGTCGAGCAGATCGCCGACCGCCTGGACGACTGTTTCCGCCTGCTCACCGGTGGCAGCCGTACCGCGCTCCCACGCCATCAGACGCTCCGCGCCGCCATCGATTGGTCCTATAGCCTTCTGCCCCCCGTGGAGCGGGTGCTGCTCAACCGGCTCTCCGTGTTTGCGCGCGGCTGGTCGCTGGAAGCCGCGGAGCGGGTCTGCGCCGATCCCTCCGAGAGTACATCGCCAGGACAGAGCAGTCTGCAGGAGGCGCATACCGGGCCTTCCGGCGAATTGTGGCAGTCTGAGCCGATACGGGTGGAGGACTGGGAGATCCTCGACCTGCTGACGGCCCTCGTGGACAAGTCCCTGGTCGCGTATGAAGAGCAGAACGGACAGGCCCGATACTGGCTGCTGGAGACGTTGCGACAGTATCTACGCACCAAATTGACTGCCTCCGGTGAGGCGGAGGCGATCCAGCGACGGCATCTCGCCTACTTTATCGCGCTCACAGAGGAATCGGAGCGTAAAACGCGCGGTTCGGAACAGACCTGGTGGCTGGAGCGCCTGGACCGGGAGCACGACAACCTGCGCGCTGCGCTGGGCTGGCCCACCTATACGGAGGAGGATACGGAGGCTGGATTGAGACTGGCCGGGGGCCTCTGGTGGTTCTGGCATGTGCGTGGACAACACGTCACCGAGGGACGCCGATGGCTGTCGAACAAACTGGCGGAGGCCTCGCACGATAGTCCCTATCGCGCCAAGGCGCTGAACGGGGCTGCCGTTCTGGCCCGTAATCAGGGGGATTACGCCACCGCACGCAGCCTCTCCGAGGAGAGCCTGGCGCTCAAGCGCCGCCTGCAGGACAAACAGGGGATTGCCGCCGCGTTGACGACCCTCGCTACCTTAGCCCTGATGCAGGGGGATTATGCGGATTCCCGCCCCCGCTACGAGGAAGCCCTGGAACTGGAACGGGAGCTAGGCAATCGTCAGGGGATCACCGCCGCCCTGATCGGCCTGGGAAATGTGGCGTTGGAGCAGGGGGCGTATGTGCGGGCGAAAGCGCTCTATCAGGAGAGCCTGGAGTTAAAACAACAACTGGGGGACAAACGTGGTATCGCCGCATCCCTGGGCGGGCTGGGCAACGTGGCATTTGCGGAGGGCCGCCTACAGGCCGCGCGCCAGCTCCATGAGGAGAGCCTGGCGATCCGCCGCCACCTCCAGGACAAGCGCAATATCGCGACCTCCCTCCAACACCTGGGCAGCGTCGCCTCGGCCCTGGGCGAACACGACCCGGCGGAGGCGATGTTCACCGAAAGCCTGGAAATCCGCCAGAAGCTGGGCGATAAGCTGGGCGTCGCGAATGCCCAGTATGGTCAGGGAGTGCTCGCTCTCCGGCGCGGCCAACTCAGTCGCTCGCGACAACTGCTCGCCGAATGCCTGCTGGTCTATCAGGAGTTGGACGTTCGGCGCGGCATGGTCTGCACGCTGAATACGCTCGCCTACCTGCTGGCGGAGCAGGGCAATGCCGAACTGGCAGTACAATTGCTTGGGCTCGTGGAGGCGGTCCGAGAGGAACTCGGTTCCCCGCTGACCCCGAACGAACTACCTGAATACGAGCGTGTCCTCCGGCAACTGCAGGAGACCCTCGGCCCGACAACATTTGCGAACGCACGAGCTGAGGGGCGCAATCTCACGCTCTCCCGAGCGATGGAGATTGCGCTCCAACACACCGACATCTAATCGTTGCCAGGGCGCAGCAAAAGATCGCGGATGATGTCGCGCTTCGCGCATCCAAAATTCGCTATTCCCTCGCGAATTTCGTGTAGCCCAAATCCGCTGTCCTAACGCGGATTTCCCTACTTGTGCCCGGTGCGCGGGATCCGCGTCTTGTTCACGCCGAACGCAGCTCGCCCGCCCGGTCCCCCGCCCCGGTTCTGGAGCCCGGAGGGATGTTGTCCGCCGGGAAGGGTCTTCTTGCCCTTCGCCTGCGCGCGGCGCTCCGCCCGGTTCAGGGTCGGGGCGCTCTCCTCCACCGGGGTTTCACTCGCGTCTGTGCCCTCTTCCTCAGAGGAAGGATCTTGCTTTTCCGATGTCATTCTCTGCCTCCTTTCGCACATGACATGCCGGGTTCGCTCACCGGCCATCTACCATTTCGTCTTTGTGAACCGTTCGGGCAGCGGATACTTCGTCAGATACTCTTCATAGGTGCCGGGGAAGTCGATCAGCCCCTCCGGCGTAAACGAGAGCATCCGGGTCGCGACGTCCGAGATCAGGTCGCGATCATGCGAGACCAGGATCACCGTTCCCTCGAATACCGACAACGCCTCTCCCAATGCATTGACCGATTCCAGGTCGAGGTGGCTGGTCGGCTCATCGAAGATCAAAACGGGATGCTTCTCCAGCATGAATTTCGCCAGCAGAATGCGCGCCGTCTCGCCTCCGGATAACGCGGAGGTCGGTTTCAACGCCTCGTCTCCGCTGAAGAGCATGCGGCCCATCACCCCGCGCACGATCTGAAGATCCGCTTTTGGCTCGAACTGCATCAGCCAGTCCAGCGCCGACTGCCCGTGGGTGATCTCCTCCTCGGCGTTCTGCGGGTAGTAGCCGTAGGTCATCCCACCGCCCCACTTCACGCTCCCGGCGTCCGGCGTGTACTCCCCGATAAGGCATCGGAGCAGGCTGGTCTTGCCCACGCCGTTGCCGCCGATGATTGCGAGCTTATCCCCGCGCATGATCTCCAGGCTCAGGTCCGTGAACAGGGGCGACGCGAATGCCTTGCTCAGCCCCTTCGTCACAACCACTTCTCGTCCGGCAGGCTTGTTTTGCTCAAACCGGATGTAGGGCCGCTGGATATTGGACTTCTTCAGTTCGGTCGGGGCGAGGCGGGCCATCTCCTTACGCCGCGATTGTACCTGGCTGGAGCGCTGCCCCGCCGCAAAGCGGGAGACGAACTCCTGCAGTTGAGCGATCTTCTTCGCTTTGTTCTGATTCTCATCCTCGATTCGGCGGCGCGCCGAGAGCTTCTGTTCGATCATATCGTCGTAGTTGCCGGGATAGACGATGATGGTCTCGTAGTCGATGTCGGCGATATGGGTGCAGACGGCATTGAGGAAGTGGCGGTCGTGCGAGATGACGATCAGCACGCCATCGTAGGCTTCCAGAAACTCCTCCAGCCAGTGGATGGCTTCCAGGTCCATGTAGTTCGTCGGTTCGTCCAAAAGGAGTGCCTGCGGGTCGCCGAAGACCGCCTGCGCCAGCAATACGCGGAACTTCATGTCCGTCGGAAGCGAGGACATCAGGTCGGTATGGCGCTCATCGGGCAGGCCGATCCCCCGGAGAATATCCGCCGCCTCGATCTCCGCCATGTAGCCGTTCTCATCCGCCACGATGACTTCCAACTCGCCCAGCCGCTCCATCATGGCGTCGGTGAACTCACTGGCGTTGCAAAGCTCGTTTCGCTCCTTCAGCGCTGCCCAGAGCGTCGGGTTGCCCATCATGACCGTATCGATGATCCGCTCGTTGTCGAAGGCATACTGATCCTGCCGCAGCACGCCGACCTTCTTCGGCTTCGAGATCGTCCCCCGATTGGACGGCTCGATATCGCCCGTCAGGATCTTCATAAAGGTGGACTTGCCCGCGCCGTTCGGCCCCGTCAGGCCGTACCGATTGCCGGGCGAAAACTTCACAGTCACGTTATCGAACAGCGTCCGTCCGCCGTAACTTTTGGAAACCTCATTGACGGTTATCATACTCTGGTATCTTCCCTCGCCCTCCCTGTGGGAGCGGCCTCTTTCTCATGCCGACACAAAAACAGACGCGCAAGGGGCGCGTCGTAGATTTGCTCCTATTATACCATGTCGCCTAGCCCTGATGAGCGATCTCCAATGCCCATCCGTGAATGGGCAGGGCTTAGGTTCCAACACACCGAAATCCCAATCCTATTGCATCATTCCCTGGCAATTCATTTCCCCGACTCGCACAACGATATGCGCCCATATCGTTGCTCTCCCCGCAGCAGCCGCGGACGACTCGATATCTTCCTTCTGCTGGCCCGGTCGGATTTTCGGCAGGCGAGACTTTATAGTAATCCACATTGTACCAGTCTGCGCACCACTCAGCCACATTCATCTCCATATCTAGCACGCCATAAGGGCTTGCTCCCTCCAAATCACTCCCTACAGGCTTCGTACTCCAAGGTCTACTGGAATCAGGATATTTATTGTCGCTCCATTCATCTCCCCAAGGATACATTCTCCCATCAGTTCCCCTAGCCGCCTTCTCCCATTGTGCTTCTGTCGGCAAGTGCATCCCTACCCAATCACAATAAGCTTTCGCATCCTCCCAATTCACGTAGACAATCGGATGGTTCTCTTTCCAGCCCCAGGGAGGAGCGTCAGACATCTCTTGGTTCACATCTCTACAAAATCGCCTGTACTGTGCGACTGTTACCTGCGTTTTGTAAATCCAATAACCAGCCAGGATAATAGTGTGGGGTGGATTGTCTCTCTGGCTCCCATCGCCCATCTGGAACGCCCCAGAGGGAATATAGAGTAGGGTTGCTCCATCTTTCGGGTTGATTTTTGTGTCACCACGTTTAGGTAACATGGGCGTCACCACGGAAGGGCGTGTGAGGAGAGGGGGAGAGGAAACAACAGAGGCATCGGGGAGCGGAGTACGCCCCAGTTTGACCAGCACCATATCCGCGACGGCTTCTGGGGTCTTGGTATACCAGTCAATATAACCTACAGTGGGAAGAATACCTTTTACAGGCGTGTCGTCGAGACGAATAGGGAGAATGAATCCCCTATTTTCCTGGAAGGCGCGAGACTGCGCCGCTTCGCGTTCGTGATTTGTCCAGAGTTTACGGGCGTAGTGTTCGGAAAGGAACATAACGACATATCGGGCACGGTTCTGATAAAGATCGGAGAGGTAATCGTAGAGGTTTTCACCCCATAGGTTTGCTTCCTCAAACTCATCGAAGAAAACGATCACTTTGCGCTGCTTCAACGCGTGCGCCAGCGCTCTGGCGTGTTCACGGTCTTCGCCTGCAAAAGAGATAGCTATATCGTATTCGGGTTCTGTTGACATGGCGTGCGTTCCTGCGAGTTGGGTGGGACTATCCCGATTAGAGAGTTGCCTACACATCATAGCAGACATAGAAACCATCTGTCAAATGGCAAGAGACGGTCTGTAACCGACCGAAGCAACCATTACCACATCAAACGAGGCCGTGGGAGCCGGGCCGTGAACGACCCGTCTGTCGGGCCTTCGGCCAACCGGTCTGCGACCGGAAAAACCATCAGGCTCGTGGAAGGTAAAGCTCTTCCGTAGCCTCCCATTCGGCATCCAGGGTGTTGGAAGCATGGTGGTCCTTCTGATTTTCAATGTAAGCGACTGCGAGGCTGACCTCACGTGGTCCAACACTAAATGCTCCATAACCCTCTTGCCAGGCGAAGCCTTCGTTGCCGGGAAGCTGTTGATGTACAAAATGAGATGCAACTCCTTTGACTTGATTCATCAACCGGGCAATATCAAGGCGCGATGGAAGCTTCACACATAGATGGACATGATCCGGCATTCCATTGATTGCCAGAACGCGGCAGCGTAAGCGATGGGCTTCATTCTCAATACATCGGTAAACAGCGCGCTCGATCTCTGGTGTTAGCATGGGAAGGCGTTGATAGGTCGCCCAAACGCAATGGATATAGACTTGAACTTTACTTTGCGTCATCATTGCTCATCTCCTGGTTTGTTTTCCCGGTCGCAGACCGGTTGGCCGAAGGCCCGACAGACGGGTCGTTCACGGCCCGGCTCCCTCGGCTCCTGTGACCCCCGATTGCTTTCTTTCTATCCGGCCGTACATGACCCGGTTATCATCATAGCGGACATATTCGCTGTCTGTCAATTGGCATTCGCGCAAGAGTATACGTCTGGTATCCAGTTAGGGAAGGATTTCTCCCGCTTTCCGCGAACTCTACGTCACGCAAGACATACTGACGGAACAAAGGGAGAGACGGCAATGGCGGCGGAGGCGAAGTTTCTAGCGTTTGATCTGGGTGCGGAGAGCGGGCGGGCGGTGATCGGCTTTTTCGATGGCGAGAAGGTCCGGTTGGAGGATGTGCATCGGTTCGCCAATCAGCCGGTGCGCCTGCTGGATACACTCTATTGGGATACACTTCGACTGTTCGCCGAACTGAAGCGTGGGTTGGCAATGGCGGTCACGACCCATGGCGCGGAGTTTGAGGGGATCGGAATAGATACCTGGGGCGTGGATTTCGGCCTGCTGGGCAAGGATGATGTTCTGCTCGGGAACCCACGCCACTACCGCGACCATGCCACCGACGGCATGCTGGAGATCGCCTTTGGGATCGTCCCCAGAGCCGAGATCTACCAGCGTACCGGCATTCAGTTCATGCAGATCAACTCCCTCTACCAACTCCTCTCCATGCAGCGGGCCGAATCGCCACTCCTCGACGCTGCCCAAACGCTCTTCTTCACTCCCGACCTGCTAAACTTCTGGTTCACGGGGGTGAAAACCACCGAGTTCAGCATCGCCAGCACCAGCCAGATGGTAGATCCGAACACACGCAACTGGGCGACAGACCTGATCCGGAAATTCGGTCTCTCCCCCCATCTATTCACCGACATCGTCTCGCCAGGAACCCGGATCGGTCCGATCCGAGCAGACATCGCCACCGAGGCGGGCTGCGGTCCCATCCCCGTGTTCGCCCCCGGCGAGCATGACACCGCCTCCGCCGTCATCGCGGTCCCCGCCTCCACACCGGACTACGCCTACATCTCCAGCGGGACCTGGTCGCTCATGGGGATCGAGACCCCGGAGCCTCGGATCTCGGAAGCCACCCTCCAGGCCAACTTTACCAACGAAGGGGGTGCGTGCGGCACCATCCGGTTCCTCAAGAACATCATGGGCCTCTGGCTGGTGCAGGAGTGTCGCCGGACCTGGGCGCGCCAGGGCCACGACCACTCCTACGCGGATTTAACCGCCCTGGCCGCCGAAGCGCCCGCCTTCGGCCCGCTCATCGAACCGGACGATCCCGCCTTCCTCGCCCCCGACGACATGATCGCAGCCATGCACGCCTTCTGCACCCGCACCGGCCAGACACCTCCCGACAGCATCGGCGCGACCGTCCGCTGCTGCCTCGAAAGTCTCGCATTGAAATACCGCTGGACCCTCGAAAAGCTGGAGAGCTTCCGGTGGAAGCGCATCGAGACCATCCACATCGTCGGCGGTGGAACCCAAAACCGACTGCTCTGCCAACTGGCCGCCGACGCCACCAACCGCACCGTCATCGCCGGCCCTGTAGAGGCCACTGCCATCGGTAACGTCCTGATGCAGGCCCTGGGACGCGGTCACATCTCCTCGCTGGATCAGGCCCGCGCCATCGTCCGGCGCTCCTTCGACCTGGAAACGTATCCACCAAGCCCCAACAGAGACGCATGGGAAACCGCCTACGCACGCCTCCTCGCCTTCCACGAAAAACCCTAGAATCCACGAAGGACACGAAGGAACACGAAGAAAAAACGTATGCAGAAGACCAGGAGAGGAATATGTCGGAACTGTTGCTGAGAGAGGAAGTTTTTGCGATTGTCGGGGCGGCAATGGAAATTCGTTCCCTTCGTGGTTTTTCTTCGTGTCCCTTCGTGTCCTTCGTGGATTCTAGGGTTTTCGTGGAATCAGGAGGCCAGCGAGGACCTGGGCGTAGAGCAGATGGCCGTAATCGTTGGGGTGGTTGACGCCGTTGGCCTCAAAGTCGTACCACCCGGTGAGGGGTTTGCCGTCGAGAAGGTTCTGATACTGCCAGCCCTTCGCCTGGAGAATGTCGTGCCAGAGCTGGGTCATATCGGCGAGGGCGACGCCGGGCGTCTGCGCCGCCAGCTCCCGCAGCGCCTGCTGGGCGGAGGAGAAGGCGGGGTATTGGGGGGTGTGAATAAAGAAGGGCGTGAGGGTGCGGGTCCACTCCGGATTGCCCAGCATGGGGGAGACCAGGATCACATTGGCATCCGGGTTCTTGCTGTGTATGGCATTGAGTATATTGGTGATGTTGGATTTGAATGCGGCGATCCGGTCCTGGTGGTGGCCCTGCACCCCATTGGCGGCGTCATTCATCCCGAAGGCGACGATCACCAGGTCGGTATCCGGGGTCATCTGGCTGCCGATGTCATACGCGCCCTGTTCGGAGTTTATGGAGGGCTGAGCGCGATTGTCGAGCCGGATCGCGTCGGTTTTGTAGGCGCGTTTGAGTGCGGAGACCAGGAGGGACACATAGCCGGGCCGTCGGGGTTCATAGCCCTGCCTATCCGGACCGCCCAGGGCGGAGGAGCCGAAACCGTAGGAGATGCTGTCTCCCACCACCAGAATATGCAGCATCTGGCGCCGCGTCAGTTTCAGGAGAGCGCCGCGCAGGGCGGTCGCCTGGAATTTTGGGGTATAGCCCGTCCAGGGAGACGCATAGGTGTAACTCACCTCTACCTGCTGTAGCGGGTCGCTATTGTCGCTGGTGACCACATGCGGCCCCTTACCGGACGAGCCGTAAGGTGTGTAAGAATTGAGCGGATCGTTGATTTTGGTCTTGTAGGGCATGCCCTCCGTCGGGCTGTAGAAGCTGTCGCGGGTGCGAAACGGGATGGCGGAGCGGTGGGTAAGCGTAAGCGTACGGGAGCCGATGGTGTAGAGGAAGTCCCGATTGGGCTTATAGACCCTCTGCCGGCCCTCCTCCCAGGCTGCCAGGCGCACCGAGAGCAGCTTCTGGATCGGAAAGGTGAGGTGCGCCTTCGCGGTTGCTTCGCCTCGCTCCTTGACGAAGAGCAGGGTCTCCCGATGGATGGCATGGGTCATCCAGAACGGATGCAGCACATCGTCGATATCGTCGGCGCGCGCCCCCGTGACGATCAGCACCAGGCAGAGCGAGAGCAGGGCAATGAGGATTGCGACCAGGCGCGGGAGGGGTCGGTTCGCACGGTGATTCGCATCTCTCATACAGCAACCGGGCGGGCGGTGGCGTGGGAGAGCATCTCGCGCGCATGTTGCAATACCGTCTCCGTGACCTCTGCACCGCCGATCATGCGGGCAACCTCTGCGACACGCTGCTCCGGAGTCAGCGGCGTCACGACGACCGAAGTGCGCTCCCCGGTAACGCGCTTTTCGATGTAGAAGTGCCACTCCCCACGGCTGGCGAGCTGCGCCAGGTGGGTGATGCAGAGGATCTGCGCGGCGCGCGACAGGAACGCCATCTTGTCGGCGATCACGCTGGCGGTCCGTCCTCCCACCCCGACATCGATCTCGTCGAACACCATGGTGGGCAGCGCCTCCTGCCGGGCCATCGCGGATTTGATCGCCAACATCACGCGGGAGATTTCCCCCCCGGAGGCGACCTTAGCCAGCGGGCGCAACGGTTCGCCGGGGTTCGTCGCAATCAGAAACTCTACGCGGTCCGTGCCCTTCGGGGTCGGCTCCCCCGGCTCGATATTTACCTCAAAGCGGGCTTTCTCCATACCCAGGTCCCGCAGTTCCGCCAGGGTAATGCTTTGAAATTCTTTGGCAGCCTTATGGCGCAACGCGCTGAGGCGGGCGCAGCGCTCCTGAAGGGTTTTGGCAGCCTTTTCGATCTCCTTCGCCAACTCCGTGCCCCGCTCTTCGCTATGCGAGAGCGCATCCAGCTTGGCGGTCGTCTCGGCATGGTAGGCCAGGATCTCCTCGATGCTGTCGCCGTACTTGCGCTTCAGTGTCCGTATCTGCTCCAGACGCTCCTCGATCTGCTCCAGGCGCTCCGGATTGAACTCTACGCTGTCCTGATAACGTGTCAAATCCCGTTCCGTCTCCGTCAGTTCATAGGAGGCCGAGCGGATCGTCTCCAGAGCCGGCAGGAGCGCCTCATCCAGGTTCGCCGCCTCCTCCAGGATCCGCAGGGCATTGGCGAGTGCCAGCAGCGCCCCCCCCTCCCCCTCCCCGCCGCCAATCGCCTCGGCGGCTGCCAGCGCCGCCTCCGCCAGCTTCTGGGCATTGGCGACCCGACGGTGTTCTGTCGCAAGCTCCTCGTCCTCCCCAGGGACCAGCTTGGCGGAGGCGATCTCCTTCACCTGGAACTGATACAGATCCAGCAGGTGGGCGCGCTCCCGTGCGTCCGATTCCAGCGCCTCCTTTTCGCGCCGCAGGCGGTTGAGGGCTTGGAAGGCAGCAGCGATCTCGGCGCGCAGGGGCGAGATCGCCTTACCGCCCCAATCGTCCAGCATATCCAGGTGGCGCGGCACCGCCAGCAAGCTCTGGTGCTCGTGCTGCCCGTGCAGGTCTACCAACCAGTCGCCGATCTCCCGCAGTTGGGCCACGGTAGCGGGCCGCCCCGCTACCCGGCAGGTGTTCTTCCCGCCGGCGGAGATTTCCCGCGACAGAAACAACTGATCCTCCTCGATGTCGAAGCCCATCTCCTCGACCACACGGCGCAGTTCGGGCGAACCACTGACTTCAAATATGGCATCCACATGCGCGCGATCCGCTCCGCTACGGACCATCTCCGTCCCGGCGCGACCGCCCAGAATGAGGTTAAGGGCGTCCATCAGGATCGACTTCCCTGCCCCGGTTTCGCCGGTCAGGACGTTGAAGCCCGGCCCGAACTCTATATCCAGGCGGTCTATGATGGCAAAATTACGAACAGAGAGCGTGCGTAACATGGGCTGGGCGTCCCTCTAATCTCCTCCGGAGCGGTATCCGGCAGGCGGCGTCTTCGCGGCGTCATGTATCCCGAAATACTGTAGCAGCATCCGTCGGGCGATGGGACCCGCGACATCGGCGCCGTGCCCGGCGTCTTCCACCAGTACAGCGATGGCGATCTTAGGCTGCTCCACCGGAGCGAAACAGACGAATACGGAGTGGGTGACTTTCTTCCCTTTCCAATACGTCTCCGCGGAGCCCGTTTTCGCTGCGATGCTCAATCCGGGGATGCCGTCCCCATAGGCCGTGCCCCCCGGCTCCAGCACACGGATCATCCCGCCGATGATCGCACGGCGGTTCTCCTCGTGCAGCCCCAGTTGCCCCCGCTCCTCCCGCTGCAGGGTGCGCAAAACGACGGGCTTCTCTCCCGATATATCCAGGACTTCCCGCACCAGGCGCGGGCGAAGCAGCGATCCGCCATTGGCGAGAGCCGCCGTGTAGTCCACCAGTTGGAGCGGCGTGACTCCGATATCCCCCTGCCCGATCGCCATGGTCAGCAGGTCGCCCGGAACCCAGGGACCGCGATGGTGCGCCTTCTTCCATGCCGGCGAAGGCACGATACCGGGGGAATCCACCCCGGACGGCAGGTCGATGCCCGTCTTCTGGCCGAGACCGAAGCGCTGCGCCCATTTGCCCAACTCCTCCTGCCCCACCGCCTGCGCCACACGCCAGAAATAGACATCGCACGACTTGGCAATAGCGGTTTGGAACGAGAGCGCGCCATGATAGCCATCGCAGTGGAAGGTGTGGTTGCCCAGGCGGAGCGAGCCGGGACAATAGAAGACGGTATCCGTACCAATAGCCCCGGTCTCAAGCCCGGCAGCCGCCGTTACCAGTTTGAAAGTGGAACCACTGGGGTAATGGGAATTGGTGACCCGGTTGACCATCGGCTTCAGCGGGTCGGCAAGGCGGGCGTTAAAGCCGGAGAGAAACTGGTTCAAGTCGTAGGAGGGAGTGCTCACCATGGCGAGGATCGCCCCATCATTGGGGTCCATGGCAACCGCCGCACCGGGATGGCCGGCGGCAAGCGGGTCCTGCAGCGCATCGTAGGCCGCTCTCTGGAGATCGAGATCTATCGTGAGGCGCAGCGTGTGGCCGGGAGTGGGCCGGGTCTCCTCCAGGGACCGCATCAACCGCCCATGCGCATTCACGGTAATCATCTGCCCGCCGTCCACGCCGCGTAGATCGGATTCGTAGGTCTTCTCCAACCCCTCCTTGCCGATCATGTCGCCGCCGTGATAGTCGTCACGCCCCACCTCCTTGAAGTCTTTCAGATCATCCTGGGTGATCGGTCGAACGACGCCCAGCACATGGGTGCAGAGTTTGTTGTCCACATACACCCGGACCGGGTCCTTGGAGACCAGCACGCCGGGCAGGTCTACTTTCTGCTCCTCGAATTGAGACAGGAGTTCCGTTGTAGCATCTACCACTATCGGCACGGGATCGGACACCACCAGCCGGTCCTTCTTCATCCGCTCCTGAATGCGCGCTTCCAACTCGGGTTCGGTGAGGCCCAGCATCTGTGCAAGGCGGGGAGACACCTGGGGGTTCTTCTTCAGCTCTTCCGGGATGACAGCGATGACGAATTGCGGGCGGTTGGTGGCGAGCAACCGCCCCCTGGCATCCAGGATGGACCCGCGCGCCGCCGGTTTCCGAATGAGTCGCATACGCTGCGTATTGGCCTGCGTCGCCAGTTCCGGCCCATGATAGATCTGCAGATAGTAGAGCCGAACGACAATGACCACCATGAAGAGGACGACAGCAGCGTAAAACACGCGGAGACGTCGCAGATCCGGGATATGGTCGGGGGGTTCAATCATGGCGCTAAACCGGGATTGATCTCAAGAGAGCAGTGGCTCCGTATACAGTTCGGTGGTCTCCACGACCCGCCGGAACCAGTCGCCGGTCGTGTCCAGCATGGGCAGCCACCAGGCGGAGGGCCGGTGGTTGGTATGGGTCAGTCCCTCGGTCGTCAGCAGAGCGTTGCGCAGCATGGTCAGTCGGGCAAGCTCCGCCTGATCCTCGATACGTCGCAGGGTCGCGCGCGCCTCCAGAGCTTCCGAACCGCGTTCCAACTGCAGGCGTTGCGACTTAAGGCGGTTAATGCGCGCCAGGAGGGTTCGTTTCGCCTGCGCTGTCTGCTCCTTCAGGACAACATATCGCCGACGCTGTGCGGTCGCTTCCGGCGTCCATGCCCTGGTGTTCCGGAAGTGCTCTCCCTGCTGTGTCTGTACTTCGAGGCTCGCCCGCCTTAGCTCGCGTAGCATTTCATAGCATCGGCTCACCTCCGCCTGGAGCGCTGCCCCCTGTTGGCGCAACTCCAGCAGGGTCTGTTTCGCATCCCGGTACTCCGCGATCCGCTCCTCCCAGGGCGACACCGGGTCCCGCTCCTGCAGGAAGCCCAGCAGGTCGAGGGGTTTGCGCAGGGCGGCCAGGCGCGTACAGAGGTGACGCTGCTCCTCCACGACCTGTTTCCAGGAGGAGGCGAATTCCGGGGTCGTAATCGTCTGTCGCCCAAAAGCCGCTTCCAGGTGGGGAACCAGACGCAGCGTGGATTTGCCGACGGTGAGGGAGTCCCAGGTGTGATACCGCACCCGCAGGATCGGACGCATGTCCAGAGCGATCCCGTGCTGCCTCAGCGTGTCATTCATCTGGCGGGTCCGCTTCACATACAGCGAGCCCTCCTCATTGAAGACAAAGATAAACTCCTGCGCCAGCATGGAGACCAGGGTGACCGCCTTGCCCACTAGCGTGACATGATCCCCTAATTTCCGCGTCAAAATCTCGGCCAGATCCTGAATGGAGGTGATCGGCTGCTTGAGCCCGATGGCGACGGGCTGTCGGGTCTCGACAAACAGGACCCGATCCGTGACCCGCAGGGTCCCGCGCCCGCGCTCCGGATGGACGATATCGAAGGGGAGCGCCCCTGCACCGAACTTATCCAGCGTATAGATGGTCGAGCCCGCAACCGCCTGATTGTAGGCGTTCATGGCGATTTGCCGTGTAGCAGGCTGGAGGAAGAGGTCTACAAAGCGAAAGCGCGGCAGTCCGGCGGATTGGGGGTTGAGCAAGAGGAGATGGGCGGTCCCGTCGACACGGGTGTGCTCCGGTTCATGGCCCAACAGCAGGGTATAGAGCTTGGGAAGCACATATTGGAACAGATGGGTGAGGTGTTGCTCCGGATGGGCTGCGCGGAACTCCTGACACCACTCCAGGATCTGTTCCGCGATGAGGCGCGCTTCGCCCTGACAACAGCCCGGCGCGATCTGGGGCAGCGTATTCTCGAATGCCCAGGTCAGCATCTCCAGGATGCCATCGCCCACTTCCCGCAGCGGCAGCCGATGCACGATCAGGTCGCGCGAACCGGTATAGACCAATCCACGCCACCCCCATGCCTCCGTGATCGCGTCCAGGAACGCCTGTCTCCCCTCCGGGCTTACGGCGGCAATGCGCTCGAACGCCGCGCCGTACCGAACGAAATCGTGCCGGGTCGGGAAGGATTCGTTGCCGAACAGCGCGGAAATCTCGCCTGCCGCCGACCAGAGATCGCGTGTGGTACCGTCGTTGTGCGGCAGGAGGACAAACCGGCCCGACCCGGCCCGGCGTACCCGCGTCTTCGCAAAGTAGTCGGTGTCATGCACCCCGATCACCATCTCGCCGCCCAGATGGTGCTGATCCAACAGGCGGCGGAGTACGGCCTTGACGGGTTCATCCCAAAAAACGGTCTGCCCCAACGCCAGAAAGGGCGATTTGGGATAGTCCGAACGGAGTTGTGCGAGGACATCCTGCGGTGTACGATCCGTGTGAGTTTGGCTCATGCGGCGTGGGCTCCCGTAGCGTGTTCTCGTGATTGTACGCTTGCGGCGGGTGGCAAGTTCCGCTTACCCGGTTTTGCGCCTCTCTCTCCGGGTTGAAAACGGGGAATAAACAGATAGGCATACCAGAGGACGCCATTGAGAATAGCAAAGGCATAGCGCACGGAGGCTGCCAGCGCGATCCGGGAAAACATCGCCTCGATGATTCCCGCAAAGATGAAAAGGGGAATGGTACCCAGCACCAATTTGATGGCGTCCAACCCGGCATTCTGGAAAGCTTCCACTCTGCGATAGCGGCCCGGAAACAGCCAGGAGAAACCGAGCCGAAATCCTGCTGCACCACAGATGAAGATGGCGGTCAATTCGGCGACGCCATGTGGCACGATCCCCGGCCAGAACGTGTCATGGTGGTGAACCTGGGTCATCAACGCGGCCATCGCCCCCAACATCCCGCCTGTCTGGAACATCAGATACGCATCGGGAGCGCCGCCCACAACGCCCAGCGCAAACGACATCAGACCCACCTGCTGATTGTGCGTCATCAGCATGGCGGCGAATTCGATGCTCGGATCTGCGGTGACCTTGCCGCTTTTCCAGTACTCCACAGCATCTTTGAAGCCGGGACCTACAAATAGGGAGAGTTTGTCGGGCTGTCGGATCACCAGCCAGTACGCGAAAAACGCGCCGAAGACGGCCAGAGCCACGGCAGACAGAAAATAGCGGTAGTGCTTCTGCAGCAGGGTCGGGAAATCAATCCAATAGAACTGGATGACGGAACCCAGGGCGCTCTGTGAGCGTTCGGCTTCGTAGAGCAGCGCGTGGGCGCGTCCCACCAGGCCATTCAGATGCACGGCGAGGTCAGTGCTGACAGCATGCGCCCTGGCATAGGCCAGGTCGGAGGAGACACGGCGATAGAGCGGCCCGAGCGAGAGGATCTCTTCCCGACTTAAACTCTTCAGACCGCCCTTGCCATTGGCCTTCGCGATAAGCGCCGCCAATTGGTCCCAGGCTTGTCGCTTCTTGCTTACGAAATCCCGTTCATCCATGCCGTGATTATAGCATGGACTATGCCCTGCCTGCAATGACCTTTTTTGCGGTTATGGCGGATTCTGCGTTTCGCGAAAAGGTAGACAAAGAGAAAGGGGTTAATAACCGCGTTCCGGGTCATACAGGTTCTGGAGGGGTTGCCCATTCAAATAGCGTTTCAGGTTGGCGGCAAAGAGGACGGCGGCGCGGGCGAAGTAGTGTGGGGTGATGCCGGAGACATGCGGCGTAATCAGCACATTCTCCATGCTCCAGAGCGGGCTATCCGGGGGCAGCGGTTCCTGCTCGAACACATCCAACCCGGCCCCTGCGATCCGCCCCGCCTGCAGCGCCGCGATAAGCGCCGCCTCATCCACGATCTTCCCACGGGCAATGTTGTAGAGATAAGCCGAAGGCTTCATATACCCCAGCATCTGCGCATCGAACAGGTGATGCGTCTCGGGGCTATAGGGCAGCGCGATGCAGACATGGTCCGATTCGGCCAGCAAGCGCGGCAGCGCTTCCGTAGAGTAGAGCGTATCCGGCACAATGGCTGCATCATAACGCGCGTGTGGGTTACGCTTGGCAGCGATAACGCGCATCTCGAACGCCTTTGCGCGCGCTGCCAATGCCTCCCCGATACGCCCCAACCCGACGATCCCCAGGGTCTGCCCGGCCAGTTCATCCGCGCCGGCGCGCCTCTCCGCCGGGT
>Ga0070734_10001276_pt1 | contig 38297 bp, 33 predicted proteins | sample Coa_R1_8_FD_66444 | JGI IMG/M metagenome (GOLD analysis project Ga0070734, IMG submission 66444) | Surface soil microbial communities from Centralia Pennsylvania, which are recovering from an underground coalmine fire - Coalmine... | ecosystem: Environmental > Terrestrial > Soil > Unclassified ...
GGATTGATGATCTCAGTGATGCGGACGCCAAAATTCTCGTCGATCACGACCACTTCCCCCTTGGCGATCAATTTCTCATTGACCAAAATGTCCACGGCTTCACCGGCCAGCTTGTCCAATTCAACGACCGAACCCGGCGCCAAGGCCAAGATTTCCTTGACTAGCTTGGTCGTGCGTCCCAGCTCTACCGTGAGCTTCAAGGGCACATCTAAAAGCAGGCCGATGTTCCCCCCGGTCGGACGAGTCGACCCCGAAAATTCGTTTTCTAATTGTTCCACTTGAGCACCTCCTGCCCGCGTTTGGGTGTTTATGGTTGAAACACCGGATTGATAAGTGCCGGTGGAAGGATTGGGGCTTGCGCCCGCACCCGCCGCCGGTTTTCCCCCGCCGGAAGACATTCTTGTCGCCACCGGATTGGAAAGGCATAAAAATACTTCGCCGGATAAAAGATCTTGCACAAAGACATTAAAGGCAAAAACAACGATAGCACCGCCCAACTGGGAAAGGACTTGGGCTCCTTCCGAGGGTTCGTGGGCCACCGTCTCGCCGACTTCCCAAAGGGCTTTGGAACCGGCCATTTTTTTCGCACCCCGAGTGAAAACCTCTGCCATTTGGTGGACTACCTCGCCAAAGGCCGAGAGATGGAGTTCCGTCATCTTTTCCGGCGCGCTGGTCCCATCCTGGCCAATCAGAAGGTCGGCTATAACGGAGGCTTCTTTTTCCTTTGTCAGGATGAAGGCGGCGCCATCCAGCCCGCCCGATCCCTTCAGGAAAGAAAACAAAAAAGAAGAATCCAAAGCCGTCGAGAAGGAAGGCGCATCCGTCTCGGAAACCTGGGCGAAGCTCAAGGCCACATCGCGGCCCAACAGCCCCGTCAGTGCCTGGGCCAATTCCCCCGCCGCTTCCAGCCCGAAACTTTCAAGTTTTTGCGTGTCAGCCATTTGAAGCCCTCTTAAACCTTGTCTTCCGGCGAATAAACCTTCGTGACTTGAAGCGCCTTCTTTTTGGAAGAAACTCCGGGGCGCCCCTTCAACTTAACCAACCCTTCGATCAACACTTCAATCTCGTGGTGCGGGCTCGTATTTAAACGGATCACGTCGCCCGCCTTCAACCGGAGCATTTCCTGAACCGTGATTTGGGCCGCGCCGACCCGAACCACTATCGGCATCATAGCTTCGCGCATCACCTTCGTTAGGCTCTCCACCGTTTCTGCCGTGGACTCCTTCTTTCCAACTGTAAACCACTTTTGGGCGGAAAGATCACCGATAATCGGTTCCAGCACAACGTAAGGAATGCACATCGACATTTTGCCCGTCACCTCGTTGATCTTAACCTCGAATTCGATGACAGCGGCAATTTCATTGGGAGCGACGACCTGCACGAACTGGGCCGTGGTTTCATACCCGGTCAACTTCGGCTGGAAATGACCCACCTTCAGCCAGGCTTCCTGCAGTGTTTCCAGTCCCCGGTTTACGATTTTTTCAATGACCGATTGCTCGATGAGGGTCAATTCCCTCGGGGCTGTCGGAGCCTTTCCCGGACCGCCGAGAATACGGTCGATCAGTGTCAGAACCAACTCGGGGTTCATTTCCAAAAGAAAAGAACCATCCAAGGGCTCCATTTTCAACACGAAAATACAGTCGGGCCGCGGAAGCGACATCGTATATTCGCGAAAAGGCAGTTGGGAGACGGACACAACCTTGATATCCGCCACCGTGCGCAAATAAGCCGCAACCGAAGCCGTAAAACCGCGGGAAAAAATCTCATGCAACATTTCCAAGGTCCGCATATGGTCCTTGGAAAAACGATTGGGTCGGTTGAAATCATAGGTCTTAATTTTCCGACCCTGCTCGTCCACCGTAATACCGGCTTCAGGAGCCGCGGACACAGTAGAGGAGACCTCGGGAGTACTTGCTCCCGCCATCCCCACGTCCAGTTCGGAAAGTAGCGCGCTTACCTCGCCATCGGATAACAAGTCATCCATTTGTCTCCCCCCTTTCCCTGCCGGGCCAATCCGGTTTTATTGGACCGCGAATTGGGTCAAAAATACGTTAGTGATAGCCCCGAACTTCAGGGTTTCGTTGATCTTTAACTGCAGTTCCCTGCGGAACTGTTCTTTCCCTTCGGAGGTGGATAATTCCGCCGCCTTGCGGTCGTTCAAAAGGCTATTGACCATATCCTTGAACTGCGCATCCCGCAACTTGATTTCCTTGTCCAATTCAGGATTGACGTTGCTATATTCCAATTGGACTTCAGCGCGAACATAGCGGGAAGCCTCTTCATCGGCCAGGTTCACCGTAAAAATCCCCAGGTTATAGATCTTCCCAGGCTCCGGTTTCTGCTCGATGACCTTTGCTTCCTTCTTGTTGTCAGCCATGGAACCCACCTTGGTCAAGACCAAGGCACCCAGACCGATCAACCCAATCAGGGTCAACGCGCTGATGGCCAACAGAATTGTCAACAACCCCCTTGAGCCCCTCTCACCTTGATCTGCCATTTTCATCCCTCCTTTAAATTTATTAATTCAAATTCATGATGACAATGTCGACTCGACGATTGAGCCGACGGTTTGCCTCACTAATGTTCGGAACCAAAGGCTGATATTCCGCATAACCCGCCGCTGAAAAACGGCTCGGGTCCAGGCCCTTTTCCCCCACCAAGTACTTCACAACGGCGGTCGCGCGAAGGGCCGAAAGCTCCCAATTACTGGGTAGCTTGCCCGTATTAACGGATAAATCATCCGTATGGCCTTCCACGGCTATCTTTTTCTCGGCATCGCGCTTCAATAAAGGCGCAATTTTATCCAGCACTTCCCGCATTTCGGACTTGATATGGTAATCGCCCAGGTCAAAGAGAACCTTATCGGTTAAAAGACTGATCACTAACCCGCGGGCCTCCTTACGTATGAAAACCTTGTTGGCCCCAAGCTGCTGGCGCAAAGCGCCACGGTATTTTCCTACTTCTTCACCCATTACAACAGGTCTGGGTTTAACCGGTCCGCCGATAGGACCACCTTCCCGAGGCTCGTTGGGAATGATCTTATAGGTTTCACCCGCATTGGAACTCTGGGCAGGCAGGATGGCCGTATTGCCCTGGATGGGACCGAAAACCGCCTTGATCGCAGCCTTGATTTCCGCCACAGTGATCTTACTTGCGGAAGCCGACACCGCATAAAGGATGACAAAAGTGGCCAGCAAAAGCGTGATCAAGTCGGCATAGGTCAAAAGCCAGCGCATCATACCGCCGGATTCCATTTCCAATCCCGCTTCATGACCACCTTTTTTGCGTTTAGGCATTTTAAGTCTCCAACCTTATTCTCCCTCGGCGAGGGGGCAATATGAAGTTTACTCTTCCTTCTCCCCACCCTCTTGTGCTTTGGCCGCTTCCATATCCATCTTCATCCTCGGCGGAAGGAAGGCTTTCAACTTTTCCTCGACAATACGGGGGTTGTCACCTGCGGAGATGGCCAAAATCCCCTCCAGCATCACCTCCCGCAAGAGCACTTCCTGCTGGCTGTTTTGCTTCAGCTTGAAGGAAATGGGCAGGAAGATCAGATTGGCAAAGGAAATCCCAAAAAATGTTGCGATGAAGGCCGTGGCAATAGATGCCACCAATGCGTTGGCGTCTGAATTTCCACCACCAAATTCCGAAAGTGCGTGAACAAGTCCAATGACAGTGCCGATGATACCCAGGGTCGGGGCAAAACCGCCGAAGGTTCCAAAAACGCTCTCCCCGACTTTATGGCGCGATTCCAGAAAAGCGATGTCGGTCTCCATGATATTGCGGATCATTTCGATATCCGTTCCGTCAACCACCAGTTGAAGGCCTTTCTTGAGGAAAGGATCCTGGATGGCTTCCGCTTCCTCTTCCAAGCCCAACAAACCTTCCCGGCGGGCCTTGGTGGCGAATCCCACCAGTTGGGTGACGATGGCCGCCGGATCCAATTCCTGCCTGCGGAAGGCTTTTTTCGTGATAGGCCAAACTTCCTTGATGGTGTCAAAAGGGAAGCTCATCATGGTGGCGCCGGCAGTTCCAAAAAAGATGATGATGAAGGCCGGACCCGAGGCTTTAATGAAGCTAAGGACGTCCAGGCCATCCAACCAAGCCCCCCCAAGAACTCCCAGCCAACCGACTGCAAGACCGATGACTGTTGCTAAATCCACAATATCACCTCCCTAAATTTTCATGGACATCCGCTAATTGAAGGGCCCTTGCCCTCCGGACAAAAGCAATGGATGAAATTTCATCCAAGAAACGTTGTTCTTCTCCCAAGACTTCCTGGGCATGGGCACGAAGTTGTTTTTCTCTCAAATTTTCCAAAAGTTGCCTCTCCCGGGAGGCCTTCACAACTACCTGCCTCCTGCGTTCCACCTCTTTGATCCATTCCAGTTCGCGACGGCGGTATCCCTTCTCCCGCCTCAAAAGCCAATCCTTGTATTGGCAGTAAGTCATCACATCATCCGAATTGAAAGTGCCGGCCTTCTCAAAATCGCCGTAACGTCGCAAAAAAGCCTTTTCTTCCTCGGCATGTTCCTTGAGGAGATCCTCAATTTTTAAAAGTTCTCCCTTGGCCTGGGCCAATTCACGGATTCGAAGTTCTTCGACCTGCTTTCGCAGGTTTAGAACTTGTCCCAACCGGAACCGAAACCGCTTCGCCATGGTTCTCCTTAAGCCAAAAAGCCCTTCATTTTTAAAAGCGTATCAGGCCAGGGGGCGGTTTCCTCTCGTTCTTGCCGCAAGAAACCCTGCACCGCATCCAACCGCCGCAAAGCCTCATCCACCTTGGGGTTGCTGCCTTTCACATAAGCACCGATCGAGATCAAGTCTTCCGCGTTTTTATAGGTTGCCAACACCGAACGCATGCGGGCGGCCGCATCCAACTGCTCTTTACTCACGATATCCCGCATCACGCGGGAAACACTTTCCAATACGTCAATGGCGGGATAATGGTTTTGGGAAGCCATCTCCCTAGATAAAACCACATGCCCGTCTAAAATCGCACGGCAGGCATCCGCAATTGGTTCATTCATGTCATCCGCTTCCACCAGGATAGTGTAAAGTCCCGTAATACTTCCCTGGTGGGAGGTCGTCCCCGCCCTTTCCAGTAACTTAGGCAAGAGGGCGAAAACCGAAGGCGTATAACCCTTGGTGGTCGGCGGTTCCCCGATGGCTAACCCCACTTCCCGCTGGGCCATGGCAAAGCGGGTGATGGAATCCATCATCAACATCACCCGTTTGCCCTGGTCCCGGAAATACTCGGCCACTGCCGTCGCCACTAGAGCGGCCTGGATTCGGATAAGCGAAGGTTGGTCGGAAGTCGCCACGATCACAACGCTGCGCTTCAACCCCTTCTCCCCCAAATCCCGCTCTAAAAAGTCCCGCACTTCCCTTCCACGCTCACCGACCAGCGCAATCACATTGATATCCGCTTCCGTGTTACGGGCAATCATGCCAAGCAAGGTGCTCTTGCCCACGCCCGATCCGGCGAAAATTCCCAGTCTTTGCCCTTCACCCAGGGTCAAAAGGGCGTCAATAGCCCGAACTCCTGTGGCAACCGGCATTTCAATCCGCCTTCTTTCCATGGCCGGCGGAGGCTCCCGGTGGATTGGATAGCTTTCCCGGGTGGGTCCCAAGGACCCCTTTCCATCCAGGGGCTTGCCCATGGCGTCGATAACACGCCCCAACAGGACATCCCCTACGGCCACCTTGAAGGGTTGACCGGTACGAACCACTTCACTGCCGGGGCCCAAACCCCGCATTTCACCCAAAGGCATCAATAAGACGCGGTGTTGCCGAAACCCCACCACTTCGGCCAAAACGGGTTCACCCGTGCCATCTGACGCCGTAATCCAACAAGCTTCCCCGACCGAAGCTGCAGGTCCGGAGGATTCAATGACCAACCCCACGACCTGTTCCACCCGACCGTTCACGCGGGTAATCTCGGTGTCTTTCAACCTTTTCTTTAAATCGTCAATCGGCGGAAGGATGTCGTTCAAAACTGGATTCATGATTCCTCCCACCACAACCCTTCATTTGAGGGACAAACCCTCACTTAGGGATTCCTTCATTTGGTTGACTACAGTCGAGAGCTTCGCATCCACCGAACCCGCTTCGGTTTCCAAAAGGCACCCGCCCCGCTCGATCCGGGCATCAGGCACGATTTCCAGTTCACCCGCACCCACCGATAGTTGCAACTGTTCTTTCTGGGCATCAACTTCCTCAACGTCTTCCGGGTTCAAATGCAACTTCAGATGGACCTGGTCTTGGGCCTTTTTTATGGCTTCTTGCGCAAAATCCAGGACCATTTGGTGGTGACGTTTGGCCTCTTTTTGGAGGCAGCGATGCAGGGCTTCTCCCACTAACTCCACCAAAATCGGTTGCAGTTCCCCCAGGAGCTTTTTTCGTTCTTCAACCGTCTCCTTGGCTATCCCGTCCCATTTCTTGATAGCCTCTGAATAAGATTGCCGCCCTTCTTCTCGGCCCTTTTCCAAGCCTTCCTGAAGGCCCTTTTCAACCCCCAGCTTGCGGCCTTCTTCACCGGCCGTTTCCTTCAAGCTTTGGACTTCCTTTTCGGCTTCTTCCTTCGCCTTAGCGATCAGGTCATTGGCTTCCCAGCGGGCTTGTTCGACAATTTCAAAGGCGTTTTTTCGCGCGGCCTGTTCAATGTTTTTGGCCTTCTCCTCCGCTTCTGCTTTCGCCTTTGCCTCGAGCTCTTCTACCGTGGGTTCGGGAGGCTTCACTTCTTCCGGAACCTCGGTTCCTTCCGGATTTTCAGGAAGGAAAAAGGGCTGGATCTCGTCCGTATCCAGCGTAGGCCGGGGCTCGGTGATCCTCCTTTGGATCTCTTCCGCCAACCTTTTTTTAATCTCGTCCTGCCACGGGGCATTGTCTACCAGATAACCTTGCGGCGAATACTGGTAATCCCGGTTCGACAAGACCTCACGGCTCATTAAATCATGACCTCTTCTTCACCGCCGCGGGCCACGACGATTTCACCCATTTCCTCAAGCTGCCGTACGACGTTGATGATCTTCTGCTGGGCTTCTTCCGCGTGCTTCAGACGGACCGGACCCATGACTTCCATATCTTCCTGGATCATAGCCTTCGCGCGGCTGGACATATTCTTCAGAAGGTGTTCCTTGACTTCTTCCTTCGCGCCCTTCAAGGCCAATGCCAAATCCTTGGCATCCACTTCCCTTAAAATCTGCTGTATGGTGCGGTTGTCCAGGGCCACCAGGTCGTCGAAGACAAACATGAGGCGCTTGACTTCCTCGGCCAACTCGGGGTTGACCTCTTCCAGTTTCTCCATGATGGCCTTTTCCGTAGAACGGTCGGCCCGGTTGAGGACCTCGGCCAAAGACCGGACACCGCCAGCGGCCGTGAATTCCTGGGTGAAGATGGAGGAAATACGGCGCTCCAGAACCCTTTCGATTTCCATGACCACGTCGGGTGCAGCGCGGTCCAAAATGGCGATGCGGGTCGCCACATCGACCTGGATATCCGTCGGCAAAGCACCCAGGATGGTGGCCGCGTGGTCCGGCGTCAAGTGGGCCAGGATGAGGGCGATGGTCTGGGGATGTTCGGATTGGATAAAGTTCAACAATTGCTGGGGATCGGTACGTTTGATGTAGTCGAAAGGCGTCATCTGCAGGGAACCCTGCAGGCGATTGATGATCTCCATGGCCTTGTTGGCGCCTAGGGCCTTTTCCAGGATCTCGTGGGCGTACTCCACGCCACCCTGGGAGATATACTCCTGCGCCGCGGCGATGTTGAGCACTTCTTGCATCACCGCGTCTTTTTCGTCGGGGGTGATCTTCCTTAAATTGGCAATCTGAAGGGTGACCTGTTCGACGGTCTCCTCTTTCAGGTGCTGGTAGATCTTGGACGCCAGGTCCGGCCCCAGGGAAATAAGGAGGGCCGCGGCTTTCTGTTCACCCGTTAACGCAGCTTTCTTTTTGCCTTCCGCCATGAAACTTACTCCTCAGAGAGCCATTTCTTTATGATTTGAGCGATATTCTCGGGATTCTTGTTCGCCATATCGAAGACTTCCTTACGCACCGCTTCGCGCTTCTTGGCTTCCCGAGCCGCTTCAGCCCGCGCCAAGTCCTCCGCCGTCACGTCGGTCGTGATGATGTCTTCCACCTGCGGCATCATGACCGGCTCTTCTGGAGCTTCCTCGAGCGTTTCAACGTATTGTTTTTCCTTCTTCGGCTTTAAAAGGGACCGGAGGAAGAGCAAGACCCCGAAGGCTAACAAGACCAGGACTCCCATCCAAAGGATGGTTTTGTTCATATCCCACTGTTCCATTTTGGCCTCCTGCTTTAAAGTCGCCAAAGCCCGGGTGTTATCAAAGGGCATGTTTTCCACGTCCACCTGATCACCTCGGTTTAAATCCAATCCTGCCGCCGCCGTCACCACAGCCTTAATGGCCTCGACTTGCTGGGGCTGGAGATTGTCGACAAACACGCCCACCGAAACCCTCTTCGGCGTGCCAGGAGCCACTACCGCATGCTTCACCGTGCGGTTGATTTCATAGTTCGTCATGGTTTTTTCTTTGGAATATTGGGCATTGTTCCCGGCCACCGCTTGGTAACCCGGTATGTTCGAGTCCGTTCCAGGAACGCCACCCACCACCGAGGCCGGAAATCCGCCGTCCCCGACATATTGCTCCCTTTCGGTCTGTTGGGATCGGGCGATTCCTTGCCCGTCCACCACAGGCTCGAAGATTTCCGAATCGCTTTCCGTCTTATCGAAATTCAGTTCGGCGGAAACTTTCACCGAGAAATGGCTGTTGCCTTCCAATACCTTGCTCAACATGGCCGTGATCTTGGTTTCCAAGTCCTTCTCATAACTCTGCTGGACCTCCATTTGATGGAGGGCCAGTTTGGCCTGTTGGGTCAGGGTGCTGGCATCGGGATTATCCGGGTTGTTTTCTTGTTGTTCTTCCTGGATGAAAGCGGAGAGGATATTCCCCTTGCTGTCGATCACATTAACGTTTTCGGGTTTCAATCCTTCCACGCTGGCCGAGACCAAATGGACGATACCGCGGACTTGTTCTTTTTTAAGCGAGGCGTCCGGCCTCAAGTCCAAAACAACGGAAGCCGTCGTCGGCTTTTCCTTTTCAGTGAAAAGCTCCGGTTCAGGCATGACGATCGAAACTCGCGCCGTTTGGATCTCTTGCAGGCTTCCGATCGTGCGCTGGAGCTCCCCTTCTAAGGCCCTCTTATAGTTCACTTTCTGGGTGAAATCGGTGGAACCCCACTTGGGTTGGTCAAAGATTTCGTAGCCAACCCCGGTGCCCCGGGGAAGACCCAGGCCCGCCAGGGACAAACGGGTGTCATAAACCTTATCTGTAGGAACCAAAACCATAATGAGGTTGTCCCGGCCCCGAACTTGATAGGGAATGTTTTCCTTCTTGAGTTCGGTCGTGACCTCCGCCGCGTCCCTTTCCTCCAGTCGCGAATAAAGAACTTCGTATTTGGATTGGGATGAGGTGATGATGAAAACCATCAGGCCCAGGAAAAGGGCCGCAGGAATGGCAATCAGCAGTATTTTCTGGGTCCGGGTGAAACGGCCCCAAACTTCCTTGAATTGCTGGATCAATTGTTGAAAAAAGTTGTTCACTCTTTCCTCGGATGTAACGGGATCAAAGCCCTACCCTAACGCCCACAATTCCTAAATCTGCATTTGAATGACGGACTGATAAGCTTCCAGAACCTTGTTTCTAATTTGAATGGCGTATTGCAAAGTCATATTGGCCTTTTCCATGGCAATGATGACATCGTGCAGGTTGTCTTCGCCGCCGGTGGCAAGGTTTTGAATGGCATCATTGGCGCCAATCTGACTGGAATTCAGGTCCCCTACTGCCTTTTTCAGGAGGTCCTTGAAGCTGGACAGCGATACTTCCGCCGCGTTTTGAGCGACATCCACCGAAATCGGTTGAATCGGAACAATGGGCCCTTGCGTCAGGGAAACAGGCATTTGAATGGGTTGAATTTGCATCTGTCTGCCTTCAATCGTTTTTTGAAAAAAAGCCTAAATTATTTCCCAATCGTAAGCGCCTGCAAAGCCATGGACTTGGTGGCATTGAAAGCCGTGATGTTCGCTTCGTAAGCCCGGGTGGCGGATATCATATCCACCATTTCATTCACGGTGTTGACATTGGGATAAGCCACATAACCTTCAGCGTTAGCATCCGGATGTCCCGGGTCATAAACCATCTTGGGGGGGCTTGGGTCCTTTTCAATCCCCACTGCCCTTACCCCGACCGGCAGCCCTTCCGGGGTCATCATGGCCTGTAGGGGGGCAAAAGCGGGTGTGGGATCGAACCGGGGGGCAAAAACGACACGCTGGCGAACGTAGGGCCCGCCCTCCATTGTCCGGGTGGTATTGGCATTGGCGATGTTGTTAGAAATCACGTCCATGCGCAGCCGTTCCGCCGTTAAGGCGGAAGCCGAAATTGCAAAAGGTGCAAATACGCCTGAAAGAGCCCCCATGGATTATTGCCTTCCTTCCGAAATGGAATGCTTCAGCAGGGCCATGTAACGGCCTGTCACATCCGCAAGGCTGTTATAAAGAAGGTTGTTCTCCGCCAAGACACCCGACTCCATCTCAAGATCCACATTGTTGCCGTCATTCCTTCCGATGGTTTCCGTAATGGTGCGGACATCCGGCTTGAAATCATTCAATGAAACCGTTTGGGGAAGGGGAAGATGCATTGGATGTGTTCGCCAAAGTGGAGAAGGGGGGTTGACTTCCAAGGCGCTTTTCAGCTTGTCTTGGAAGGAAACAACCGAGCGTTTGAAGTTGGGCGTGTCAATATTGGCTAAGTTGTTGGCAACCGCTTCATGCTGGACCGCCAGGGCATCCAGGCTCTTCTGTAAGACCATCAAGGGATCAATAGGGGCGACTGGATTGACCACGAGTTCTCCTCAAAATGGCGGCATTTATCCCAAGCGAAAGCAAAATAGGCGAATGATTTTTTCACAAATGAAACTTGGATGCGACGTTGAAGAAACTAGGGCTCGGATTTCCGTCAGCGGCGAAAAATTAGTGTCATTATGACAAAGCTTTTTTCACTGTCAAGGACTAACCAAGTCAAAACCCTTCATTTCCCAATCGTTTTCAGACCCCCCTCATTCGGATTTTGAAACCGGTTAGTGTCGGTGGTTTGTCATTGCCAACTTAGGCTTATCGTTTTTTTCACGGGCAAGCAACATCTTGATTCCCCGCAGGTTGATCCCCTGGCCGGAAAACCCGGCGATTTTTTTACAAAGTAAAAGGTCTTTTTCGCTATAGATTCGGGTGCGGTTGCCGCCGATGCGGGAGATCTTTAGTAATCCCAGGCGTTCCCAATTGCGGAGGGTTTGCTCATGGACTCCAAGACGAGTCGCCATTTCCTTGATCGTTAAAATCATGCGGCGCCCTTTAAAGAGGTTGACAATACCGTGCTAAACGCAGTGATAGCGGTATTGTTAAGAAGGCGCTGAGGGTTTAAAAGGAATAAATGATTTGCGGGAGGTTGAAGGTGATTTTTTTCAAAACCACCACATTTTTTTGTGGCCTAAAACCGGACCCCACAATATATTGCGTCCATAGCAAAGTCCAGGGGATTTATTGGGATTTTTGTGGTCCCCCGCCGGATGAAAACCGGTTGACTCGGTTCCTTCCGGCTTTTTTTGCCTCGTAAAGGGCTTGGTCAGCGGATTGAATTAAACCTTTCTGTTCGCGGGAGTCAAAGGGATAGGAAGCAACACCTATTGAAACCGTTACCCGGTAGGGTGTTTTACCGTCGTTTTCAAACAAATAGCTTTCGACGTTTTTTCTTATTCTCTCGGCCAACTCCTTACCCGCATTCCCGTCCGATTCAGGAAGGATGACGGCGAATTCCTCTCCCCCGTACCGCGCCACCGTGTCCACCTTTCGAACGGTACCCTGGATCACTTCCGAAACGACTCGCAAAACCTTGTCGCCTTCTTGGTGGCCATAGCTGTCGTTGAATTTTTTAAAATGGTCCACATCCAAAAGAGCCAAACTCAGGTCCTTATTGTATCTTTCTGCTTTTACGATTTCTTCAGCCAGTCTCTCCTGAAAATAACGGTGGTTAAAAGCGCCCGTCAGACCGTCCCGAATGGCCATTTCTTGGATTTGTAAAACATTGATGGTATTTTTCAAAGCCATTGCGGTTTGGTTTGCAAGGGTGGTTAAAACGTCCTGGTCATAAGCTTGATAGGCGTCGGACTTTTGGCTGTTCAAGCGGATGACCCCAAGAATGTCTTCCCCGGCCAATAAAGGAACCATTAAGAAAGATTGGGTCGAGCCCAACATTCCCTCACGTTTGGAAAAAGATATGAGGCTCTTTTCTTTCTGACCCCTTGTATAGCGGATCGGCCTTTTATTTTCTGAAATCCAAGACGCCAGTTCATCCTCCAAGTAAGTGGGTTGCTCCGCCTTAACGTGTCCCCACCAAGCCCGCACACGGAGTCGCCGTCCATCCCCCTCTGGCAAAGCCACATAAGCTGAATTACAAGGGGATATTTCCCTTGCGGTGTTCAAGGCTGTTTTCAAAATTTGATCCAAATCAAGTAATGTGGAAAAGGAATTGGAAACTTCATAAAGGGCGTGAAGATTACGGGTCTTAGTCCTGGAAAAATGAAGGATCCTGGTATTTTGGATCGTATCCCCCAACATCTCCGAAAATTGTTCGGCCAGCGCCAGTTCCCTTTCCTGGAAGTAGTCCGGCTTGCCATGGTCGAGCACCAAAACCCCCACCAACTCTTTTTCCTCACCTGTCACTTCTTCAGATGCATTCGGTTTCAAAAGAATCGGTTGAGCCAAAAAGGACCCCACAAGATTGGGTTTTAAGTAATAAGGAAGGGCCTTGGCGCTTTCGGGAGCGATATCATTTAATAACACACGGCGTCCTTCTTTAGCAGCCAACCCAATCAGGGTTTCCCCGGGTAGGAGCGTTATATCGGAGGCAATGTCCTTGGAAAAACTGGAGGAAGCCCTTAATCGAAGGACTTTTTTTTCTTCAACAGAGGTCAAAAGGAAAAAAACGGCGGTGTTGAGGGAAAGTGATTTCTGGAAAAGGGCCAACTGGCAGGCCAAGACCTCTTCCAACTCCATAACTGTTCCGACACGCGCAGAAAGGCGGCCTTCTTCCATTAAAAGCCGGTCTTTGGGAACGTTGAATGAGGAAGGCTCAGCCTCGGAAGCCAGCTGGTCCGCGTCGTTTTTGAGCGATTCCAACCGGGAATTAAGCTGTTCCTTTTCCCGGCGGGTTTTGACAACCCGGGCCAGAAAAGCCGCCGAAACCAAATAGGCTGCCCAGCGCAGATAAAGGGTCAATCCTTGGGGGGCATCTTCCTTCCGCAGGTAAAAGGCCTCCAGACCGCTGAAAAGGATTGCGACGAGGTAGCCATACTTGGCTTCCCCTTCCCAAGCCGCAGTCCCCATTAGAAGGAAAAGGCTGAAAATAAGGGGGGATTGTTCGCCCCCCGTACTTTGGGCCAACAAGTTAAGCCCGACTACCGTCCCTAAAAGAAACAGGAGACGCTGGGGTTTGGAAAAAACGTGAAGGCGGTTGAGCAGGAAAAGCCAGGCGAAGGCGGCGACGGAGGAGGTTACCAACCAGTAGGAAGGGACATCCGACAACTGGCGGATGCAAACCCCGCTTCCAGCCAAAAGCAGTCCCGCGGCAATCCCGCCGAGGGCGAGCCACTTGACCAATTGACCTTCAGACGGTTTGGGTGAAGGGCTCACCAACGCCAAATGAATTTAGAGCCGGCCCTGGCGGCGCAGCAAAGCCCGCATCTTTTTGCGGTGCTTCTTGCGCTTATGGGTCTTCATCTTTTGACGGTGGCGTTTTTTACCGCTGGGCATCCAAAAGCCTCCAGGAAATGAATTGGCCGGTGATGACGGCCTCAAACCAGCACCAGTTTAACAGGAAACAGGCTTCCCGCAATCCTTCATTGTTTGATTTTGACGCATTTGGCGGTGGCCTCGGCCACCACCGTGCCGTCTTCCAGTTCAGCCTGGGCGGCGGTCAAAAAAATGTTGCGTTTGGTTTCCAAATGCCAGGCCGACAACAGGACCTTGCGGTTCACGGGGCAGGGAGCTTTGAGCCGCACCTGGTATTCCGCCGTAACGGCTTTCTCGCCTTTCAACCAGTAGAGGTTGACCATCAACTCGTCCAAAAGGGTCCCCAGTATCCCGCCGTGCACCACATCGGCAAAACCCTGATACTCCTTCGGAACAAGAGTTTCGGATAAAAGCTTTTCGCCCTCATAGCGGAACTGCATTTTGAACCCAAGGGGGTTCTTCTCACCGCAGCAGAGGCAATACCGGTCGTCGGCGAAGGGACTTTCGCTCGGCGCATCCCCGCTCATGAAACAACCTTGCTATTGGCCAAGGCCTTTTTAAGGGACTTTGTATAAGGGGGCCTGCAAGTGCCCGTTTCCAAAACAATGGCCGTAATCAGTTCTCCGGGGGTCACGTCAAAAGCAGGGTTGTAAACGGGGTAATCTTCTTTTGCAATGGGATAGCCTTGTGGATGGGTCACTTCACGTGGATTCCGCTGTTCGATGACGATCTCCTTGCCTGTCCGCTTGGTGAGATCCAGCGTCGTAGTAGGCGCCGAAACATAAAAGGGGATGCCATGGGCCTTGGCCATGACGGCCAGGGCATAGGTCCCGATCTTATTAGCCGTATCCCCGTTGGCCACAATCCGGTCGGCCCCCACAATAATGGCATCCACTTTGCCCTGTTTCATCAAGGAAGCGGACATATTGTCCGTAATCAGGTGAAATGGTATCCGGGCATGGGCCACTTCATAGGCCGTAAGCCGGGCTCCTTGTAAATAGGGGCGGGTTTCATCAACCCAAACATGAAGCTTTCGGTTTTTCTTGGCGGCCGTCGTAATGGCAGAAAGGGCTGTCCCATCCCCACCGGTCGCCAAGGCGCCGGTATTACAGTGGGTTAACACGTTCCGGCAACCCGCCAGCAACCGGGCCCCATATTTGCCCAAAAGGCCGCAAAGGGCCTCATCCTCTTTGTGGATTTCAACCGCTTCCCTTTCCAGCCAATAGGCTTGGTCAGATGAGGAGGCGCCTTTCATTTTTTTCAACTGCCGTTGCATGCGGTCCAGGGCCCAAAAGAGGTTGACCGCGGTGGGCCGGGTCTTTCTCAAGCGGGCGATGGCTTTTTCGATCTCCTTTTTAAAGCCCGCAGGCGACTTGGATTTGGAGCGAAAGGCGGCTAAAGCAACGCCATAGGCCGCCGTAATGCCGATGGCGGGGGCTCCCCGAACCGTCATGTCCTCGATGGCGCGCGCCACCTTTTCCACCGTATCGCACTTCACCCAGGTTTCCCGAAAGGGTAACAAGCGCTGTTCCAAAAGATAAAGGGCGTCCTTTTTCCAGCGAATAGGCCTTAAAGCGGTGGCCATGGCTATTGGCTCTCCAGTTGACTGGCTACTTCCCTCATTAAAACCGTCAATTTTGGTTCGGCTTCCTGGGCGTGTTTGATGATCTTTTGGATATCAGCCGGCTCCAACGTGTCGGCCACGCATTTATCCGTCACCACCGAAATACCAAGCACTTTCAACCCGGAGTGGACGGCCACGATAACCTCGGGCACCGTCGACATGCCCACCACGTCCGCAAAATTGGCCAGCCAGCGGTATTCGGCACGGGTTTCAAGGTTCGGCCCGGTCACCGCCACGTAAACGCCCTTCCGAACGGAGATCCGTTTTTCCCAGGCGATCTTCTCGGCCAGTTGAATAAGCTCCTTGGAATAAGGTTCGATCATATCCGGCCAGCGGGGGCCCAAACGGTCGTCATTCTTGCCGATCAAAGGATTGTCACCCATCAGATTCACATGGTCTTCAATGATCATCAAGTCACCAGGGTTGTAGGCGCGGTTCATTCCCCCGCAAGCGTTGGAAACCAAAAGATACTTAATGCCCAACGCCTTCATCACACGGACCGGGAAAGTCACTTGTTGGAGGCTATAGCCTTCATATCGGTGGAACCGGCCCTTCATGGCCACCACCGGGGTATTGCCCAGCTTTCCAAAAACCAGTTCCCCGGCGTGGGATTCCACCGTGGAGAGTGGAAAATGGGGGATCCTGCCGTAAGGGATGACCTTGGGTTCCTTGATCTCTTGGGCCAAAGCGCCCAAACCAGTCCCAAGGATAATACCGACCTTGGGGGTGGCGGAGAAGTTCTTCCTGATTTCGCTTACGGACTCCTGGATTTGGTCAAACAGTTCGGCCATTTTCATTCCCCTTTACAATCGAATTGAGAATTTCCAGCACATCACCGGACTTCATTCCCTGGATCTTTACTTGCTTATAACGCGAATGGTGCCCCGTTACCAACGTCAAGGAACTCTTGGGCCTTTTCAAACTCTTGGACAGGAACCACAAAACCGCTTCATTGGCCACTCCCTCGAACGGCGGGGCCTGTAACTTGAGTTTCACGACCCCTTGCTCAACGCTTACGATATGGTTTCGGGAGGATTTGGGAATCACTTTCAGCGAAAGCAAGCATCCATCTTCGCTATCAATCGTCGCCCTTTCCAATCCGGGTCAACTCCTCATGGAATAACTGAGGATCACCAGCCAGGGAACCCCGCAAAAGCCGACGGCTAAAAGGAAAATAGCCGTTAGAAGCCCACGGGCGTTGAAGGAATCCAGTCGAAAAGAAAAGAAACGGTCACTCCACTTAAGGAGTGGAAAGGATATCTCGAATAGGCCTTTTCGCACCGGGTTAAGCCAAGCTCCCGGAAGAGTGTGAACCAGCCATTCCAACACGAGTAAAAAAGCGCCCAGCCCGCAAATGAGTGTCAGAAGGTAAGCCAAATTGGAGATCAAATAAGCCATCCGTGCCCCTAACTCGACATCTGGCGGAGTTCCGCGCCTCGTTGGGCGGCGGCCTCAATGGCCGCATGAATCGTTTCTTTAAATCCCTTTTCCCCCATCTTGGCAAGGGCCGCCTGGGTAGTTCCGCCCGGTGAGGTCACCTGAATGCGCAATTCCTCCGGGGTTCTTCCGGCCTCAAGGACCATCCGAGCCGCCCCAAAAACCGTTTGGGCCACCAAAAGATGGGCCACCTCGGAAGAGAGCCCCCCTTTGACACCAGCCTCGGTCATGGCTTCAACCATATGAAAGATATAGGCGGGACCGCTTCCCGATACGGCCGTCACCATATCCATCTGGTCTTCCGTCACTTGGATAGCACGGCCAACGGCAGAAAAGAGGTCCAGCACTAATTTAATATGTGACCTTTTAGCCCTTTTTCCACCGGCGACCGCCGCCATTCCGGCGCCTAACAACGCGGGTGTATTGGGCATAACCCGGACAACAGGGCAGCCTTGGGGCAACCCCTTTTCAATTTGTTCAGTGGAAACCCCTGCCGCTATGGAAACAACCAAGGCTCTTTTGGGAAATTCACTGCCCTTTTGGCTGAGAAGTTCTCTTATTTGTTGGGGCTTCACCGCCAGGAGAATAAGGCCGGCACCCTTCAGGGCTTTCTCCGCATCCGTGGCGGCCTTGACTTTCAATTGGGAGGCCATTTTTTTAAGCTTGGCAGCGTCCAAGTCCAACGCCGTGATCAAGGAGGGGGGAACCATCTTCGAGGCAATCCATCCCTTCACCAGGGCGCTCCCCATGGCTCCAATGCCAAACACGACCGTTTTTTTCCGGACTTTCATGGGTTTCCTTTCGCTCGCGAAACCAGCTTATTGTAATTCCCGCAAATGATTTACAAAACCTTATTATTACCGGGCGCCAAAGAGAGCCGTACCCACCCGGACGAGGGTCGAACCTTCCTCGATGGCTGTTTCAAAATCCGAACTCATGCCCATGGAAAGGTTAGAGAAAGCCGGACCCGCCCAATTTTTAACACGGATTTTATCAAACAATCCCTTCAACTTCTTAAAAGCTTCCCTTTGTTTAGATGCCTCCTCCGTCAAAGGTCCCACCGTCATCAGGCCCGTTAATCTTAAGTGAGGCAACCCATTGATCTTTTCCGCAATGGCCATTGTTTCCTCAGGCTTCACTCCGCTTTTACTGGCTTCACCCGATGTATTCACTTCCAAAAGAATGTCCTGACCCCTTTGTCCGACCCTGTCCGATAAGGCTTCTGCTAAGTGCTGGGAATCCACCGAGTGGACCAGGATGAATTTTCCGACGATTTTATTGATCTTGTTGGTTTGAAGCTGGCCGATAAGGTGCCAGCGAATATCGGAAGGCAGGTCGCTGATTTTACCCAAAGCTTCTTGGACCCGGTTTTCGCCAAAATCCCTTAACCCGGCCTCGTAGGCTTGCCGGATGGTTTCAACCGGGAAGGTTTTCGTCACGGCCAAAAGGGTGATTTCTTCTGGTTGGCGCTTGGCCCGGACCGCCGCTTCAGCCATCCGGACTTTAACTTGATGGAGCCTCTGAGAGAAGTCCATGGGCTTGAACCATCCTAAAGAAGGCGGCTGGCGTTGAAAAGCGCGGAAACGGGTGGCTTACTTTGAACCCGTTGGGGAAGGGACCGGCTTGGGACGGGAAATCAGGTCCCATTCCACCAAAATCGGGCTGGCTACGAAGATGGAAGAATAAGTCCCGACCACCACGCCCAAAAGCAAGGTGAAGGCGAAATCCTTGAGCGTATCCCCGCCCATGATGCAAAGGGGCAACAGGGTCAGGAAAACCGTACCGCTGGTATTAATGGTCCGGCTCAGGGTTTCATTCACACTCAGGTTCACGAGTTGAAGAAAGGTCTGGTCTTTCACCAGGAATTTCATGTTTTCGCGGATACGGTCGAAAGTGACCACCGTGTCGTTCAGGGAATAACCGGCCAAAGTGAGGAGGGCCGTCACCTGGAGAAGATTGAACTCCCGGTGGGTTAAAACCACGATACCCAGGATCACTAAAACGTCATGGATGGTGGTAATGACCGCCGCCACGCCAAACTCGAACCTTTTGAACCTCCACACGATATAAATAAGGATTCCCAACATGGAGAGGAAAAAGGCCTTGAAGGCGTCGTTGCGCAGTTTTTCGGAAACGGCCGGCCCCACTTCGTCGCTTCCTTGCAGCGTAAAATGGGCGTCGGAAAAGGTTTTGTTGAACACCCCCACGACTTCATCCCCCAGGCTGCCCACCGCATTTTTTTGGTCGTATTTTAGCTTGATGATAAAGCTGGAACCCTTGGTAGTCTCATCCGAAACTTCCTGGATTTGGGCGTCAGGATAGCCTTCGCCTTTCAAGGTTTGGCGGACTTGGTCGATTTGAACGCTCTTTTCCGAGGAAAGCCGCAAAAGGGCTCCTGCCCCGAAATCCGTACCCAAGTTGGCCTTTCCCTGCCACAAGAGCACGCAGGCATAGACCCCCGCCAGGCAGCCAAGTGTGGAAAGGGCCAGGAAAAACCGGCGCGGGGCCATGAAGTTGATTTTAGGCTCATTAAACCACTGGAACATAATTGCCTTTCAAAGCGACATGGGTCAGATGCTCAGACCCTGGTATTCCTTCCGCGCGTCGAAGATCATCTTGGTGATGACGACGGCCGTGAACAAGCTCAAGGCCACACCCAAGCTCAAGTTCACCGCAAAGCCCTTGACCGGGCCCGTGCCGAATTGGAACAGGAAAGCCGCCGAGATAAGGGTGGTGACGTGGGTGTCGATAATGGCCTCCAAGGCCCGTTTGTATCCCGAATCAATGGCCGCCCGGACGGTCTTCCCCGCCCGCATTTCTTCCCGGATCCGCTCGAAAATCAGGACGTTCGAGTCCACCGACAGGCCGAGCGTGAGGATAATACCCGCGATACCCGGAAGGGTGATGGTGACCTTGAGGGCCGCCAGAAGGCCCATCAAATAAATCATGTTCATTAAAAGACCCGCGTTGGCAATCCACCCGGACCAACGGTAGTAAAGGCCCATGAATAAGAGTACCAGGACAAGGCCGTAAAGGGCGGCCATGGTCCCCCTCTTGACCGAATCAGCCCCCAAAGTGGGGCCGACCACAAACTGGCTGGTGACCTTCAAGGGAGCCGGCAGGGCCCCCGCCCTCAAGATGAGGGCCAAATCCGCGGCGTCTTGGTCCGTAAAGCTGCCGGTAATTTGTCCCGACCCTCCCGGAATACGGGTTTGGATTCTCGGCGCCGAATAAACCCGATCGTCCAAAACGATGGCCAATAACCGACCAACATTGTCCCCGGTAATGATGCCAAATTGCTTGCCGCCTTCAGGGTTGAATTTGAACGAAATATAGGGACGGCCAACCGGGTCCGTTTCCACATGGGCGTCGGTGAGGCTTTCACCCGTTAAGAGGATTTTTTCACACAAATAACCGCTGTCTTCCTTGCCGGCCAGATAAGTAATACCGGAAGGCAGTTTGGCATTGTCCACCTTGCCGTCTTTTCCCAGGTAGTCCGAAATGCGGTAGCGGTCCGAAACCAGGCGGAATTGGAGCTGGGCGGTGGAAAGGAGTATGTCCCGGGCCCTTTTAATATCGGTTAGGCCGGGGAGCTGGATCACGATGCCCGAAACCCCTTCCCGTTCCAGGACCGGTTCGGTGACACCCAGGCCGTCCACCCGGTTCCTGAGGATTTCCAGGGCCCGGTCGGCTGAATCGGAGATTTCCTGGGGGGTCTTACCGGCCATCTTGTCCTGGTCGACTTCCATGTTCATCTGCAATCCGCCCTGGATATCCAGGCCCAGTTTGAGGGAGGTAATCTTTTTTTCTTTGTGGGTTTTCAGCCACTCGTCCTGTTCATCCTTGGTGATGTTCAGGAAAACGGCATAGAAAGCGGCGCCGGCCATGATGATGACAGTGAGAGCCATCCACTTTTGGAAAGACACTGAAGACCTTTCAAAGAGAGGGGTTGCCCGGTTCACTAGGGAGGCTCCATGCCTGCCAAGGAACGAGGGTCACGAAAACCGGGGCAGTATAAGGAAACCGGCGAAAAACTGTCAACGAATTCTTGCCCCAACGGGCTTTTTGAGGCGGGAAGAACCTTGGAAATCCGGTTTAAAAATTATCTCAGGAATGGGAAAGGGAGGCGGCCAGAACCTGGTCGATCTGTTGCTTGAGGTCTTCCTCCGAGACGAGGCCGACCCAATTTTTAACTACTTTGCCTTTTTGCATGATGAAGGAGGCCGGGATGGCCTGGATTTGGTAGTTCCTGGAAAGGTTCGGATTTTGGTCGACGTCAATCCTCACGACCTTCAACCGTCCCTTATATTCCTCAGCCACCTTGTCCACGATGGGTCCGTACATACGGCAGGGACCGCACCAGGTGGCCCAAAAATCGACCAATACGGGTTTGTCGGATTCGACCACTTCCTTTTGGAAGGAGCCTTCCGTCACGGCCGGAACGTCGGGGTTGGAAGATTCCGCAGAATTGCTATTGGCTTTGGAACAGGCGCCAACCGAAAAGCAAATGGTTAGAAAGATTGCTAAAAAGCCCCCAAATAATATTTTATTCACGGAATTCCTCTTTCATGCAGGCGGCGACAACATCTCCCACCGGCGGCTTCAGGCTGACACGGGGCCCTTGCCGGTATGTACGGCAGAGCCCGGGAATTAGTTTCCTATAACTTCTTGGATTTCACTGACTAATTTGGCCTTGGGATGGGCGCCAATCAGTTGTTTCACCATGTTGCCGTTCTTGAAGAACAACAGGGTGGGAATGCTGCGGATATGAAAATCCATGGAAACCTGTTGGTTTTCATCCACATTCACTTTGGCCACCTTGATCTTGCCGTCGTATTCCTTGGCCAATTCGTCCAAAACCGGAGCCACCATGCGGCAGGGGCCGCACCATTCGGCCCAAAAGTCCACCAAAACCGGGACATTGGAATCCAGCACATCTTTCTTGAAATTTGCGTCGGTCGTATGAAGAGCAGTACCCATGTCATCCTCCAAAAGAACTATTTCGAATTCCAGCTACCCTCATTGACGTATTCAAAATGCAGGCAAAACCCAACAAAGGAAATGAGGGTGACACAGTTCTCAATGCGGGCGCGGGCCCATTTATTGAAGAACAGTGTAAGTCTAGGTAGCGTACTCCTGGGTGTCAAGGTTCGTCACAAGGGCTATTTCCCTCTTGGTTCCGGGATGAGCCGCAACGACTCATCTCAATATTGCTCACGGTTTCTTGACCTGCTCCACATTCCACAAGGCCCCACGCACCCTGGCGGTCAAGCTGGAAGGGGTCCCCTCCACAAATACGGCGCGCCGTCCGAAGCGTTCCACATAGGCTTCGGCATCGGAATTCTTCAAGGACATCCAATGGATGGTGTCGTCGGACCGGAGGAAACTGTCGACAGCGTATTTCGTGTTTAGGAATTCCCGGTAATTCCTGAAAAACTGGTCGGCCGATGATTCGCTGTCGAAGATCACATAACCGAGGGCCAGGAGCCGGTGGGAGGTTTTTTCCTCATAAACTTGCACGCGGTCCCCCCGCCATCCCTTGACCGCGTTTCGGGCATCCTCTTCCGGCAAGTATTGGCTCAAAAGGGTTAAGAGGCCGTATTCCCCCATGGTGTCATCCCAAACTCCGTCATAACCCTCCAATACCGTTTTTGAAAGGTCTTCCACCCGGACCCGGACGGGGTTCTGCCGCCTGGGGAAAAAGCTTTCGGGATGCATCAGTTGATGGGTGGAAGTGGGGGGATCGCGGAAAAGATAGGCCATTCCCGGCCACCCGTAGGCCCTTACATATTTCTGGAGAAAGGCCGCGCCGTAAACATAGGGGAAACTAATGACTTCGTTAAGGGCCGCCTTTTTCCCCACGGCCCTTTTCCCCTCCACTTGCAGCAGGTTGGAGAGCCTTACCCAATCGGCGATGTTCACCAAGCGGGTGAAATCCGTATTCCTGTCTTCCAGGGAATAATTTAACGAAATGGCAACCGCCTCCCCTTCCATCACGCCGGCGCGGGCGAACTGCTCGTCCAGGGAAAGCTTCGAGCCCCTGTCCAAATAGGCCTGCAGTCCGAAATATTGGTCCTGGAGGGCGTGGGTCAGTTCATGGGCCAGTGTTTCCTCCTGGTTCCCGCTCTGGATCCAGTCGGCGATATAGAGGGTCTTGGTTTTGGGATCGTAGAGCCCCTGTACAACTTTCATGAAGGAATCCAGGTAGTTTTGAATCAGGTCGCTCCCCCTGGGCAAAAAGCCAAAAAAGACGTAGGCCGTTTCAATGTCCTTCTTTTTGGGGGGAGGATATTGTTCTTCCAAAAGGCGTTGGTAGTAAGCCCGGAAGAAGGCCTGGTTTTCAAACTTCTTGGCCACCGGCTCCTTGATCGGTTCGCCCCGAAGACGGGACACTTCCTGGAAGATGGAATCGGCTTCATCGAAAATATCGGTCTGGTTTTTTTCGGCCGCCAGTTGGTCCGGATCACCGGAAAGCGCCCTTAAGGGCGTGGCCGTGGGGCCCCCAAACCACAGAACCGCCGTTAGAACAGCGACACGGAAACTAAAACGGAACCGGAAGCCCCTTTTCCTCGAACCTTTTGGGGGACCGGAGGGGCGGTGGTTCAAATGACCGTCACGGCGGGGCGCCGGATCAGGCGGTATCCCGCCTCGATGAGTTCAACGCTTTTCAACCCTTCCTCGCCCGAAACCCAGGGGGTTTTGCCGTGTTGGATACAGTCAATGAAATGTTCATAAAGGGTGGGTGAAAAACTGTCTTTATCCAAGTCGGGATTCATGCGGCCTTCCTGGCTCCTCAATTCCATCGTGATGGGGTCGCCCTTGACCAAATTGATGGAAAGGGTCCCCTTGGACCCATAAAAATAGTAGCGGTTGTGGTAGCTCGTATCGGCCCAACCCACGGTCGCCGAACCCACCGACCCACTTTTGGTCCGTAAGAGGCAGGAACAATGGATTTCGTTTTTGGTTGCCAAACTTCCATGCTGGATGGCGCCTGTCTTTCCGCTCGTCGCCACCGCCCCGGCCATGGTCAGGGGCTCTCCGAGTAGAAAGGCCAGGGTGTCAAAAACATGAGGGCCGAGGTCCATTAAAGCCCCTCCGCCGGACCTGGATTTGTCGAAAAACCAATCGGCCTTGGGGCTCCACGCTTGCGGCCCCCGGTGGGTCAAATGTCCCCGGAAAGCCAGGACCTCCCCGATGGCCTTCTTTCGCAGCAGTTTTTCAGCGGTCCGTACCGCCGGATCAAATCGCATATTGTGGTGCACCATCAGGATGCGCTTGGCTTTTTTGGCAGCCTTGATCAAATCCAGGGCGCCGGCGCGGTCCATGGCCATGGGTTTTTCCAAAAGAACGTGCTTCCCTTCCCGTAGGGCCTTCAAGGCAATGGGCACATGGGTGAAATTAGGGGTGCAAATGGAAACCGCATCCACGTCCTCCGATTCCAGGAGTTTTTGATAATCCTTATATATATGAGGGATCAAGTACTGGGTGGCTACTTCCTTGGCATGGGCTTCCCGTAAGGAATGGACAGCGGTCAATTGGCACCCTGCCGCCTTGGCATAGCCCGGTAAATGGGCTTTTAGGGCAATCTGGCCTAAACCGATCACCCCGATCCGCACGGGCCGGTTTCGGAAGGAAGGGAAATTTTTCATGGACCCATTATATCGGAAGGGTGGGCTTTAGGCCTGGAAAGCGTTCAATTTTATCGGGATTAAATCAGTCTCAACGAAGGACTAGCATCCGGAAAACCTTACGGACCGTTTGTTGGCCGTTCTTGACTTCAACTCTCAAATAGTAAAGGCCGCTGGAAACATCGGCACCGTTCTTGTCTTTCAAATTCCACTCAATGCCATTGGGACCCAGGCTCCCGGAAGCTACCTTCCGGAAAGCAATGGTAAAGACGTCCCAATCAACCGTTGAACCGCCGGGGACCTGCACCGGAAGGACAATAGGCGCCCCATAGGAGGGGTTTGGAAAAGGTAATTGAAAGACAATCTGCGAAAAATTGGACGCAACCGTCACAGTCGCCGTAACTGTGGAGGTGGCCGAGGCCACCGGTGTTCCCGTGGGGGAAAGGGTTGCAGTGGGGGAAGCCGTCCAAGTGGATGAAAAGGTCGGGGTCCGGCTGGGGGTTAAGATGGCCGATGGGGTAGAGGTCTTGGTGGCGGTCAGGGTGGGGCTGGCTGACGGGGTATCCGTCGGAACCGGGGTTAAGGTACCCGTAGGCGTGATTGTGAAAGTCGTGGTTTTCGTCGGGGTTCCCGAAGGAGTGGCGCTGGGCGTTAAGGAAGCCGTAGGGGTCGGGGTGGAAGTAAAGCTGGCTGTCGGCGTGAAGGTTGCGGAGGATGTAGCGGTCGAAGAAGCCGTCCTAGTCGGGGAAAAGGTCGGGGTAAGGCTGGCCGTTGAAGTCGGTGAAAAACTGGCCGTCTGGGTAGGACTATTGGTCGTTGTTGCGCTGGGAGTACTGGTCGGAACCGGCGTCAATGTGCCCGTGCTGGTGAGGGTGGCGGTCGGGCTTCTCGTGGGGGTAAAGCTGGGGGTTCCTGTAGCCGAAAGGGTGGCTGTCAAGCTGGGCGTGAAACTGGGTGATGCCGTGGGTGTTTGGGAAGGGGTGGCCGTTGCCGTCAAAGTCGGCGTCAAACTGGCGGTGGGTGTTGGCGTCAGGGTCGCCGTCCGGGAACTCGTGGCACTGGGGGTGAAGGTGAACGGCAAGGTCGGAGTGGCCGTGGGGGACCCGGTCGGGGTGAGGGTCGCCCCCTTGGGGGTATTGGTGGGCGTAACCGTCCAAGGGATAGTTGCCGTTGGGGTGGGGGGGGTTACTAATCGAATCACCTGGATGGCGTTGACCTGTGAAGTATCAGCTGTCGAACTGAACACAATGTCCAACTGGCCGGTGGTTACCACCACAGTGACCGGAACATCGTAAGCCTTATGTTCCGCCCCCGCGGCGGTATAAACGTCCAGGCTCGATACGACGGGGGTTCCCGCGGCAGTAACGCTGAAAACCCGGCCGCCCGCGTGGGAATCCGGATCGTAGTTTTCACAGAATTTAAAAAGGATCTGGTAATAACCGTTGGGAACCGTGAAATGGTAGGTGGGGTTCCCCCACCTCTCGGTCTGGTAGAGGGTTTGTTGGTTGAAGGACGTCCCGGTAATGGTGGAGGTATAAGTGGAAGTGCTCCCCTTGTTCGTGGCGTCATAGCCCCAGCTCCCCGCGGTGAACTGCTGGTCCGCGGCCCAGGTGGCCGGTTGGCTGTCCACGAATTGGGGCCCCCCGCAATTGACCCGGATCGTCTGGGGCGCATAGGACGACAGGGTAGGCGTGGGTGTGGGGGCGCTATAGAGGTTGTAATCCAGGAAATTGTCCGAAAGCATCAGAAGGGACATGACGGTCCAGGATTCGTCATAGTAATACCCGCCCTGGAGGAGTTTGGTGCCCACCAGGTCCGTGTAGGTGTCGTCGATATATTGCTGGTAATTATGGCTGACCATGGCGCCGCAGCCGGCCGGCCCCACGAAGGCTGCCGATTGGCTGACCGGGCTGGGGCTGTTGGGGAGCACCGGCGACTGGGGGTCGGGGTTGCCGTTCAGGAAATAGCCGTCCACGATGGAAACCGCCCCGATGGCGGAAAAGAAATTGCTGGTCTTGGTGGCGTAGGTTTGGGCCGAACTGTTGCCGAACCAAAGGTAGTCCTGCACGATGCGGAAGGGCGTGCGGCAGGCGTCGTACTGGTAATCCCAGGGGGCGCTGTTGGTATTGGTGGAAACGCCTGCACTGGTGCACCAAGCCGAATCAAGCCCGTTTGAGGCGTTGCCGTAACCCTGGGATAGGTTGCCATTCAGCACCGAATAGCAATTGGCGACGATGGTCAGCCAGCCTGCCGTTTCAGAGGCCGGTGCCGCGGCGGAAAATTCCCGGTAATAGGCCGGCGCGAAATAAGAAGGATTGATGGGGGTAAACCCGTCCCCGCCGTCGGCGATCATTCCATTGGCGCTCATATAAGCATAAAGCCGGTTGATCTGCGAGACTGCCAGGCTTTGGTAGCTGGTTCCCAGGCTCCCGCTTCCGCCCCACTGTTTGGCCGCCATCAGCAGGCCCCAGGCCATGTCCTCGTCCCCATCGGTGGCCGCCCCCGTGCCGTCGGTGGCGCCGCTGGCGTCGATATACCAGTTCATCAGCCCATTCCCATCCAGGTGGAGCTGTTCGTATTTCCACAGGTTGTCGAAGAGGTTCTGGTCGTTCATGTAAACGGCGATGACCATGCCGTAACCGATTCCCTCCGAAACCGTGGAATTGTGGTTCAAGCCAGGCTCGTCCGGACGCTGCACGCGCAGAAACCCTCCCGCTCCAGTGGAGGTCACGCAGTCCGCGTACCACTTGTTATAGGCCGCCAGGACGTCGGCATTGTTGTAGAGGGAGGAATGGAAGCCAAAGGGGTTGTCCCGGTTTTGGGGAAAGGAGAAATTGCCGGTGGTTCCGTTGACACTTTGGGCCCAAGCCCCGGTTCCACTTAAAAGAGCCAGGAGGAAAATCCTTAGGACGGATCCTTTCGACCCAAATTTTCTCATCGGATTACCAAAATTTTAAGGGTTCTATGGACTGTGCCCGAATCCGCTGCAACCTCCAACCTTAAGTAATAAAGCCCGGAGGCTACAGGTTTGCCGGCAAGGTCCGTCAAACCCCATTGGAATGTTCCCCCATTCGTGAAAATGGAGCTTCCGTGGGCGACTTTTCGGAAGGCGGTCGTAAACACGTCCCAATTCACGGTTACCGTTCCGGACCCCTGAATGGGGACGTTTACGGATTCCCCACCCAAAACGGGGTTGGGATAGGGCGGGCCGATCAAAACCGGCGCGGAACCCGCCGGTGAAGTCACGGTTGGCGTGGCGGTAAAGACCGGTGTCAAGGAAGGGCTGGAGGTGGCCGTCATGGTAAAAGTCGCCGTGGGGCTGGGCGTCGGGGTCATTGTTTGGGTGGCAGTCGAGGTCGTTGTAGGGCTGAAAGTAAGAGTGGCCGTCAAACTAGCCGTTGGGCTGAAGGTGGGAGTCCCCGTAAGGCTCGCGGTCGGCGAGGCCGTAGGGCTGAAGGAAGGAGTTTCCGTCGGCGTCAGGGTAAGAGTGGAAGTAACGGTGGAACTGGGCGTCAAAGTAGCCGTGGCCGTTGGCGTTGCGGTCGGAACAGGGGTCAGGGTGCCCGTACTGGTTGGGGTGGATGAAACGGTCTTCGTGGGGGTAGCGGAGGGGGTTCCTGAGGGTGTCAAGGAAGCCGTTGGACTGGGGGTAAAACTGGGGCTGGAGGTCGCCGAGGCCGTTGGGGTCCGGCTGGGCGTCTCCGTCGGAGAGAAGGTCGCTGAAGGCGTTGGGCTGTTGGAAGGGGTGGAACTGGGCGTTCCACTCGCTGTCGTGGTCGGCGTTTGGGAAACAGTGGGCGTGAGGGTGGCGGTTGGGCTGTTCGGAACTGTTGGAGTGGCCGTGCGGCTGGGGCTGGAAGTGGGGCTGTAGGTCGCCGTCAAGGTCGGGGAGGCGGTGGGGGTCAAGCTGGTTGTGGGACTGGGGGTTGAGGTGGCTGTGAACGGGTTGGTCGGCGTAGCCGTAGGCGTACAGGCCGTATTATTGAGGATGTCGATCCCCGTGATTTCCGCGTTATCCACCGTGGCCGTGCCGACAATGTCAATCAACCCCGTGGCAACCGGGACCACGAAGGTCTGGGGATAGGCATAGTACTGCCCCACCTTGGCATAAATATCCAAGTTGGAAATCACCGTATTGCCGTTGACGGCCACACTGAAAATCCTGGAATTGGCCGAGGTCCAATGCTGCTCCACGAACCGCAGGATCAGTTCGTAATTGCCGTTGGGGACGGTGAATTTGTACTCCAGGGGGGTTCCATACCGCTCGGTCTGGTAAAGCCCGGGAGAGGTCGTCCCGTTGATGGTGTTGGTGATGGAGGTCGCTGCCGTGCCGCTCACATAACCCCAGCTTCCAGTGGCATAAGCCTGGTCGGCCACCCAGGTGATGCCGCCCGAGACATATTGGCCTCCGGCGCAATTGACCCGAAGCACGGGGGAGGCGCAGGCGCTGGGCTGGAGGGGTGTGGCGGTGGAGGTCGGCGTGGGGCTACAGGTGAGGGCCCCGCAAGGGGCGGGGGCAATGTCAAAGGCGTGTTTCACGGCCCAGATGCAGTTAGCCCTCATATAGTAAGGCGCCCTCATATTGGTAAGGCCCGTCTGCCAGGCTTCAGGGGTCCGGAACCACCACTGGCCCAGGTTCCAAACGCTGTTGTAGATGCTGTAGCCCGCGTCGGTGGCCTGGGTGGTCATGCCTTGCTGCACCATGCCCGCCACGGCCCCCCAGCCCACCCCGGTCCAGGCTTCCTGGCTTTGGGGCCAGGTGGTGTCGATGGCCCCGGCCGCTGTCATGACGTTGACCACGCCGTGGGCGCCCGAATCGAACTTGGCCCAGTTGTTGTCGTGGATCTTCTGCCAGGCGCTGTTGGCATTTGCGTCGGAAATGATGCCGGGCAGGCCCAAAGCCTTGGCGTACCATTCCCCGGATAATTGGTCGCTCATGATGCGGTTTTGGGCGGTGTCGGTGGCGCCGTTGTCGATGTTGTAGTAGGTGCCGTTCCATAGGTTGGCGAAACCCGCTTGGCCCGTCGTCAGCCAGGACTGGTAGGTGTTGGCCAGGGTGCTGTTCCCTTCCGCCGTGGCCATGGACTGGGCCGCTTCACAGGCCGCCAGGAACAAGCTGCCGCAATAAGCCGTGTCCCCGTAAAGCCCCATGTCGTCGTAGGTCTGGTCGATGCCGTTGGAGGCCGGCAGGCCGTTGGCATCGCATTGGCTGTGCACCTTCGTCATCGCCGTCTGGACTGCGGGCCAGCAATAGTTGAGAAAGGTGGTGTCGGTTTTGCCGCCCAGCTCCCAGGCCCGGTAAACCATCAGGACCAGCTTGGAATTGAGGTCCTTCCAGGTCGTGGAATCCCGGTAGGTATAGTCGTTCCAGGCCGTAAACACGTCGTTCGTGCTGCCGATATCGTGGGCGCAGGTGCCGATGGCCGCCGGCATGGGCACCCCCATGGAACCGGTGGTCACGCTGTCGCAGAACTGCTTGACCTCCTGCTTGTCGACGTTGGGCCAGAGCAGGGCCAGGGGCCAGGAACCGTAAAATCGGACATCCGAGGTGCCGTAAAAGGGGTAGACATAGCTCTCCAGGCTGCTGAAAAGGTCGGGGCCCGGATCGTAGGAAGTGGAGCCATATTGTCCTGCTTCCCAGAGCGTTCCACCGGTGAAGTAATAGTAAAGCTCGTTGAAAAGCATCTGCTTGAGCCAGTCCGGGTAGGAACCAGTCAGGATGCTGGCCTGCCAGCTGTCCAGTGAGGCTTCCCAGGTGGAATAGTTGGAAAGGGCGTCGAAAGCGATGGTGGCTGAATTCAAACCCGACCGGCCGTAAGTCCTGGTGTATTCCCTGTACCAAAGGGCTCCCGTTCCCGGCTGGGCCAGGGGGATGTCCCAGGCCAGGATGATGGGGATTTTCACCGATTGGCCTGGCGCCAGGCTGACCTTGAAGGCCACGCCGCCAATGTTGTTCGCACCTGCCGTATTGGCCAGGAGTCCGGCCGTGTTGAAGGCGGTTTGGAGCGCGGCCACCGATGCAGCGGACTCGTAAGTCACCGAAACCCCCGCCCCACCCTGGGCGGCCAGGGTGAACTGGCCCTGGTTCGCGGCGGTGGCACTGCTGCCGGAACGGTTGAGGATAAGGCCCACGTCGTTGCCGGAAGTCGTAACCGAGGCGCTGTTTCCCCCGAAAGTATTATCGAAGGTCAGCATCACTGCGAAATCACAGGAGACAGCCTGGCTGTTGGTCACATCCCATTCGTAAACACCTTCCGGGTATGTGGAATGGGTGTAGTCGTTCGGAAGGATCGGGGAAAACTGGGTGACCTTGGTATCAAGAGGAAAAGTCGATCCGTAATAGTCCACCCAGGCCTTGGGAAAAAGTGAATAGTAGGTCGCCTCTCCCGATCCCAGGGTAGCGGCATTGAGCATCTTCATGACGGCCGCCTGCCCCGAAAGCTTCTGGTACATATAGAAATGGCAGTTTGTATCCGTGGTCTGGGTGCTGCTGGCGATATTGAGCCGATCGAGGTAAAAATTCCCAGCGAAAGTCCAAGAGAGGGTCCCTGCGCCGAAGCCGCCGATAGGCGCGCCGTCAATATAACCGCCGGCATTAATGTCCCGGCTCCAGGCCTGGGATGGGATATTAGTCGCGGCGTCGACGGGTATATGGCACAAACAAAAGGCCAAAAACAGGAACGCCCAAAATTGATTTAAGGGTGAAAAAACGGTTTTTGGCGCAGTTTGATGAAAAGTCATTCAAAACCTAAAGGTTGAGATAGAAACAAACTGCGATGAAATTACACGCTTTCTCATGAGAAAGCGGCAATCGGCCAAATTAAAATCTTCAACCCGCATTACGACATTAGAATCGGGCAAGCCCTGCTATTTTGAAATGAATTCGAAGATAAATGTATCACAGTTCGAATCGGCATTGGAATTTAGCCGGGAATCAAGATTTGGTTTTAGATTTGCCAAGAAGTTGCAGGAAAAGTTTCACGTGTGACTTTTATCGGCACGTGAACCGAATTATTTTTTAATGTCTGTCATCCATTAAGAAAGGAAATTTTCGAACTTATTTCGGAAATTAAGAAGCGGATTTTTTTTGGAACAACTCGACTTCGTGGAAAGCCCACTCTTCCAGTGGCATGTCCTCGTCGATACAGACACGGTATCGCTGGTGCTTGGAATCCACAAAGACCACCATTCCGACTGTCTGGATTGTTTTGTGAACCAACATGTCGCGGAGTTGAAAGGGCGTGTTAAGCATGGCGGCATTATAGGGAAAGAAGGAATAAGTCCAAGCAAATTTGAACTGCCAATTTTAATCGCCGATTGCACGGACCACTCACCGCCAGTTCCCATCAGGATGGCGTGGGCGCACAAGCTGTTTTACCTCAGCTTGCCGATTTCCAGGATTGCCATATCAGGACGCCAAAAAAAACGAAACCTTTTCCACTAACAACACCTGTTGATAAATCCCGACACTACCTCTCCCCAAAACCCCATACCGCCCGCTAGAGGACTTCCCCAGAAATAGCAAAAAAGTTGGGGCCGTTTAACCCGGAACAATCCGCTCAAGACATTAAACATTTTTGTTTTTGTTTAAGAAAGGGCTTTCATGGATTCACGCGCATGGACTCGAATCCAGATGATCCAACAGTAGCAGATGGTATAATTTTTAAGGGCGCCATCCGAATCCGTATTAAAATTTCAAAAGGGGTTTAAAACGATTTCTTTTTCCATCATAAAAAATAAAGCCCGTAAAAATCGGTTTAAACTCGTTCTTGGATTTTGGGCCTTAACCCTTGGTTTGGCTTTTGCCCAGCAAAACGTCACCTCCATCACAAACCTGGCTATCTCCCCGTCCAATCCATCCCCTGGTCAAACCGTCAACATTGCGTGGACCTACACTATTCCCAACGCCTCCGGCACCAACCCGGATGCGATCGTCGTCGTCAGCAATACCAATACCCTCCAAGCCGCCGGCACCGCCAATCAATGGGTCGTTTTAGGGGATGGTTGCGCTCCGGAAACAGGTAACGTAAACGGGGGCTGTTATGTCGGGCCTGCCAGCTCAGGAAGCAATAACTACAGCACCAACATTACGATTCCCCCAGGACTTACTCCCGGTTTTACTTATTACGTCATTGTGGGCATGAGGGGAAGCGGTGGCGCCTATATGAACCCAACAGTGAACGTGGACTATCAGGCAGCCATCTCCTTCACCGTTCCCCTTCCGGCACCTTATATCACCTTGAATAAGGTGGCCCAGGGATCTACCGCCGATCCCGGTGGAGAGGTGCTTTTTGTCATTAACTACAATGCGTCCAATGTCCATAACGTCCAAATTACCGATGCCGTCCCGTCCCAATTCACCATCTCCCAGGTTTATAACGGCGGAATAGCTTCCGGACAAAACATCACCTGGAACCTGGGCAATATCGCATCTCCCCAGGTGGGCTTCGTTTCATTCCTGGCCACCCTAAGCCCCACGGCAACCGCAGGACAGGTATTCAGCAATTCGGCCAGCGCCACGAGCACCGAGGTCAATACCACCTCGAACGCCGCGGAAGTCGGGGTTTCAGTCCCCGAACTGGTGATTACCAAGAGCGCCCCGGCCAGTGTGGCGGCGGGCTCCCCCGTTACTTATGTGATGGATTACACCAACACCGGCTTGCAATTGGAGGAGTTTGAGAATTTTGACAACGGGATTATCCCCCCCTCCTGGTCCTCCACCGGCTGCGCCTGGAGCGCCACTCCGGGTTACCTGGAGGAAACCCAGTCCTGCTCGACCTGCACCACCTACCCTTACCTCCAGGACAGTTCCATGACGCCCATCCTTTACGGCGTTTATATCGTGGACATGATGGTCGATTCAAACGACTGCAATAATTTCGACGCAGTCTTTAACTTTAACATCACCGTCAACGCGGGGGTGACGACCGTTTACCAGGTCCGCCTATCGGGGCAAAAAGGCAGCAACAGCTCCTCGAGTAACGTCATCGCCTACGACATTGGCGGGGGCAATGTAGCCTTCAACTCGCCCCCGAACATGGGCAATGTCCAGGAAGGGACGCCCGCGAACCCCGTTTGGTACACGGTGAAGGTCCAGGTTTGCTCGGGCCAGGTTTTGATGAAGGCCTGGCCAAAAGGCAGCCTGGAACCCGGCGCTTGGGACATCAATTACACCGGCCCGAACGTACCCACCCTAGCGGGCTGGGCGGGCTTCCAGGCCAACCGCGGGCCGGTGGAATTCGACAACTTGATGATCTTCAACACGGGCGGGGTGGCATCCCCCGTGATCACCGACAATGTCCCGGGCAACGTGACCTACCAGAATGCGGGCAACGGGGGCAGTCTGTCGGGAGGAACCATTACATGGAATGTGGGTTCCACCTGCGGCTCTTCCGATGCGGTCAGTTGGTGGGGCCTGGCGGGCGCCTGTGGAAACCCGATCACCAATGCGGCCGTCATCAACTCCAGCTCCATCGCTGCGCCGGTCACGTCCAATGCCGTGACGACCTTTATTTCCGGTTGCGCCACCAATACCCCGACGAACACGCCCACGGCCACCCCACAGGTCACCGCCACCAACACGGCCACGGCCACACCCTCCCTGACGCCGACGATCACCCCCACTTCCACTCCGACCGGCACCCCTACCAACTCCACGACGGCTACGCCCACCGCCACTATTACGAATACCGCCACCATCACACCGACGGCCACTATCACGGCCACGCCGACGGCCACGATCCCCGACATCGACGTTTTCGATGTGGACCATAACATCCTCGATCCCGCCAACGACACGGTTTCCATCCATGTGGCCTACAGCAAATATCCGGGGGACTACAGCCTGAAGATCTTCAATTCCGCGGGCGAACACATCAAAACCCTGTCGGAAAAAACCATGACCGGCATTTTGGATGAATCCTACCAGTGGGACGGGAAGAACAAATACGGGGATGTTTGCGCCAGCGGGGTCTACATTTTCTACCTGACCGAACCTTTCAGCAGGAAAACAAAACGCATCCTGCTGATCCATTAAGACGTCGTTCCAAAACCCTCCAGGTCCCCCGAATCACCCGGGGACTGATGGGGCCCCCATGAAGCCCCTTCAAAACCGGAGCCTTCCCCGGCGCTCCACCAGGACACCCTGCAGCACAAAATCCTTTTTAGGATGGTCCGATTCGCTGAGGGCTTTATAGGTTTCCTTTGCCACGACGATGCCGACGCCTTTTTGCCGCCACTTGACCAGTTTCGGCTCCGCTTTTAACAGCTCGTCCAAAAGGCTGTAAGCTTCTTTTTTCGACAGTTCCACGCCGGCCTCCCGAAGATAGGATCATGCCCAGGGATAAACGGGGTTACTTGCCGCCTTCCATGACGGAAAGGGCCAGATTGGTGCGCCGCAGGCGGTTGGAAATGGAGCTCAGGAGCGTGCGGAAAATGCCGTAGGCGGCTTGTGGATTTTCTTGGAGGAAATTCTCGAAATCCGACCCGCGGATGATGTGGATATCGCAGTCTTCCAGCGCCTTTACCGAAGCGGAATAGGGCGCCCCGTCAAAAACGCTCATTTCCCCGAACACCGAACCCCGTTGGAGCTTGGCCAGCTGCTGGCCCCTGCCCTTTGCCTTTGGCCCGCTCTTCCAAACCTCTGCCTTGCCGTTGATGAGGATATGGAGGTTTCCCCCGTGCATCCCTTCCCGAATAACGAGGTCGCCCTTCTTGAAGTTCTGCACCAAACCCAGCCGGAAAATCTGGTTGATGACCTTGTTGTCCAGGCCCTCAAACAGGTTCACCTCTTTCAGGAAATTGGATCGGGTCGACTCTTTTCGGATGACCATGAGGCCTCCCCCGGCGTGGATTATCGGTCCAAAACAGGACCACCATAAGAATGGCTTGTCTGGAATTTTAACTCAAGAGTTTCAAAGCGACAAAGCTTTCTCCAGCGCCTCCTCAGGCACTCCCCGGCTCTTCATGATCACATGCAGTTTATGCCGGAGGATCGGCATCCTTTTCGCCAAATCCCGCATCTCTTTTGAAGAAATGACAAGTGTGGTCACTTCGGTCAGGGCTTGGGCGTTTGCGTTTCGTTTGTCCGCATATCCCATCGCCACGTTTTCCCCGAAAAAGTCACCGGCTTTGAGTTCGGTGGAAAAAGTGACCTTCCCGTTCTCGTTCTTGCGGAAAATTTCCACCCTTCCGGTGGAAATGATGTAGAAGTCCTCCGTCTTGCTTCCCTGCCGGACAATCATTTCTTCCTTGGCAAAGGTCTGGCTTTTGGCCAAAAGCGAAATTTCGTGTTTCGCCGTGGGATCCAGGTCCCGGAAGAGGGCCACGGAAGAAATGAGGGGACGCCTCTTCCAAAGGCTGGAAAAACTTTCCTTGAGGTCGTTCTTCTCCACGAATTCCAGGAACAAATCCCCTGCCAGTTTGAAGAGGATGACGGGGGTGCGGGCCACCACCGTGGCGTTGGTCTTGGAGCGGTTGATGATCGACATTTCACCGAAGAAATCCCCGCTTTCCAAGGTCGCCAAAAGCGGTTCCTTCTTGTTCTCCGGGTCCAGGACTTCCAGGGTCCCCGAAAGGATGAAGTAAAAGGAATCGCCTTCCTGGCCCTTTCGCACAATCTCGTACTTGTTGGGCAGTTCCATGACTTCGCCCAGGGAAAACAGGATGTTGATCCAACTGGGATCCTTCACCTCGAAAAGCTTCAAGGTTTGGAGCACCCCGGTGTAAACCGATTGGGGGAACTGCCGCTCTTTTAGGAAAGTCTTCCCCCATCCGGGCCGCGCCACCTGGTATTTGGACGCGTCGACCTTTGACGGGTTCACGTGGTAAAAAAGGAACTCGGTTTTGGGGTTCTTGGCGATGGTGGCGTCCCAATCGGAAGGTTCGCCGTGGATCAGGCCGCCTCCGGCATCGATCATGGCCAGTCGTTCGTCCCCCCGGACCAGGTTTTTCATGCGGTCGAAATGCTCCTGGCTGACGGCTCCCGCCTTCACCAGCTGTTCCATTCCCTTGAAGTGATCCAGGTCGCTGGAATGGAGGAGGGTGCAAGGCTCCCCCTTTTCGTCGGGCACGGTGACCCGAAAACCGATCGTTGGAATGGAATGCACCGTGTAAAAGAATTCCCAAGCCGCCCCGAACATCCGGTAGTTTTTCCCCGGGATGATTTCAATGAATTTCATCATGGATTTCACCACATCCACGGGCTCATCGATGATGTGGGCCACCTTCAAAACCGTGCACTCGTAAATTTCCCGCGTCGTGATGATCGTAAAGGCGTGCTCGGAAAGCATCAATTCGCTTAAGGCGCAATGGTCGTCGTGGACATGGGTCTGGATAATGCCCGCGAGCCGGTCTTTGGCCACGCCCACTTGCTTGAGGTATTTGCTGATACCGGCGGGGGAATCGACCAAAAGCCCGTTTCCGTTCACCCACAGCAGCATGCCCGTGGTGGGGCCGTCCGGGTCGAAGCCCGTATAGGATCCCAGGACCTTCAAGCGGAGGGCTTCGGGTTTTTCCACCTCGCCCGTGAGATCCACCAGCGGGGGCAGTTGTTCCCCCTCAAAATTCAGGTTGAGGGAATGGATTTCACCCTTGGCCGAGACTTCGTAGCGGTTCCCCCCCATTCGCCGGATCAGGTAATCCTTGGAATCGGAAAAGATCGGCACCCACACTTCCCCTTCCTCATCAGGCAGATGGACGAATTCGAACAAATCCTCGATGGGTTGGACCTGGCCGTTTTTACGGATTGCCATGCCTTCGGCCATGTCGGCCAGGGAGTCAATCCGTGTCTTGCCCAATCCCCACTTCTTCATTTCGACCCGGCTGGGTCCTAAAAGGGTGATTCGAAGGATATCGTAAAGTTTCTCGCACATCTTGCGCGTTCCCAAAACGCGGAACTTCTTTCCCAACTGGTAGCCTTGGTCGATAAACAAAAACCAGTAGCCCAGGAACTCGAAGGCCATTTGGGAAACGCCGTTTTTATGGGAAAGGTCGGGCAAAATCCCGACGTGGGGGATTTTCTTCTTTTGTTTCAGGAGGGCTTTGAGGATTTCGGGCGGGCTTCCCAACAAAGCGCTGTTGGTAGGGCCTTCCAGGTGGTAACAGCCTGGGGCTACGGAACTGATGTGCATGGGAACTCCTTCGCTTGGCCTTACTCTGCCGCCGATCAAACCGCCGCGGATTTCAGGGAGCCATTGGGTTCCGCCTGCTTAAAGAGGGCTTACTGCTTTCAGCCGTTTAAGCAAAACGGATAAGGGTTGTGACACTAATATAAAAGAAAGGCCGGGGTCGGTCAACAATTCAGGCCATTTTAGGGGCAGTTTAGCGAAAAAGCCGGAATGAGGCCATTTTCCAACTCAAATCCAATCCACGCGGCCCGGATGAAACCAACATCTAACAGGCAAAACCCGGGTCAACGCAGCAGGAGGAGCTTGGCGGTTGATCGCTGGGTATCGTCGACCGTGACCACGACGTAATACAGGCCACTGGCTAGCGGATTACCCCAATCATCCTGCATGAGAATGCGAATGGGACCATAGGGCAAGGAGGTATAGGTCTTCTCCTGTACCTTCCGGAAGGCCGTCGTGAATATCTGGATCTTTACGTCCGCCGTACCGCTATAAGTCGGCGGCAGGACGCTGACCGGTCCGCCCGTGGAGGGATTGGGGAAGATGATCGGGGTCGTGATGGGTTTGGGTGTCGCCGTCCGGGTGGGCGTCGCCGTGGCCTGGGAAACCGTTTTGGTG
>Ga0070734_10001277_pt1 | contig 38251 bp, 29 predicted proteins | sample Coa_R1_8_FD_66444 | JGI IMG/M metagenome (GOLD analysis project Ga0070734, IMG submission 66444) | Surface soil microbial communities from Centralia Pennsylvania, which are recovering from an underground coalmine fire - Coalmine... | ecosystem: Environmental > Terrestrial > Soil > Unclassified ...
AGAGCAGAGGAAACAGCTTCGGTGGTCATCGGCGGTACTCCATCTGAGCCTCGCGCTTTTTGCTGGCGCTCAGGGATTGGCGATGAGCAGGCGGAGCGGCAAAAGTGGACCGACTGCGATGTACTCGTGGTCCATAAGATTTTGCTTGGCCAACGGTAGGCCTTCCATAATCGCGTGCGCTTCGGCGACATCCCTGGTATCCAGCAGGAGGACGACTCCGCGCCCATCGCCGCGCGAATACCATTCGCGAATCTGCCCATTGAGATAGAGCTGCGCGGTCTGGCGGATTTCAGCCGGCATCACGGCCATGACTTGTTCGCGTGTGACGCCTGGTTTCACCGTAAGGATGACCATCACCCCAGTGGTTGTAGGCGAGATGGCTTGTGCTTGGGCAACGGATGAATGGGCCATGGAAGTAGGTCCTATCAGAGTTAGGGTGAGTGCAAAGGTGACGTTACGGAGTGTTTTCATCGTCTATTTTCCGCGATCATGGCAGGCTCCTCGTTCCCGGTGACGAACGTCGGAGTACAAGACCCGGTGATCGGCCTGGATCTCGACATCGGCGTCGCTCCTGATTTGCAAGTCAGAGGTAAGACCGCTTTCCGCGACCGACTATTGGCGATAATGTTGATGGGCTATGAAGCAGAACTTCACTGTCAGGCAGGGTGCGCTCGACGGCGTGGAGGCGTTCCTGAGCGTTGCCCAGCACCGCAGTTTCCGCCGAGCAGCCGCGGAGCTCGGGGTGACGCCATCGGCTATTAGTCAGGCGGTACGCGCGCTCGAAGCGCGCATCGGCGCGGCGCTGTTCATCCGCACGACGCGCAGTGTCGGTCTGACCGAAGCCGGCGAACGCTTCCTTTCGCGCGCGAGGCCCGCCTTCGAGGAGCTTGTTGCCGCAAGCGGGGCCGCGCGTGACCTCGGACAACGGCCGGCTGGGCTGTTGCGCCTGACTGTGCCGCGCGCTGTGGTGCCGATCCTGCTGGAGCCGCTGGTCGCATCCTTCTGCCAGGCCTATCCCGAGATCGAGGTGGAGATTGCCGCGAGCGAGGAACTGGTCGACCTCGCGGCCGAAGGATTCGACGCCGGCATCCGGTTGGGCCAGTTCGTCGCCGCCGACATGGTCGCGGTACGGCTGACGAAGCCGTTCCCCTTCATCATCGTCGGCAGCCCCGCGTACCTCGCCCGCAGCGGCCGGCCCGAGCGCCCGGACGATTTGCGCCAACACGCATGCCTGAGATTGCGACGATCCAACGGCGCGCTCGCATTATGGTCGCTCAACGACAATGGCCGCGCGATCGAGATTGCCGTATCGGGCCCATTCATCGCCAACGACTTTCCGGCGATGCTTGGCGCGGCCGTCGAAGGCGTGGGTTTTGCGCAGGTGCCTGCTCCGCTCGCCGCCGGCGCCGTTACTGCGGGAAAACTCGTCCGCGTGCTGGAGCCGTTCGCGCCGATGACGCCGGGTGTGTTTCTCTACTATCCCGGCCACCGGCAAATAATGCCGAAGCTGCGAGCCTTCATCGATCACGTGAAGAGCCGTTCGGACGCCGCCGGCAAAACCCGAATTCACATTGATGAAAGGCGAGCCAGACCGCGCAAAAGAGGCTGATGCCCTAGGCGATGCGCCCCCGAACGCAGCTAGAACCCTTCCTCGCACTCCTGATGTCGCTGTTCACTCGGATTCGCCCTTTACGATTTCTCGTCGCCGAAGCCCGGTTTGCGTTCGAAAGCAGAAAGTCGCTACGGGATCCCAGGCGAGATGCTGGCGCGTTCTGGGCACCAGATATTCCCGCGCAGCATTGTGCTGTCCGCGGCGCGTTGCCAATCTGTAAAGGACACGAATTTTGGCGGCTTGACCGCGAGCTTCCCTCCGAACCGCACGCCGGTCACGGTGAAAAAGGGCCAATAAGCGGAAGGTGCACTTGCCGAGAAACGCTGACTGAATGCCGCCCTCCGATGGGCGCGGCAATCACAATCCCTCGGCCCGTCGTTTTGCGAAAGGCTCGGTGACCTTGCGTGCGCAATCCACAAAAAGCTGCGCCACTGGGCTGATCGTTCGATTTTTCAAGGCGATGAGCGCGACCGAGAATGGTTCTGTCGGAAGTTCGATCGGCAATCGCTTCAGCGCGAAGCGGTTCGTGTAGAACTGCAAGAGTCGGTGGCCGAAGTGTCCGACGAAACGGCCACTTTCCAGCAGTTGAAAAAGCAGATGTGTAGTGGTCGTGGTCACGGCAATGCGTGGCACCTGTAACCCACTCGACCGAAATGCATCGGTGACCAGGGATCCAACTGACGACGGTGCCACGCACCAAGGCTCGTTCATCAGCTCTGCAAGCATGATCCTGCGCCTGTTGGCCCACCGGCTCTTCATGCCCACCACTACGCGCAGACGGTCCTGAAAGAGAATTGTGGCCTCCAGGTCCTCGCTCACGGTGGTTCCCACCAGCGGCACCAGGGCGAGTTCGATTCGACGCTCAGGTAGCTCTCGTGTCAGCAGGGTCGCACTATCCGCCTCTACAACGCGGAAATTAATGCGCGGATGCATCTGCCACAGCCGCTCCATCACGGCGATGCCTAGCCCCGCCAGCAGCGGTTCCGTGCTGCCGATCCGGAGCTCACCAGACGCAGGATCGGCGAGAAACTTGATCTCATCCACGCTCGTCCTCAGATCGTCGAAGACCGCAATCGTGCGTTTGAGGAGGGCGCGGCCGTACGTTGTCGGCTCAACGCCTTGGGGACTGCGATCGAACAACCGCACACCCAGAACGTTTTCAAGATCGGCGATCGTTTTTGACACGACGGGCTGTGAGATTGCGAGGCGCTTGGCAGCCTTCTGCATGCTGCCCCATTCCGCCACGGCCATCACTATCTTCAGGTGCTGCAATTTGAGCCTATGACCGATGAGGTCGGTCTGCATGGTCCAATCCCTATTCTCTCAGTCTATAGCCTTATAGGTAAATAGCATTACCGCGCTATCACAAGATACGAGCAAGATGAGATACCAAAGTGGCAGTGTCGCCGTCCCTGAGATCGAGATCTTTAGGAACGCGTGGTTGCCCGAAACGAAACGGCGACGTCGGACGCAGGGAGGTAACGTATGCAGGTCGGGTGGTCGATACTGCTTATCATCCATGGAATTCTAGCGGTCTTTCTGCTTGGCGCGATCACGCATCAAGCCGTTGGCGCAGCATGGCCCGTCACCAAGAAGGGGAGCGGCTTCTTCCACTCCGTGCGCGGGGTCAATGGAATGAGCTATACGAACGCGGTCATCGTTTTGTTCGTGGTGACCTTCGCAATCGGCACGATCATCTATCCGACCTATCGGATCAGCGTGCGCACGGTCTTGCAAGAATATCGGAATTTCAAGCCAGAGGGGATGTTCGAGATGAAAGAGCATCTGCTGGCGTTGTCCTTGGCGCTCCTGCCCGTCTACTGGCTTTTCTGGCGCAAAGCGTCAGAAGCCAATCGCCTGGCGCGCTCCGTAGTGACCGGCATCATTGCGGTTGCCGTGTGGTGGAGCTTCCTGACCGGTCACATCATCAACAACATTCGTGGATTCGGATCATGACTAAGACGGAACGTCTTGCAGCAATCTTCGCTGTCGCATTTGCCATCATCTATGCGCCAACCATGGACTATAACTGGACCGCTGCGACCTATCATCCGATCCAAGGCATTTGGCAGTTCGGTCGCGCTCCACCGCTCGGCGGCGGCTCGCCAGCGATGTACTGGTACGGGTTCGTCATCACCTCAGCCCTCGGGGCTGGCGTCATTACGGCGCTCGCGGCGCTTGTGCCGGATAAAATGTTGGATCGCGTGCCTTGGCGGAGCCTGACGTGGATAGCCACGATCTGCTCCATCATCTACATCGGCTACGTGCTTCTTCCGTACGCGACGAAAACCTGAATCCCGCGTCGGAAGGTCACCCTGAGCCGCCGCTTTGCTTTGACGATCTACTGCGTGCCGCCAGGACGACCTCAATGGGGCTGCGGAGGATCGCCTTTGAAGCAGATCAAATCGCTACCGATCTCCTTGCGGTTTGGTCTAGCCACGTCGCTAGTTGCAATCCTCTGTCTCAGCGCAGTTGTCTCTGCAAACGTTGCAGCAGAGAGTTTTGTTACCACTCTCAGCGCAATACTGGGGGGTCGATGGCCTGATGATGGTGCAGTACTTTGATAGGCGCGGCCTCGATGGCTGCCTGAGTGGCGCGCGCCTGCTCATGACGGATGCGAGCCAGCTTCGATGAATTGCACAAGTGGCGATCTAATCCAGTCAACGAAGAAAATCTTGAGGGGCTCTTCCGTGCCCGGCGAACGCTCGTGACGGCAGAATCGGGCCAACAGGAGACGTTGCCTTGAATGGTCCGATCCAGATCGTACGCGACAACTTTGGACCTATGGCGAAATAGACCGGCTCCGCTTGGGAGGCGGCGGATTCCACCTTGTCCATCATCCGGTATAGGCTTATAAATTCGGGAGCCTCGAATGACTTCGGGCGGCTATCGAATTTGCCGACTGGCGCGGGACATGAGATTTTCGCGGCGCAACCTCTTACGTATGGCCGCCGTTTCGATTCCACTTTTGCCGTACGTCGCTCTCGCCGAGGATTATCCGGTCCGGCCCGTGCGCGTGGTTCTCGGGCTTTCTCCAGGCGGATCGGTGGATATCGTGACGCGTACCGTTGCCCAAGCCCTGTCGGAATTTTTGGGCCAGCAATTCATTGTTGAAAACAAGCCGGGCGCTTCAGGGGACATCGCCACCGAGGCGGTCGTGCGCGCGACGCCGGACGGCTACACGCTTCTCGTCGTGCTCGCCGCTAACGCCATCAATGCGACACTGCACCAAAAGCTCAGGTTCAGCCCGGTGCGCGACCTAGCGATGGTTGCCGGCTTGGTGCGCGTGCCCAATATCATGGAGATAAACCCGGCAGTGCCAGCGAATACCGTTCCCGAGTTCATCGCCTATGCCAAAGCAAATCCGGGCAAGCTCAGTTATGCGTCTGGCGGCACGGGCAGCTCGCTTCATGTGATCGGCGAGCTATTTAAGATGATGGCGGGAGTCGACATGGTCCACGTGCCGTACCGCGGCGGCGCACCTGCATTGATCGATTTGCTTAGCGGTCGGGTGCAGGTCATGTTCGACACGATACCCCAGGCGATCGACTATATTCGAGACGGCAAGCTTCGCGCGCTGGCCGTCACCACAGCGACACGCTCGCCGACACTGCCGAACGTGCCTGTGCTGAGCGATTTTGTTCCTGGTTTCCAGGCCGGGAGCTGGTGGGGGTTAGCCGCGCCGAAGGACACACCCTACGGAATTATCCACGTCCTCAGTTACGCAACAAACGCAGTTCTCTCAGACCCAAGAATCAAGACTCGGCTCGCCGAGTTGGGAACGACGCCGTTACTCTACGGTCCCGCCCCATTCGCGAGCTTTGTGGAAATGGAAACTGACAAGTGGGCGAGAGTGTTAAATTTTTCGGGAACCAAGGAGGACTGAACTCGACGCCGTCAGAGCTTTGACCTCACAAAGAGGCGGCGCAGCCGCGGCATGATGCTCGTGACGCTCGCCGAAGAGGTGATCGATTAGTGGGGCTTTCCAAAGTGGGTCAGATTCGCGCTTCGGCGGGGCGGCCAAAAGCCGGACCCAGTAAGCCGGCCCGATGACATGCTGCGAAATCCAAGAAAGGCCGCCCGGCATGTCGCGCTCCCTCCGGGCTAGGGCCGCAGCTCCATCTCGCGACGCAAGCGCGTGGCCGCCCCGACAGCCGGCGCGCTTGCATTTGCGCGCTGTCCGCGCGACGCTTTCGCAAAGCCAGGCGCAACGAGGCAATCAGGCGAGGCAGCCGTGGACGACATCACTTCGCGCGAAACGGTAAAGCAATTCAAATGGGTCGGGACCCGGCCGGTTCGTCCGGACGGCGTGCCGAAGGTGACGGGGCTCGCGCAGTACGGCGCGGACCTGGCGATGCCGGGCATGCTGGTCGGTCGCATCCTGCGCTCGCCCCACGCTCATGCGCGCATTCGCTCGATCGATACTTCGAAGGCGGCAGCGCTCCCCGGCGTCAAGGCGGTGGTGACCTCCGCGGACTTCCCGGAGCAGAAGTTCGAGTATGTCGGCCCGGAACGCGTCGCGCAGAATTTCTGGCACATGACGCGCAACATCATGGCGCGCGAGAAGGCGCTCTATGATGGCCATGCTGTTGCAGCGGTGGCGGCGACCAGCAAGGCGATCGCCGACGAGGCGCTGTCGCTGATCGCGGTCGACTACGAGGTGCTGCCGCATGTCATCGACGTCGATGAGGCGATGAAGCCAGATGCGCCGCTCTTGTTTCCCGACTTGATTACCCGCGGGGTCGAGCCGCCGCCGCAACCCTCCAATATTTCGAAACGGGTCGAGTACAAGCTGGGCGATCTTGAGGCCGGTTTCGCGGCGGCCGACGAGATCGTCGAGATGTCGTTCAAGACCGCGCCGGTGCATCAGGCCTATATCGAGCCGCAGGGATGCGTCGCCCGCTGCGACGCCGACGGGCAGGGCGAGATCTGGAGCTCGAGCCAGGGGCACTTCGTCGTCCGCGCCTACACGGCACAGCTGCTCGGCATGAAGCTCGGCGATCTGCGCGTCTATCCGGCGGAGATCGGCGGCGCTTTCGGCGGCAAGACCGTGATCTACATCGAGCCGGTAGCCGTCATGCTGGCGCGCAAATCCGGCCATCCGGTGAAGATCGTGATGAGCCGGGAGGATGTGTTCAGGGCGACCGGCCCGACCTCCGGTGCGTCGATGACCGTGAAGATCGGCGTCAAGCGCGACGGCACGATCGTCGCCGCCGACGGTCTGTTCAAGTTGCAGGCCGGCGCATTTCCGGGCTCGCCGTTCATGAGCACATGCATGTGCGCGTTTGCTCCTTACGACATCCCGAATGCGCGCGCGATCGGTTACGATGTGGTTTGCAATCGCCCCAAGGTCGCGGCCTATCGCGCGCCGGGCTCGCCGCTCGGCGCCTTCGCGGTGGAGAGCGTGCTCGATGTCCTGGCGCAGAAGATCGGCATGGACCCGCTGCAGCTGCGGCTCAAGAACGCCGCCAAAAAGGGGACCCAGATGCTCTCCGGCGCCAAGCTTGCGCACAACGGATTTGCCGAGACCATCGAGGCGCTGCTCAACCATCCGGGCTACAAAGCGCCGCTCGGCAAGAACCAGGGGCGCGGCGTCGCCTCCGGCTATTGGTTCAACGGCGGCGGCGAATCGAGTGCCACCATGCACATCAACGAGGACGGCACCGTCGTCGTCGCGACCGGCAGTCCCGACATCGGCGGCTCGCGCGCCTCGATGGCGATCATGGCGGCCGAGACGCTGGGGATCGACTATGACCGGGTTCGTCCGATCGTCGCCGACACGGCGTCAGTGGGCTATGCGCATCTCACCGGCGGCTCGCGCGTCACCTTCGCTACCGGCATGGCCGTGGTCGACACGACCAAAAGGATAATCCAGGAGCTGTGCGTACGGGCGGCCAAGATGTGGGGCGTCGACCCGGAGGGCGTGGTCTGGGAGGACGGCTACGCCAAGCCAGCGAGCAGCAACGTCGGCGAATTCAAGCCGCTGTCGCTCAAGGAGATTGCCGCCAAGCGCGCGCAGACCGGCGGGCCGATCGTCGCCGCGGCGGCGGTGAACCCCAGCGCCGTAGCGCCTGGCTTCGCCACCCAGTTCTGCGACGTCGAGGTCGATCCGGAGACCGGCAAGGTGAAGATTTTGCGTTTCGTCGCCGCTCAGGACGTCGGACGCGCCATCCACCCGAGCTATGTCGAGGGGCAGATCCAAGGCGGCGTGACGCAAGGCATCGGCTGGGCGCTCAACGAGGAGTACATCTACGACCGCCACGGGCGCATGGAAAATCCGGGCTTCCTTGACTATCGCATTCCGGTGGCATCCGACCTGCCGATGATCGAGCCGGTCATGGTCGAGGTGCCGAATCCCGGTCATCCGTATGGCGCCAAAGGTGCCGCCGAGGTCAACATCTGCCCGCCGATGGCGGCCATCGCCAACGCGATCGAGCGCGCAACCGGCGCCCGGCTGACCGAACTGCCGATGTCGCCGCCGAAGGTGCTCGCCGCGATCGACGCGGGCGGGAAAAATTAGAAGAACGGAACCGGACAATCGATTCGCGAGCAGCTTGCGGCGGCGGCCTATCCCTGCGCCGCCGATCGCGGCCTGTTCATTCAGTGGGATGCAGGTTTTTAGCGTTCTCGCAGGGGGACTCATCAGTGGTGCGGCGGTATTCAACCCATCCGACTTCGGTGGCAACGACTTGGCCCGCTTGAGTGACTTTGTCGTTCATTTCGCTTTGGACCCAGCCCTTTGCCGTGATCTGAATGGTGGAGACGCGGTTGAGGAGATCGTAGTCGGTACGTCTTCGGTCGCGAATAGGCTTCGGGGTGCCGCGTGAGGAGCAATGCAACTGCCCCATCCGGACCTCCGACACGCACGTATATCGAGAAGGGCCCACATCCTGCCGCCAGCGTCCATCGCTGAGCAGCGACCATGTTTCATTGAAGTGTTCAATGATCTCACCGCCAAAGACTCCATAGTGCTGAATGAGATACGCGCCGGACTGTTCCTCCAACGTGATCCATTCGAGGACATCCTTGACCTCGTAATCTTTGTTTCCATCTTCGACAAATCGGTAAGAGACTCGGAAACAACCTTGAAGATTCTGAATGTGCATCGGTGTCGAGGAAGAACGCGCGTCGGCATCAGACGCACCTGGAAGGACAATCCCGATCGACAGTGCGGCGGCGAGAGCAATCTTCACCGGTAGCTCCTGGGCATTCATAATTTATTGCGAGTTGAATTGAGATCATGCCTTGACTGGCATATCCTGATCAAGGCGAATGATGGTAAGAACGCCAAAGCCTCGTCGAAGTCTTCGCCCTCCGACGATCAGGCCACCGCTGTCTACCCGCCCCGGCATTCGTGCTCACCGCGAGCCTTATCTGGGACTGCACCGTACGTTCACGCATCGATCGCGCTAGACAATCAGCTTCCGACTTCGGTTCAGTCCCGAAGCGGAGAGCGCCTCGCGCCTGCGTACGAAAAGACCGCATCTGCTACGGCAGTGCGCGTGCACGGGAGGTCACGGTCCTGTGCACGATCAGCAGCATCGCTCGGCACCACATAATCTTTATCTCGGCTGGTTGACGGGGTTTGTGCAGGTCGTCGTAATCGGCTCGGGATGAAATTCCGACCGCTCAAAAGGCCACCCGTGCCGAGTCAGCCCCGGAACGCGCGCCTGACAAGCTGTAATCGCCCCGAGCGGCTTGCGCTTCGCTTGCAGGGTGAGCAGCAAACGGAGCGACAACGGTCCGCTCGATGCAAGAAATTAGCTCATGCGCAGAATGAATAGAAATCCCTTGTCAATGCCTGGGAAATCGCCACAAGTCATCCAATGATAGCGATTGGAGATCTTGGAGTCGTTGTTACATGATTCTTGCAGACGTCGTGACGCACGAAGCTCGCTTCGAGATGTAACGGATTTCACTCAAGACGAATATTCATCGCCTTCTACCCCTTCCTTCACCGCTCAATCCAAGCTCCCGCAACCGGTCAGTTGATGGAATGTGTCCTGGCGCTTGGCGCAGGGTGAACGAGCTTCGGAGCGAAAAGCGGTCGGGCCCTTTGCTGAGGAGGTTCGCATGCGTGTCCAATGCGTATTGGTCAGCGTGATGCTCATAGCCACACCCTGGTTGGGAAGCGCGGCTCAGCGCGACGACAAGGCCGATGCCGTACGGCAAATTGCGGCGAGCGTCGGCCGAGTCCTTGGCGCCGCCTCGGTGTGTCACGAAATATCACCGCCACGCATCAAAGCCATGACCGACAAGCTTTTGGATTTGATCAGGGCATCTGCATACAACGATGAAGAGTTTGCCTCGATACAGCGAGCGTACAATCAACGCTACATCGAAGGCCAACGTGCCGTCACCAGCAAACAGACTGATTGCGTCACGACGGAACGCGACCTTGCCGAAATGGAGCGTATTGTGATCTCGCCACCAGGGGCGGCCGCCCCGGGCGCCGTTCCGGCGCAGGTCCGAGCGGCGACCGTCGCCTCGCCACCGCCTGCACCGGGATTAGCCGGCGCTTCCCCGGCGCCTGCTCGGGCAACTCCTGTCGCGGCGTTGCCTCAAAGTCCACCGTCCGCCGCTGCGCCTCCCCCGGCCACGCTCCGCACATTGGCGGCCGTGCCCTTAGCCCCGGCGGCCACCGGCGTGCTTCCTCCGATATCTGCGCCGACCAATATTGCTATCCCCCGCGGGGTCACTGACGCCGAGATTCGGTTCGGCATCTCGGCGCCATTCTCTGGAGCCGCCAAGGAGCTCGGCCGCCAGATGAAGCTGGGCATTGAGACCGCCTTCAGCCGTGTCAATGACGCCGGCGGAATTCACGGTCGGCAGCTCAGGCTCTTCGCGGCAGATGACGGCTATGATCCCGCGCGCACTGCGGAAACCATGACGCAGCTTTACGAGAAGGATCAGGTTTTCGGTATTATCGGCAATGTGGGTACCCCGACCGCGGCGGTCGCTGCACCATACGCCCTTGAGCGCAGGGTGCTGTTCTTCGGGGCATTCACGGGCGCGGGCCTGCTGCGGCGCGACCCGCCGGATCGTTACGTCTTCAATTATCGCGCGAGCTATGCCGAGGAGACAGACGCTGTCGTCCGGTACCTGGTGAAAGTGCGCCGATTACAGCCCGAGCAAATCGCCGTCTTCGCGCAGCAGGATTCTTACGGGGATGCGGGGTTTGAAGGCGTGGCCAAGGCCATGCGCGCGCTACGTTCGGGCCAACAAGGCAACATCCTGCGCCTCGGCTACAAACGTAACACTGCCGATGTGGACGAAGCAGTCGCGCAACTGCGTAAGCAACGCACCCCGATCAAGGCCATCGTTATGGTGGCGACGTACCGGGCTGCCGCCAAGTTCATCGAGAAGACCCGCGATGCAAACCCCACAATGATCTACACCAATGTCTCCTTCGTGGGCAGCACCGCGCTAGCTGAAGAGCTCATGCTTTTGGGTCCGAAATATGCGGCCGGGGTGATCGTTACACAGGTCGTGCCGGCAGTAGACGGCTATTCGAGTATCATCCTCGACTACAAATCGGAGCTCTCGACATACTTTCCCGGAGAGGCACCGGATTATGTGTCGCTCGAAGGTTACGTGATGGCCAACATACTGATCGAGGGACTGAAACGCACCGGACCGCAGCTTGATACCGAACGCCTCGTGGAAGGGTTGGAGAGCCTACACGATCTCGATATCGGACTCGGAACGCCAGTGAACTTCGGCCGCGTTGAGCATCAGGGCATACATAAGGTATGGGGTACGCAACTCGACGCGACTGGTCACTACCGGCCCATTGAGTTGCAGTAGGCTTGTCGAACCGCGCAGTGCAAAGCGCCGGGCGAGCGCCGGGTCCTGTTGTAAATTTTAGGAGTCAATAGGCCAAATGGGCTTGCTTTGACCCGGACTGGATTCAGACAGTCCTAGCTAGCCGGGACACTCATTGCACGTCGACACCCCACCATTAAGACCACAGGTAATTGGGGACATTTCCAACGATCGCTCAAAGCCGAGCCGATTGCGTCGCAGAAAAGAAGGTTAACCAGCGCCTTTTATAGAGCCGGATCACCGTAGATCATTGTGAGCCCCCCATAGACGTCCTTAGCAAAGCCGCGTTCAATATCCCATGAAAAGTATCGTAGTGTTTTCGAAACATTCATCGCATGTCCTACGACGAGCGCGAGCAAAATGTCAGCGCCTACGCTGTAGAGCTCCTTCGCAAGGTGATTTTTGTATACCGGGTATGTAGCGTAGGTTGTGACTCCATCAGCTGATGTAACGTTTGATCGAGACAGACCTTGTTTGTGTTCAAAAGAGTCGACAGAATATAGATTTATTCTAAGTATTCCGGGGAACCCGAAGATCGCGTCCTCCGGACCCACATAGCCATCTATGAGGTTGATCATCGGAGGCTGACCCCAGCTGAGATACCTGGCGGCGTCAGCGCCAGTCATTTTCCCCCACTTCTTCAACCCATAGAGAATTGGTCTGTTGGTTTTGAGCTTCGGAAATTCCACTTTAATGTAATCCAAGAACTTCGGAAATTTAGCTTGGTCGTCAGACAAAATGTTCATGACATCGCAACCTGTTCTATCAAAATCGAACGCCCCCCTCGGATTAGTCGCGTCAGTGCGCAAGCTGGTCCACTTCGATGCCTTTTAGCCTACGAGTTACGCGTATCCAGGGCCGCGTGACAAACGACTATTTTTCATAATGTTCATGAGTCAAATTTGCCTATCTGCAGTTGGGCCGCTGGCTGCTCCGGCCGCCCAAACCAGCGCCTCGGCGAGTTGCGTCAATGGCGTCAGCGGCGCACACGGTCCACAGCAGACCAACCTTCGTCGCGCTACGTGGCAGACCTTGAGCCTTTGCAGGGGACCGTCGAAGCCCTTCGCGATCGGTGATATCATTGCCGTGGTAGTCGAGGCCATAAACGATCGATGCTAGTCGTGGGCGGGTTTGCCCGTCAGTGGCGTGCGTCTGATGCGGTGCGTTCCGGCGGGACCTGCGGAGGAACTACAATGCTTGCGATCAGGACAGGATTTACTATCGCATTGCTCACGACTGTGATCGCCGCTGGAGCGGCGTGCGCACAATCGAGCTATCCCTGCGCGGAGGCGAACAGCAACTTGCCCAATCCCTATCGCCAGGTCGAGAATTGGGCGTCGCCCCCGAGGCCCTGGAGCCCAATCAATGCCGTCGCGGTTGATCCGAACAATAACCTCTGGGCCGTTGACCGGTGTGAATCGGACGACTGCGTGCCGGTGATCGAATTGGGACCCGATGGCAAGACACTGAAGAATTTTGGTGCCGGCCTGTTTGTTGAGCCGCACCAAGCGGCAGTCGACAAGGACGGCAATCTCTGGGTGGCTGATGCCGCGGCGAAGGGCATGAGAGGAATGCAAGTGACGAAGCTCAGCCCTGACGGTCGCGTGCTTCTGAAACTGGGCAAGCCCGGGCAAGGCGCCGGCATGAGTGGCCTCGATATCTTTGATTCGCCGACTGGCGTGGCTGTCGCTTCCAATGGCGATATCTACGTCAGCGAAGGTCATGGGGAGACCAAAATCAACAACTCGCGCATTATGGTGTTCACCAGGGAAGGCAGATTTATCAAGACGTTTGGCACCTATGGCACCGCCGACGGGCAACTGCGCTCGCCGCATGCGCTGGCCTTCGACAGCCAAGACCACCTCTATGTCGCGGACCGCGGAAATAGTCGCGTTGTGATCTTCGACAAAGACGGAACCTTCCTCGCGGCCTGGAAACAATTCGGCCGGCCAAGCGGAGTCGCCATCGACAAGAACGACGTGTTGTACGTTGCCGATTCCCAGTCCTCGAATGTGCCGGGCGCCGCCAATTACAATCCGGGTTGCGAGCGCGGCATTCGAATTGGGAGCGTGAAAGACGGCAAGGTGATGTATTTCATTCCGCCACCGGTACCGCCAGATCCGAAAATGCAACCGCCAATCGGCATCGTGGTCGATGGTAATGGGGCAATCTACGCCGCATCAGATGACCAAAAGGACATCAAAAAATACGTGAAGAACTGATCCTGAGTCCGGCGCGGACAAAGTGGCCATTGTGTCTGCAAAACCACGGGCGTGATGGCCACTGACTGAACACACGCGACGACGGTGGCTGGCCCTTTCGGGAACCAGCACCGATTGATACCATAGGATTATCCGAGTGGGTAGTTCGGAACGTGTCGGGCAAAAGAGGCGGGGCGCGGATCACGTCGCGCCGCGGTCAGAAGGGGGCTCCATGCGCAAGATCTTGTTGCTCACAACCGTTGCAGGGTTCGCGCTACTCAGCCAGGGGGAGCGAGACAGCGCCACAGCACAAGGACGTGCGTCTTTGGACATCTATGTCGTCGACGTTGAAGGCGGCAACGCCACGCTTTTCGTCGCACCATCCGGCGAGTCCCTGCTGATCGATACCGGCAATGTCGCGCCGGATGCAGCGATCCGCGACTCGGAGCGTATCATGGCGGCCGCGAAGGATGCTCGGCTGACGCAGATCGACAATTTGATCATCACGCACTGGCACGGCGATCACTATGGCGGTCTGGCCGAACTCGCAAAGCGGATCCCGATCCGGCATTTCATCGACCATGGACCAAACGTCCAACCGGCGCCCGCGGTCGATGAATTCCTGACGAAAGTCTATCCGCAGCTCTATGCGAATGCGAAGCACACGGTCGCCAAACCGAGCGACAAAATTGCGGTCGCCGGACTCGACGTGCAAGTGGTGGCGTCGGCCGGCGAGACTATCAAAACGGCACTGCCGGGTGCCGGCGCTCCCAACCCCTATTGCGCGAGCTTCAAGCCGGGAGCGAACAACGCCGAAGACCCAATGTCAGTTGGCATCTACGTCACGTTCGGAAAATTCCGCACCATCCATCTGGGCGATCTGACCAAGAACAAGGAATTCGAGCTGATGTGCCCGAATAACCGCATCGGCGCCATTGACCTGTTCCTGGGGCTGCATCATGGGCAGAACACCTCGAATTCGGAGGTCATGATTCACGCCACTCATCCTCGCGTCGGCATTATGAATAACGGCACGCGCAAAGGCGGTGAGCCCGACACGATGCAGGTGCTGCATACCTCGCCCGGCCTGGAAGACTTGTGGCAGATGCACTTTTCTCAGCTCAGCGGCCAAGAATACACGGTGCCTGGAATGTTCATCGCCAATCTGCTCGACGAGCCGTCCGCCGCAATGCCGGTAGCGCCGATCGCGGCGCCGCAGCCCGGACCCAACGCGCCGCCGCCGCCAGCCCACAATGGACCAGCCTATTGGATCAAGGTGACGGCGCAATCGGACGGGACGTTTACCGTGACCAACACACGAAATGGTTTTGCCAAAGCTTATGCGCCGAACGTCGGAGCGAACTGACGCCACTCCTTGGATCTTGATCGTCAGTCGTCGTACTCGAAGGAGATGTCCCTGCCGGTGTAGTCGGGCATGAAAGCGGCTGCTACCAAGCTGACGATGGCGCAGGCAAGGATGTAAATCGCAATCGCGTAGCCGGTCTGATAGGCGGCGAACAGTGCGGTCGCAATGAGGGGTGCTGGGCCACCCGCCGTCAGCGACGCGAGTTGATAGCCTAATGATGAACCACTGTAGCGCAGACGTGGCGTAAAAGCCTCGGCTATAAGAGCAGCCTGAGGGCCGTATTGCATATCATGAGGAATTAGAGACAGCACGATCGCGATGAATACTGCCGACGGCACCGCAGTGTCCACCATGCCAAAATATAAAAAGCCAAACACTCCGGTGGTCGCGGCCCCGATCAGGTACATTTTCCTGCGCCCAATGCGGTCCGAGATATGACCAGCCAACGGGATGGTAACGAACGAAACGCATGCGGCGACCAGAACCGCCGCCAGGATAAAATCGCGCTCCATGTGCAGCGTGTTGACCGCGTAGGCAAAGATAAATGCAGTGAAGATGTAGAACGGCGCCTGCTCGGAGGTCCGCAGCAATGCCGACAAGATGATTTCCTTCGGCTGCTTCCTGACCACTTCTAGAAGGGGAGCCTTCTCGATCCTATTGTTGTAGATAAGTTGCTGGAATACCGGCGTTTCCAAAATACCGAGTCGAATCCATAAGCCGACGCCGACGAGAATGATCGAGAATGCGAATGGGACCCGCCAGCCCCAGGTGGCGAACTGATCACCGGACCAGGCGCTGAAGGCAAGTATCGAAAGGTTCGCCAGGAACAGCCCGCAGGGAACACCGAATTGCGGCCACGACGCGACCAGACCGCGTTGGCCATGATGGCGCGACCACTCCATCGCCAGCAACACCGAGCCGCCCCATTCACCACCGACGCCGATGCCTTGGAGCATTCGCAACAGCGTCAGAATGATGGCGCCCCAGATGCCGATGGATTCATATGTGGGAACGAATGCGATAAGGAATGTCGCTATTCCCATGCACAGGAGCGTGGCGATGAGTGTCCCCTTACGACCGATGCGGTCGCCGTAGTGGCCGAATATCGCGGCTCCGATCGGCCGACCGACAAAGCCGACAAAGTAGGTGCCGAAGGCCGCGAGCGTCGCGGTCAGCGCGTCCTGGTTGGGGAAGTAAAGTTTCCCGAAGATGAGACCGGCAGCGGTGCCGTAGATGAAAAAGTCATACCATTCGATGGTCGTGCCTATGGTTGCGGCGATGACGGCTTTGCGCAAATTATTGCTGTGGTCGGACGCGGAAAGCGTTTCATAGACGGTGGTCGTAGCCATCGATTCCTCCCCGCTGCTTTTTTTCACGCGCGGGCTGAACGCACTATTCTCAATATCAGGATAGTTACGTGGAGGCACAAATCCAAGCGGCCCGCGCCAAGGCATTTGCGCGCATCGCCGCCGCTCTCATGGAACTTGGGAGCGATGAACTGCCGTCATGTCTCTTGTGGATCAAATCGCCGTGATGCTCGATCGGCAGAACTCCAGCTTATCCTTGATCACTTCCGTGCTGGACGAATGCCGGCAACGGAAGGGTGGGGAAAGCACTCCTGGACTCATGCACCGTACAAAAATCGTCAAATCTTACCGCCGCTATGCTTTCGTTGGGGCACCGGCATCATCTGCGTCAGTGTGAGACGCCCTGGCCAAGCTGCGAGACAGTCGAACTGATAAGGAAGAAGTCGGGTCAGAAGTCGGGCGTTTTTGCCTCGGGCTCAGGAAAGAGGTTCTGGTTGAAAAAATCGCCATTGTTCTCGGCGCAGACCGTCTCCAGCATCGGGCTGTCGACCTTGAACCACCGCCTCGTCATGGTGAGCGGCGCGTTGAACGTGTCGGGGTCCTCCACTGTCACCAGCGCGGACATCCCTTTGCCGCTCGCATCGATAGTGAAGCGTTCGACCACGTGCAACTTCTCGCTGTGCGGCGTGCGGAAATTGTCGATGTAGCTGGTCGGGGTGGAGAGTCCGATGGTATCGACCACAAGCGTGTCGCCGTTTTCGTAATGGCCGATCGATTCGCCGAACCAGGACGGTGTCAGGTGTTCCGAATGCTTGTCGGTGAGGAAGATGCGACGCACCATGTGGTCGCGCTGCCACATCATCCACACCTCTTTGGGGGTCTGGATGAAATAGACGGGCTCGAAGGGCCACAAAAGCTGGCCGGGAACGCCTCCCGGGTAGCATCGCGCCTGCGCCGTGAAGGGGATGTCGCGCACGCCCTTGAGTATCTCGTCATTGGTTGCCTGAATCTGCGCTGCCGCCCACGGCTTGAGCACTGGGTCTTTCGTGTTGGTGATACGCTTGGTCGCGCCCGTGCCGGCCCGATTCCCCTCGGTGTTATTCAGGAAAGGATAAGCCGGGTCATTCTTGATCGGACCATGGCCGGCTCCAGGCGGCGGGTCCTCCCAATCCTCAAGGTTCGACTGCCAGCCGAAATTGGCCGAGGCAAATTGCGGGATGGCCTTCTCCGACTCGGCCCGCGCCGTGCCCGCCGCAAGTGTCACCGCCGTCAGGCAGACGGCGAAACCGCCGGCCGATAGTCCAATGCAACCACGGCCAAGCGAATCAGCTTTCGACCTCAATCCGGGCATGATTTCCTCCTTGGACGGTACCACCCCATCGCGCGAACGCAAATTGGTCCGGTATTGCTACGCCGGCGCTGCCACGTCTCTTGCCCGAAGGCTCCGCACCGGGTGATCGCCGTTCAGAAATCCGGCTTGTTCGCCCGCGGCACTGCGGCCTCTTGCCCTGAGTACCACATGATGTTCTCCGCACAGACCGCCTCCGCCCAGTCGCCGCGAGAGCGACCATAGGTCATGGTCGCTGTCCACGGCGTCGTGAAGGCACCTGCATCGTCGACCGTGAATTGAAGCTGCAGGTACTTGCCGCTGTAGCTTGGCGCCGGCTGGGCGCGCCAGTTCTCCTTTGCGTCCCGTGCCCAGCCTTCTTTTGCGGCTTCGTAGTCGATGAGCCGATATCGTTCGACGACATGCAAAGCCTCGGTGTGCGGCGTGCCGTACCAGTCGACGGCTGGATACGGGCCGACCTTGATCCCCACCGTGTCCACGACCAGCGCGTCGCCTTCGAAATGGCCGACGGAGTCACCAAACCAGGTCGGGGTCACTTGCGCGGGATGCGATTGGTTCAGGCGGACATGACGGACTTGATGATCGTACGTATAAAGGATCACGACCTTGTCCGGCTGCTGCAGGATCTGGATTGCACCGCCCGTAAAGACGAAAGGCACCCCGTGGGGCCAGCACTGGTTGCGCGGGTTCGGCACGCCGACGCCCGCCAGTGACATTTCGCCCAGCTTCTTGACGACCTCTGCCGCCCAGGGCTGCAGGATCGGATTGGTGTAGTCGCCGACGAGCTCGAGGAGGTTGCTGACGTTTTCCGATGGCGGCTCCCCGGGGCCTTGCCAATTGGTGGCAAGATCCTCGAGCAGTCGTGCGAGTGGGCGCCGCGAGCGGTTGACCAGCGAAGTGGGACCCGAGGCCAGCGGCTCAAAGCCCGGAATGGAGCCGTGGACCCACGTGCCGGAGAAATCCGGGTTGCTGTCGGCCCGTGCAACTGCAGGCGCCAAGGCCTGCCCGGAAGCCGCCACCGCCGCTGCCGCCAGTGTCACGACCAGAAGGAAATACCGCCGCCGCAAGGTCATGCTCTCCTCCCTTTTTGATGACGGGGGCGGGGAGCAATCCTCGCCACCACTGCAATCGTCGAGAGGCGAACAGTCCTCTTCAGGCCATCCGCCCCATCTCAATCCAGCGGCTCAACCCTCACGATCGACGCGCCGTGATTGCTGCCGACCCACAGCACGGTCTTCGGTCCCACTTCTTCCACGAAGACGCGCCGGATGTTGGTTGGGCGCGGCAACAGATAGTCCGTGAACTGGCCGCTCTTGGTATCGAGGCGCGTGACGCGGTCGTTGAGCATCGAGCCGGTCCAGACTTGGCTGGCATCGTGGTTGGGCACGACATCGTAGGGGGCGGCGAACTTCGTCGGCAGCTGATACTCCTTGATGGACGCGGTCTTCGGATCGAACAGCGCGATGGCGTTGGCGCCGTATTCCGCAAACCACAGGCGGTTCTGCGCATCGACTCGGCCGCGCCGCGGCCGTGAATTCTTCATCGGCGTCTCGTAGATGGTGACGGCGCCGGTTTTGGCGTCGCGCAGCCCGATGCTGGTGCCGCCAAATTCCAGTTGATAGACGTTGTTCGCAAGGTCGGTCGGCATGCCGTAGGCCGAGATCTGCTTGCCGCGCGGGTCCTTGGAAGGCCCGAGATCTTCGTAGCGGCCGGTCTTCACGTCCAGGCGGTACATGGTGTGCACATCCTGGTTGTTGGACCACACCTTGCCGTCCACGTCGGCATGCTGCGGCGATACCATCGAGGCCTGCGCCGAGGTCGACAGCCACTCCTTCGGATAGGGGTACACGGTGACTTGGTGGGTCGCGCGATCGATCCGCGCGAGGCCCGCCTGGTACATCATGGCGAGCCACACATTCTTCTGGTCTGCCTCCAGCTCGATCTCGAGGCTGCCCTTCGGCTGCTCCGGGTGGACGACCGGGATCGGGATGTCGGTCGCCTTGCCGGTCTTGGGATCGAGCACGCCAGCGAACTGATTGCTGAAGTCCGAATACCAGACCATGCCGTCGCGATCGACGATCACGTCATGGGGCTGCGCCTCTTTGCGCGGCAGATCGTATTCCGTGTAGATCACCCGGGTGGCCGTGCCCTTGGGCCGCGGCAGGGTCTGCAGCTCGAAGGCAAGGCCCTCGCTGGTGTTGAGGTCGATGCTCGCAAGCCACGCCGATGTCGACTCGAATTGCGACGGCGGCATGGGGGAGCGGTCGCCGCGCGGTCCCGGCAGGAGCTTCTGCGGATGCGTCGGCGTCGAGCCCGGCGCATAGCTACCCATGCGCCGGAAGATCTCCTTGAATTCGGCAGCATCATGAGCAGAGGTGAAGACGCGCTGCAGCGTGTGGCAGCTCACGCAATTGGTGAGATTGGCCTTGAGATTGTCGGGGCCGGGCGCGCTGATAAGCCATTCGGCATTGGAGAGCTCGTTCGCCAGGTTCCTGGATTTGACGAGCCGGATGTCCGCCTTGGCGCCGCCCGCCGCAATGTCCACGCTCTTGGGGCCGTCAAGATTGTAACCCGCCGCGCGGATGGCGATCGCATACTGACCGGCGTCGAGTCGATCCGCCGGGAAGCTGTACTGACCCTTCTGATCGGTGACGACCGAGAGCGTGATGGTCGAGCCCTGCTTCCTCGCGCTCACCACGACGCCCTCCATCGGACCTTCCTCGGCCGAGGTCACCTGACCGGTCAACGTCGCCGCCGCCGCTGGCGCGGGGAGCGCGGCGCCGACGAGAAGGCCGAACAGGCTGGCGCTTGCCAACAACGAATGATGCTTGGATCGCATGACGTCTCTCCCGAATGTTCGTGGCCGAGCTGCGGGGCAAGGCCTCGCCCCTGTCGACCCTGTCGACGTCGCGCCCGGTCCGGCTGCTTTGAGGACCAACAATATGTCGGACGCGCTGATTGCGAAGCTCAGTATCGCGGCAAGGCCAGATGCCGGCAAGCGCAAAGGCGATCCCCGGTATCGGGGTGCCCGGAGGCGTCAACCCTCGTGGGGCCGTCGGGACACCGGACGGCGACACGATTTTCGCGCGATACGAGATTCGAAAATATTTCCCTGATATGAGGTCAATTCGCATGATTTGGGCGAAAATCACGAAGTACAGTCAAAAGGTTGTAGAGATTCCCTGTTCGGACGGATAACAGGGAATTAGTTCGCCGGATGCAGCGAAAAAACTGTTCGGATCAGCGAAGGCGCACGCCGGTCCGGGACCGCTTCTCATCAGCCGGCCTGCAGCGGGCTTGGTCAATGCAATCTTGCCGGTCATTAACTCCCAGTGTCATCATATAGGACTATAATAGGACAGTCAAGAGCCTGCGCATTGGCCCAAGGTCAAAATGTATATTATTGCGATACTGAATAACGACCCATCGCTCAAATAGCGATGGACCCAATCATTGAGCCGGCCGCAATTTGCGGCATCGATGCACGAGAGAACCCCAAACATTCTTCCCGATTCCGGCCAGTATCGCGGCAAGGCCACGTGCCGGCAAGCGGGCATTTCCAAATTCAGGGGTCGCGGCAAGACCATCTGAGGCCATTCCGATCACATGGGTAACGCGGTGCCGCCGCTCTCGCCCCGAACCCATCGACCAGTCACGAATCGCGCCGCTCAATCGTGGTGCCAGCAATGCCGGAGAGACGCCGCCCGCCCTGCCACGGCGGGCATGCGGGGCGCGTCGGACCGCCACGACCTTGCCGCGATGACCCGCCCGCGGCGACAGGATGCGCTTGGCGCCATGAAAATTGCACGTGGACGCCCTGGCGCAACCACGAAATTGCCGAGCCGATCGGGCGGTATTCGCGGCTCGGCAAGGGGGCCAGTCACGACGGAGGCGACATGCGTCGTGTGATATGGGCGCTCGCTTGCGCCCTGGTACTTGGCGGACCGGCCCCGGCGGTACCGGCTCGCGCCCCCGACCTCAGCACGACGGATGCGGTGCTGCGCTGGATCAATGGCTATCGGACGAAGCCTGAACTCAACCAAGTGCCAGGTGCCGTACGCAGCCTGAGCCAGCTCGGCGCGCTGCGCGACACTGAGACGTCCGCCGTCTATGTGGGCTTCGTCGCCGGCATCATCGGATCCCATCCGGACAAAGCCAGCGAACTCATCGAGAAGATGTTGCCGATCAAGGCGGAAGATCATTGGTTTATCGTGCGCGCGGTGGCCTATTCCGGGATGCCGAATTGGCGTGACGTATTGCACCGCTTCGCCGACCGGATGCCTACACGCCAGCTGATGATCGAGAAATACACCACCGGAAAGTTGCCGACGCTCGAGGCCATCTCGTTCGACAAGAGTCCGACGACGCTCGACAGGCTCAAGGGGTATACGACATCGGTCGGGGATTTCTTCATGGGCCACAAGACGCCCGAACCGGTCAGGCTCGACGCCACGCCGGAGGTGCTCGACACCTTGTGGGGTTACTATTTCGCGACCGCCGCGTATGGTCCGGTGGACCGAATCCTTCGCATGTTACCGTGGTCGAAGGATCGGCAAGACACCGATAAGCTCACTGTCGGCAGCATGGCCAAGTTCACCCTCGCGAGCAATGCGGCCCATGATGCGGCGCTGCTGGCAATGCTCAAGCGCGAGGCGCCCCGCCAGCCCGCGGATGTCCAGCCGGTCCTGAACGAAGTCATCGAAGCGGTGGACACCATGGAAATCGCCCACCTGCGCAAAGCAGCGCTCGCAGCGATCGACGATCTCAAGCGCAAGGGGCCGGGCTACAAGCGCGATATTTCCACCTGGGGTCAGGTCGGCCAAGGCGCGCTCGCGCTCGGCTGCGTCGCCGCGGCGGCGACCGGACAGGTCGAGTTTGGTCTGCCTTGCGTGGTAGGCGGAGCGCTAGGGTCTGCAGCGCTGAATTACTGGTCGAAGGATTAGGACCCGCTGTCATCGCGGATTAAGGGCGAACCGTAGTCCGGATTGAGCAGGAGCGAAATCCGGAACTGCCTCGCCAATATGGCGACGCCTCTCCCGGGTTTCGCTGGCGCTCAACCAGAGCTACGCGACAAGTCGTGCGCCATCAGAACGCGCCTACGCCGAAATGCAGGCGTTGCGTTACGTCGTTGCTTGCCTTGCTGATCGGGTAAGCATAGTCGACCCGGAGTGGACCGAACGGCGAGTCCCAGATCAGGCTGGAGCCGATCGAGGAACGGACGCGCTGGGAATCCGCGACTGTCAGCGACTGCGACAACCCCGGGAACGAGCTTGCGCCGCGATAGCCCCATAAGCTTCCGGCGTCGGCGAAGACGGCGGTCCTCAAGGCGACCTCCGGCGGCAGCCCCGGGATGGGCGCCTGCAGTTCCGCCGACGACGTCCAATAACGGCTGCCGCCGATATTGTCCTGGGTGGTGCCGGGCGTGACATCGCGCGGACCGAAGCCGTTCACGGCAAACCCGCGGACCAGTTGCGGGCCTCCGAAGAAGCCGCTCAACAGCGGCAACGTCTGTCCGCCATACGGCGTGATGTATCCGCCTTGAGCGCGCACCAGGCCGACCATGTCATTGCCGAGGTCGTGATAGTAGCGCACATCTCCGGTGGTCCGCAGAAAATCGACGGTACCGGGAAGGCTCGCTACGTCCTGGCGAAGCTCGGCGCGCAGTCCGCTGTGCGGGCTCTTGGGATTGTCGAGCGTTGAGTAGGTCAACGTCGATCCGACCGTCGACACCCATTGGGCGCCGTTGAGCGCGGCCTGCTTAACGGCAACAGATGGGCACGTCGTCGAGGCATTCGGCGGAATGCAGGCCATCAGGGTCGGATCGAGCGACACACTCTGGTTGACCAGCGAGTAGTGCGCTTCGCTCGTCACCCCGTCCATCAGAGGCGCGGCGACTTTGATGCCGGCGCCGTAGCTTTGGCTGCCGTAGGACTGCGTTGGATTGGTGAGCACCTCTTTGTAAAAGATGTCGAGCCCGAGCGACATGCGGTTGCCCAGAAGATAGGGTTCCACGAATGACACAGCGCCGCTGCGCAGATATTGCCCTAGGGCCGCCGACACCTTGACGTATTGCCCGCGACCAAGAAAATTCTGCTCTGAAACGCTGATTTCGCCAATGATGCCGAGGGACGTCGAGTAGCCGCCTGAAAACGACAGGTCGCCGGTGCGCTGCTCTTCGACGTCCACCTCGAGGACCACCCGATCGGGCGCTGAACCGTCCTCGGTGCTCACCTTCACCGACTTGATCGGCGGCAATTGCTTCAAACGTCGCTCCGCAACGTCGATGAGACCCCGATTGTAGGCGTCGCCCTCCGCGACGTCGAATTCGCGGCGGATCACCTCGTCGCGCGTGAGCGTGTTGCCGCGGATGTTGATCCTCTCGATGTAGCGGTGCTGGCCGTCGTCGAGGGTGAAAACGACGTTGACGACCTTGGCTGCAGAGTCGCGATTGGCGTGCGGACGGACATCGACGAATGGAAATCCGCGCTTGCCGGCCGCCATTGTGATGGCATCGGCAGCCTTGCCGACCGCCTCACCGTTGAAGACGTCGCCCTGCGCAAGGTGCACGACGCTGCGCAGCCCGGCAGCGTCGAGCGCTGCAATGCGCGACTCGATGTCGACCGTGCCGAACCTGTAGCGCGCGCCTTCGTCGATCGTGAAAGTCACCGTGAAGCCTTGCTGGGCCGGATCATAAGCGGCGGCGGACGACACGTGCGCGTCGGCAAAACCGTTCTTAAGGTAGAAGCGACGCAGCAGATCGGCATCGATCTCGAGACGGTCGGGATCATAGACGTCGCTGGTCTTGAGAAATCCGAACCACCCGGACTCGGTGGTCTTAATGACCCCCTTCAGGCGCGATTCGGCAAAGCTGCGATTGCCGGCAAACGCGATGCGCCTGACACCGGTCTTGGCGCCTTCCCGGATCTCGAACACGAGATCGACGCGGCCTTCGCCCCGCGCGATTGTGTTGGGCGTGACCTGCACCTGGTAACGGCCATTTCGGTGATAAATCTCGATGATCCGGGCAACATCTTCGCGCACCGCCGCTCTGGTCATCGGACCGCCCGGCTTCAAGACGATCTCGTTGGTGAGGTCCTTGTCCTTGACCTGCTTATTGCCCTCGAACCGCAGGCGCTCAATCAGTGGCGCTTCGACGACGGTGACGGTCAGGCGCGCACCGGACCGAACAATTCTCACGTCATCGAACATTCCGGTGGCGTAGAGTTCCTTCAACGCAGCATCGATCACGGCAGGCGTGAGCAGCGCGTCGGGCGAGCCATGAAAGTGCTCGCGGATGGCCTGCGCATCGCTGCGTCGATTGCCTTCGACCACGATAGTCGCATCGGAGGCCGCGCCAGCGCGATAAAGCGCGAGAGCGGACAGCACCATTGCGCCGAGAATACGTATTCCGATGGGCCTGATGCCGCCCCGCCGTGAACAAACCTGCGGCCGCATGAATTCCTCCAGCCTCATAATGCCTTCGGACAAGCGGCAGAAGCGTGATATTTTTTTGCGCGCTACGGGGCATTCTGGTGGCTGCTGGCGCGCCCCGCTTGTCGGTTCTGTTCCCTCGATCCGCTTCTCGTTGGGACGGCTTTCCGAACGTCATTGCCCTATTACCCTCCCGCCCTCGGCGCCGAGCCGAAAGGACCAGGATGCATGGCAGCTTCCCAATAACCGAAACTGCGGCGATGTGACGGCTGTTTGCGCGGAATTCCGAGCCTCAGCTATCGGGCGTTCGGCGGGTGGCTTCAACGTGCGGAGCGAAACATGAGGAGACGAGACACGACGAGGAACTTCTTGCTTCTGGTCGCGGCTGCGATCGTCGCGCTCGCCGCTGCGGCGGCGCCGCCGCAGGCTGCAGCGCGGGGACACCATAGCATTCACCGCTCTTGGGGTGGCGCTTGGGGTGGTTACGCATTCGCCCCGTGGCAATTCCCGCAGCATCGCTATGCCGGACCTTTCCGGTACTATGATCGGTTCGGCAGCAATTTGAATCCGGACCGGCAGATGGTCGGCATCGGGGAGTGAAGCAGGCGATCCCCCGGGAGCGAGTTGTTTTCGGTTCGTGACTCGTCGGGGGATTGTCGGGTGAGCCGCCCTACGAAACGGGGCTCCACCACGGAGGCCTCGTCGAATTTGTCGGCGTTGCGAAGCGGAGCGAGCGGGTCGGATTGGTCGCAACAGGCACCGATGCAGCGCCAAATCGCGTCAGAGGTTTTCTCTTTCGAACTCCTCGCACGAGAGACCGAGTTGCGCGAGTCCGTCCTGGAGGTACGTAGGCAGAAGCGGCATTGCCAGAAGGTAGGCAGCTGTGCGGCGGTTGTGCACGCGCGCGGCTTCGCTGCGCAGCTCCTGCCAGCCTTCCACGCCCGCATCACCTCTCCCGAGCCATACCAGGGCGACGAGGTCGATTTGCTCGTCTTCGCTCAGAGCACGAATGACGCAGCGGAGTTCCTCAAGGACCGGGTCGTCGGTACGATCCTCCAAGACCTCGATCATGTGATCGTCGCTCGCATTCGAGGCTTCGTCCGGAATTGTCACGATATCCTTGGCGTCGAATTCGCGCGCTTTGGCGATGATGAAGCAAACCTTTTCCGAGGAAATGGAGAGCTCAGGGTGATTGTCGGCCATTGCTGCAACCCCGGCTGATCGACGGTGCCGCGCAGCTGCCCGTGCACCAAGCTGCCCCCGAAGTTTTGATTGTGGCCGGATCATCGCGCGGTCTCGCCCGGCGTCGCGTCCGACTGGATCTGCCTCGGCTATCGCGCTTCGCGGGGATGCGAACGTGAATTTTTTCCGGCGGCATTCAAGTCCGCTGTCCAGAGAGGACGTGCCGGTGATGACCTAACGCCAGGACGCATGCAAAGTTCCATTGGCCTTGGCTTGCCGCTCCGCCACCGCGGTCCTTGGAACCGGATTTGCGTCTGACGGCTTGTCGTATGCAACCGGGAAAGCAAGTGACCAAAATGAAACCGAAGGCCGAGGTTGAAAATGTCGATCGTCCATCCGAGGACGAGCTGGCGCGAGAGCGGCTCGGCGGGCCCAAGGGCGCGGCGGAACTCAAGCCCGCACCGATGACCCGGCAACGCCAAATCAAAACGCCGTCGAATGACTCCGAGCCGGGACATACGGCATAGTGAACGACACGGAGCGGGAGGTCGCAGCCGAGACGGAGGGCATCGGCGTTGGGGATTCGATCCTCAACTCAGGGGAAATTGCAACCAACGCTGCAACTTTGCCGGTTCGGAAGGCTGCTATCCTCCAGCCCGGCGCAAATCCTCCAGCCCGGGCCGAAGGCTTGGCTTGACACTTTTTTGGCTCGATCCTTATATCCGTCTACGATCAAGGGGCGGCGCCAGCAATCTCGTTGCTATCGCAGCATGAACGCGATAGCAGGCGAGGTGAGTTGGTGTGGTGACGAAACGCACCCGCGTTCGAGTCGATGGCGGAGTAGCTCAGCTGGTCAGAGCGGCGGAATCATAATCCGTGTGTCGGGGGTTCAAATCCCTCCTCCGCTACCACGCGTCCCCCACTATAGATCGCCTGGGGGAAGGCATCGCCGCCGATCAGGGCGGCAAGCTTGCCCTTGACCTCGATCTGGAACCCCTCTCGCGGGCCGTTCGGGTGCACCGTCACGCTTTGGACGAGGGCACGGAAGCTCTTCACAAGAGTCCCGCGGTCGTCCTCTGCCTCGGCGTGCTCAACAAGGCTCGCGGCCAAGGCGTCGACCGTTTCGACATAGCGGTCGAGGGTCGCCGGATGGAGGGTAATGATCTTAGGGGCCTCCTCTAACGTCGCGATTTCGGCTTCCACTTGCAGGCGTTGCGCTTTGAGCTCTGCAATCCGTTGGCGAGCGTCCTCCTCCTCGATGACCGCTTCACCACCATGTCGATGTTCCGTTGCCGCTCGTTCTCAATGCGAGTGCGCTTTGATTCGAGACGTGTCCTCGTGGCCGTTGCTGCGGTCGCCAGGCGCTGCCTCTCTTCATTGTACTTGCGAGCGTAGCTCTCGATCAGCCGCGGGTCCTTCAACTCCTCCCGCATTCCGTTGAGCACGGCCTTCTCGACGTCCCGAAGATAGACAATCCTTCGATTGGAGCAGCTTCCGCATTCGCGTACGGCGGAGCATCGGATGCGGGTCTTCCCGGTCTTGTCTCGGTCGTGGACCGACATCCCCGAGCCGCAGCATCCGCACCGCAGCAATCCCGAGAGCAGGTGCGCTGGCCGGCGCTTCACGTTGGTGTGCAGGCGCGCCTTTTCCGACCGCAGACCCTGAACGTGCGTCCAGGTGTCCTCGTCAATGATCCGCAAGTGTGGCGCCGTTACCACCTGCCAGTTCTCACGCGGGTTCGCCCGTGAAAGTCGTTTCCCGGTGTCGGGGTTCTTCACCATCCGGACCTTGTTCCAGACGATACGGCCCGCATAGAGCTCGTTGAAGATGATGCCGATGCCCCGCTGCGCGTTGCCGTTAATGGTAGACGCGTTCCAGCGTTTCCCTCGCGGCGGTGCAATGCCATCTCGATTGAGATCTCCCGCGATCTCCCGTGCCGGCCGTCCAGCGGCGTAGTCAGCGAAAATGCGCCGGACGACCCCGGCCTGGTTCTCGAGAATTTTGAGTTCGCCGCGACGTCCGGGAACGACCTGATAGCCATAGGCCCGGCCGCCTGGGTGCCGCCCGGAGCGGACAACGCCAGCCATGCCGCGGCGCACCTTCTTCGCGCCGTCTTCACGTTGCATCTGCCCGATGAGACCGCGGATGCCGACCAGAATCGAATCCGCTGTTCCGTCATGAACGGCATCGATCTCGATCCCAAAGAATGATAGCCGTTTGTGGATTCCCGCCAAATCCTCCATGTCACGTGACAGGCGATCAAGCGCTTCAACTACGACGACGTCGAAGGCTCGGATCCGCGCCGCATCCATAAGGCGCATTAGCCCATCCCGACCAAGGACGGATGCGCCTGACCGTGCCTTGTCTTCGAACGTGTGGACGATCTGCAAGCCCCTGCGCGCCGCGTGCGCTCTGCACAACGCGATCTGGTCTTCGGTCGATTTTTTGATTCTGCAGATCAGTCGAGAATCGAGCGTAGATGACTGCACGAGTCATTGGTCGAAGCCTCTACCTGCGAGCTGAGATCTTTGGCAGCGCGGCCGTCGATTGCTGTCGTCTGCGCCGCGGTCAGATGATCGCGCCTCGCGTCGGCAATAGCAAGTGCCTCGACGAATCGGATGATGTCAGGATCGAGCGGCCGCAATGCGGTCGCTTGCCGGCCGCTGCTCTCGTTGTCGCGATCTTTGCTTTTGGCTACCCGTTTCATCCCGCGCCGATCACGCGCGGCGTTTGCGTCGTTGAAAGGGCAGGGCGGCTGTTGTCGTGCAAACGGATGCGCCCTCGTAGAATCGGACCCTTTGCCGGCAAAGTTGACTTAGGTGTCTCCCTCGGGGACGGGCTCGAGCGCTTGAGCCGCGCATTGAGAGAGCTCCGTCCTGGCACCCTCAGGTCCCGCGCCCTGCCCTCGGCGGCGCCATGCTGACGCTCCTGTGGGTGCGCCGCGCGGCGCGCCTCCGCCGTCAGCCGGAGCTCGATCTTCCCGCTCGCTCTTAGAACTCCTCCTGGCAGTCTTCATTTTCCCGGGCTAGCCCACACTGGTGGGCGCAAAGACACGTTCGCCCATACTCATGTCTAAAAAAGAGAAAGGCCCCATCGCGAACGGGGCCAGTCTTATGGAACCTCCAGCCCCCCACAAAATCGATAAGTCTGAGAAAAATGCCGGAGCAGGAGATGCGATTTAGCGCCAAGCAGAATGGCAGAGATTCGACCGGAATGCAAGATTTGTTGCTCCAGACAGTCGTTGTGGAGGCGGTCTGGGTTCGCGCAGAGCCGCTTGACACCTGAAATGCCTGTCCTAAAGAAAAGCCCGCCCACGAAGCAAGGGCCAGTTTGGATGGCGAGAGCGGGTTTGCCTTTCAGCCGGTAAGCCGCGCCGGGCATGCAAGCGGGCCGTGGGTACAAGGGCGCCGATAATATCGCGCAGAGTCGCACCTGCGCTGGAGCGCCGATTTCTGTCGGATGCGCTCGCTGATCGCCGCGGCTGCCTATCCTGGCGATCGTCATCGCCGATAACTGCGCGGGTCCGGCTTTGCCGGCCCGGCTCTATTCACTGCGCTCACCGAGCCCTGTCACTCATTCTAAGTTTCGACAATGATCATTTGTCGCCGCGGAACAAGTGAGTGACAGGTCTCAGTCTTCGGTTACGATCGATCGCGCAAGATGGATCGAGCCTCTTGCCGGGAGCAGTTCTCTAATTGCGGGCAGTCTGTCAAGCATTGCAACAAGCCCCCTCAAGGTTCTCTTCGTGGTCGAGAATTTCTCGCTACTGTTTGTATAGAAAGCGGCGGTACCCAATGCCATTCTCGCGATTTCTCGCAAGACAAGATTGCAGCTCTCCCTCACGGGCTAACCGTTGCTTTGCCCTGGCTAAGGCATAGCTTGTTTATCGCGCCTCATCTGACGACAGGCTGTCCTTGCCGCTTCATCGTTCTCCCCGTGGTCGAGACAAGTGCTCGCCCGATCATGGCATCGGATGCTGTGGTACCCAATGTCGGTCACGCAATTGTCTCCGAGAAGGTCATTGCAACTGCTCTCGCGGGGTCGCCACTGCTTCTTCCCGGCAAAGGACAAAACTCCCGTCAGGCGGCGGAACGATTGCTATGCGGCTTCGCCTGATTCCGCCACGGACCATTGGAACGTTGCGCCATCAATCCACATGCGATGCATAATGACGGCCAGCCTGCGGGCAACGGCAACTGTAGCTCCTTTTTCATACCGCTGCGCTTTGCAAGCCGGACATCCCACGCCTTCAGAGCAGACCATCTCTCCACCCGCGTCAGTAACGTTGTGGCAGCTTCGAAAAGATAGGCACATACCAAACGGTCCCCACATTTGGAGATCCCGCTGTTGTGATCGAGTTCGCCAGATTGGTAACGTCTCGGGGTCAGCCCCAAATACGCTCCCACGCTACTCGATTTTGCGAACTTGGACGGATCGTCAACGGCCGTCACGAATGCGACGGCTGTCAGCGCACCGATGCCGGGAATGGTCATCAAACGCCGCCAGCAAACGATGATAGGCTGCCTATGCGGGCGATTCACACTGGGCTACACCCGCGAAGAGCTTCGCGCGCTCTATGGCTGACCGGCGCCGGTCGCAATCTACGGCGATGTTTCCAAAAACGTGACACCGCAGCGGAACACATTGCCATGCGGCATGTTCCACCCAGATCGGTTCGGTAAGACCCGCGCTCACCCAATTGTGAGGCGCCGAGCGGTCGTTCTTCTGCCGGCGCACGTAAGGCTTCACGTACGCGGGCGGAATCAGCTTCACAGTATGTCCCAGTTTGCTGATCTACCGCGCCCAATACGTCGAGGTGGCGCAGCTCTCAATCCCGACCAAGCATGGCTTCAACTTCGCAAACCACTCGACAACATTTTTCGGGAAAGTTATCTTTGAATGATTACCTGACCATTACAATCAATCCCGTGTACCTGGAAAAACAGTTTTGCTATGTCTAGACCGATTGTTGTAACTTCCTGCATGGACCCGGCCTCCGTATGATTGATGGTTTGGGTCCGCACCCCCGATTTGGGAGCATTCGCGGCGCCGTCCCGGGTCATGGGAAGCACCAACTTGTGCGGCAGACTGACGTTCTTGTCCAGCTCGATCCTGGCGCCGGTCGGGGAGAGGTCGCCGAGCCGGCATGCCACCAGCAGCCTTCCGTGCTTGTCATAGATCATGTCCTCGGCGGTGAACCTGCGACGGAGGTCATGGCGCAGTTTCATGGGCATGGGTCCCACGGCGGCCTGGTCTGGATGTGACAAATCAGCAGGGGCAACTTCGGGGTGGCGATGGTCCGCTTTTTTTCGCGTGCATCCAAATCCGCCATCCAAATGCGCCAAGAGTCCGCTAAGGAAGCGGGATACGATGTCCGCGCTCGCATCTCCTTATCCTGGAATCGCAATGAAGCACTGGTACCTGTTCTCAACGGACGACAAGCGCCTGTATGGCTCCGGCACGCTGGACGAAGCGTTGAATTACGCCGAAAGGCTGAGGCGGACACGGAACATCTCTTGTACGACCACTGCGTTATCGGACCGTGAGGCGCAAGCGCTAGGATTGGAGGATCATCCTGAGGCGTTCTCTCTGTCGGAAGCATTGGCAAAGCAAAAAGACATTTAATGAACTGCACTCGCAGTTTATTCACATTGCTTTAATCCCGTCTTGCGAAATAGTGCATGTCTACGTGTCGTTTTGGTCCGCGTTGAGACCGTCGGCGTTGGTCATCCCTTTCAGTTACATTGAATTCGATGACGCTTTGGGACGCGCCAAACTCGAAATCGAACAGGGCGGCGACGTCCGTAAGATCGAATCGGACGACGGCTTCACGTTGAAGCCGAGTCAAATTAGAAAGCTCATTCGCGAGCGTGGCTCCAAACTCCTCGGACGACCGCGAACCTATTAACTAAGACTGTGTTATTGACGAAAAGACGAGGTAAGAGGACTGGCGGCAGCCCGAGGGAACATCCCCATTCTCGATGCGCGTACTGGTTTGGAATTTTCTTGGCGCTCCACCTCCATGCAGAAGTAACTGTTCTTGAACGTCCCGACCCGTGCGGTAGAATATCGTCTCTGCGGCCACCAGACCGTCGCAGCCGCCAAAGGGCGCCTTGGCGAACGATACAAACTCGTCTACTTTGTCTATAAACAATGCCCAAAAAGCCCCACCTGAACTTCCCGTGAAGGTATAATCGCCGCCCATCTGTTTTTTTATTCAGTCGTTGATGTAATCCTCCAGCCCTTTCGTCAATATATCGGTCACCGTCTTAAAAATTGCCGAGGTGGCTGAGTTATCTTTATTCATGATGGAATAACCATAGATTACTGGTTCGCATAACTCGACGATGCCCATGATCGCCAAATGGCTGTCAAGCAGGGTGAGGCTTCTGGACAATGGTTAAGCGCGTCGATGAATTTGATTCATCGGATGGAATACCCGTCACTGCGGCGGGGTAGCTTTCGCAGGATGACAGCATAGCCGCCCCCTGAAGAGCCAAGCAGCATGCTCAAGCAGCTACGGAGAGGATCTTTGAGTCAAGGCGACGTGCCGAAATAGCTAAACCAGCTCCGTGGCGAAGGCTTGCTTCGACTTTAAGCCCTAACCTCTCGACCATCGATGTGAGAATCCGTTTGGCTGAGTGTTCTTCGGTATCGATCCATATCACCAGTACTCCCGCCGAGCCCAGGAAGTGCACGAACCAGTTGAGGGTGGCTTCAAGCGCCCTAATCGAATGCAGCCGCCATTCAATCAGGCCGACATCATATTGGCCCTGCGGCAGAACACAGGTCGATGTCGTCGCGACACGAGAGTACCCGCGCCGATGCAACTCCAGCATTCGTTGTGAAGCCGTAGAGCCCGAGACAATGATTCGATCAAACTTGGCACACCCGGCCAGTGTGACCATCGTCGTGACGATGTCGTTTTCGGGCATCACGAGTGTCGAATTACGCATGATAGCCTTTCTTCTGTGTCTTGGTCGGTCCCGCAACGTGCTAATCCGGTTATGCGACTAGCGAAAGCCCGGTCGGTGCGTGACCCGTGGCGCGCCGGACAGAGCCGGACTCGCCGCCCATCTCAAGTTCGAGCACGCCAGAGACCATGATCAGCATGGGCGGCTTTCCACCGTTCTCGGATTTCGCAAATTTGAGTGCTTCACCGCGATCTAGAAAAAGGCCGCCGCGAAGACCTCGTTGATCCTGGATAACCCAATTCCCGCAGCTATTTCTCCCGATGAAAAATTGAGACGGTATCGGACTGGGAGGTTCGCCTTTGCTCATGGCCATAATCCTTTCTTAAATTTATTTGGCCGTAGCGCATTCCACTCGTCAGCCCACATCGCAGGCAGATGGTGGACACTGCAGTAGCCTTCGTATGTGCGATAGAAGTCCTGGTTACAGAGGATGCGCCGACTGCGTGCCTCGACTAGGGCGGCGAAACGATTTGCGAAAAGCCGGCGGGCGTTCCAAATCGCATGCGCGATTTTCGCTGCCCTGTTCTTCGTCCCGTACCTCATCCAGAGTTGCCCTTCCTCATGTAGCAGCACTAGCCGGTCAAAGCACGATTGCAGCAGTATCCATTGAACGAGTTGCTTCCCATTATGTGCACAGACGCGCATAAAAATGCGAGATGGAACAAAGGTCTATTTCATAGGGAAGTCATAGTGGTCGATAGCGTCCATTGAAACGCAAACCGTTTCGTCTGTTGTTGATGACCCGCTGTTTGCGTCGCTCCGCAGAACTCAGCCGAAGTTGTCGCAGCATACTACTCCGCGAGGAGATGGGCTAATCCGCGGCACCGACGCCGCTACGCTAGCGGCTGTACTCCGCGCCTTGATGAACGCAATCAGAATGGCCAGGGGCAGAAGTTCATGGGCGGCCTCGGTGCTTTCATCAAGGCCAAGCGGGATCTGGGGCTGCTTCGAAAGGAGGCAATGCCACTCGCCATCCTCATAGATAATCCGACGAAGCGTCCACTGGGGAAGCTCGAGCTGGAGCAACAGGAGTGCCGCGTCTGTGCAAGCGCCATTTGCGGCGAGCTGATTGACTATCCTCTTTGCGGTATTTCCGTGCGCATCCAGACGTGTGCACACCCCCACGATGACCTGGGCCAACAACTCAGGCGTAATCGCTCGCGAGCAGCGGACACGTGCCTCTAATGTGTCGAGGCGCTGCTGCTGCCGGCCCAGATCGAAGCACATCGCACGTACCTAGCAGTCGCAGATTGATTTCCCTTATTAACATGGCCACAGAGGCATAAAGAAGCGAGATGGAAGAATGGCTTGCGGTATAAGAACGTCATAAAAGATCGAGGCGAAACGTACACCACCCAAAACTCATTTCTTTGGAGGCCTTCTCATAAATCCACCGTTTCTTGCCTGCAAGGAGCCACGCCGTCGTTGGTGAGATTCCGCCGGGCTTTGCCGGCAATCGGACGATTGCTGTTCGGACCGACCGCAGCCGCAAACGCTCCCCTCAGCCGAGAATCAATTATTCGTGGAAGATGGATCTGAAGAACCGCATTTCTCTGGTCCCCGGCCCCAAGAATGGCGTCGCAAACTTTGCTGGCGGTGCTTGCAAAGAACTGGGGGCATTCGGCCGCCAGTAACCTCCGATAGAGTCGAGCTCATCTGCCATTGCAAGCGCGGCAAATCGGTTCCCGCGACTCCGGCGTGACCGCAAATCGTAGTAACAGCAGCGGCGACTCACGAAGTTCTCGCTCTCACCAATCATCGAAACCAAAAGCGCTCATGCGTCTCCTCCCCCCTTGTGCGGGATCTGCTCGGATGACTAGGCAGCAATCGACAATGTGATGTAAATGGGTCACCTGATACATAAAGACCATATAAATAAGGGCTTAGGAAAATAAACATGTCATAAGCATTCCGATCGGCGAGGGAAGCGGTGTGGATAGAGAATTGTTCGTGTGACAGCTATTTGCCCGCGATCATCACCTGATATGTGACGCGGCGATGCGATCTTCTCGGTTCTCTCCTGCTTTTCGGTGCGCCTGGCAAAGCCCAAATCTTTATAAGATTCCTATATCGATTGCCTCCGATCCCTCTCGAAAACTTATGCGATAAGTGGCATTTCTTGGTGCCAAAGCGAGTTTTCTGGATTCGTGCACTTGATTTGGCTCAATGCCAGTGAATGCAAGCAAAGGCTTGCTGTATGCGGCGCAGCGTGCGCCCAAGGGAGCAGCCAAATGTTGGACATCATCATGTTGGCCATCGGCCTAGGCTTCTTCGCGCTGTCCGTCGGCTACGCCATGGCGTGCGACCAGCTCTGAGGGAAAAACCATGATCTTCGATTATTCACTTGCTGGCCTCGTGACGGCGGCGCTGTTGTTCTACCTCACCTACGCGCTGCTCCGCCCCGAGCGGTTCTAAGAGGCAACCATGACAATCATCGGCTGGATTCAAATCGTGCTCTATTGCGCGATCGTGGTCGCGCTCGTGAAGCCGCTCGGCTGGTACATGACGCGCGTGTTCAACGGCGAACGTACCTTTTTGTCGCCTGTCTTGCGCCCTGTTGAAGCGGTGCTCTATTGGTCCGGCGGCGTCGATGAGCGACGTGAACAGCATTGGCTTACCTATACTGTCGCGATGCTGTTCTTTCACGTCGGCGGCTTTTTGATCCTTTACGTGCTGATGCGCACGCAGGCGCTGCTGCCGTTCAATCCGGCAGACCAGTCGGCGGTCGCCGAAGACTTGTCGTTCAACACGGCCGTGAGTTTCATCACCAATACCAACTGGCAGAATTACGGCGGCGAGAGCACCATGTCGTATCTGGTGCAGATGCTCGGTCTGACGCACCAGAACTTCCTCTCGGCGGCGACCGGCATTGTGCTGGCGGTCGCACTCGTCCGCGGTTTCGCCCGTGCATCGGCAAGAACGATCGGCAATTTCTGGGTCGATATCACTCGATGCACGCTCTACATCCTTCTGCCGATCTGCATTGTATATGCGCTGTTTCTGATTTCTCAGGGCATGCCACAGACGCTCGGCGCCTACGTCGAGGCAACCACGCTCGAGGGCGCCAAGCAAACCATAGCGGTTGGGCCGGTCGCGTCACAGGTCGCGATCAAGATGCTCGGCACCAATGGCGGCGGCTTCTTCAACGCCAACGCGGCTCATCCTTTCGAGAATCCAACCGCATTGTCGAATTTCGTGCAGATGATCTCGATCTTCGCGATCGGCGCAGCCCTCACTAACGTGTTCGGTCGCATGGTCGGCAACGAACGCCAAGGCTGGGCGATCCTGGCTGCGATGGGAACGCTCTTTATCGCCGGTGTCATGGTGTGCTACACGGCCGAGGCCGCAGGCACGCCGCTTCTCGACGGGCTTGGGCTAACCGACGGCAACATGGAGGGCAAGGAGGTCCGCTTCGGGATCGTTGGGTCGGCCTTGTTCGCCGTCATTACCACTGCCGCTTCCTGTGGCGCCGTCAACGCCATGCATGACTCGTTCACGGCGCTCGGCGGCATGATCCCGCTCATCAACATGCAACTTGGTGAGATCATCGTGGGCGGTGTAGGTGCTGGCCTCTATGGCATGCTGCTGTTCGTAATCATCGCCATCTTCGTAGCTGGCCTTATGGTGGGCCGCACGCCGGAATATGTCGGCAAGAAGATTGAGGCGAAGGAAGTCAAGATGGCGATGCTGGCCATCCTGGTCCTCCCGCTGATGTATCTCGGCTGGACGGCCGTCTCCACCGTAGTGCCGTCGGCGGTTGCCGCAACGAACAATGCTGGGCCGCATGGTTTCACTGAGATGCTTTATCTCTACACGTCCAGCACCGCCAACAACGGATCGGCATTCGCCGGCATCTCCGCCAATACGATGTTCTACAATCTCACCGGCGCGGTCGCGATGTTCGTCGGCCGCTTCTGGATGATCATTCCCGCGATGGCGATCGCCGGTTCGTTGGCAGCCAAGAAGACGGTGCCGGCCTCAGCTGGAACCTTCCCGACGACCGGCGGCCTGTTCGTCGGCCTCGTGGTCGGTGTGATCGTGATCGTCGGTGGGCTCACTTTCTTCCCGGCACTTTCGCTCGGTCCGATCGTCGAGCATCTCGCGATGCTGGCCAAGACAACATTCTGACCGCCATTTTTCCGGAGTCAGTCTCATGGAAACCTCATATATCCGCAAGAGTATGCCGGTGTCGGCACTGTTCGACCCCAAGATCGTGCTCCCGGCCATCGGATCGGCATTCGTAAAGCTTGATCCTCGAACGTTGATCAAGAACCCGGTCATGTTCGTGCTCGAGATCGTGACGGCGTTGACAGCCATAATCCTGATCCGAGACCTCATTACTGGGGGCGAACACATCGGTTTCGAATTCCAGATCGTGCTTTGGCTGTGGTTCACCGTCCTGTTCGCCAATTTTTCCGAGGCGATTGCGGAGGGCCGGGGGAAGGCCCAGGCGGATGCACTGCGCAAGACGCGCACCGAGACGCAAGCCAAGCTGCTGACCGGACCAGGCCGGACCAACTACAAGTCCGTCCCAGGTACCAGCCTGAAAGTCGGTGATGTAGTTGTCGTCGAGGCCGGCGACACCATCCCGTCAGACGGCGAAGTGATCGAGGGCATTGCCTCGGTGAACGAAGCCGCGATCACAGGTGAGTCCGCGCCGGTGATTCGCGAATCGGGCGGCGATCGCTCCGCCGTAACGGGTGGCACGCAGGTGTTGTCAGACTGGATCAAGGTGCGCATCAGCGCGGCCCAGGGCTCGACGTTTCTCGACCGCATGATCAAGCTGGTCGAAGGTGCGGAGCGTCAGAAGACGCCGAATGAGATCGCGCTGAACATCTTGCTGATCGGCCTGACCATCATCTTCGTCTTCGCAACCGCGACCATCCCAAGTTACGTCGCTTACGCGCAAGGCACCGTTTCCGTTGTCATCCTGGTGGCGCTGTTCGTCACACTGATCCCGACCACGATCGGGGCGCTGCTTTCGGCAATCGGTATTGCCGGCATG
>Ga0070734_10001279_pt1 | contig 38232 bp, 37 predicted proteins | sample Coa_R1_8_FD_66444 | JGI IMG/M metagenome (GOLD analysis project Ga0070734, IMG submission 66444) | Surface soil microbial communities from Centralia Pennsylvania, which are recovering from an underground coalmine fire - Coalmine... | ecosystem: Environmental > Terrestrial > Soil > Unclassified ...
ATTCCCGTATTGGTGGTTCCATTTACAGCCGGGTTCAACGCAGTGGATTGTCCACCCATCAACGTCGTCGTGGTGGGATTCAGCTTCACCGAAATGGTCGGAATGAGGGCGACGGTTGCAGTGGCGGTCTTTGTCGGGTCCACGACGCTCTTTGCCGTAATGGTGATCGTCTGCTGAGCAGACAGGTTCGTGGGGACCGTGTATACTCCCCCGGAGGTGATCGATCCGACCGTCGGGGTTGTCCACGTTACGGAGGTGTTGCTGGCCCCGCTGACTGCGGCGCTAAATGCCGCCGATTGGCCATTTGTCATGGAAATCCACGACGGACTAACGGATACGGTCACCGTCGGCATCAGATTGATGGTCGCTTTCAGGACCGGAACTGAGGGCGCCGTCGCGCTAAGGGTCACGCTCGTCGGAGTGGTAATACTAGACGGCGCAGTATACTGTCCAGCCGCCGAGATGCTGCCCAAGTTGGGGCTAATCGACCATGAATACTTGGTTTTTCCGGCGTTGCTTACCGAAAACAGTTGAACACCGGATGCTTTCAAAGTGACGGTTGCAGGAGCTATCGATTGCGCCTGGAGTACGGCGATCGATAGAAACAGGAGTGCGATTAAGTAACGATATGTATTTCGCATGGTAAATTGGCGTCTACATTACGATCGGTATCGAGCTAGTACTTCTCTATGCCCGGTTCTCCCTATTCGAACTTTGGTTTACACGTAGGTTCAAAACACCATCCGCCTGCCCCTACCGGTATAGGTAGGAAGCAAGCAATAAGAAATTTTGGGGGAGGCTTAAGTAGTACAGCGCCGCCTGGAGTACTGGAACTCCAGTTGATTGACAAATGTCAAATCATCCGTCAATCTGAAGTTATTCCTTAACAGGAAAAAGCTTGGTTCAACCCCGAGACAAAACTGCCATGGTCTCTGAGATAGTGCTTCACGAGAAAGAAATCGCTCCGGGCAATTCCAACTACCCTTGGTTTGCCGTAAGGGTTCGCTCCAACCATGAGCGGCTTACGGCGGCGCATTTGCGAGAACGCGGCTACGAAGAGTTCTCGCCTTCCTGGAAGATTCAGCGGCGCTGGTCGGATAGAACGAAAGAAATGGACCAGTTTCTTTTTCCAGGTTACGTGTTCTGCAGGCTGAATCCCTCGCATCGCCTGCCCGTTTTGACGGCGCCAGGCGTGGTTGACCTGGTGGGTTTCGGCAAGAATCCCGCGCCGATACCAGATCACGAAATTGAAAATGTGCGGCAAATGGTACAATCCGGATTGTTGGTCATGCCTTGGCCCTATTTGGATTTGGGCCATCGGGTCCTGATTGAACGGGGACCTTTGGCAGGTGTCGAGGGGATTTTGGTTGAGGTGAAAAGGAAATACCGGCTGGTGGTTTCGGTTCAGCTTCTCCAACGGTCGGTATCCGCGGAAGTCGACCGAGACTGGATCCGGCCGCTTGCTGCCGCGCGGTTCGATAGAAGTCCCACTACTACAACACGTATGGTTTGAGTTTATGAAGAGGGTGATATGCATCTACTGGGGACGCTACTCCGCATCAAGTGTTTCACAATTATTTTAGTCTACAGTTTCTTAGTCTTCCTTGTCATCCTGCCGGCTTGTGCTCAGCAGCCTGCGGGGCAGCAACCAGCGGGTCAACCAGCGGGTCAGCAATCAACGGGTCAGCCCCAGAACCAGACTCCACCACGAGAATTGCCCCCGGATTCTATTCGGCCCAATTACGTATTGGGTCCTAACGACCAAATTCTAATCCGTTGCCCGCAGGCGGAAGAGATCAATGAGAAACCGTTTCGCATCGATGCGGAAGGCAACCTGAATCTGCCTTTGGTAGGCAAAATCCGGGCCGCTGGGATGTCGCAGCAGGAATTGGAACTCGAGTTGGTGCGGCGGCTGAAGGAGTATATCCGGGATCCGCAGGTGATCATCGTCGTGACGGCTTTTCGCAGCGAGCCGGTTTTCTTCGTCGGTGCGTTCGCCCGACCCGGTATCTATCCTCTGCAAGGCAAACACACTCTGGTGGAGATGTTGGTGAGTATAGGTGGATTAAACTCGAATGCCAGCCGTCATATCAAACTAACCAGACGCGCTGAGTATGGCACGATACCACTCCCCGGCGCGCTGGAAGACCCCGCGAAAAAGATCAGCTCGGTTGAGATCAGCATGGCGAGCTTACGGGACAACGTCAATCCCGCCGAAGACATTGTTCTACAGCCATTTGATGTGATTTCCGTGGAGCGCGCGGAGAAAATATATCTCAACGGCGAAATCGCAAGAACCTCTTCCATCGAACTAGGCGAGCGCGACTCAATTTCGCTGTTGCAAGCGCTGACCGAGGCCGGCGGTTTAACGCGTGACGCCAAACGAACGCAGGTACGAATTCTGCGCCCGATCGAAAATACCACCCGGCGAGCCGAAATCGATGTCAACGTAAACGACATCTATGCCGGGAAAGCGAACGATTTCCCGCTGCTGCCTAACGACGTGCTGTACGTACCCCGATCCTACAAGCGGGCGGTTTTGACCACCGTTGGGCAGCTGATCCTTTCGAACGCTCCCTACATCATCATTACGATCATTCGGTGAGAATTTCCAATCACGGTCAAATGATACAGTGGATCAAGATGCCCAAAGCTCATCACGGAAGTCTGTGGATGCACCGCTACTTGCCGCAGTTGCTTGCGGCGATTCTGATTGTCACGCCGGTTTACGCCGATGAGCAAGCCGCGCCCGCCCCGCAGAATCCGCCCGTAGCGAACCAGCCTGCCCCCACGCCTCCCATGGCGCAATTACCCATCGTCAAAAACCTGAAGATATTAGTTTTGTCCGGCAATGGGGAAATGAACGATCTGGAACGAAGAGTGATGTCTCCTTTGGTTGTTCAGGTTCTGGACCAGAACGATCGCCCGGTGGAAGGCGCCGAAGTAGTTTTCCGGTTTCCTGTGAGCGGACCAGGCGCGTCTTTCACCGGGGGCAAAGCGTCGCAAAGCGTGAGGAGCAACGGAACGGGCGAGGCTGCCGCGATGAACTGGATGGCGAACAACCAGGTGGGAACGTTCGAGGTGCACGTCACCGCAACCTACGGGAACGAACAGGGCGAAACCACGGTGAAGATGCAGAATGTAACCCGAATTGTGGAAGGGGCCACGGGGCACGGCAAACAGTCCCATTGGTACTCTCCCACCTGGGTAAAAATCGCGCTGGTCGGAGTCGCGGCAGGCGCTGTCGCAGGCATCGTGCTGGCCACGCGGGGCGGAGGAAAATCGGCCGCCAGTACCAACCCCATCACGATTACTCCGGGATCTCCGACCGTCGGAGCTCCTCACTAAACTTTTTTATGCGCAGCTTATTTGCACTCTTTATACTCGCCTGTTTTTGCGCAGGCGGCGCTTCGGCGCAATCCTTGAGCGGTCCGGTGGAAGGTTTCATTTTCGATGAGCCTACCCAAAGCCTGCGGGCCGTCGACGGCTTTCCTGGATCGGCCACCTTTGGGCCCGCTCTCGTGAGCGGCGTCGCGTTTGCATCCGTCGCTCCGCATCAAAATTATGCCATCGTCTTCAAGGACGGGCATTTTTTGCTTATGTCCGCGCTGGGTTCGGCTCACGTCGTCACTCGCGCACTCGACGCACTGATGAGTGAACCGGAAGGGGCCGTGTGGTCAGCGGATGGCTCGGTGGCGGTGCTTTTTTCGAGCAAAGGAAACTGGATTCAAAGCGTGACTGGTCTGCCAAAAACTCCGCACGTCAATTCGCACGAGAGTCTATCGCCTCTGGGGGGCACGCTCGCCGATGTCGCCGCCGACAGCGATGGCAAGAAGATCGCGATCGCGATGCGCGGAGCGCAAGGCGCTGTGTTTCTGAATACGGCGAGCCAAAAATTTGTGCCGCTGCTCGAAACGGCAAATCCCGCGAGCTTGTCTTTTTCCGAAGACGGAGCTGAATTGTACGCGTTGGATGGCACGTCGCTCAAACTTTCCGCGATCGCTCTGAGTAATTCCAGCGCACGCGTTCTCCCTTTGACGGGGCTCAAAACTCCGTCGGCGATTCGCACCGGTCACGATTCGTCGAATCATCCGTTGCTGTTTGTCGCGGATCTGAAACATCAGTTGGTGAGCGTGTACAATCCGGCGAGTGAAAAATTCCAAGCGACTTTTCATCTTGCGTTCCAGCCCAGCGGATTTCAGGGCCTGGGCCGCAATAGCTTCGTGATCGGTTCGCGCGGAAAACCAAGCGATCCGCTGTGGCTTTTTAGTACCGCACCCAAACCGGCGGTTTATTTTGTTCCCGCTGCATCCTCGAAAGGGGATGAATAATGCGGACTCATTGGTTCGCCCGCTTCGCTCTGCTCAGCGTTGGAATTGCGGGGCTCGCGCCTGCGCAGACCTTCCCGTTGCAGTTGCGCGTTACAGAGAACAATCAAATCGCGATCGTCTCGAATAACAGCACCTTGCCCTTCACCGCTTCTGTGGGGCAGTCGGAAACTTTGCAGGGCACCGCGACCTACACCGGCAGCGGCAAGATCACGGTGACCCAGGCGCCCACCGTCTCCGGCTCCATCCAGTTCACTGCGGCTATTAACGGAACGTTGCCGCTTACCTTGACGCCTGGACAGAGCTTCTCGTTCGTAATTACCTACACTCCCACCAGCACAACCACGAGCAGCGCAATTTTCACGCTCCCGTTTACCGAAACCGTCGCCGGAGTAGGGAATCAAGGGCCGACCACTACCGCGAACGCGATCAATTTCGAATTGGTGGGCTCGGCGGCTTCCTTTGTAGTGAGCTACATCAAGGATGGAAATGCGACCCAGGTTTTGAATGGCGGATCCATCGTGTTCAATCCACAGCCTGTCAACACGACGACCACACTTTCTGTGGATATTTCGAACAATGGGGGCGCCCCCGGCACAATCACCGGGATTACCGTCACCGGAAAAGCGTTCCAGATCGTAGGGCGGCCGGTGCTGCCGATCACGATTCCAGGCGGCAATCAACTTCCAATAGGTATTCAATACTCCCCAACGGCGGTGGGCACCGATACCGGGCAAATCTCAATTTCATTCGGCGATGGAACCACCGTGACTGCTACCTTGACGGGAAGCGCCACATCGGCATCGCTTGTTTACACGGTGCTCTCGAACGGGAAAACCAACACTGTCACTCCGCCAGGACCCATCGCGTTCCCCGATACCAACGTGGGATCGACGTCGAGCATCGTGATCGAGGTACAGAATAAAGGCAACGGAACCGCGACCGTCGGATCCATCAGTGTCGCCGGGACGGCATTCTCTGAAAGTGATGGCCCTCTTCTTCCGAAGACGCTGAACACCAACGACAGCTTCACCTTTACACTCACCTTCGCGCCCACGCAGCCTGGCGTACAGACCGGCCAACTTCTGGTAGGAAGCGATTTGTTTAATTTGTCCGGCAAAGGCTTAGGATCGGAGCTTCAGTTCTCCTACACCGCCGGCGGATCCACGCAGACGATCGGAACGAACGGTGTCACGTCGGTCGTGTTTAGTCCAGAGCAGATGACCAAGAGTGAGTCCATTCCTTTCACCGTGAAGAACACGGGAACGCTCCCCGCGGTGATTTCGAGCGTCGCGATTCAGGGAACAACAAGCCCGTACTCGATTTTCGGCTTGCCCCCTCTGCCAAAAACTCTTGCGGCGGGTGCATCGATTTCGTTTACTGTCAATTTCGCGCCGACGGCGGTCGGTGTTGCGAATGACACGCTCTTGGTGAATACCACTCCTGTTCCACTGAGTGGCCAGGGAACCGCGCCGCCGGCGTTACCGGCTTATACGATCTCCGGCCCGTCGGGAACCGTGGCGCCACAGTCACAGCCCACGGTCACCCTGAAGCTGGCAAGCCCTTATCCCGTGGCGCTCAACGGCGTCCTGACCTTAACGAGCAACGGTACATTGGGTAGCGATCCGGCGCTGCAATTCCAAACCGGCGGACGCACCGTGCCGTTCACCATCCCGGCCGGGAGTACGGTGGCCGACTTCGCGCAGCAAGGGAATCAGATTCAATTGCAAACCGGTACGGTTGCCACCACCATCACGTTGACGCCAACTTTCACCACGGCCAGCGGGAATGTGGATCTTACACCCGCCAATCCGGCCACGCTTCAATTCACCGTTCCTTCCCAAGCCCCCGTCCTGATTGCCGGTTCAGTGGCAAACAGCGGCACGAACAGCATCGTGTTGAACTTTACCGGGTTTTCCACCACGCGGACTCTGAGCAAGCTCAATCTGCAGTTTACGGCGGCCCCAGGCTTCACGCTGGCAACATCGGAACTGACCGTGGATATCAGCGGCGCCGCAGCGATATGGTTCGGGAGCGCGAACTCCCAGGGTTTCGGCGGCCAGTTCACCGTTTCCCTGCCGCTCACGTTCTCAGGAACCACCCCAACAGGCGTGTCGCTGCTGCAAACAATCGCATCCGTATCGGCGACTGTAAGCAATGAAAACGGTACATCTAACGCCGTGACCACTGCGATTCAGTAGGCTCGGGAAGCAAGCGCTGGCTGAGGGCGATTCGCCGCCTGCAAATTATTGATTCTTAAGAACGTCTCGGACCTTAGACGGCCACTTTAGTACTAGTACAATTCCGATCCAGCCGCTATTGCATCTCTACGGGAAACCACTTACGATATAGAAGTTCGCATGACCCTATTCACATCGGAGAGACTAATGAAATTTAACTTGACCCGGCTTTCGCTTTTCCTGGCCATTTGCCTGGTGTTTGTATCCACCGCGATGGCCTCTACAACCTGCCCTAGCACGAACTACGGCGATTACAATCCGGCACCTCCCGGATCCGGTCCGAGCATCACTTGCACGACCGATAACCTGCAGTTCAGCCAATTCGGATTCACTTCCACTTCTGGCGGCGGCGCGATTAAGCCGACCCCGTCCAGCATCGGCGTGACTGTAGAAGATCCGGCCGTGACTCCCGGACTCGACGGTCCCGGTTTTGACTTCAACCCCGGTTTCGCAGTCGGACCTGGCGGCAGCCAAGATGGGAAGATCAGCTTTCAAGTGACCGCTCTGAACGGCACTTCGATCAACGATCTCTTCATCTTCTTCAACGGTTCCGTTTCCAACCCGCCCGGCGGCGCCAGCGCGGTGTATAGCGAGACCTATTGCACCATCAGCTTCACCCAGGGTTGCAACATCTTCCAAGTGCAGAATCCTCCGCCAAATCTGTCCCAGACGATCTGGCTGACGCCCGGCGTTACCTCCCTCTACATCACCAAGGATTTCTCGGTGTCTGGTGGAACGAATGGCAGCGCTGGAATCTCCACGGTTGTTAACGAATTCTCCAGCCCGGTTCCGGAACCGCGCGAAATCGGCTTGCTGATCTTCGCGATGGTTGGACTTGTTCTCGCTCACCGCAAGATCAAGGCCGCTGTTAACTAAGTAAATTTATTTGGCTCTGGGGGATGCCGATTCAGTTCGGCATCCCCTTTTGCTTTTTGTACGCCTTCCTCTTAGCTTCCGCGCGGCTTACCGCTAGTTGCCATCGCATTTCTAGTACAATGCCGATCAACCAGATGCGGATAATAACCACGGTCGCTTTTTCGCTAATCCTCGCTTCCAACCTCGTGGCCGTCCAGGACCCAAAATCGGAGCGCGTTCTGTCTGGCCGGCCCACCACCGCTTCCTCGAGAGAGTTTCGGAAAGTTCTGCGGGTGCGAGTGCCAGCTACGGCGAACCCGTATCTGGCCGGGCTGCCCGATGGAAGTTACACCACTGCCGGCGACAAGGCGCCGCAACAAGCCCCTATACGCGTTGACCTCTCGCTGGAAAGTGCGGCCTATGTGAGTTTTGCGGCTGATGGAAATGTTCAGCATCATCCTTTTCGGCCGCCCAGATACGATTCCCCGAACGGATCTGATCCCGTAAGTCATTTCGCGGAGCACGGAATCTCGCCCATAGCCGCGCCAATCGACTCTCTCATCGGGGTGTTCTTAGGCGACGAACGCCCCGACCTTGCTCCTGCTCCCCAACCCATAAAATTTAGTTCAGGCTGGAATTTTATCTCGCTAAAGCCGCAGCTGAAACAAATCTTCCTTATCGGCACTGGGCATGTAAGGAAGCGTCTCGCTGACTCTTCCAAGAAGAGCGATGTGGAGCGCCAGTTCCTTGTTCCGAAGGGTGCTACGCATCTGTATCTCGCGGTCATGGATGCCTACGAATGGAGCAATAACGAGGGCTACTTCGACGTCACGATCACAATTGAGCGCACAGATAGTTCTTCCAGCATGTTCAGCACTGATTCTGAAGCTTCGTTCTACAGCGTCGAATCTCAAGTTTCGTTTGCCAAATGGGCCTGTCTCCCCAGTCGAAGTCCGTGCACTCCCGATCGGGCGATTATTGAGCCAACCGGAGCAGGCCGATATCATGTCATCCTTCCCGCACGGCTGGAGTGGGGAGTGAGTATTCCGGTCCCAGCCGGTGCAACCGCTGCAGTTCACAAGGCCGAAGGGACAGTCTGTCTGGATTCGTTCGCCGGCAGTGGCTGCAATGGACCCAACGGTACCGGCCAAAAGGCTGGATCCGAGTTCCTGGCGCCAAGTCAGTCAGCCGGAGAACTAATCACCAAAACGGTCAATGATCGCATATATTTTTCCGTGAACGGCAAGGTTGGCCTCTTTCAAGACTACCGGGGTTATTTCGAGTTCGACGTGACGATTGAGTAGCGTTTTGGATCTGGGCGTAGTCTCCGTTTCGCCCCGCCGCCTTTGAGCAAGAAGTGGATGAAATTAGAAATTTACACAGATAGTGTACACTGAACCCATAGGAGCGCGGACACTGACCGTTAGATTCAAATCAACCGTGCCGGCGTGGATAACGATTCTGGTTGCGTCCACCAGCGCGCAAGCCACTTCTATCGTGCTGCAGTCCTCCACAAGCGGAGTGTTTCAGTATCAGCTTGTCCTCGGTCCCGGAGAAAGTGCCGTCTTTGACATGAACAGCGAGATCAATCTCTCGGGTCTCTCTGGCATTACTTCGACCTCCGCTCAGGACATCGGCTTCAGTTCCTGCGGATTCACTCCCAGTACGGCGTGCTTCGTCGAGCAGTTCGGTAGCGAAACGTTTTCCAATTCCACCGGAACGGGAAACAGCCAGTTCAATCTTTTCACGATTACTTCGACTTCCTCCGCCAAGGGGTTAGTGGACTACACGGCTGCCGCGGAATCGCCTTTCTCCGGGCAAGCGCAGGGGCCAGTGGATACCACCACTGCGCCCGATCCGGGAACGGGCCTGCTGACCGCAGCAGGCCTGGCTGGATTCTTGCTGCTTGGCGGAATGCAATTGCTGCGGAACCGCGCTTAGATTTTGTTGAGCAAATCCTTGATGCGTTGTTCGTCCCCCGGCGCCGGGTGGGCAGCGAGCGCAGCCTGCAATTCTTTCTTGGCGCCTGTTTTGTCGCCCTTGGCGGCCAACGCCATTCCATAGTGATACCGATAAACGGCGACGCCAGGGTTCTTGCGGGCCAGATTTCCGAAGGTTTGCAACGCACTGTCCGCCTGCCCCTGTTTGAGGTAAATGTAGCCGATGGTATCGGAGAAACGGGAATCGTTGGGATATTTCTCCCATGCTTGCTTGGCGAGCTTCAGGGCTTCGTTCAAATCGCCGCCCGTGTCCGCCAGCAGGAAGGCGAGATTATTCGAGGCCGTGATATTGTCGGGAAGCGCCTTGAGAACGCCCTGATAGATCCGCACTGCCTCCGCAGTGTGTCTGGAGCGCGCCAGTGCGTCAGCGAGTGTCATCGCAATAGCGGGGTCGGCCGGAACCAAATCGTGCGCTTGCTGATAGTACTCCGTGGCTTTGTTTATATCGCCTTTCAAGTCGTAGCATTCGGCTATTCTGAGGCGCCACTGGGCTGATTTCGGATCGGATTTCAGCAAGTCTTGAAAATGTCCAATCGCGAAATCGTAACGGCCAGCCAACGCTTCCGTGGTACCCTGCTGGGATAAAATTTGCACTGAATCCGGCCATTTGCGCAGGCCTTCCTGCAATACGCCAATGGCTTCGTCGAACTGTCTTTGCGACGAATATGTAGTCGCGAGCCCCAGGTATCCCTTCAACTCGCCCATCGCCTTTAGCTTTTGAAAATCCTCGGCTGCATCCTTAAACCGGCCTTGTTTGAGTTCCAGCAGCCCCAGATCCAGCAGCGGGTCTGTGGCATGAGGGGAATTCTTAATCATGGCATTCAGCTGAGCACGAGCTGCCGTGAGACTGCTGGGATCGCCCTTGAAAATCGAGCATTGCGCGAGCAAAAGCATTCCGCGCTCGTCATTGGGTTTGATGGCGAGAATCTCATTTGCCTGTTTCGTCGCGTCCACGAGGTCGCGCTGATCCAGGTCGACTTCCACCAGATCGTACCGTGCCCGGAGAAAGTCGCGCCTCTTCTTGACGGCCTCCAAGAAGTGAGTCCGCGCGGCGGGCAAATCGCCCTTCAGTCGATTGGCCCTGCCCACCAGATACGCAAGCGTAGGATCGTCTGGATAACGCTTGGCTAAGCTTTCAAAAGTACGCAGAGCGGCTTCGATGCGGTCTCGTTTTCCGCTGTTCAGCCACCCGTCCGCTTGTAAACGCAGGGCATCGTCGTTTTGCGGATCGTTCTTCAGTACCTCATCGGCCAGCCGGGCTGCTTCGTCCGTTTTCCCCTGCGCTAGACGGGTGAGCATGATCTTCTTTTGGTACTCGGTCCGATCCTTGGCGTTGGAAGCTCCGCGGTAACCAGCTTCATAATTGCGGACTGCTTCGTCATAATCCTGCAGCATCATGTAAAAGTCGCCAACACGCGCGGGCCCCGCCGGAAAGTCCTTCGGATCATCCAATATCGATTGCAGCGTCGCCTTCACTTCCGCTGTTTTTCGCACGCGAGCATAATGCCGGGCTAATTCCAACCGGTAGGTGATATTGGCCGGGTTGTTATTGGCCTTCAGTTTCATGACATTCTCCGCATCTGACATGCGGTTGCCGTTGTAATAAGTGCTGTACATCAAGTCGTAGATCGTGCCGTATGAGGTTTTGTCGCGCACCATCAGATTGTTCGCCAACCGGTCCGCCTCTTGCGTTTGTCCGTCCTGAATCAAGCTCTGAACCAACCCCGTTGTCACGCCGGCATCCGACGGTTTTACTTGCAGGGCCTTTTGGAAAAATGAAATGGCTTCCTTCGGCTTTTTATCCGTGGCGGCGAGATAGCCTTTCAGCGTCAGCGCTCGAAAAGAGTTGGGATTCTTGGCCAGCAGATCGTCCGCCAGCTGGGAGATCTGTTTATACAGGCGCTGTGGATGACTCGGATCCGCGAGATAATAGCTCAGCAATACGTCGCCAAGGCTTTCGGCGATGTCCGCGCGATTTGGCAACAGTTGCGAAGCCCGTGAAAGGGCATCGTAGGCTTCCCGAGGTTGATTCTGCTTGATGGCCGTAAGGCCAAGCCGGTAGTACGCTTCTCCGAACTTCGGGTCTTTCTGAATCGCCTTGCGATAGTTCAGCGACGCATCGGAGTACTTGCCTTCATCATAGAGCTTGTTCCCGCGCGACACGTAGGTTTGCTTAGTCGCGATACAACCGGTCGCTGCGACAAAAGCAAGAATAACAACACAAACGCACGTAGTTTGTTTCATTTGAATCTTTCGGTTTGCCTGTAAATTCATTATACGGCGATGCGAGTCCCCCCCAAATAGCGGCCGAACGGACCATGGCTGGATTTTGGGTGGGCCCCTCCGAAACCAGATTGAAGGAATACCACTTCGATGCCAAGCTTACAGAAGTACCAAGAGTACTAAGAAGCCCCGCTTTCTGAGGGCCAGCCGCCCGGCTAAGACTTCCCCCTTATGATCCGATAAAGGCATCAGGACTGCCCCGTGCCGGTGGCGACTTGCGAGAACATCGAACTGGAGCGCGACCGCCGTGCCTTGCGCGTGCTCTCATCGTGTTGCCGCGCCCTCATTCAGGCCGAAGACGAAGCCCGCCTGTTCTCCGAAACGTGTGCAATCATCACGGACGCCGGCGGTTATGCAATGGCGTGGATCGGATTGGCGGAGAACGACGCTAAGAAATCCGTACGGACGGTCGCTTGGCGCGGCCGGGGCGCGGAAGAATATCTTGAGGGGCATGGGATAACCTGGAACGCGGAAGCGCGTGGCCGCGGGCCCATCGGGACGTGTATCCGGACGGGGCACACTGTGGTTTGCCGCGAGTCCGGAACCGACTCCAGTTTTGAACCATGGCGCCAAAATGCCGTGCGGCACGGATACCATTCCGTGATCGCGCTGCCAATCTGTTGCGACGGGCGGGTGATCGGGTCGCTCAGCATTTATGCCTCGGAGCCCGACGCGTTCGATTTAGAGGAAACGCGGCTGCTGGAAGAGCTTGCCGCCAATCTTTCGTTCGGGGTGGAAGCGCGCCGGCGCGAGGTGTCGCGCAACATTGCGGAGGCGGCGCTGCGCGATTCGGAAACATTGTTCCGCGCGGTTTTCGAGGCCGCGAACGACGGTATTCTGATCACGGATTTAAACGGCCGTATTCTACGCGCCAACACAAACATTTGCAGCCGGCTCGGCTACCGTCACGAGGATTTCATCGGAATGAATGTGCGGCAGATCGATTTTAGAGCCGAACAGAGAATCCGGGAAGGCTCCTCGCCGTTGAATCGGATTGGCGGCCATAGGTTTGAAGCGATCCACACGCGCAAGGATGGTACTGACGTTCCGGTGGAAGTGATCGTGCAGCGATTTCTATATCAATCCAGGCCGGCCGTCCTGGCTGTGATCCGCGATATCACGGCGCGAAAACAAGCGGAGGCGGAAGCTTCCGAGCGAGCGGCGGAACTGGAGCGCGCCAAGATTGCCGCCGAAGCAGCGAACCGCGCGAAGGGCGAATTTCTGAACCGGATGAGCCACGAGATGCGAACCCCCATGAACGGGATCCTTGGCATGACCGGCCTGCTGCTGGACAGTCCGCTGGCGGCTGAGCAAAGGGAGTTCGCCGAGACCGTGCGGCGATCCGCGCAGGGGCTCTTGTGGATGATCAATGACGTGCTGGACCTGTCGAACATCGAGGCCGGCAGGCTGGAGCTCGAAAAGGCGCCCTTTAACATCGTCGATTGCGTACGCGACGCCGGCGAATGGATTGCGCCCCAGGCGCGTGCCAAGGGTTTGACGTTCCGGTATCACTCCTGCGTCGCAGGCAAGCGCGTGGTGGGCGATTTTGGCCGCGTACGGCAGATTGTCTTGAATCTGCTCGACAATGCGGTGAAGTTCACCGAGAGCGGAGCCATTGAGTTACGAATCGGATCGTCGGAGGTGCTGGGAGACCGTTCCGTCTTTTACATTTCGGTGGAGGACACCGGAATTGGAATTGCCGCGGAATCTTTACCGCACATTTTTTCCAATTTCAGCCAGATCGATTCCTCGGTGACGCGGGAACACGGCGGATCCGGGTTGGGCTTGTCCATTTCCCGGCAACTTGCCGAACTGATGGGCGGAGCTCTCACGGTGAACAGCCAGCCGGGCTGCGGCTCGGAGTTCCTGCTCACGTTGCCCATGCCTTGCGTGCGTGAAAGCGGGCCGGCGGGCGAGATCGAAGCCGGGGTGTCGTTATCCGCTATCACATTTCCGCGCCGCTCACGGCGAATTCTGCTGGCCGAGGATAATCCTGTGAACCGGAAGGTGGCGGTCCGGATGCTCGAGAAATTAGGTTGTCTTGTGGACATCGCCACCAACGGAAAATTGGCCGTGGAGATGACCTCCTGCTTTCCCTACGAGACGATTTTCATGGACTGCGGAATGCCGGTGATGGATGGCTATGCGGCTACCGGAGAAATCCGCTCGCGCCAGAAAACGGTGCGAGTTCCCATCGTTGCATTGACTGCGCATGCCGCGGGAAATGCGCGTGAAGATTGCCTCACTGCGGGAATGGACGACTACTTGTCAAAACCAATCAAATTCGCCGATTTAGAACGGGCTTTGGCGAAGTGGTGTCCGTAGACAGAAGCGCGACCGCTAGGGAGCGATGCCACGAATCCTGAAGTTCCGCATCGGCGCTGCTTTGGGGTCGCGGTTCGGTAAATTCACGGGTGAAAATTCGCGTTGAGGTATTTCAAAATGGCTTCGCGATCCTCCGGCTTGAGCGGAGCGCCCCAGCCCGTCATTTTGTTCACTTCCCGATCCCATTGCGCGGGCGTGAGCCGCTGCTGCACCATCATGCCTTCATCGTGGCAGGTGAGGCACGCGGCATCGTAACCAGGCGGATGAGCGGGCGGGCGCGGCTCAACCGGCAGCCCGATTAATTCCTGCGTGGTAACTTGCACATTCACGCGCTGAACGGCATTCCAGAGATAGCCCGATGGATTCCACTGCTGTTCCAGCGGCTGAGTTTGACCCGCCGCATTCGTGGCGCGAGCCATTAATGTATAAGCGCCTTCCGCGGCTTTCCAATCCAACTGCCAGAGCCGCCACGCGTACTGGCCTTTCTCTTTGCCTAATTTGGCAGGCTTCCACGATTGGCCGCCGTCAAGCGAAACATCCACGCGCTCGACCGGCGAAGTATTGGACCAGGCCGTGCCACTGATGCGCACGCGTCCCGGTTTGATCCAACCGGAAAGCGGCGTGGCGATCACCGACTTCACGTTCAGATCGGTGACCGGAACCATCTCCTTCGGATCTACCGCGGCGCCCGGTTCCACCGGATGGGCGGGATGCCGATAGGCCGTCTTCATCCAGAAGCCTTCGAATTCGTGATCCAGCGCTTCGATGTGTTGAAGCCATTTCACCCAGGAATCGCTGGCCCAGCCTGGAACGATCACGCGCACCGGGAATCCATGTTCCATGGTGAGAGGCTCGCCGTTCATTTCGTAAGCGAGCAGCGTATCCGGATGCATCGCTTTCTCGACTGGAATGGTCCGCTGGAAATCCGGCATTTTTCCGACCGGGACATCCGCGCCGTCGAAGAGAATATGCGCGGCGGAATCTTTCAATCCGGCTTTCTGCAAAACATCGCGCAGACGGACACCGGTCCAACGCGCGTTGCCCACGCTGCCGAAGGCCCATTGCGTTCCAGCGACGCGCGGCTGATAAAAGCTGCGTCCGTTGCCGGCGCACTCCACCACTGCAACCAGGTCGACGCGCGGCATTTTTTTGAGATCGTCGAGCGTCAGCGTCACCGGCTGATTCACCACGCCGTCGAGTTTCAGCCGCCATTCTTCCGGTTTCGGAGCGTCCGGTACGTAGGTGTGGCAGCGCACGAAGAACTGATCCACCGGTGTGATCCATTGGTTGAATCCCGCGAGCGGCATTTCCAGATCTTCCGGGCGCGAAGAGCGGACGATCATCTTCGCGAGATCGGCGGCGGAGCCCGTTCCCGCAAGCGCGCCGGCGGCCGCGGCGGCAAAGAGTTGGCGGCGATTCAGGTTCATTAGAAGCTCACATTCTTGACCACCACTGCCTGGTCATGGATCTCAGCGTCAAAATCGAGAAACGCCCCACTGCGCGCCACTCGGACATGGTACTTGCCGGGAGGCAGCGTGAACAGCGCGGGCGTGTGTTTGGACTGCATTTCATTGTTGATTTCGATCGTGGCGCCGGGCGGTTCCGACGTAACGCTGAGTGTGCCCTGCGCTTTGGTGAGTTGGAGAAAAATATCGCCATCCTGCGGAACGTTGAACACGCGCGGATAAGAACGGAAGCCCGGGAGTTGCGCATTCATCGCATGACGGCCGGGCGAGATCTGCAACATGCATGGCGCTTTGCAGGTGAGTTGGGCATTGTCGTCGATGGTAACCTTGGCGCCGGAAGGGTCGGTCAAAAACTGCACTGTTTTTTCCGAGCCAGGTCTCGCGGGAACGGACGGCGCATTCGAAACGTCGTGCCTCGCCGAGGCAGGCTGGTCCTGCGCTGGTTCTGGTTGCGTATCATCGGGGGGCTTTGCCACGGCCGTATGCGTCGTTTCCGGTCTTGTAGCGGCGGGAGGCTTGGGTGCTGCGTCGGGAGTGGCCGGTTCGGTCGCGCGCGATTCCCCCACCGGGCTCGGCTTTGACGAAGCTTGCTCCTGCGGTGGCGTCGGGGTCTTGGTGGCCGGTGCGTTACTTGGTGGGGACGATTGTTCCGTGGTCGCGATCGGCTCATTTCGGTTGAACAGAAATCTCTGCGCGCCATAGAGAACCAAGCCGACGAGGCCGATTCCGACTAACATCCAGAGCAGGCTCTTGAGCAGCGGATTTCCGCTTTCCGTATCTTCAGCGCGCAGCGGCCGCGTGGGTATCTCCGGTGGCGGTGTTCGAACAGGCGCCGGAGCGCTATCCGAGAGGCTTGCCGACGCGCTGGCAGCGGCGGCTTCGGGAGCATGATAGGCGGGCGCCGCTCCTCCCATGGTTGGCAGATTCTGCGAACCGCTGCGCGGCAGCGGACGCCAATTGGGATTGAGATTGCACGCTTCGGTGAGAGCGTCCACGAATTCCACCGCCGTGGGATAGCGGTCGGCCGCACTCTTGGAAAGAGCCTTGCGCAGCACCACGTCAACCTGCGGCGACAGCGTAGGATTCAGGCGCTGCGCCGGAACCGGCTCTTCGCGCACAATGCGATAGAGCAGCGAGGGAAGATGATCGGCGACGAAAGGTTTTTCTCCGGTGAGTACTTCGTACGCAATCACCGCCAGCGAAAACTGATCGGCGCGGCCATCCACGGCGTGACCTTGCACCTGTTCCGGCGACATGTAGTTGGGCGTGCCCATCATCACGCCGCTTTGTGTCATCTGTTGCGAGAGAATCTTGGCGACGCCGAAATCGGTGATTTTCGCGAGCGTGCTCTCGTGGATCAGAATATTCGCGGGTTTGATATCGCGATGGACGATGCCTTTTTTGTGCGCGTAATCGAGTGCCAGCGCGATTTGCCGAAGAATGGAAAGCAGGCCGTCGGGCAGTAACGGTTCCGAGCTGTTGAGAATTTTTTCGAGCGGCGGCCCATCCACGAACTCCATGTAGATGTACGCGAGTCCATTTTCTTCGGAAATATCGTAGATGGTGACGATGTTGGGGTGCGAGAGGATTCCGGCGGATTGCGCTTCACGGAAAAGGCGTTCGCGCAGACGGTCGCGCTCCGCCTCGTCGGTGAAATCGGAAAGGCGGATGGTTTTTATGGCGATAATCCGGCCGATGGCGGGGTCCTGCGCCCTGTAAACGACCCCTGTTGCACCGCGTCCGAGTTCGTCAAGAATCCGGTATCGCCCGATTTGCTCCACGCCACTCCGCAAGCGCGCCATGGGTTCTCGCCGCCTGTGAGGTTATTTTAACAGGTTGATGGTGGAGCCTCGCATTGAACGGCGACCACAAGGGAGCGCTGCCCGGGTTATGCCTCGTGACGGAGTGCACTCACTGGATCGAAACTGGCAGCGCGCCTCGCTGGGATGAGCGCGGCGATTACCGTGGTTACGCCCAGCACAACGACGACGCCTGCGACCGATATCCAATCGAACGAGGCGGTGGCGAAAACCTGAAATTTCACCAAGCGTTCCAGGATAGCGCTGGCCGAAAGACCGATCACGAGTCCGAGAACAACCACGCGAGTGACAATGCGGAAAACGAGAGCCAGCACGTCGGCTTTGCTCGCGCCCAACGCGAGGCGAACGCCGATTTCGTGCATGCGCTGTGTCACATCGTAACTAATTACGCTGAAGACTCCGGCGACGGCCAGCGCCAATCCGATTCCGGCGAACGAGCTGAACAGCGCCATATTGAAGCGCGGCTGCGCGACCTCTTCACCGTAAATTTCTTCGAGTGTTCGGGCGCGGCCGATGGGCACGTCCTTATCTACGTTGTGAATCTCGTTGCGAACTGCGTTCAGAAGCGCGCTCGGATCGCCAAAAGTCCGGACCGCGATCTCGCGGACGGGTGGCGCGACCAATGTGTAGGGGATATAAACGGCTGGAGATGTCGCCGCACGGAGCCCATCGTTGCGTGTATCCGCGATCACGCCGATTACCGTCACAGGCGATGCGGCTCCCGCAGGCATCAAGACTTGCGAGCCCAGGTCAGCTTTGAGAATGTCGAGAGTGATGCGTTTGCCGATCGGATCGGTTCCCGAGGCCCACAGTTTCGCGGCGGTCTCATTGATCCAAGCTATATGCTCTCCATGCAGCACTTCGCTGTGCGTGAACCGCCGCCCCCGTTTGAGCGGAGTCCCGAGCGCCCGAAGATAATCCTCGCTCACCAAACTGATCTGCACACGTTTTTCTTCTTCCTTGGGCTGGCCTTCGATGGAGTAAGTAGACGACGCGCCGCCATACGGCATCGCGCCATTGCCGATCGCTACGCTGTGCACTCCTGGCAGCCGTTGGATATTTGCGACGACCATGTCGGCGAAGCGATCGCGCTGGTCGAGCGCCGGGTATTGCTTGGGCGGCAGGCTCACCTGGACCCGAAGCATCCGCTGCGGTTCGAACCCGGGAGAGATATGGAGAAGCGTTTCGAAACTTCGGATCGCCAGACTCGCTCCGGCGAGCAAAATCACCGACAACGCCACTTCGGCGACCACCAATCCGCTGCGCGTGGCTTGCCCACGTGCGGCATTGCCGGCTCCTCGCGTGCCATCTTTCAGAGCTTCCACCAGATTCGGCCGCGAACAGCGCAGTGCAGGCGCGAGTCCAAACAGAATTCCGGTGAGAACGGAAATCACGAACGTGAAGAGCAGCACGTAGCCGTTGATGACGATGCGCGCTTCGTTGGGAACGTCATCGGGCGGCATCAACCGAACCATCAGATTGATCGCTCCGAAGGCGAAGCAGACTCCCAGACCGCCGCCCACCAGCGAGAGCACCACGCTTTCGGTGAGAAGCTGGCGGATCAAGCGCGCGCGCCCGGCGCCGATGGACAAGCGGACTGCAATCTCGCGGACGCGCGTGGTGGTGCGCGCCAATTGCAGGTTGGCAACGTTAGCGCAAGCGATCAACAGCAGAAATCCGACGGCGGCGAACAGCATCTGCAGGCTGGACTTCATGTCGCCGCTCGCGACCGTGATGTCCATGTAATTGAGGAGCTGAGTTCGAAAGCCGGTTTTCGGAAAATGGTCCGGCTTGGCGTGTGCCAATTGGATGTTCAAGGCTTGCAACTGCTGCTCGGCTGCTTGCGGCGTGACCCCGGCCTTCAGCCGCATGATCACGTTCACGTCGAAGTCCTGATCCAACTTATCCATGGGCATTGGCAGCCAAAAAGCCTCGTTGGTAAACCAGCCGAATCGGGATGGCATGACGCCGATGACGGTGAATGGGAGATTGTTTAAATCCAGTTTCTTGCCGAGGACGTTTGGGTCGCCATTGAAATGCGTTTGCCAGAACCCGTAGCTCAGGACGACCACCGGCTCGCGCTCTCCGCCAGGGTGAACATCGAACGGTTGAATGGTGCGGCCGAGCAGTGGAGGAACGCCGATAAAATGAAACGCGTTCGCGGTGAGCTGGATGCCCAACATACTTTCGGGATAGCCTGCGCTGGTGATCATGGATTGCTCGAAGCCGGTGGCCATGACTTCCGAAAACGCGGGCAATTTCTGGATCTCGAGAAGCTCTCGGCGAGGATACGAATGCCAGCCTTGGACTTTTTCCTTCAGCGGAACAACGGCGGGCGCCCAGATTTCATCGGGCTTGGCGTAGGGATACGGGGAAATCAGGACGCCGTACACTACGCTGAAGAGTGCGGTACTGGCGCCGATTCCGAGCACGAGCGAAATGAGCGCGACGGCGGTGAATCCGGGATTGCGGAAGAATCCGCGGATGGCGTAGCGCAGATCCTGCCAGAGGCGATCGAGCCAGAGCAGACCCCAGACATCGCGGGATTCTTCGCGCGCCAGCGTCACGTTGCCGAATTTTTCGAGCGCTCGGCGCCGGGCTTCGGTGGGTGACATGCCGGCGTCAATGTTCTGCTGAGTTTCAAAATCGATGTGCTCTTCCATTTCGGCACGGAGACGGTCGTCGCGGCGTTTGAACCAGTTCATTGCATCTGTTCCTTTCTCGCTTGCCTGGGCGTCGCCAGGAATGGCGACGCGGCACGCACGAGTGCGTGCGCTACGCTGGGTTCAAAATTCGCACCATCGCTGCGGAAAGCTTATTCCACTTCGAGGTTTCCACCGACAGCTTCTTGCGGCCTTTCGCCGTCAGCTTGTAGAAACGGGCGGCGCGATTGTTCTCCGAAACGCCGTCTTCCGCGGCGATCAATCCGTGCTTCAGCAGCCGCTGAAGTGCGGGGTACAGCGAGCCGTGGCCGATCCGGAGAACTTCGTCCGATTGCCGTTCGATGGCTTGAGCAATGGCGTGGCCGTGCAGGCTGGCCCGGGCGAGGATTTGCAGAATCAGCAGGTCGAGCGTTCCTTGCAGAACCTCGAGGCGTTCCGGATCTCTAGTCGACATTCGACTAGTAGGATAACGCACTTCTGGTCGAATAACAAGGGGAGCGGTCTGAACAGGCTATTTGAACAGTGAACGGAGCCACGTGCCGAGATGCAGATGGCGGCCCGGGCATTCCGGATGAGGCGAAAAGCTGATGACTTTGGATTCGCGCTCCACCCAAAGTGGGACGGGCTCTTCCGTGCCCGGATAATCGAGGCGAACGATCACGCCCGAGCCGCAGGATTGAGACAGACCGATTTCGGCGTTCGACTCATCGGCATGCGGGCTGTGCGGCCCCCAATCGTCGAGGAACTTGTTTTCCGGATAGTTCGGGCAAGGGTGCGAGGAGGTGCACCCCCACAGCTTATAGGCTTCCGAATAGTTGTGATCGGCCAGGAGATGGGCGAAAAGTTTGGCCTGCTGCTCTTCGCTTCGATTTTTCAAGAGAGCGTAAAGCGTAAGCCCGGCGATCAAAGAACAGACCGCTATGACGGAACCAATTTTTATCAGCCGGATTCGCCTTGCGCGAATTTCTTCCGAGGCGCCGTACGCTTCCAGGTAACTCGCCATCCTGGAACTATTTTACCGGATAGGCTTTGTTGTATTCGGCGACCGCTTCGGTGGTCAGATCGAAGGCGGGCTTGTAGAAGACCGTGTTGGTGGTGTCCACCACAATGTCCAGGCCTTTGGCCTCGGCCAGCTTCTTCACCACTTCCTGCATGCGCGTGCCGGATCGCTGCAGAATGTCGTTGCGCTCCGCGTTCACGTCGTCCTGCAGGTCCTGTTGGATGCGTTGCAGATCGCGCTGTTTCTTGGTGCCTTCGGCACGCAGTTCCTGTTCGCCCATGGCGTTCAGTTTGCCGCTCTGGAGTTGTCCTTCGATAGTTTGCAGATCTTTCTGCAGTTGGACGATCTTGTCCTGGCGCGGCTTGAACTTGGTTTCCAAATCCACTTGAGCTTTTTTGATTTCCGCGGTGTCGAGCACGGCTTTTTGAGAATTGATAACTGCCACTTTTTGGGCCGAAGCGATGCCGAGGGAGGCAAGCGCGAAAACTACGCAGGCGAGCTTGTTCATTTTCCGAGAACTCCTAAAATTTCATCTTCGCGGAGAATCAGATATTCCTGACCGTCGATGGTAATGTCGGAACCGGAATACTTTCCGAACAGGATTCTGTCTCCAGCGGTCACATCCGGCGCCGACCTCGTACCATCATCCAGCAGCTTACCGTTTCCTACGGCTACCACTTCCGCTTGTTGCGGCTTTTCTTTGGCGGAGTCCGGAATGATGATGCCTCCGCGCTTGGACTCCTGTTCTTCCAGGCGCCGGACCAGAATACGGTCGTGCAGGGGACGAAGGTTCATAAACTATCTCCAGTCAAAATGCGTAATCAGAGGTTTGGAAAAGCGGGACCGCGCAAGACGCTACTTACCCACAGGAAGCCAATATATCACAATTCAGGTTTGGCCCACCCAGCCGGGCTGGGCTACGGATTTCCAGCGGTTGCGGATGGCTTGGAACTGACTCGGATCAAGGGGTCCGGCTTCCAGGAGCTTCGCGTTTTGGAGCCAGCGGTTCGGTTGAGTGGTTCCTACGATTGCGGTGTGAACTCCGGGAACGGCCAGCGTAAAACGCAGCGCGATGGAGACTGCGTCCTGAAAATCCCCCCGCAAAAAATCGTAGCTCAGGGAGCCGAATCTTTCCCAATACGTTTGATGATAAGGCTGTGGCTTCGAAGTGTACTTCCAGGCTGTATTGGCGATGGGACGCTTTGCGATCACGCCCATGCCCTTCGCGTGCGCAGCCGGAATCGCGAGGTTGATGCCTTCCTGATCCGCGATGCTCACCGAAATTTGCAAAACGTCGAACCGGCCGCTCTCTACGGCATGCAGCGCGGCCTGTCCATCGCCGCTGTAGCCGACGAAGCGGGTTTTTCCGGCTTCCCGTGCACGTTCCACAACTTCGATGACATCCCCTTGCCATAATTTCTCTTCGTCGCAGCTATGCAACTGCAGAAGGTCCACGCGATCCGTTTTCAACCGCTGCAGGCCACGATCGATTTGCTCGGACATCTTTTTCGGATTCCAATGTCCGCCGTCGGCGTCGTGCCCGCACTTGGTGAACAAGAAGAAGTCCTCGCGCCTGGACGAAACGGCTTGCCCCACCAATTCTTCTCCGGCTGGATAGCATTCCGCGGTGTCAATGACGTTCAGGCCCGCATCGAGCGCACTGTTGAGCAGCTTCTCGACGGTGGCGAGCGGGATGCTTTGGTAGCCGATTTCCGCGCCGCCGAATCCGAGCACGCTAACGTTCATGCCGGTCTTGCCGAGTGCGCGTTTTTCCATACTTTTAGTTTCCACCTGTTTGTGTGGGGCGGACCCCCGGGTCCGCGGCCGACGCCCTCGTCGGCCTTTTGAACAGCGGGTCCTGGGGGACCCGCGCGGACCTGGGGGTCCGCCCTACGAATTAGAATGACTCGCTCACCATTGCGTCCACAAACGCGCGCGGGATGGGCCACTGGCCGAAAATGCGGCGGTCATCTCTCCGGAAGGTTCCGGCAACCAGCACGCCGCTTAAATCCGTTGGATTCGGCTGCTGATGCTCCCGCGCAATCAGCTTGCGCAAAGTCTCCGTCGTGTTTTCGAAATCGTGCTGCAATGCTGAAGCGTCCTTCGCGTCGCGGCATTGGACGTTGATCGACACCTGCAAATGATCCGCCTGCGGCCCCAATGTGAACACGATCTGTTCGGCATTTCGCAGCGCCGAAGCGTAGGCCTTCGTGCCCGCCGGCAGGGCATCGGCATCGCGCAGGGCCAAGGCGGGGACCAGCACCCACACCGGATCGAGCGGGGGCGTGAGTTCCAACTTTCCGGATTTGCGCGCCACCTGGTACGCGGCGAAGTCGTCCTGGCTCACCGACAACCCCATCAGATCGGGCCGCACCGGATAGAACGAGATTCGATGATTGGGCCGGCTGCTGGGCGCGGTGCAGAAGCTGTTGTGGCACGATCCGCCCTGGTGAGCCGCGTACTCCATGAGGTTCTTCCAGTGAAAACGGCCCTTCAATGCCAGAAAAACCTGGCCGTCTTTGAACGCAGCCGCAACCGCGTCCAGATCCTCGCGATAATCGAACATGGTTGCGTCCACGAACTGGCGGTATTCCAAATCTTCCGCAGCCTTCGATCCCGTGATCATCTTGAGGATGCCGGAACGCCGGATTGCACTCACATCGACGTACACGATGGTCGCATTGCCGGTGGGAAGGTAAGAAACGAGATCGGTGGGGGCTGATCCGCCGCGCGTTCGATACAAGTAGACGCCAGCGACGGAGGCGGCGCAGACCGCGATGAGCAGTAGAGCGAGCTGCCAGGGTTGGAAACGAAGTCGCACCTTCAACGGCTCAGGTTACACTGCTGCGGTGGCCGGTGTCACGCGGGCCTCTTTCCAGAGATTCAGGTACGGCTTCAAATCCTGCATCATTTTGCGGAACTGCGGCATGTCGAGCGACTGTGCTCCGTCGCTGATGGCTTTTTCCGGCCACGGGTGCACTTCGACCAGCAATCCGTCGGCGCCAATCGCGACGGCGGCACGGCTCAAAGCCGGAACGAGGCTCCGTTTGCCCGCGGCATGGCTCGGATCGAGGATCACCGGCAGATGAGTCAGCTCTTCGAGCACGGCGACGGCGGCGATATCGCAAGTGTTGCGCGTGGCGGTTTCGAAGGTGCGGATGCCGCGCTCACACAGGATGACGTTCGGATTTCCATGCGCCACGACGTATTCGGCGGACATCAACAGTTCGCGAATGGTGGAGCTCATGCCCCGCTTCAACAGAATAGCCCGGCCGCACTTGCCCAGCGTCTTGAGTAGCGCGAAGTTCTGCATGTTGCGCGCGCCGATCTGCAGGATGTCGGCGTATTCGGCCACCAGATCCACATCGCGATCGCTCATTACCTCTGTAATGATGCCTAGTCCAGTCGCGCGCTTGGCCTGGGCCAGCAATTTCAAACCTTCGGCTTCGAGTCCTTGGAAATCGTAGGGCGACGTGCGAGGTTTGAACGCTCCGCCGCGCAGGAACTTCGCGCCGGCCGCTGCCACGCCCTCTGCGGCTTGCATGATTTGCTTTTCCGACTCCACGGAACAGGGCCCGGCCATCACGATGAACTCGTCGCCGCCGATCTCGCATCCATTCACGCGAATGCGGCTGGGCTCGGTGTGGAACTCCTTGCTGACAAACTTATAGGGAGCGGAAATGCGGACCGCCTTTTCCACCTGCGGCATGGCTTCGACGGATTCCAGGCAAGCGGTGACGTCGCCCACCCCGACCACCCCGATCACCACGCGCTCTTCGCCTTCGATGGCGTGGATCTTATAGCCGAAATCCCGGATGCGTTCGCACACTTGTTCAATCTCTTCCTTCGAAGAGTGGAGCCTCATCGAGATGATCATGTTCGATCTCCTAAAATGAAAAACCCACTCTTTCGAGTGGGCTGGTTTTTACTATCTCTTGTTCTTAAGCCAACGCCACTCGCCCGATTTAGGTGTGGTACCAAAACCAAAATCGAAACGAGTTGTAGGCGCCGTACCGCATGAAAGGACCAGTTTAGTACGAAGGCGGAGGGGATTGCAAGAGCGGTTATTCCTGTTGACCGGTTATTCCTGTTCGTTGAGTCTTGCTAGAACTTCACTGTACAGTTCGGAGCCGATCCAAAATCTGGCAGTGTGGATCAAGTCATCGAGCACTGGCTTTGCCTTTTTGATGAAACCGGATTGTTTTGCATGCGCTACGACGCCGAGCAGCCCGATTACCGTCAGACCCATGGCTGTCGCGACGCGCCGGCCACCTCGTTCATCGACCATCAGCAGATCGGCTTGACGTTCCAGTGCGAGCACGATGGCTTCCGCTTCGCCCAAGTCCAAGTCCGTGCGAATTTCGCGCACGTGCTCTTGGTCATTTGCGGGCGCGACCTTTAACCATGAATTCCTAGCCATGTTGATCGAGGCAACCACGCCGGGCGGCACCTTCCGAAGTTCTGTATCGACACCCAAAGGAATGAGCACACGGGGGTAAAGCGCTGACAGGATCGAGAGACGATCGATTCTCGCAAGATTCAATATGGGTGAAGTGTCTGAAACGACAATCAAGGTCGTCCAGTGCGGTCAAGCGTCTGGAGATCGTCGCGGAACTCCTTCACGCCATAGTGAATCGGAATACGCCGGTCCGCTAGCAACGCCTGAAAGCCGAGTTGGGTCATCTCTGCGAGGTTGCTAGCCTGCGCGAGAGTCAGGCGCTCACGCTGGAAGAGTGCCACGGCCAACTCCTGCTTGAGTTCAGGCTCAGTGATATGCGCCAAGGCGAGCACTTCGTCTGAAATTGTGACCGGCATCGGTTCTCTCTTGGTTCAGTATAGCGCCGGTGATCAATGCAGGCCGCGGCCGCTCACCAAGTACACCGCGAAAGTCCCCAGCCAGTGGCCGCCCTCATAATGTTCGCTCCGGATGCTGTCGAGCCCGGCTTGTTTCAGTTTGTCGGCGAGCTCTGCGAACTGCTTCCGCCGAGGATCGGAGGGCGGAAGCTTGGACGCGATGCCCTCCAGCATCCAGGCGCGGCTGAGATTGAGCCCGGCCAAATGATAGAGTTTCCCGTCGGTAAAATCGGTCACGTGCGTCGGTTCGAAATTGAGCGGCGGAAGAAAAGCATCAAGCCAAGGCGCGAATTCGGACGGCGGCAGAACTCGCCGCACCACATCGGCTTCCGCGAGGCAGGGAGACAGAAAATCTTCGCCCGAGGGCTCATACGCCAGCGGACAGTTGCGGTCTTTGAAATAGAAATCGCGCGCGCGGGATTCCAGAAGCCTGCCGAATTCCTGATTCTCCGTGATGCGCGCGTAATCCAGCATTAGTCCCAGGCTGAAGGCGGTGTTGTTGTGTTCGCCGGTCCGGACAGGATGTTCGAGCTTCGGCAGCCACCGCGAGATCGCGCTCGCGGCCGCGCGTTCCAGTGGATGCAGGGCGGCGAGCCATTGCGCGGCCTCAGGGTCCTTCGATTGTTTCAACTCGGCCGCAAGTTGCAATACCCACGCCAATCCGTAGGGCCGCTCGAATCCGCCGCGGCCCGGCGCCTGGATGTACTCCACTTCCTTAGCGATGTTTACGGGAGTGAGACTTTGCGCGAGCGCTCGCCGGGCATCGGCGGCGAAGGGCGCGTGCGGAAACATGCTGAGCAGCCGGACCAGAAGCCAGTGCCCGTGCACGGAGGAGTGCCAATCAAAGCATCCGTAAAACGCGGGCGTCAACTCGCGCGGAGGTTTCACATCGGCGTCAGATGCAAGCGAGTGGGCGATTTTGTTCGGATACTCCTGATGAACGCACGCGAGCGCCAGCTTGGCGAAACGCTCGGCTTGGTTTTGATCGAAATCCGAAGTTGCCATGAGAGATCCCGCCAGCACAGCAGCGCCGCAGAAAAGCCGGACGGTCAGCATGGTTCCTTAGCGCGGATACTTGACCCGCAGGTGGGCCACCGATTTGCCGATCATGGTCTGCAATACTTTTTGGTCCACATCCGACAGTTTCTTGATGTAGAGGCAACCCTTGCCGGTGGTGTGCTTGCCCAGCTTTTCCAATGCGGCGCCAGCGCCATCAAAACCGGTGAGGTTATACAGGACCAGCGCCGGCTTGCGCGGGGAAAAAGCGATCAGCGGCATGTCGCCTTCGCGTCCGCTCTCATAGACGTAGTGGCAGCTTCCGAAGCCGACGATGGACGGCCCCCACATCTTCGGCTTCTCACCGGCCGCGCTTTGCATTAACTTGACCAATGCTTTCGCATCGGCGCGCTTTTCGGCGTCCGGCAGCGAATCGATAAACTCCGTAACACTGAGCTTGGTGGGTTTGGTTTTGTTTTCCGCCACTGTCTTTCTCCGGTACTGTCAAGCCTTAGCTTCGACGCGGATCACTTGCGCCGTCGACACCGACATCAGCCCAGTATCCACCATTTCTGCCAAGATCGGAATCAGCCGATCGATATTTTCCGGCGTGTCAACTACCGTGATATCCAGTGGACGGGCGTTGGAAATTTCGGCGTATCCTTCCAATCCCACAAACACGGATGCTCCTGCAATCTTCAACTCGCGGCACTTGGCGACGATCGCCTGGTAGAGCGGCGCGCCGGCTGTTTTGTCCGGCTCCGCGATGTGAATCCGAAGGACTTTAGCGGCTTGTGCTGGGCGCATCCGGTTCCTCCAGGATTTTCGGACTGCGAACCAGTCGCACAATCTCAACGTCCGAGATCACGATCAGGCCATCCTCCAGCATGTCTTCAATCGCCGACCTGGCAGCTTCGATTTTTTCCGCGCTGTCGATTACAGAGACGAGAACGGGCAAATCGCGCGACAAATGCAAAAAGCTCTTCTTGTGCTCGTGTCCTTTGGCGCCGTAACCGAGGATGCCACGAAAGACGGTGGCTCCGGACACTTCCAGCATGCGAAGGCGCTTCACGATGGCTTCATACAGCGGTTCGTCGTGCCACTTATCCGCTTCTCCAATGAATACTCGCAGCAGCTTGGCCGGACCGTCTTTCCGTTCGTGCGGGAACTTCGGCTCCGGTTTTGACGACTTACGCGCGTTCTTGATTACATTCGTGTCTTGCACCTCAATGAGACCGTCCGAAACCATTTCGTAAAGCGTGGGGAGAACTTCTTCCACTTTCTCCGGCGTGTCGACGAATTCGATCCGGATCGGCAGATGCTCGGCCAACGCTTCCACTTTTGGCGTGTGGAGCATCTGATGCACGCCGAATCCGGCGAATGCGCGGGTTGCGGTGGCGCCGCTGACGCCTTTGTGCAAGAGAAACGTGAGCAGGGAATCGTGCAGCGCCTGCTTGTGATATTGGGCGTCTTCGTTGACGTAGATCGTGACTTTTTTCGCCGGACCTTGGTTCAGCATGGAACGCTCCTTCTCCTTAGCGGCGGGCTGTCAGTAGAGCGCCCAGCCACACGCCGAGGTACCCCAAAACAACGCTGCTTGTTAGATACAGCAGGCCCACCCAGCGGGCGCCGTCCCGCATGGATTGGTAAAGTTCATATTCGAAGCTCGAAAACGTCGTATACCCGCCAAGAACTCCGACGACAAGAAACAGGCGCCAGTTGGGATGCGGGCTGAAGCGCTCGGTCAGCAGAGTCATTAACACGCCGATGAGGAACGATCCGCTGATGTTGATCACGAGCGTGCCAAGCGGAAAACGGCCGCCGTACTTCAGCATGATCCAGGAAGCGGCGACGTAGCGAGCCAAGCCGCCGAGGCCGGCCCCGGCGAGCACGACTAGATAGCGGTCCAAGCGACACTCGCTCCCTTCCGTGCCATAAGCACCTCCACTCTAATTTAGCTTCTGTGGTTGCTGAGGGAGGAAAGCTCCCACAGCGAAAAACCACTGTAGGAGTCATTGGCCGGCTGAACGGCGTTAAGCGGACCCCACCGCTGACTTCAGGCTACACCACGCGTTTTCTCGGAGCAACCGGGATTCCAAGGGATCGTAGTGGCGCTCCCGGTTCTCGGTTCAGTAATAACCAAGCGACGGGATGCGATTCCAACGATTACCGCAGGTTGAACTTCTTGATCTTGTACCGCAGTGTGTCCCGCGTAATCCCAAGCAGGATGGCTGCGCGCGTTTGATTGCCTTCCGCTTTCTCGAGCGCCTTCACCAGCAAACTCTTCTCGGCTTCCTCCAGGCTGACCTCGAACTTATCATCGGCGGCAGGAGTGGCGGACTTCCCCATCGGAACATCGGATTTCGCGGAAAGGATCTGAAGGCTGGACGTCTGAATCCATCCCGATTCCTCCAGCACCATGGCGCGCTCGATCACATTGCGCAGCTCGCGCACGTTGCCCGGCCAATCGTAGCCCATCAGGATTGCGGCGGCTCCATGGGAAAGCCCTTCGATGTTGCGCTTGAACTTCACGTTGTAGTGTTTGACGAAAGATTCCGCCAAAGGAAGAATGTCTTCCTTGCGATCGCGCAGCGGTGGAAGCAGTACCTGAATCACATTGAGCCGGTAATACAGATCCAACCGGAACTTGCCCTGTTCGATGGCATCGGTAAGCTTGCGATTGGTGGCCGCTACCACGCGCACATCCACTTGAATGTCGCGCACTCCGCCCAAGCGTCGAAAAGTCTGTTCCTCCAGCACCCGCAACATTTTGGCCTGCAGCACCAGAGGCATTTCGCCGATTTCATCCAGAAAGATGGTTCCGCCGGACGCCACTTCCAGAATTCCGGCTTTGGGCGCGCGGGCATCGGTAAACGCACCTTTTTCGTAACCGAACAGCTCGCTTTCGAGCAACGTTTCCGGGATAGCCGCGCAATTGATGGCGATGAACGGCCCATCGCGCCGCCGGCCGAAGTGATGGATGAACTGAGCGAAGATGTCTTTTCCGGTGCCGCTCTCGCCTTCCAGCAAAATGGTGGAAACTTCACTTTCGGCCACGCGGCGGGCGAATTTCAAAACCTGCTTCATGGAGGGCGAAGCAGCTACCATTTTGAAGTCGCCTAAGCCTACGACGCCATCATCGGCCGGATCGGCTGATCGACGCCGGGTGCCTGGGGCATCGCCGGTTGCGCGTCCAAAGACCAGCACGGCGCCGTGAACTTCGCCGTTGTGGTCGCGCGTTGGGGCGATGCTGCCCACGATCGCTCGTTTACCGCCGTGCCGGTCCACCAACAGAGCTCCGGGGCCCACTTCTTCCACGGTGCCCTCGCTGAGCACGCGCCACAGTGGCGTATTCAGCTCTTCGCCGGTAACGCTATCCACTAAAGGAAAAATCTCCCGGATCGGTTTGCCTAAAGCTTCTCGAGCTTCCCAACCGGTCCAGGCTTCGGCCGCGGGATTCAAAAGCGTAACCAATTCCGGCTTATCCACCGCGATCACGCCTTCGGCAATCGCCCGCATGGTGGAAGACAGTAGTTCCTCCTGACCCCGCAGCTTCAAGTCCTCGTTATGTTTGTGCAACGCGATCTCGATGCCGGCATAGAGCTCCGCTTCTTGAAACGGCTTGGTAATGTAACCGAGCGGCTGGGCCAGCTTCGCGCGCGATAGGGTTGTAGTATCGGCATGCGCGGTCAAATACACGACTGGAATATTAAAACGATCACGCAAGACGCGGGCCGTTTCGGTTCCATCCATCTCACCTTTGATGCGGATGTCCATCAGCGCCACGTCCGGTGGGTTTTGTTCGGCTTGCGCGATGGCTTCGGCCCCGCTGGCCACCGAACCAGTCACCAAGTAGCCGAGATCCGTGAGGATATCGCGTAGATCCTCGGCCGTAATCCGTTCGTCTTCGACGATCAAGATTTTAGCTGCCATGTCAGTCCCGCGAAAACCTCAAGCCGCCGCGGCAAACGTCAACCGCACCTCCGTGCCGGCCTTGGATTCCACTTCGATCTTCGCGCCTAACTGCTCGGCCAGGGTGCGCACCAATCGCAGGCCGAGTGTCCTCGCGGTTTCCCAATTTATATCACTTCTCAGCCCCACTCCGTTGTCGGCCACAACCAGACGCGCCATCCCCGCCAATTGTTCCCGGAGTTCGATGCGTACCTCGCCTTCCCGGCCATCCGGGAAAGCGTACTTCAGCGAATTCGACACCAGCTCGTTGATGATGAGCCCGCAAGGGACCGCTGCGTCCATGTTGAGATACAGCGCATCCAGATCGGTGCGCAGGTGAATGCGTTCGGAGATCACGCCGTAGGATTGAAACAAATGCGAAGCCAGTTGGTGGATGTATACCGGAAAATCGATCCTGGACAGGTTATCGGATTGGTACAAGCTCTCGTGCAGCAGAGCCATGGAGTGAATGCGGTTTTGACTTTCCTGAAACATTTTGCGGGTTTGTTCATCGGAGACTACGCGGGACTGCAAGCCCAGCAGACTCGAGACCACCTGCAAATTATTTTTTACGCGGTGATGAATTTCTTTCAGCAACGCTTCTTTTTCGCGCAGCGAATTCTTAATCTTGTCTTCCGCCGCGACCCGCTCGGTCACGTCGCGCAGGATTACGGTGTACATGTTCCGGTCTTGCACCGTCACTTTGGAAATGGATGCTTCGGCCGGAAACTCCGTACCGTCCTTGCGCCGGCCCAGGATTTCGCTGCGCTCTCCCATGCGGCGCGCCGACTCGGGCGATTTCGCAAAATGGTGGAGATGCTGCCGGTGCACCTCCACCAACCGCGAGGGCAGCAGGATGTCCAACATCTGTCCAGTAATCTCGTGCGACGAATATCCGAAAATCCGTTCCGCTCCCTGGTTGAACAGAATAATTCTCTGCTCTTCGTCCACCGAAATAATGGCGTCGTCCGCCAAATCCAGTATCCGCGCGAGTGGGTCGGGTGAAGTCAAAAGCGTTCGGTCTAAATGGTCTTTCGATTCTACATGAAGAGACTGCTCAAGAGTCCGGAGTTCTCCCTTTGCCAATGTTTTCCCTCCTGGAGATAGTCGCTATCGGCAAAGCGATTCGAAATGGTCTATCGAGCGCCCGGTAAACACTCGGGTGTCCAGCCCATTTGGTTCAGCCCGTACGCTGTGCTGGGTGAGCCGGATCGCAATCTACCCATCTAGTGTACAAGTTTTGCCGGTAACCCTGGTACGTTGGACTGGAGTGCCCCAGCTCAGGCGTATACAAATTCACGTTCGCGGCATCGTGCAGGGCGTCGGATTCCGGCCCTTCATCTTCAAGCTGGCCCAGGAGCTGTCGTTGCATGGCTACGTGCTGAATTCTTCGGCTGGCGTGACTATCGAAATCGAAGGCTCGGAACAGGCGCTGGAGTCCTTTGGCTGCCGCCTTCGGGACGATGCACCGCCGCTCGCGCGAATCGAATCTATTGAAGTTGAGGCATTGCCGCTATACGGCTACTCCAATTTTGTGATCCGCGAAAGTGTTGACGATCCGGGAAAATTGGCCCCCGTCTCGCCCGATATTTCGACATGCAACGAATGCCTGCGGGATCTCGGGGAGCCTGGAAACCGGCGCCACGGCTATCCCTTCACGAATTGCACCAACTGCGGGCCCCGGTACACCATTACGCGCAAAGTTCCCTACGATCGGCCATTCACCACGATGGCTTGTTTCCCGATGTGCGAAAAGTGTCTCGCCGAGTACCAAAATCCCCAAGATCGCCGATTTCATGCGCAACCTAACGCTTGTCTGGCATGCGGACCGGGTTTGGCTCTTGTCACGCGAGATGAATTAGAGGAAAAAGCCCCGAATTTTGACGCCGGCTCCTCCGAAATTCAGAAGGCCCGGCAACTGCTGCGCCAGGGCCGGATACTAGCGATCAAAGGACTGGGGGGTTTTCATTTAGCCTGCGATGCCGCCAACCCGCTGGCGATCCGTGCGTTACGCGAGCGGAAAAAACGGAGTGACAAACCGCTTGCGATCATGACGCCCGACGCCGATTCGGTAGCGCGGTTCTGCGTAACTTCGCGTGAAGAACGTGCCGCGCTCGAAGGTCACCTCCGGCCGATCGTGATTCTGCCGTGCCGGGCAGACGCCGATCTTCCGCTACAGGAATTGGCGCCGGGAAACCACACGCTTGGTGTGATGCTTCCCTATACGCCTCTCCATCATTTGTTATTCCGGGACGCGGTGGATCAACCGGCCGCCTTCTCCGCGCTGGTGATGACGAGCGGCAATCTGAGCGAAGAGCCGATCGTGACCGGCAACCGCGAAGCGGCGCGGCGGCTGGAACGGGTTGCCGACGCCTTCCTGTTTCACAACCGCGATATTCACACACGGGTGGACGATTCCGTCGTCAAGATTTTCGAAGGCCAAGAGCGCGTGTTGCGCAGATCGCGCGGATTCGCGCCTTCCCCTGTCATGCTGGAATTTCCGGTCGCCGAAATCCTGGCGTGCGGCGCGGAATTGAAAAGCACCTTCTGTCTGACTAAGCAGCGGCATGCGTTCTTGAGCCAGCATCTCGGCGATCTCGAAAACTACGAGACGATTGTGTTCTTTGAAGAAACACTCGCGCGCATGAAGGATCTGTTCCGGATCGAACCGAAGGCCGTGGCGCACGATTTGCATCCTAGTTACCTGAGCACGAAGTTGGCGCTGGAGATGCCGGATATCGAGAAGATCGGCGTACAACACCACCACGCGCACATCGCGAGTTGCATGGCGGAGAACGGAGTTTCCGGGAAAGTGATCGGAGTGGCGTTTGACGGAACCGGATTTGGCACGGATGGCAAAATCTGGGGCGGGGAATTCCTGATCGCGGATTTCGCGGGATTCGAACGGCGCGCGCATTTCCGCTATGTTCCTCTCGCCGGTGGAGACGCCGCAGTGCGCGCGCCCTGGCGCCTGGCGCTGAGCTATTTGATGGATACATTTGGAGATCGCGCCGGTGCCCTGGATCTGGCTGTGTGGCGCCACGTCCCGTCTGAGAAAATCGCTGCTGTGAAAGGCATGATCGAACGGGGCATCAACACGGTGGAAACTTCCGCATGCGGGCGCCTCTTTGACGCGGTGGCGTCAATTGTTGGGTTGCGCCATGAAGTGAACTTCGAGGCGCAGGCGGCGATTCAGTTGGAAGCGATCGCACGGGCGGGCGTCTTTGAGCGCTACCCTTTTGAAATATCGGCGAAGGATACCTGGGAAATCGACTTGCGGCCTGCGATAGAATCCATCGTGTACGATGTCGTTGCCGCGAAGCCGCAAGGAGTGATCGCCGCGATGTTCCACAACACAGTGGCAGCGATTGTCGTGGAAGTCTCTTTGCGGCTTCGCGCTGCTGAGCGGCTGAATCGAGTGTGCCTGAGCGGAGGCACATTTCAAAACTGCTATTTGCTGGAACGCGCCGTGTCCGGATTGCGATCGGCCGGATTCGAAGTCTTCCTGCACGCCCAAGTTCCTCCGAATGACGGAGGGATCTCGCTCGGACAGGCGGTGATCGCAAACGCGCTGATGAACCGCGACCGCGAGGGAGCGCTACCACGAGCGTAGAATCGTTACGCTCCCTGGCGGTCGCGGTTCGGTACAGGGTTGTTAGCCGATGTCGGGAGTCAAAACAAATGCGTCGTTGAACCGGTTGGTAAAGTTCGCGATGCAAATCGTAAGGGTCAGCTCCACAATCTGATCGTCGGAATAGTATTTCTTCAACTCCTGGATTGCCGGTTCCCGAAGTCCCGATGCGCCGCGCGTGACGCGCTCGGCGTAAAGCAAAGTGGCTTTCTCTTTTTCATCGAATGCGCTGCTGCGCCGATAAAACGTCAAGTGCTTGATCTGTTCGTCCGTCACGCCAGCGTTCTTCTTTCCGGAAGCGGAATGCGCCTGGAAGCAGTATTCGCATGCGTTGATCTGCGCGGTTTTGAGATACGCCAGCTCTTTATACTTGGCTTCCACCTGCCCTTTGTTGATCACCGCTCCATACAGCGCCATGAAGTGCTGCAGCGCTTCCGGGACACGCGCCATGGTGGCGAAAAATGCCGGCATGTGCCCGATCGCTTGCGTCAGCCGGTCGAAGATCGGTTGTACTTCAGGAGCCGCCTGTTCGCGAGTCAGCGGAGCGACCACTGGTTGAGAAACTGCTGTTGCGGATGACATTGAATATTAGAATCCCTTTCGTCTTAAGGCGCTAATCACGCCGGTATTCAATCCAATCGTACTGAGGCCACCGAAAAAGCGCGCGTGCTCTATTTTAACGCAGCGATCCATCACTACTTCTAAACCCGCCGCTCGCGCCTTGGCGGCGGCTTCTTCGTGAATCACGCCGAGCTGCATCCAGATCACCTTGGCGCCGAGCGCGATGGCGTCGTCCACGATCGCGGGAACGGCGTCCGGCTCGCGAAAAATGTCCACGATTTCGAGCGGGCCGGGCACATCTCGTAACGACGCGTACGATTTTCTTCCCAGGATTTCGCGCTCGCGCGGATTCACCGGCGTTACGTCGTAGCCTTCGGAGATCATGTAGATCGCCGCGAAGTGGCTCGGTCGAAATGGATTCGACGACAGGCCCACCATCGCGATTCGTTTGTATTCTTCCAGAATTCGGATGCGATCCTGCACTGTCGTCGCAAACGCGCTCCGATTCACCGCCGAATTTCCGCTGACGCCGTCCGCCATTTACGCTTTGCTCGCGGCGGTTAAAGCTTGATTCAGGTCCCAGAGGATATCGTCGAGATCCTCGATCCCAACGGACAACCGGACCATGTCGTCGCTGATGCCGCACGTCTGCTTTTCTTCGTCGCTCAATTGCTGATGCGTGGTGGACGCCGGATGAATCACCAGGCTTTTGGCGTCGCCCACATTGGCCAGGTGCGAGACCAGTTGCAGGCTTTCGATAAACTTGCGTCCAGCATCGATTCCGCCACGAATGCCGAAGCTCATGATCGCGCCCGCGCCTTTGGGCAGGTATTTTTGCGCGAGCGTGTGATAGCGGCTGGAGGGCAACCCGGGATAATTCACCCAACCGACATCCGGATGCCCGCTCAAGAATCGCGCTACTTCGAACGCGTTGCTCGAGTGGCACTCCATGCGCAGCTTCAATGTTTCCAGGCCCTGCAAGAACAGGAATGAATTGAACGGGCTGAGCGCCGGTCCGAAATCGCGCAGGCCTTCGACGCGAGCTTTCATGATGTAGGCAAAATCCCCGAACGTTTCGTGGAAGCGGATGCCGTGATAGCCCTTGCTCGGCTCCAGCATCTGCGGAAAGGTCCCGCGTTCCCAGGGAAATTTTCCGCTGTCGACGATGATGCCGCCGATGGAAGTTCCGTGACCGCCGATGAACTTGGTGGCCGAATGCAGCACGATATCGGCGCCATGCTCGATGGGCCGGCAAAGATAAGGCGACGCGAAAGTGTTGTCGATCATGAGCGGCAGATTCGCGGAGTGTGCAACTTCGGCCACGGCCGCGATGTCGAGCACGTTGAGCAACGGATTTCCGATCGTCTCGGCGTAGATCAATCTCGTCCGCGGCGTGATTGCACGGCGGAAGTTTTCCCCGTCATCCGGATCTACGAATGTCGTGTTGATGCCCAGACGCCGGAAGCTCACGTCGAATTGCGTGTACGTGCCGCCGTATAAATTCTTGGACGCTACGATCTCGTCGCCCGCGCCGAGCAGGCTGGTGATCGCGATGAACTGCGCGGCTTGTCCGCTTGCGACAGCCAGCGCGCCCACGCCGCGTTCGAGCGAAGCTACCCTCTCCTCGAACACCGCGGTGGTGGGATTCATGATCCGCGTGTAAATGTTGCCGAATCGTTGCAGGTTGAAAAGATTGGCCGCGTGCTCGGTGTCTTCAAAAACGTACGACGTCGTCTGGTAAATGGGCACGGCGCGCGAGCCGGTTTCCGCATCCGGCCGATGTCCCGCGTGCAGCGCGCGGGTGCTGAAGCCGAAGGCGCGATCTTCGCTGCTTTCGCCGGTAGAAATTTTGCAAGTGAGCGGTTCTTGCGGCATCGTCCTTGATTGTACGATGCGCGATCTACTCGCCCCGCAGCAGGCGGTCAAGAAGATCGGCGACTCCCAGTTGAGGGGCCCAGGTGCTCATGTAGGCGCGATCGAGCGTGTCTCCTTGGATTCGGATGATTCCACGAAGGTCGTTCCACTGGCGCTCCGACGTTTCACCGCCGAGCCGGTACCAGTGGAGTTTGTTGAGGATGGTGTCCTCAGCGGACGCGACGGCGCATTCAACTGGCGGTCCGAGCGATTTCGTTTCCGAGAATTGGCGGCGTCCGAACTGGATTCGACTGTATTCGTCTTTCGCGAGAGGGAAGATGTCAAACTTGAAGCTCGTTGCATACTGGATGAGGTTGAAGCAACGTCCCCGTAAGATCGCTTGCCGCATCATCTCCGGATCGGCGTAGAAATCCGCCTTCAGTCCTTCAGCAAAGTCGTCGATCTGATCGATGTGGAGGTCGGCCACTAAGTCAACGTCCAAAGTCGGGCGTGCAATTCCATGGATCGAACTCGCCGCTGAGCCGACCACCATGTAGTGGATCTCAAGGCGATCGAGAGTTTCAAGAATTCGGTTAAGCCCTTCGGCTGGGGTCTGCATTTTTCTCGGGATCCCATCCATAAGCTTGGATCATGAGGTCGCGGTCGAGATGCCGGGCAGCGACGCGCAAAAAGACCTCTCGATCATCGGCTTCGGGATACTGCATCCGCACTCCTGCCTCGTACATTTGCAGAAGCATCTGGCTAGCGGCTAACACGGTCGCAAGTTTTTCGCCCGCTGACATGCGGCGTTGCAGATCCAGCCAAACCTCCATCGCCTTCGGATCGGTATCGGAATACGGCTCCGGATGTTTCATCCGACTCTATTTTAGACAAGCCGGAGGCTTGTCCCTACGTTACCTCTTGACATTCGACAAGAGTGGTCCTAATCTACTTGTAGAGAATCGACAAGGAAACCGTGGGACAATCCAAAACCGATCTGCTGCAAGGCACGCTCGATCTCGTGATTCTGAAAGTGCTGGCGCTTGAGCCCATGCACGGCTGGGGCATCTCGCAGCGCATTCAGCAAATCTCAAAGGACGTGCTGCAGGTGAACCAGGGCTCGCTTTATCCTGCGTTGCACCGGCTGGAACAACAAGCCTGGATCCGCTCGAAGTGGGGCGCTTCGGAAGCCAATCGCAAGGCTAAGTATTATGAACTCACCGCGGCCGGCCGCAAACAACTGCAGGCCGAAGTATCCGGCTGGGAGCGCTACGCCGCCGCCATCGCTCGCGTCATCGAAACCACGTCTTGAAAGGTACGGAATGCGCTGGCATCAGAAATTCCTTCTTCGCATCCGATCGCTGTTTCGCAAGAACACCGTGGATAACGAACTCGATTCCGAACT
>Ga0070734_10001281_pt1 | contig 38115 bp, 45 predicted proteins | sample Coa_R1_8_FD_66444 | JGI IMG/M metagenome (GOLD analysis project Ga0070734, IMG submission 66444) | Surface soil microbial communities from Centralia Pennsylvania, which are recovering from an underground coalmine fire - Coalmine... | ecosystem: Environmental > Terrestrial > Soil > Unclassified ...
GCGCCTGGCGGAGCTCGAGGCGGGCGCCGCCAGCCCTGGTCCCAGGGCCGCGCCTGCGCCCGCGCCGCGTGCGCCGGCGATGCCGGCTCTCGCCACGGCGGCTCGCGCGACGGCCGCGCCCCTCGCATCGCTGGTGGTCCGCGATCCGGTGCGCTCGGGCCAGGTGGTCTACGCGCAGGGGCGCGACCTGATCGTCGTCGCGCCGGTGCACCCGGGGGCGCAGCTGCTCGCCGACGGGAACATCCACGTCTACGGCGCGCTCAAGGGGCGCGCGGTGGCGGGGGCGCAGGGGCGGCGTGACGTGGAGGTCTTCTGCCTGTCGCTCGAGGCCGAGCTGGTCGGCGTCGACGCCGGCTACCTGCTCAGCGACGACGTCCCGGCGCCGCTGTGGGGCGCGCCCGCGCGCGTGTTCCTGACGCCCGAGGGGACCTGCGCCGCCGTCGCGCTGTCCGCGGGGCGGCCGGCCGCGCGCCTTCGCTGACGTCGCGCGGGCCGCGCCTCACGACAGGTGGCTGACCTTGTCGGGGTTGCTGACGAAGTAGAGGGCGACGATCGCGCCGGCCGCGATCTGGATGGCCAGCGTGTGGGGCCCGTCGGGTGTGTGAAACACGAACCCCGGGAGGCCGTTGAGGGTCACGGCGTCGACGCGAAACGCGGTGAACGCGCCGCTCCCCTTCGTCTTGAGCCCGTCGTAGAACCGCACGATGCGGTCCTTGCCGGCGATGGGGTTCAGCGCCGTGCGCCGCTTGCCGCCGCCGTCGGCGTAGAGCACGGCGCCGTCGGCCAGCAGGCGTGCCAGGCCGGCGAGGTCGCCCGAAGCGGCCGCCGCGACGAAGGCGTCGGCGATCTGCCGCGCCTCGGTCTCGCTGGGCGGGTAGCGCGGCCGATCCTGGCGCACGTGCTCGCGGGCGCGCGCTGCCAGCTGGCGGCAGGCGGCCTCGTTCGCCTCCAGCGTCTCGGCCACGGCGGCATAGTCCATGTCGAACACGTCGTGCAGCAGGAACGCCGCTCGCTCGAGCGGGGAGAGCCGCTCGAGCGCCAGCAGCAGCGCCACCGACAGGTCGTCGGCCAGGTCGTGCGCCGGCTCGGCGACGACCGGCTCGGGGAGCCACATGCCGACGTACTGCTCGCGCCGGTGGCTGGCCGACTTCATCCGGTCGAGGCAGAGGCGAGACACGACGCGGGCGAGATAGCCGCGCGGCTCGGCGACGGCCCGGCGGTCGACCTCGCGCCAGCGCAGGAAGGCGTCCTGCACCACGTCCTCGGCCTCGGCGACCGAGCCGAGCATCCGGTACGCCAGGCCGGCCAGAAAGCCACGGTGCGCCTGGAAGTCGGTCGCCTCCTCGGTCGGGCGCGGAGGGTCAGCGATGTTCGGGGTTTCGGGCATGTCTGTCGCTCCTGCCTCTACGACGAGACAGCAGCCACGACTGTGACATGCCCGGGTCGCGGCGCTGGCTGCAAACGGCCAGGCAAACTGGCGACCGCTTTCCGCTCTTGACGCCTCCCTGGTCGGCCGCCGACCATCGAGGGATGCGGGCGGTGCGTCTCTGGGGTGCGATCGGTCTGCTGTGGGGCCTGGCGTCGTGGGGGGGCGCGGCGGTCGCGGGGCCCGCCGTCGGGCGCGATCAGGCCAAGGAGGCCGAGTACGCGGCGCCGCTGGCCAAGCTCGACCCGGCGCTGGTCAAGCTGTTCAACGACGGGACGGCGGCGATGGATGGCGGGCGGCTGTCCGAGGCGCGCGCCGACTACGAGAAGATCCTGGCGCGCGCGCCCGACCACGCCCCGACGCTGCGCCGCCTCTCGTACCTGGTCACGGCGGCCGGCGATTTCGACAAGGCGGTGGGCCTGGCCCGGCGCGCGCAGGCGGCCGAGCCCAGCGTCGACAACGACGCCGCCCTGGCGCGCGCGTTCATCGCCGATCCGAACGCCAGCGCCAGCGCCCTGCGCGAGGCGGGCGAGCTCAACGACCGCCTGCTCGGCGCGCAGCTCGACGAAGGGGAGGCGTTCGAGGCCGCCCAGATCGCGATGCGCCGGCAGGATCGGACGCAGCTCGAGCAGGCGGCGGCCATCCTCGATCGGGTGGCGCCCGCGGGGCTGGCCGCCAGCTACGTCGGCGCGATCGCGGCGGCGGCGCGCGACGACTCGGCCATCGCCGAGGAGCGCATCGCGCGCGCCGAGGCCGCGGGGCTGCCGGCCGCCGAGGCGGCCCGGTTCCGCGCCGCCACCGGCCTCGACCGCCGCCACCACCTGATCCTCGCGGCCAAGGCCGCCGGGTGCGTGCTGGCGCTGTGGGCGTTCGGGCTCCTGGCGCTGTTCGTCGGGGGCAAGCTGCTCAGCGACGCCACCCTGCGCGCGGTCGAGAGGCACGCCGCCGAGCCGGGGGACGCCCTGGTGGCGGCCACCCGCAAGCTGCGCCGGGTGTACGCCTTCGCGATCGGCGTCGCCGGCGTCTACTACTACATCTCGATCCCGATCGTGATCGCCGTGGTGCTGGGCCTGATGGGGCTGGTGCTGTACGGGATCCTGGCGGCCGGCTACATCCCCGTGAAGCTGGTGCTGCTGGTGGTCGTCGGCGGCGGGCTGACCGTCTGGGCGCTGGCGCGCTCGCTGTTCGCGCGGCGGGGCAGGGACGAGGACCCCGGCCAGCGCCTGCCGGAGAGCGCCGCGCCCGCGCTGTGGGCGGCGCTGCGCGAGCTCGCGAGCGCGGTCGGGACGCGTCCGGTCGACGAGGTCTTCATCACCCCCGGCACGGAGATCGCGGTCACCGAGCGCGGCTCGACGACCGAGCGGCTGCGCGATCGCGGCAAGCGGCAGCTGATCCTGGGCGTCGCCGTGCTGGACGGCATGACCGACCTGCAGCTGCGCGCCATCCTGGCGCACGAGTACGGCCACTTCTCGAACCGCGACACCGCGGGCGGCAACGTGGCGGCGCAGGTGCGGACCTCGCTGATGACGGCGGTGGTGCACATCGCGCGCAGCGGCGGCGCCGGCCTGTTCAACCCGGCCTGGCACTTCCTGCGCCTGTTCTTCGCGCTGTTCCAGCGGATGGCGCTGGGCGCGTCGCGCATGCAGGAGGCGATGGCCGACAGATTCGCGGCCGCGGCCTACGGCGGGGCGGTCTTCGCCGATGGGCTCCGGCACGTCGTGCGGCGCGACATCCAGTTCTCGGCCGAGGCCGAGGTGGTCATCCGGCGCTCGCAGCAGAGCAACCTGGCGATCGCCAACCTCTACGCGCCGGCCCTGGAGGGGACGATCAACCGCACCGACGTCGAGAGCGCCATCGAGAAGGCGATGAACGATCCGGGGACGCCCTACAACAGCCACCCGCCCGTCGCCCGCCGCGTCGCCTGGGTGGCCCACTTCCCGGCGCCGGCCGGGCTGCCGGCCGCGGCGCCGGCCTGGTCGCTGTTCCCCGACCGGGCGCGGCTCGAGTCGGCGATGACCGGCGTGGTCAACCTGCGGCTCGGGCACGACGGGCCGCCCAGCCCCGCCAGCTTCCTCACCCTCGGCGGGCCCGCGAAGAAGTAGCGCCCGGGCGCCGCGCCGTCAGCGGCACCAGATGTCGACGGCGCCGGTGTCGAGGGTCAGCATCTCGGCGCCGTCGCCGGGCAGGGCGAAGGTGCCGGCGGCGCCGCCGTTGGGCGCGGCCGGCAGGATGCGCAGGCGCGCGCCGGTCGCCAGGTCCCAGACGTGCTCGGCGTGGTAGTCGACGCCGTGGGTGTGGGTGACCAGCACCGGCGCCGCGAAGAGCTGGTCGTCGGCGGCGAAGGTGGCCCCGGAGGGGACGTCGCCGGTCGTGAACGAGCCCACGATCGCATCGTCCAGGACGCGCACCACGGCGACGCCGCCGCCCAGCGTCTCGGCCACGTACGACCAGTCGGGCGACACCGTCCGGGACGCGGACCCGAAGTTCTTCACCGGCGCCAGGCCGCCGAACGGCCAGGCATCGACGCCGTGCTCGGTCGCCACGGCCAGCTCGTTGCCGGCGGGGCCGAAGTGGTCGGCCGTGGCGAACGTGCCGGAGGCCGTCGGCTGCACATCCAGAAGGACGGCGCCCGAGTCGACGTTCAGGACGCGGACCTCCGAGAAGAACGTCGACTGGTGCTGCCAGCTCATGGCCAGCTCGGTCCCGTCGGTGGACAGGACGGACGAGATCCCCACGTTCGTGATGACGGGCGCGGCCAGCGTCGCGCCGCTCGCCATGTCGAACACGGTCACCGCCGGCTGTGGGGTGGTGTGCAGCCCGGGCGACAGGCCGCTCACGGCGACGCGCTCGCCGGTGTCGGCGATCGCCAGATCGAGGATCCGCGTGGTGCCCGTCTGGACCCGCATGGTGGCGGCGGAGCCGCGCGCCGAGGCGACCTCCACGGTTCCGTCCTCGTAGCCGTAGCCGATCTGCCCGCCCGCCGGCGACGTCGTCAGGTAGGTAATCGTCGGGCCGCCGGCGGGCGACGCGCAGAGCTCGGCTCCGTCCGCCGCGCGGTAGGCGTGGAAGAGCGCGCCGCCGCCGGTCAGGACCTCGAGGCCGCCGTCGCGCGACCAGGCGATCTGGTCGGCGGCGAAGGGGACACTGCGGACCATCGTGCCGGTCGCCGGGTCCCACCAGGAGGTCGAGCCGGCGCCGATCGCCACCAGATCGCCGTTCGGCGCGACCGCCTTGAAGATGTCGCCGTCGCCGAGCTGAAAGCTGCCGAGCGGGCGCAGCGTGCGCGCATCCAGCGAGAGCACCACGCCCGCCTCCTGGACGTAGAGCGTCGCGCTGTCGGGCGCAAAGGCGAGGACGCTGCCGATGAACGTCGGGTCCGAGGCGATCTCCGCGCCGGTCGCGGCGCTCGCCAGGTGGAGGCCGGCCGAGGGCTCGACGCCCGACGCGAACGCCACCAGCTGTCCGTCGGGCGAGGCGGCGTAGCCCTCGAGGTAGGTCTTCCAGGCATCGAACAGCTCGATCGGTGGCCCGGCGGGCAGTGGATACAGCAGGAGGCGCGTGCTGACGTTCGAGTCGCCGACCTGATAGTCGCCCTGCACCAGCGCGGCGGTGTCGTTCGCCACCAGCTGCAGGGAAGGGAACGCCACGCCGTCGGCCGTGCTCTCCGGGTCCACCTGGGGCGTCTCGGTCGCCACCGGGCCAGAGGTGTCGACCACCTCGAGCGTGCCCGGATCGTCGAGCACGTCGAGGTCGACCCCCAGCGAGGTGACGATGGTCCGACCGTCGGCGGCGTACGCCAGCGAGGACTGGGTGGTGTCGATGGTCGAGCCGGGCGTCAGCGCCCAGCTGCGTTCGACGGCGCCGTCCGCCGTCCGCCAGGTGGTCACCTCGCCCGCCTCCGCCGACAGCGTCGCCAGGTGCAGGCCGTCGGGCGAGAACGCCACCGCGTCGAGGCGCCCGACGGGCGAGGCGAACTGGGCGACCTCGCGCCAGCGCTGCACGTCGACGAGGCGCACCGTCCCGGCCGAGGTCTGGGCCGCCAGGAACCGCCCGCCCGGCGAAAGCGTGACGTGCCACGCCTGCTCGGGACCGTACGTGCCGCACCGGACGTACCTCTGGCCCGGATCGACCGGCGCGAGCCGCATCGCGCCCGACAGCATCAGCGGCGTCCCGCACGCGCCAAGCTCGGCCGGCGGCTCGGGGGCCACCGCGCCCGGTGGTGCCAGGCCTCCGGCGTCCGGCGCGACGCCGGTCTCGCGCCCGGCATCCGCGGGCCGGGGCGGCCCCGCGTCGCGCGCGGCGCCGGCGTCGTCGCCGGTCGTCGCTCCCGCTGCGCCGTCGGCGTTCGCGACGTCTGATCCGCGGCACCCCGCCGTCGCCGCCAGACACACCCCCAGCGCCGCCCGCCACCACCGCATTTTCACCCTCCGGCCGCCCTCCTGAACCTGCGGCTTCGGACTACGGTGACAAGGGTCGGCGCAGGCCCCGACGGCGTCCGGGGCTGCTCGTCACGTCGCCGTCACGCGCCGGGCGGACGCGCCATAACGCGATCGTGCGCCCGCCGCCCAGCGCGTTTGTACCTTGGTGCGAGATCAGCGAAGCTGGCCGCGATGCGCGCTTCGTTCCGGCGCCTGGCGGGCGTTCTGCTGGTGTGCGCGGCGGCCGCCTGCCACCCGATGGCCAGGCCCGCCTATCCGCTGTACCCCAAGATCGACGCGGGGCCTGGACCCGACAAGGTCGCGCTCCTGCGCGGCCCGATCGCGCTCGTCGACGGTACGCGCGTCTCGGGCAAAGGGCCCACGTTCGAGCTGCTCCCCGGCTGCCACGTCGTCGAGCTGGAGCGCAACGTCGGCGAGGGGGGCGACAACGGCGCCTGGTCGGCGAGCGTTCCGCGCATGATCTACGTGTTCGAGATGCGGCCTGGCCATCTCTACACCGTCGAGGCGCGGGCCGACCTGGGGAGCGGCCCGGTCGGCAAGCTGCGGATCGTCGCGCAGGAGCACGCGCCCGACGGCTCGACGGTCCTGGTGCAGCGCGCACGCGGCTCCGATCTCAGTGACTGCAAGCACTGGTCGGACTCGCAGGGCTACTGAGGCGGTACCGCGGGGCCCGGGCAGGGGCGCGCGGGCCGAACGGATCGCGGGGGCGCTAAGCTTGAGGGGTGTCCTCCCGGTCGGCCCCGTCGGCTCCGCGCGTCAGCTGGTGGACCAAGCTGGCCCGCCTGCCGCAGCTGCTCTGGTCGATGACCGGCGAGGCGGCGACCGCGCTGACCGATCGCTCTCACCAGCAGCCCAGCAGGCGAAAGCTGGCGCTGCTTCGCCTCGGGCTGCTGGTCCTGTTCGTCGTGCTGGCGCCGCTGGCGCTGATCTTCGCGCGGGTGAGGTTCCGACGGCGAGGTCCGTCGGCCCTGGCGGCGCTCGACGCGCGCGTTCGGGAGCTGTGGGTGACCTCGCCGCACGACGCGGTCGCGCTCCTGCGCTCGACCTTCGACGAGCTCCGCCCCGCCCTGGTGGCCGCCACGATGAATCGGATCGAGGTCGCGCCCTTCGGCCGGTTCGAGCCATGGGAGGCGCTGACGGTCCAGCGTCAGCTCTACGAGTGCGAGGTCGCGCTCGGCAACTACGAAGCGGCGCTGGCCGTCGCGGCGGCGCTGCCGACCCAGGTCGAGGAGACGATCCTGCAGCAGGTCGATTGCCTGCTGGTCATGGGCCGGCGCGCGGACGCCGTCGCGCTGCTCGAGCGCAACCTGCGCATCGACGGCTGGCGCGGCACGCTGCGCCGGCGGCTGACCGAGCTGGGCGGAAGCCCGGTCCGCTCGGTGAACTGAGCCTGGCCGCTCCCTCCCCCCTGGAGACCGGGGAGGTCCCCATCACCGAGTGGCGGTGATCAGTCGAACAGGCGTCGCCAATGACGAAACCAGAGTCCGAAGTCGTGCAACGCGCGGACGCCGTGCAGATCGCTCTGCGGCCGTCGTGGCCCCGGCTGGGATCTCGGCCGAGGCCTGCCCGGGCCGCTCACGCCAAACCTGCCGCCGCGACCGCGCGGTGCCGCGGCACGACCGGCTGGCCGGCGACCACCACGCGCGTGCACGCCTTGCCGTGGCCGAGCGCGTACTTCAGCGCCGGGTACATCTGCGCCGCCATGACGGCGTAGGCCATCGACAGCAGCGCGCGTGGGCCCCAGCGCCGCACGATCTCCTCGCGGCACGCGTCGGCCGCGGCGTCGCGCGCCAGCACCGCCCGCGCGAACCGCACGCCCAGCGCGACGTCGGGCGACATCGCCGCCTGGTCGCCCTTCACGATCGCGGCGACCGTCTCGGCGGGCACGCCGGCCGCCAGCGCGAACCCCACGCCGAGCTGCGTGCACGGCCCGCAGTCGGCCGCGATCGACGAGGTGAGCCCGGCCGCGACGCGCACCGCGGTCGGCACGTCCTTCTGGTACCGCCCGAGGCTGGTGGCGCGCATGAACTTCATGAACGCCTCGGTGTCGGTGTCGAGCAGCTCGTGCATGTACGAGGCGTCGTAACCCTGCCCGCGCTCGAAGGCGCGGAGCTTCCGGTGCAAGAACCACTTCAGCATGTGAACCCTCCTGCACCCAGGACGAGTCAGGGGGGCGGCCTTGTGACACGCGCGCGGAACTTACTGCAGGGTCACGGTGAAGCTGGGGGGTCATCTCGGCAGAGAAACAGATTGCTCTGCGTGACGGTCCGACGCCTGGCCGCGGGCAAGCGCCGGCCGTCGCCGCTACTGGAGGCTCACGGCGAAGGTGCCCACGGTCCTCGGGTCGGACTGAGAGCTTCGCGTGACGATGGTGAGCCCCTCGACCATGGTGGTCACCTGAAGATGGGCGCCCAGCGAGGCGTAGACGGAGAGGGTGCTTCCGGCCGTCTGCTTCAGCGAGGCGAGGAGCGTCTCGGGAACCACGCCGGCGCCGGACGCGCCGTCGAACGTGCAGTCGACGGCGTCCGCGATGGTGACGCCGGGCTCGGCGGCCGCCGCCATGAGCTGGAAGTCGATCTGCCCGGGCGAGATCGGCATCCAGGTGACAGGCAGGTCCTGCGAGGTGGCGATGACCGCGGCGCCGCCGTCCGCCGCCGGGACGGGCGACGTGATGACACCCACCGCCGGAATGGTCGCGGAGATGTCGAAGATCGGGATGCTGACGCCGTCGCCGCCGTGAAACGTCATGACGCCTCCGGTGCCGAGCGCGACCGACGCCGGGAAGTCGACCGTCGGGTATCCGATCGTGTTGTACGAGAGCGCCATCGTGGTCATGCCCACCGTCGCCGACAGCGGCCCGAAATCTCCGTAGCCGGGGACGGGCGAGGCGGGCCCGCCGATCTGGCAGACGGTCAGCTGGCACGGGCCGGCGACCACCGGCTCGCCGCACCCGTCATGGGCCGCGGCGCCCGGCTCGTCGAGGGGCACGTCGGCCGCCACGCTTCCGAACGGGCCGCCGAACGCCTCCAGCGTGAGGACGCCGGCGTCGGCGCCGGTGTTCGGGTCGGCCCCCGGGGTGCGCCCGCACGCCCCCAGGGCCAGCGCCGCCAGCGAGAGGACGGCGCCCCGGATCACGAACGATCGACGACCGACGTTGACGCCCACGAGTCACCTCCGCGGATACCGCTCAGTGTGTTAAGTGCCCGCGACGTTACACACCTGGTCAGCAAAAAAGCGGAAGGGGGGCCTGTCGATTTCCTCGGGTCCCGGGCTGGCGGCGTAAGATGGTCGCGTGCTGGGTTTGTCGAGGCGGGCGGCGGGGCTCGTATTCGCCGGGAGCCTCCTGGCGGGCGGGGCGCTGGCGCTGTGGGTCCGGCACCCGAAGCCGGCCGTGACGCGCGCCCCGCCTCGCGTCGAGGCCGACTGCATCGTGCAAGGCAAGCGCTACCACTCCGGCGAGGCCCTCCCCAGCTTCGACCATTGCAACGCCTTCGTTTGCCGCGACGGAAGCGTCGAGGGAACCGTGATGGGGTGCGAGCCGAAGCGCCCCGCACACGCGAAATGATATTCTCGGGTGATGCGGAGGTTCTGGGCGGTTCTGTTGGTTCTCGTGGCGCTCTCTGCGTGCTCGTCGAACGTCGCCGGACCCGGCGAAGCCTGCGGCGGGTTCACGCGGGACGCGCGCCAGTGTCTGACCGGCTACACGTGCGTCTCCCAGGACGGCGCGCCGGGGGATTTGCCCGGTACCTGCCAGAAGAACGACTGACGGGTCTGCGGCCGCCGTCTCGCCCTTGCCAAATCGAAACCGGGCGACGATAACGGCGCCAATGCCGCAAAGGTTCGGGGTTGCCTGGCTCGCCGTCGCCCTGAGCGCGACCGCGTGCGCCGTTTACACCTCGGGAATTCGCCCCGACGCTGCCGTGCGTCCGGACCGGGCCTATCTGTACGGGCGGTTCTTCATGAACGCGCTCGCCGACGACAGCTCGATGGGCGGCGGCGGCAAGCAATCGATGGGTTTGCTGGTCCGCTGCGAGAACGGCTCTTCGTTCACCTTTGGCTCGAAGGACAAGCGCGACATCCAGGTGCTGGAGATCAAGCCGGCGCGATGCTGGCTGATCGAGGCGGACCTGTCCGACCAGAACGGCATCCTTCGCAAGCAGGTCCCCGCCGAGCGGGCGATCCAGCGGCCGCTCGACTTCACGGCCGGGCGCGCGCACTACATCGGCGACTTCTTCGCGAAGGGCGACTACGCGCTTCAGATCGGGAGGGGCGAGACCTGGGAGTGGGCCATGAGCTCCGCCGCCGGCGACCACTACGCCGAGACGACGGCGGAGATGAAGCGCGTGTACCCGAACCTCGCGGCGCTGCCGACCGACGACGTCCGGCTGATCCCGCGAGCGGCGCGCAAGCTCGGCAACGGCATCGGCCCGTCGCCCGGCGAGCCGCCGCTGTCTCCGCGGATGGTGGCCGGGCTGGCGGGGTACATCAGGCGCTCCTACGCGACGCCCGCGCAGTGCGAGGCGGCGTGCCCGGCGGGTCAGTGCCTCGCGTACCGCGGCCAATCCGGCACCGAGATGACCTGTGTCGTTCGCTGCAACCGGAACGCCGACTGTCCGACCGGCCTCCTCTGCACCTGCCCGAACAGCGAGGTGCCCGCCGGGCCAGACTGCCAGCCGATCGCCGCGAGACCCAACGACCCGCTCCCTCGCCTTTGCGTGACGCCCGAAACCGCCGGCCAACCGTAGATTGGGCGCGGCGGCTCGGTCCGCACGCCGACGGCGTGATCGACACGATCGTCGCGCGGTGACTTGCTGCCCGCCGTGACCCAGCTCGTTTGACGCGGCGAGGGCTGCGCTGGTTCACTGGTGGCATGCGCGTGAGGCGAGCGATGGCTGCGCTTGCGGTGGGAGCTCTGGGTCTCGGCTGCGTGACGGGACCCGCGCTGCGCGACCCGCAGGCGCGGATCTCCAGCGCGCGGCTGGCGGCGCTGCCGGCGCAGGTTGACGCGTTCAGGTGGGTCCCCGGGGGCCGGCGCGTGGGCGACCACGAGCTGATGGAGACGGTGCGGGGAAACGTCGACGATTCGATCAACTATCGGCTGGGCCTGCACGGCGCGCGCAGCTTCGTCAGCAGCGCGACCGGGCGCCTCGAGCACTTCAGCGAGTTCTATCACTGGAGCTGGCGGACGCTGCACGAGATCATGGCCGAGCGGCTGGGCGACGCACCGGCGACACACAAGTCGGTGGCCGAGTGGAGATTTCCCGCCGACATCGCGTCGTGGCGTCCGGTGCTGAACGCCGACTTCGTCCTGGTTTCGTTCATCCTCTACGGCGACAGTCGCGACCCCAGCATCAGAAACCTGGTCTTTGCCGGGGGGGCCGCGGAGGGCGCGGCCCTCACCGGGTCCGGCTCACGCGCGATCGCCTGTGTCGTCGCGCTGAACGAGGGCCGCGTGGTCTGGTGCAACTTCATCCCCAACAACAGCGTGGTCATGCAAGAGCGCCCCGCCGCCCAGTCGGCCGTCGACCTCCTGGTCGGCGACATGTTAAAGCTCGCCGATCAGGTGCCCGCGGGACCGTCCGGCTCGGTGCAACCACCGGCGCCCGTCGCGCCCTGACCTCAGTGCTCGCCGTCGGCAGCCAGCATCTTCTTGACCACCACCGCGATCGTCGCGGCGTCGACGTCCGCCTGCTTCATGAGCGCGGTCGCCCGGGCGACGTCGTCCGCGTCGATCGCCTCGAAGAACTCGTCGACCCGGTCGATCGTCGCGAGCTGCTCCAGCACCAGCGAGCCCTCGAAGTCGTCTGCGAAGTCGTTTGCGAAGTCGCTCTCGTCCATCACGAACCTCCCGATTCCACGGCCTAGAACGCCCGTCCCTGTCCGCCGTCGACCGGGACGCAAGCGCCCGTGACCCAGGACGCCCGCGCCGAGCATAAGAACGTCACCACGTTCGCGACCTCCTCGGGCTTCCCGAACCGCCCCCATGGGAGCTCGCGCTTCACGAACGCCGCGATCCCCTCGGGGTCGGCCCTCTGCCGCCGGTCCCAGCCGCCGCCCGGGAACAGGATCGAGCCCGGGGCGACGCTGGCGACGCGGACGCCGCTCGCCGCCAGGTCGCGGGCCATGGCCTTGGCGAGGCTGATCTCGGCGGCCTTGGCGGCGTTGTAGCTGGGGCCGCCGCCGGCCTCGCGGCCGTAGACCGAGGCGATGAGGATGATGACGCCGCCGCCGCGGGCGGTGAGGTGGGGGAGGGCGGCGCGCGAGACGCGCAGCGCCGGGAAGAGGTTTCGCTCCAGCACGGCCTGCAGGTCGGCGTCGTCCATGGAGGCGAAGTCGCGCGCGCCGGAGCCGCCGACGTTGTTGACCACCACGTCGATGCCGCCGTAGGCGGCGAGCGCGCCGTCGACCAGCGCCGCCACGCCGGCGGGGGTCGTCACGTCGGCCGTCACGCCGACCGCGGCCGACGCGCCGCCGCCGCGCGCCCGCGCCTCGTGCACCGCCGCCTCCAGATCGGCGGCGGTGCGGGCGCCGAGGACGACGCGCGCCCCCTCGGCCGCCAGCCCCAGCGCGATCGCCCGCCCGATGCCGCGGCTGGCGCCCGTCACCAGCGCCACCTTGCCCGTGAGCCCGAGATCCATGACGCGGTTATAGCGCCTCGGCGACGGTAAGTTGACGGCCCCGAGGGGAGCGCGTTCACTGGGCAAGATGCGTCGGTGCGTGATGATGATGCTGGCGGCGGCGCTCGCCGGTTGCATGGGTCCGTCGATGAGCGTCGGGGCGCGGATTCCGTCGGCGCGGCTGGTGGCGATGCCGGCCATCGGCGAGACGTTCACCTTCACCGGCAACGGCGACTTCCTCCCGCGCGACGACATCGCGGCGCTGGCGGCCCAGAGCATCAACGACTCGATCAACTACCGGCTGCACGTCCACGGTGCCCGGACGTTCACCTGGGAGACGATTCACACGCTGCCGAACGCGCACGACTTCATCGAGTGGAGCGCCCATTCGATGCTCCAGATCCTGCTCGAGGTCCTGGGCAAGTCGGGGCAGCAGCACGCCTCGGTCGCCGACTTCAGGTACCGCACCGACCTCGGGCCCTGGCGGCACGCCCTGGACGCCGACTTCCTGCTGATGTCGTACTTCATCAACGGGTACGACGACCGCGCGCGCGCCGGCAGCTGGACCAGCTCCGAGCGGGCCGCGCGGCGGGCGCTGGCCTGCATCGTCGATCTGATGGACGGGCGGATCGTGTGGTGCCGGTACACCGACGCGCAGACCGACGTCGCCTTCACCCGCGACGGGGCCCAGGTGATCGTGGACCGGCTGCTCGAGTCGATGCTCGAGCGCGGCGACCGCGTCGGTCGCGGCCAGTAGCTCGGGCTAGCTGGCGCTGCAGGTGTAGCTGGCGCCCAGCTGACAAGCGTCCTCGCCGAGGACCTGGCGGCAGGTGTCGGTGTAGAGGCAGGACCAGGCGGTGGACGAGACACCGGACTGGAGGGTCGAGTCGACGCACAGCGAGGTGCACTCGGAGAGCAGCGTCTGCTCGACCGCTTGCGGCGCCGTCGAGCCGGTGTCCTCCTCGCAGAGCTCGGTGACGCAGTCGATCGTGCGCAGGCAGTAGTTGGCGCAGCTCTCGGTGGGGACCGTCTGGTTCGCGCCGTAGCCGGTGTCCGGGTGCTGGCTGGTCGTCGACGTGCCGCGGTCGGGGCTGTCGCAACCGGCGAGCCCCGCCGCCACGATCAGCGCCAACCCGAACGTAATCCGCGCCACCACCGTCTGCACGACGCTCGATTATTCAATCGTTCCGTGGGGGCTGTCAAAGCGGGGGCGGCGCCTACCCCGGCGCGGGACGGGCGGTGGTCGCGCGCGGGCCACGGAGCGCGGTCAGGCCGAGCAGGATGGCGCCGATCGTCACGCAGCTGTCCGCGACGTTGAAGACCGGCCAGTGGTGAAGGTGGATGAAGTCGACCACGTAGCCCCGGACGATGCGATCGAGGTAGTTGCCCAGCGCGCCGGCGGTGACCAGCAGCAGCGCCAGTTGGCCCGCGCGCGACCGGGGCGGGCGCCGCAGCAGGAAGGCGGCCAGCGCCACCAGGCCCGCGGCGCCCGCGAAGATCAGGATCGGGCCGCGGGCCCCTTCGGGGATCCAGCGCAGCAGGTCGAACGCGACGTCGGTGTGCTCGACGTACTGCAGGTCGAGCACGCCCCGGATCAAGGTGTGCGGGTGGTGGCCTTGCAGCCCGGCCTTGGCCACGTACTTTGTGCCGTGGTCGCAGCCGACCAGCAAGATCAGGGAGAGGACGAACGTCAGGCGCGCGCCGAGGGCCTTCATCGACCACGGAACGCGCCCGTCGCGACTTCTATTCCCGGCGCGGGCGGCTCTGGTGCTTTCCCTGACAAGATGAGGTGGCGCGCGACAAACGTCCCCGGGAGGGTCACCGTGACCAATCGCGCCACCGTCCGCAGGGCCGCCGTCGTCGTCGGGATCGCCGGTCTGGCGGGGGCGGCCGCCCCGGCGGCGGCCACCACCACGCTGACGGTCGACCTCGGGACCTCGCTGGGACCGGTCACGCACGCGGCCAGCGGCTCACTCTACGGGGTGACCGAGACGCTGCCGGCGGACGTCACCAACCTGATCGGCCCCTTGCACCCGTACGTGTTCAACAACCCGGCCGCCGACCAGCAGCAGCCGGTCGGCGACGCCATCGTGGTGGCCGGGCGCCTGGCCCCCGTGGGCGGCAAGGTCTCGATCCGCCTGGCCGACTGGCTGAAGGGCTTCTACACGTTCACCAGCATGAGCGACTGGCTGAGCAAGGTCGACATGACCGCCGCCCGCCGCAAGAGCGCCAACCTGACGAACATCTACGGCTACGAGATCTGGAACGAGCCGCAAGGGACCTACGCCAGCAGCAACCCGCTCTCGTTCAACGACTTCTGGGCGCAGACCTACGCCGAGCTGCGCAAGGTTGATCCGACCATCAAGATCATCGGCCCGTCGATCGCCTACTACAGCAACAGCTACATGCAGGGGTTCCTTTCGTACTGCAAGACCAACGACGTGGTGCCGGACATCATCAGCTGGCACCAGCTGTCCGGGTCCAACTTCACCAGCGACGTCCAGACCTACCGGTCGCTCGAGAAGTCGCTGGGCATCGGCCCGCTGCCCATCAGCATCAACGAGTACAGCGGCGCCGCCGACCTGAGCGTCGAGGGGCAGCCCGGCGCGTCGGCGCCGCTCATCGCCAAGTTCGAGCGCTTCCGGGTCGACAGCGCCTGCATCTCGTTCTGGGACGTCGGCCACCCGGGGCGCCTCGGCAGCCTGCTGGCGAGCAACACGCAGACCAACGGCGGCTGGTGGTTCTACAAGTGGTACGGCGACATGGCCGGCGACATGGTGTCGACCACGCCGCCCACGCCGTCGAGCCCGTCGGCGCTGGACGGCTTCGCCAACCTCGACACGGGCGGGCGCAGCGCCAGCGTGCTGTTCGGCGGGACCAACGACGGCACGGTGGCGGTGGTGGTGAAGGGCTTCCAGGCGGCCGGCGTGTTCGGCGGCAGCGTCCACGCCGTCGTCGAGCACACGCCGTTCGTCGACCGGACGACGGTGGTCACCGCCACCACGACGCTGTCGACCAGCAACGTCGCGGTGGCGAACGATCAGCTCACCATCACCGTCACCGGGACCAACAACACCGACGGATACCGGGTCACGCTGACGCCGGTGGGCGGCACGGGTGGGGCCGGCGGCGCCGCGGGCACGGGCGGGGCCGGCGGATCGGCGGGGGCCGGGGCAGGGGGCACGGGCGGCGTTCCCGGCACCGGCGGCACGGCTGGCAAGGCCGGCACGGGCGGTCGCGGCGGCTCGGGCGGCAGCGGAGGCGGTGGGAGCTCGGGCAGCGGCGGCGCCGCGGGTGCGCCCGCCACGGGCGGCGCCTCCGGTTCGGGCGGTGTCTCCAGTTCGGGCGGTGTCTCTGGCACCGGGGGCCTCCCCGGATCGGGAGGCACTTCCGCGGACGCCGGTGCGGAGGGCGGCCGCGGGGGGAGCGCGAGCGGGGGCGCCGCGGGCGGCACGGGACCCGGCGCGGGCGGCGAGACCGGCGGGAGCGGGGGCGGGTGCTCGTGCGAGCTCGCCGGTGCTCCGGCGAACGGCGCGGGGCTCGCGGGCCTGTTCGTGCTGGCGGCGGCCGCCGCGCGCCGCCGGCGCGCGCGGCCTAGCTCGAGAGGATGAAGAAGCAGTCCCGCTCGTCCTCGATCCTCCCGCGCTCGTCGACCAGGTAGAGGCACGACCGGGCCATCGTCACCAGCGCGCGCGTCCGGTCCCAGTCGTGGTGGCCCCAGGCCGCGATGTGGGCCAGCGCCGTGGCGACCGCCGGCGGGTTCGCGGTGTCCACGGCTCACCCCTTGGCGCGCGCGCCGAGCTCTCCAACGAACGTGCCGAGGCAGCCGTTCCAGCCGTCCTCGTGCAGGCGGCCGTGGTCGTCGTCGGGGAGGCCGGCGTGCGTGAGCGTCAGCAGCGTGTCGTCGCCCTTCTTCTCGAAGGTGACCGTCACGGTCGACTCGAGGCCGTTGGTGAAGGGCGACATCCAGGCGTACTGCACGCGGCGGTTGCGCTCGACGGCCAGGAAGCGGCCGTAGTGGGGCCACGACGGGTCCTTGGCCGTGGCGAAGAAGAACAGACCGTCGACGCGCGCGTCGATGATCACCTTCTTGGCGCCGGTCCAGGGGTTGCCGGGGTGGGTGGGGTCCAGCCAGGCGCCGAAGACCTCGGCGGGGGTGGCGGGGATGGTGCGGGTGAACTTCAGCTCCAGCATCTTCGGCTTCGCGCTCATGACGTCCTCCTTGGTGCTCATGACTTGGTTCCTTTCTTCTCTCGCTTCGTCTTGAAGAACTGCTCCAGGCTGTCCAGACGCTCGGTCCAGAACTGCTGGTACTCGTGGACCCAGTCCGAGACCAGGCGCAGCGGGTCGCCGCGGAAGCGGATGACGTGGTCGCGGCCCTGCACCTCGCGGTCGACCAGGCCGGCGCCCTCCAGCACCTTGAGGTGCTTCGAGACCGCGTTCAGCGACATGTCGAAGGGGGCGGCGATCTCGGTCACCCGCGCCGGCCCCTCGGCCAGGCGGTGCAGGATCGCGCGGCGCGAGGGGTGCGAGATCGCGCCGAGAACCGTGCTCAGATCGTCCATGGGACTCATTCAACCAAATGGTTGAATGAAAGTCCAGCCGATTTTTTGCGGCCAGGCGGGGCGGCGGCTAGGCCGGCCTGCGGGCCGGGCGCCTGGCCCGGCCCGCGGCGGGCGCCTGGCGGCGCGTGCCCGCCACGACCGCCTCGAGCGCGGCGTGCGCGGTGCGGACGTGGTGGGCGAGGTCGCGCTTCCGGGCGTCGGCCAGCCAGGTTTCGAACGCCGACTTGAAGATGGCGATCCCCGCCTCGGCCGCCAGCCCCGCGGCCGGGGCCGCCACGCCACGGCGGCGAAGCGCCTCGGCGACCGCGGCCGCCAGCGCGGCGAGCTTGATGAGCTCCCGCTCGTGCAGGTCGGGGTGGGCGCCGATCAGCGCCTGGCGCTGGCGCGCGAAGTCGCGCCGCGGCTCGAACAGCTCTGTCGTCTCGGCCAGCGCGCCCGCGACGGCGTCCAGCGGCGGGGTGGCGGCCGGCGCCCGCGCCACCCGCTCGACCACGAAGTCCTGCAGCATCTTGCCGCCCGAGAACAGCACCTCGCGCTTGTCGGCGAAGTAGCGGAAGAACGTCCGCTCGGTCAGCCCGGCGCGCGCGGCGATGTCGGCCACGGTGGTGCGGTCGAAGCCGCGCTCGCCGTAGAGCTGCATCGCCGCCTGGGCCAGCCGGCCGGCGGCGTCGGGTTCCCAGCGCGCCATCGCGTTTCCAGCTTACGTCAGTCCCTGACATTACGCCATTGCAGTCACTGACATCAGGTGCTAGATCGCAGAGGTGCAATGTCAGCGGCTGACATGACGGCCGCGAGGATCCAAAAAAGGAGCTCTCCCATGCGTGTCTTCGTCACTGGCGCCTCTGGTTTCATCGGCTCGGCGGTCGTGCCCGAGCTCATCGCCGCCGGCCACCGCGTCCTGGGGCTGGCCCGCTCCGACGCCTCCGCCCGTGCCCTGCGCGCCGCCGGCGCCGAGGTGCTGCGGGGCGACCTGAACGATCCGCACAGCCTGCAGGCCGGCGCGGCCGAGGCCGACGGCGTCATCCACCTGGGGTTCATCCACGACTTCGCCAACTTCCCCGCCTCGCTGGCCACCGACGGGCGCGCCATCGAGACGATCGGCGGCGTCCTCGGCGGCTCGAACCGCCCGTTCGTGATCGCCTCGGGCGTCGTCGGCCTCACCCCCGGCCAGCTGGCGACCGAGGAGGTCCCGTTCGAGGCCAGGGCCAACCCCCGCGCCGCCAACGCCGTGGCGGCGCTGGCGCTGGCGGCCCGCGGCGTGCGCGTCTCGGCGGTCCGGCTGGCGCCCACCGTGCACGGCCCCGGGGACCACGGGTTCGTCCATCGGCTGGTCGAGATCGCGCGCGAGAAGGGCGTCTCGGGCTACATCGGCGAGGGGCGGAACCGCTGGCCGGCGGTCCACCGGCTGGACGCCGCGCTCCTCTTCCGCCTGACGCTCGAGAAGGCGCCCGCCGGATCGGTGGTCCACGGCGTTGCCGAGGAGGGCATCGCGACACGCACGATCGCCGAGGCCATCGGCCGGAAGCTGGGCTTGCCGGCCACGGCGATCGCGCCCGAGGCCGCCGACGCGCACTTCGGCTGGCTGGGGCGCTTCTTCGCCCTCGACCAGCCGGCCTCGAACGCGCTCACCCGGGCGCGCCTGGGCTGGACGCCGACCCACCCGACGCTGCTCGAGGACGTGGCGGCCGGGCACTACACCGACTGACGCCGGTTGCCGCCTCAGTTGCCGCCGGCGGCCGGGCTGGCGGTCTCGGTGATGGCCGGGACCGGCGCCGCGCTGCCCGGCATCGCCACGTCGCTGGGGACGATCACGCCGCGCTTCCTCGACGGCGTGTCGGGGTGCTGGGCGTTCGACGACTGGACGTCGGACCCGCTGGCCGGCGTCGCGCACGGGCAGGGGGCAGGCGCGGTCGCGCAGCCGAGCAACGCGGCGCCGAGCGCGATCGCCATCAACCGAGCGCGTGGCATGGCTGCCTCCGCGATGCAGGCCCCGGCGCTAGCCGCCGGGGAACTCCCGGGTGTCGGCCTCGCGGCGGCCGCGCGCGAAGACCGTCCCGCTGGCGTGCGGCCGGTCGGCCTCGGGGACGTCGGGCGGCGGCGGCTCGTCCTTCAGCAGCGGCTGGCCGGGCTCGGCGCCGCCGCGCGGCCCGAGCGCGTCGCGCCACTCCACGCTGCGCAGCGTCCGGATCGCCTCGCGCGTCGGCGCGTTCTCCACGATGTCGGCCACGCCCACCACGCCCGCCAGCGCGCCGTCGGCGTGGGTGAGGACGAGGTGCATCTTGCCCTCCTCCTGCATCAGCTCTTCGGCGACGTGCAGGTCGGCGTCGATGAAGCAGGTCAACGCGGGTGTCGACATGATGTCGCGCACCGACGTCTGCCGGGGCTCGAGCCGCTTGGCCAGCACCCGCGTCACCAGATCCCGGTCGGTGACCACGCCCAGCACCTTCTGGTGCTCGTCACACACCGGCAGGAAGCCGACCTGCGCCTCCGCCATGATCTCCGCCGCCCGATCGACCGTGTCGCCCTGGTAGAGACGTTCCACGTTCTTGCTCACGATGTCGCTGCACTTCATGTCACCCCTCCTGTCAGACCGCGGCGGCTCGTACGCGCCGGTGCCGCGGGACATCAGCCGATGACTGACGGACTCAAGCTATTCATCAACGGCGCGGACGGAAGCGCCGGGGTCACGGAGACGATGTCGCAACCCGGCGGCCCGGGCGAGCCGTGCCTGCGTTTTCCCAGGATGGCGTGTACTTCCATGGCGGCTCAACGTTTGGCGTGGCGCTGGAAGAACGTCCAGGCCTCGTCGGCGAAGTCGAGGTCCTGGTTTGTCTTGCCAAACCGCTTCCAGAGGCCGGGCCAGACCTGCGTCGGGTTCGGCCAGCAGTGGCCCATGCCGGTCGCCCTGTAGTACCAGAGCTCGCGCCCGTCGGGTCCGGGGCGGTAGCGCTGGCGCTCGATGGTGCTGGTCGTGCGGCCGGTCTCCGGCTGGTACGAATCGCCCTGCACGACGTCGGGGAGCGCGTCGATCTCCGGCGGCCCCGACAGGCCCAGCTGGGCGACCCAGGCGTCGCGCGCCCGCTCCATCCCGGGGTAATGCGCCTCGGGGTACTCGCGCGAGCCGCCGCCGTCGTAGGTGATGAAGGGATCGTCGGTGGCGGCCACCATGGCGATCGAGACGCGATCGTCGCCGGGCTTGGGGTGGCAGTGCAGCAGCCAGCCGCCCGACGGCGTGAACGGCAGCGGCACCACCGGCGCGACGGCGGCCACCAGATCGGGCGCCTCCAGCGCCAGCTCGAACGACATGCCGCCGCCGGCCGACATTCCGGTGGCGTAGATGCGCGTCCGATCGATCGGCACCTCGGCGGCCAGCCGGTCGAGCAGCTGGCGGACGTAGGCGACGTCGACGCCCTCGTCGCTGTGCCGGGCCAGGCAGCCCGAGAGAAATCCCCCCTGGGGGACCGAGGCGTCCTCGCGCGGCGTCGGCGGGGTGGGGAGGCCGTTGCCGTAGACGACGACGAAGCCGTCGCGGTCGGCCAGCGCCTCGAACCGCCCGTGCGTGACGTAGAAGGCGATCGCCTCGGCGCTGGACGAGTAGCCGGGGAAGACGAGGACCACCGGGACGGGGCGCGGCGGCAGGTTGGCGGGGGCGTAGACCAGGGCGCGGCGCTCGACCTCGGTCGCGCCCAGCGCGGCGACGATCTCCGGATCCGTGAGGCGCTGCCGGAACGTGGTCACGCAGCCGCGCGACTGCGCGACGCCGGGCGGGCCGTCCAGGTGCACCGGCGGCGCGCTGCAGAGGCGCAGCCGGAAGCTCGCGGGCGCCGTCGCGGTCGCTGCCGGCTGGACGGCGATCGGCGGGGCGGGCGCCGGAGCGCGGGGCGCGGCGCAGGCCGCGAGCAGCGCCAGCACCGCCGGCGCCGCGCGCGCGCCGCGGGGGCTCACGCGGCCATCTCCCGGATCTCGACCTCGTCGACGTCGATGATCGCGGCGAGGCGGATGGCCCATTCGATCGCCACGGCCTTCGAGGGCAGCTCGAGCAGGGTGTAGCCGGCGACCAGCTCCTTCGACTCGGCGAACGGACCGTCGATCACCCGCGGCTTGCCGGCGTCGAAGCGCACGCGCGCCCCCTTCCCGGTGCCGGCCAGCGCGCCCGCCGCCTCCAGGACGCCGGCCCTGGTCATCTCCTCGGCCAGGGCGGACAGCCTGGCGGCGCGCTGCGGGTCGTCCCCGGCGCGCGGCTCGGCGTGCAGCGACAGGAAGCGCAGCGGCGGGTTCTCGGGCCTCGGCATCACGCCCAGGTCCCAGCCCTCGACGACCGGCCCCAGATAGAGCTCCACGTCCCCGACCACGGCCGCGAACCGGTCGCACCATCCGAGCGCCTCCTCGCGGGTCGCGACCTTCATCTGCGCGAACCCGGCCACCAGCTCGCGCGGCTCGGCGAACGGGCCGGGGGTGACGGTGCGCTTCCCGTCCCGGTAGGCGAGGTGCAGGCGCGTCGAGGTGGGACGCAGCCCGGCGCCGCCCAGGAGGGCGTTCTGCCGGCGCGCCTCGCCGATCAGCTGGCCGACCCCCTGGATGAGCTCTTTCGGCGGCGGGGTCCCCGTCTCCATCGCGGCCGTCGTCTTGTGCATGATCATGAATCGCATGGTGTTCTCTCCTCCGTGACCTGACGACGAACGGGGCAAGCGTGGATCGACGGGATCGACGCCGCGGCGGATGTCATTGGCGGTAAAGGAAGTAGATGTCCTGGTTCATGCAGCCGCCCGTGCTGGCGCCGGTGGCGACCAGGGTGCGGCAGTCCTGGAACGGTTTGTGGTCCCAGTCGCCGATCTGCGGCGGCGGATTGGGGGCGTTGGGGTTGCTCCATTCGGCGCTCGTGCTGGCCCGGGTGAAGACGTTTCCGCCGAAGCCCTTGAAGAGGAACAGCGCCAGCCGGTCCGAGGAGATCCCCGAGACATATTCGTAGTCGCTGGTCAGCGCCGTCACGCGCGCTCCCGCCGGGAAGGGGGTGGTCTTCGAGGTGCGCACCGAGCGGTAGATCCCGTCGGCTGCGGTGCTGATGCCGTTGATGGTGTAGTAGAGCTCGAGCCCGTCGGCGGAGATGGCCGGCGCCCGGAACTTCCCGGCCGTGCCCGCGACGAACCCGTTGACGGTGACGAAGTCGGCGGCCGAGGGGACGCCGAAGTCGATCAGCTGCAGCGCCGAGCGGCTGGCGGACTCGAGCTTGGTCTGGTCGGCGGAGATCACCACCAGCGTGAGGCCGTCGCCCGACAGCGCCGCCATCTCACCCGTCGCGTGGAAGACCGTGTTGGTGATGATCCAGCTGGTGATGTCGCGCGAGGTGTAGCTGCCGCTGTCGGGCGCGGTCTCGTCGGCCAGGTAGACCGTGTACATCTCGCAGGTCCCCGTCGCCGACTGGGCGTAGGCGATCGACTGTCCGCTGGGGCTGGCGGCGATCATGACGTCCTCCTGGCCGGCGCGGCTGAAGGCGGCGAACGCCGTCGCCTGATAGTTGAACGTCGTGCAGACCGGCGTCTGGCAGACGTTCACCACGCAGCCCATGCCGGCGGCGCAGGTGCCGCAGCCGGCGGTGCGGGGCGCGCCGCAGTTGTCGGTCCCGGACACCATCTCGCAGGTCTTGCCGAGCCGCGCGCAGAACTGCGCATCGGTCTCGGTGACGCACGCGCCGCCCGCAGCGCCCGAGCCGGCGGCGCCCGAGCCCGCGGCACCGGCGGTGCCCGAGCCGGCGGCGCCCGAGCCGGCCGCACCGGCGGTGCCCAAGCCGGCCGCGCCCCCGGAAGGGTGCCCGCCGGTGGCGGTTGCGCCGGCGCCGCCCTGGCCGCCGGTGCCGCCGTCGGTTCCGGCGATGCTCGCGGCCCCGCAACCGGCGGCCAAGCCCCACAACAGCAGAGCAAAGCGGGAGCGGAGCGCGAAGCGAGAACAGAGCGAGACGAACGTGCCGGGGCCGCGGATCAGCATCGTGGCATCCTAACTCGGTTGAGCACCGGCGCGGGTTCACGTCCGCCGCTGCTCGCTCCTGCGTTCGCCATTGATCGTTTGTGGCGCGGCCGCAATCCGCATATTCTGGTCGCAAATGCGTACGGGTTGGTCTCTGGTGTGGGGCGCGGTGGTCGTCTCCCTCGTCTCGGTCGTTGGCGGGGCTGGTTGTGGCGGCTCGTCGGGCGCGATGTGCACGGTGGGCAACGAGGGCTGTCGCTGCTACCCCAACGACACCTGCGCGACCGGGCTCACCTGCGCGTCGAAGCTTTGCGTGAACCTGACCGGAAGCGGCGGCAGCGTCGGGAGCGGCGGCGGCGTCGGGAGCGGCGGCAGCGTCGGGAGCGGCGGCGCCACAGGATCGGGCGGCGCGTCCGGCGCGGGTGGTGGCGCCGGGAGCGCGGGCACGGCAGGCGCACCCGGTACCGGCGGCGCGGCAGGCTCCACGGGCGCCGGCGGGACGACCGGCGCGGGAGGGGCGACCGGCGCCGGCGGCGCCGCGGGCTCTGCAGGTGCGACCGGCGCGGGAGGAACGACCGGAACCGGCGGGCATGCGGGGACGACGGGCGGGGCGGGGACGACCGGCGGTGCAGGAACAACGGGCGGGGCGGGAACGACGGGCGCGGCGGGAACGACGGGCGGCGGTGGGAGCGGCGTCGTCGGCTGCGGCGACCTGATCGACAACTTCGAGGCCAACACCGGATACATCTGCCAGGACAACGGTCGCGTCGGGCACTGGTTCTCGTACTACGACGCCTCGAGCACGTTCTTCCCGCTGGGAACGCCGTCTCTGCCGTCGCCGCTGCCGGTGCCGCGTGGGACCAGCCAGCGCGCGTTGCACACCTACGGGACCGAGGTGCAGTACGCGGGGATCGGCTGCCAGATCAACGACGTCCCGACGTACACCTACAACGCGAGCGCTTACTCGGGAATCCAGTTCTACATCATGGGCACCGCGGTCGCGCCGACCGTCATCGTTCAGACGCGCGCGACCGAGTCGACCACCTACGGCGGGACCTGCGCGCTCGCCACGCTGAGCTGCGCGGGGAACTACGCGGCCATCACGGGCGTCAAGGCCGACACCTGGACGCTGGTCACCGTCCCGTTCTCGTCGCTCTCGGGTGGAACCGCGACCTTCAACGTCGCCGACGTCTGGAGCATCGAGTTCCAGCCGGGCATCGGGGCGTTCGATCTCTGGATCGACGACCTCAGTTTTTTCTGAGAGGCGTCGCGGGGCGCGCGGCTATGGCCGGGCAGCCGCCTCGGCGATCGCGTCGGCGGCGCCGAGCGCGGCGGTCAGGGGCTCGGCCAGGCCGTGCCGGTCGCGCAGGTAGGCGGGGCTGTTGGTGGTCAGCCAGGTCGTGCCGGCCGCGTCCTCCCAGACCAGGATCTTGAGCGGCAGGTCGATGGCGATGCCGGGCGCGGCCAGCATCAGCGGCGTTCCGGCGCTCGGGCTGCCGAAGATCAGCAGCTTGGTGGGGCGCATCGAGAGGCCGACGCGGGCCGCCTCGCCGCCGTGGTCGACGACCGCGAACAGCGTGGCCCCCTTGGCGCGCAGGAGCTCGGTCACCCGGGCCACCGTGGCGTCGACGTCGTGGGCGCTGCGCCGGTCGACGAGGCCGCTCGCCTCCGTGGGGCTCATCTCGCCTCCAGACCGGACGTTGGTCGCGACGTCGCCACGCAGAGAGCATGGCCGGCGAAGGGACGGGGGGCGAGCCCGAACCGCTCGCCGGGACGAAATTACATGACCACCGCAACCCGGCCCGGGTCCGCGCGGCACTAGGGCGAGATCTCGACGTCGACCAGGCAGAGATCGAACGGGAGATCGGTCTGCAGCCCGGGCACCAGGATGGCCGCCTGCTCGATCGGCGTGCCGGCGGTCAGCGGGGTCTGCGGCGTGCCGCCGGACCAGCAGTTGGTGACGAAGCTGGTCCAGGGGGTCATCTGCCCGCTGACCAGCGGGACACACCAGCGGTCCGTGCCGCTGTGGGGATCGGTGCCTTGCAGCTGCAGCCGCAGGTCGGTCATGCCCGGGTTGCTGACGGTGACCGTGATGCCGCCCGACGCGGGGACCGGCCAGGTGCCCGCGGCGCCGCCGTCGGCCTGGGCGACGTTCCATCCGAGCATCGCGAACCCGGTGTAGTCGGAGCGGCCGGTGACCGTGCCCTGCATGCAGAAGGTGTTGCCGGTGAACGGCGGCACGCAGCTGCCGCTGCTGCAGTCGGGGGTGATGGTGGCGGCGCCGGGATCGGTGGCCGTGAAGCCGTAGCCGGCCCACGGGCCGGTGGCCAGGAAGCCGTTCGAGACCACCTGGCTCGCCACCGCGCCGTCGGCGGGCGCGCCGGCCGCGCCGTCACTGCCCGGCTTGGCGGCGCTGCTCGTGCAAGCGATCGCCAGCGGGGCCAGGGCCAGCGCCAGCACCAAACCCAGGGGGCGTGTCGTCGTCATCGCGAGCGATGGAGCCACGCCGGCCTCGGTTTGTCCAGACGCCTGCAGGCGTGCGGCTCGGGCCCTCGAGGGTCAGGGGCAGGTGGGGGCGGCAGGGGGCGGGTCGGGGCAGCAGGCCATGATGGTCTTGTCGGCGTCCATCTTCACCGTGGTGGTCATGTTCATGTCGTGCCCGGCGGACGTGTCGCCGTCGGTGCCGGTCCAGTAGCCCCACACGAAGATGTAGTTGGGCGCGGCGTGAAGATCGACGACCGTGTCCTTGGGGAACGACATCGCGGGCGGGACGCTGGCTGGATAGAGCGTTCCGTTCTCGGTGATGTCGCACCAGTTCAGGTAGTTCTGGACCGTCAACGTGTACGTGACCGGTCCTCCGGTGCCCGCGGCGCCGGAAGCGCCCGCGGCACCGGAAGCGCCCGCAGCGCCGGACGTGCCCGCAGCGCCGGAAGTGCCTGCGGCGCCGGAAGTCCCTGCGGCGCCGGTGGCCCCCGCAGCACCGGAAGTGCCTGCGGCGCCGGAAGTGCCTGCGGCGCCGGAAGTGCCTGCGGCGCCGGAAGTGCCTGCGGCGCCGGAAGTGCCTGCAGCGCCGGAAGTGCCTGCGGCGCCGGACGTGCCCGCGGCGCCGGTGGTGCCCGCGGCGCCGCCCGCGCCCGTGGTGCCGCCGCTGCCGGTGACGCCGCCAGTGGAAGGCGCGCCGCCGCTGCCGGTGGTGCCGCCGGAGCCCTTGAGCCCGCCCGCTCCGGTGGTGCCGCCGCTGCCGGTCGTGCCACCGGTTGCCGTCGCGCCGCCGGTCGCGGTGGTGCCACCGGTGCCGGTCGTGCCGCCCGACGAGCCGCAGCCGAGCGCCAGCGCCAGCGTCGCTCCCAGGATGACTCGCGGGACAGTTTGCATGGTCGTCATGGGCAAGTGGGGGCCGCGGGAGGTGGATCGGGGCAGCAGACCATGACCGTCTTGTCCGCGGTCATCGTGACGGTGGTGGTCATGTCGGTGTCGTGCGCGGCGGTGGTGTCGCCGTCGGTGCCGGTCCAGTAGCCCCACACGAAGATGGAGTTGGGGACGGCGTTCAGGTCGACGACGGCGCCTGCCGGGAACGACATCGCGGGCGGCACGCCGGCCGCGTACAGCGTGCCGTTCTCGGTGACGTCGCACCAGTCGAGGTAGTTCTGGACGGTGAGGGTGTACATGACGGGGCCACCGGTGCCGCCCGTGCCGGTGCCGTTGCTCGATCCTGACGAGCCGCACCCGACGGACACGCCCAGCGCCAGCGTCAACGCCAGCGGGGTGAGTTTCATGGTTCGCCCTACGGTGCCGGCGACGACCGGCGCGGTTGAAAGATTCGCTTCGCGGCTACCGGCGCGCGGTGAGGGTCATCGTCGCGTCGAGGCCGTTCAGAATCTCACGCACCGCCGCGGCCGCCGTGACGGGGTCGCGCAGCTCGTCCCAGGCGTCGGCCCGAGCGTCGCACCAGATCGGTCGGCCGTCGGTCAGCGAAAACAGGCAAGCGGCGCAGAGCGCGCGCCACGGCGTGTAGGCACCGACCAGCCCCTGCAGCTGCCGGCCGAAGGTCCGGCGCGTGTTGCTGACGACGACCAGGAGCGCCGTCTCGGCCCGCAGCGTGGCGGCGATCGGCGCCGGGTCCTCCTCGAGGTGCCAGTCGGCGACCGAGCGGAGATGAAAGTCGTGACGGCCGGTGATCTGCGCGGCCGTCCCGGCGATGGTGCGCTGGGCCCAGCGGTAGAACGCGTTGAAGGTCTCGTGCGCCGCGGAGGGATAGCTGGCCAGGTCCGGTGTCTCGAGCACGCGGGCGCCGTGGGCGACCGCGAAGCGTCGCAGGGCGCCACGCACGGCGGCCTCGGTCGCGGCGGCGGTCGCCAGGTCGGGCGTCGGCTCGTCCTGGGCGTCGACCAGCACGTCCTGGACGAACGGCGGGAGAACGACCAGCCGCTCCAGGGCGACGCGGACGTCGGTGCGGCGAGTCTGAAACGTCGGGGCGCAGGCCATCAGGGCCAGCGCCACGACGGCGAGACCGATCGCCGATGTCCTCCCCCGCATCGCCAGATTCGCCAGTCGAGCCGAGCTATCTGATGCTGGCCGCCGGACCGGGCACGCGCCGGTAGAGGAGCTCGCCGCGCTCGAGATCGGTCATGGTCAGCGTGTCGTGATCGACGAGCCGCAAGGTGACCGGTCCCGTCGGCTTGTCGATGCGGAGCGCGTCGCGCCGCTCGGCGCCGAGCGCCAGCGCGGTGCTGAAGTAGGGGACGCCGTCGACGTAGGAGGTCAGCTCGCCGTGGGGCGAGACCTCGAAGTACGAGACGGCGGCCTCGCGCTCGACCTCCGCCATCGCGGCGGCCAGCTTCGCGGGGTCGGCGATCTGCGCGGCGAGCCGCGCGTGGTGCTGCCGGCGCACCCGGTCCGAGAGCTGGAACTGCCACCGGCCGGCCAGCGCCGCCAGGTCGAAGAGGATCGCCATCCCCCCACTTTGTCAGGCCCGGCCGGGGAAAAGGCAAAGAAAGGCCAACATCCCCGTTGCGCGGTTGTGTCGGCCGCGTCCGGCCCTAGCTTGAAGGCGGCGCATGGACGAGGCGCGGGTACCGCCGCTGGACGAAGGGGAGTCGCTGCGCACGGTCGTCATCGCGCTCCTCGCCAACGCCGGCATCACCGTGGCCAAGTTCGTGGCCGCCACGCTGACCCGCTCGAGCGCGATGCTGGCGGAGGCGTTCCACGCCTCGGCCGACACGGGCAACCAGGTGCTGCTGCTGCTGGCCGACCGGCTGGCGCGGCGGCCCGCCGACGCCAGCCACCCGATCGGGCACGGCCGCGAGGCCTACTTCTGGGCGCTGCTCGCCGCGCTGGGGATGTTCTTCACCGGCGCCCTGCTGGCGGTGCGGCAGGGGCTCATCGAGCTGTTCCATCCGCGCCACGTCAACTCGCCGCTGGCGGCCTACATCGTGCTGGGCGTGGCGCTGTGCCTGGACGGCATGTCGCTGCTCCGCGCTTACCGTCAGCTCAAGCACGAGGCGGCGGCGCTGGAGATCGAGTTCCTCGAGCACTTCGACCGCAGCTCCGACCCGGTCGGCCGCGCCGTGTTCGCCGAGGACGCGGTGGCGACCGTCGGCAACCTGGTCGCCTTCGCCGGGATCATCCTCGACCAGCTCACCGGGTCGCCCGTGTTCGACGCGGCCGGCGCGCTGATCATCGGGCTGTTTCTCGCCGTGGTGGCGCTGGATCTCACCCGGCGGAACCGTGACTTTCTCGTCGGGCGGCAGACCTCGCCCGGGATCCAGGAGGCGCTGCGGCGCCTCATCACGCGGCAGGCCGACGTCGTCGGCGTCACCGAGGTGTGGGCCATCTACGTCGGGCCGCGCCGGCTGTGGGTGGTGGCGCGCATCCGGCTGGACGACGCCCTGGGCGGCCCGGCGCTGCGGCAACGCCTGCGGGCGATCGCCCGCACCGTCGAGCAGCAGTCGCCCGCCGTCGCCCGCGTCGACCTCGTGCCCTGGTGAGGCGGGCGCGGGTCAGCGCCGGTAGACGTCGGGATCCCAGCGCTGCATGAAGCGCTCGGGCTGGGCCAGCGGCGTGAAGCCGAAGCGCGCGTAGAGCCCGTGCGCGTCGCGCGTCGCCAGCACCCAGCGGCGGAGCCCCTGCAGGTCGGGGTGCGCGACGATGGTCTCCATGAGCAGCTTGCCCAGCCCACGCCCCTGGTGCGCGGGCAGCACGAAGACGTCGGCCAGGTAGGCGAAGGTCGCGCGGTCGGTCACCACCCGCGCGAACCCCACCTGGCCGCCGTCGTCGTGGACGCTGAAGCAGAGGGCGCCGGCCAGCGACCGCTCGAAGACCTCGCGCGGGATCCCCTTCGACCAGTACGACTCGACGAGGAAGGCGTACACCATCTCCCGGTCGATCTTCGCCGGGTCGGTCGTCACGAAGCGGGCGCCCATGCGCCGACTCTACAGCGTGACGACCAGCCCCGCCTGGGCGCCGATCTCCAGCAGATGCGCGTCCGCGCTGCCGGCGCCGTAGGCGCCGAGGTCGGCCTTCGCGCTGCCGCTGAAGGTGACGTCGAGCGTCGGGCCGAAGGTGACGGCGACGCGCGGGGCGACGGTGATGATGAACGGAGCGTCGATCGTGGCCGCGAACAGGCTCAGCGACTCCGACCCGCCGGTGGCGGGGGTGATGGACGCGTAGAAGACGCTCACCCCGACGCGCGGCCAGACGGCGATCGACGGGGAGAGGCGCGCCACGTACCCCACGCGTGGGGCCGCCACGACGGAGACGAACGAGGTGCTCGCCCCGGACTGGGTCTCGGTGCCGTAGCCGAGGCCGAGCGCGGCGCCGACCGTGAACCCGGGCGCGACGCTTGCGTCGAACGCCAGGCGAGGGAAGGTGAACCCGGCGAGCGCGGCGACCGGTGGGTTCCCGAACAGGGAGAGGGTGGTGAATGAGCTGGTCGTCTCCGTGCCGCCGGCCGGCGACGCCGTCGCGCGCACGTAGTCGAGCCCGAAGGCCCGCTCGAGCGACAACGACCAGTGGCCCTGATCCCCCACCGTCGGCGCCTCGGCCGACTCGGGGGTCTGCGCGCGCGCGCGCGCGGTGAAGCCGACGACCAGCAACAGCGCACACCCGCCCAACAGACGACTGATCTTCATTTCGTCTCCTCTGCACCCCGAGGGTGCGTTCGTTTGGCGAGACGGGGTTGCAATTCACGGACCGGAACGAGCGACGACCGCGCGCGTGCGCCGAAGCGCCGGAAACGACGGCGGGTTTGCCGGTGACCAAGCGCGGGCCTCGGACGGCGGTCACAGCGGGCCTGTGTCCGTTCTTCACCGTGGAGCGCGACACCCCTGCCATCGGGACGTGCCTGTCCGCTCGGCCGGCCCGCGTGAGCCGGTCAGGCGCGCTCGACGTGGACCCGCAGGCGTTCGAGCGCCGTGTCCCAGGCCGCCGAGAGGCGATCGAGGTATCCGCGCGCGTCGCCGAGGCGGCGCGGCTCGAGCTGCCAGATCCGCTGGCGGCCGCGGCGGCGGCTCTTGACCAGACCGGCGTCCGAGAGGGCGCAGAGGTGCTTGCTGATCGCCTGGCGCGAGACGCCGGCCCCCGCGGTCAGCGCGGCGATGGAGAGCGGCCCCTCGGCGCTGAGCCGGGCGACGAGGCCGAGCCGCGTCTCGTCGCCCAGCGCCGCGAACACCGGGGCCGCGCCGCTAGGTCGCATGCGCCAGGTACTTCTCGACGAGAGACATCTGCTTGGCCCACCCCTCGTCGTTGGCGGAGAACGCCGGGCGACGCCGTCCCGGTGGCAGCCGGTCGAACCCGCTCTCGGTGAGGGTCAGCTCGGTCCCCCCGGGCGCCTCGGCGAGCTCGAACGTCACCAGCGTCATCGGCTCCTGGCCATAGTCGAAGTCAGGCTCGACGGCGAAGGGGTGCCAGCGGAAGGAGAACAGGCGGGGCGGCTCGACGCGGTCGACGACCAGCTCGAACCGGGCGCCCCGGAAGGGCTCCTGCATCCTGGCCACCTCGGGATCGACGGTGGTGGGGACCATCCGCCCGGCGAGCGGCGCGCCGGCGACGAACGGGCCGTCGAGCTCGACGCCGAACCAGCTGCCGAACTCGCGCGCGTCGCTGATGGCGCGCCAGACCCGGTCGCGCGGCGCGCGCAAGAGGATCTGCTTCACGATGCGGTCGGGGCTCGTCTCCATGTGCAACCTCCTGGTTGCGTGTAAGCTAACGGCGGTTCGATCGAAGCGCAACCTCCGAGTTGCGCGTCATCCGCGCCTGAGCGGCAGGGGGGCCAGGGCGCGGTCAGGGGCGGCTCGCCAGCTTGCCGGGCGGCGGGGGAGCCGACGGCCGGCCACAGCGCGGCAGGCTCGACCAGCGCAGCTCGCGGGTCGCCATCGTCTGCCAGGTCGGCTCGGCGACCTCGCGGCCCTGGAAGGGGAGCTCGTCGATGGTGTAGACGAGCCGCAGCTCGACAGAGATGTTGGCCGCGTCGCCGCCCAGGGCGGCCGCCTCGATGCGGACCGCGCGCACCTCCCCGGTGGGGATCGTCGTGTCGGCGACGGTGAGCTTGCCGCCGTCGGGCGCCGGCTCGAACCGGCGGCCGAACAGCCTCTCTTGCAGGCGCTCCGGCGCGTCGGCGCGCCAGGCGCGCAGCACCAGGTGACGGTGGACGTCGCCCGTCGGGACGTTGTGGCCGGCGCCGGCGTTGGTCAGCCGGACCTCCAGCGCCCCGCCGGCGCGGCAGGCCGTGAGCGTCATCGCCCGCGCGAGCATGCTCGGGTCGTGGCCGCCCGGGAAGAGGTGCCCGCCTTCGCCGGCCCGGTGGCAGTCGAGGCAGGGGCGCGCGGCGAACCGGCCGGCGTCGTGCTGGCGGACGGTGTCCTGCATCGGATGCTCGGTGTAGCCGGTCACGGTCCCGTCGGTGGTGATGATCGGGAAGTTGAACTGATGGCAGCCCGCGCAGAACGTCGGGCCTCCGAAGTCGGCGCGCACGTCGGTGTCGTGCGGCGACGCCGCCCCGCGCCGGCGCGCCAGCATCCGCCCGCCGCGCAGGTGGCAGGCGGCGCAGGTGACCCCCTCGTCCGCCAGCGCGCCGCCGCCGCGGCGGACCTCCTCGACCTGCTCGCGCAGCGGCGCATGACAATGGACGCACCAGGCGAGAGGGCGGTCCTTGTACTCGCGCTGGAAGATGGCGTTGGTCCAGGCGCGCCCATGCCGGCTCTGCGCCCAGTCGGCGTGCACGTCGGCGTGACAGCCGCCGCAGCTCCTGGCGCTGAGCGCGCCGCGGGCGGCGGCCGGGAGGCCGGCGTCGACGGGCGCGAGGCCGCGCGGGAACAGCTCGGCGGCGCCCGCGCCGGCCAGGGCGGCCAGCAGGCAGGCCGCCCAGACGGCCGACGACAGCGCCGGCACCGCTACTTCGCCGCGACGGCGGCGCTCGATTCGATCCGCAGGTCCGACTCGGGCGGACCGTCGGTTACCCAGGCGCCGGCGAGCTTGCGCCCTGCGCCGACGCCGTCCCAGTCGAGGATGGTGGTGCGCCCGGGGTCGGCGACCAGCTCGAGCTGACCGTCGTCGGCGTACACCAGCAGCTGGTAGCGCGAAGTAGGGTAGGGCCCCTCGCGCCCGTCGACGAGGCCGCACTCCGACAGCAGCACCGCGCGCACCCGCCCGGCGCCACCGTCGGCGGCGGGCTCGCGCATCGCCCAGGCGAAGGTCGTCGGCTTCTCGTGGTGGCACTGCGCCGGCTTGCGCGCCTCGACGTCGGCGAACGACGGGAGGCCGGTCTGCTCGACGAGAGCGATGCCGTCGCTCCGCAGGTACCCCAGCTGGTTCGTGAGCGGGAGGGCGAGCGCCTGCTCGCAGGGATCTTCCTCGCAATCGTTCAGGTTCGGCGTGCAGAGACCGTCGACCCTCGGGATTTGCCGCTTGTCCTGCGCGGCGATCCGCACCGGGGTCATCCCGGCGTACTTGGCCTGGACCAGCGCGGTGGCCGCGCGCAACGCCCCGGCGTGACGGCCCTGGGCGTCCAGCTTCGCCGCGCGCGTGAAGCTGGCCTCCATCCAGCAGTTCCGTGCCCCCTGGCACCGCTTCCAGAGGGCGTCGGTGCTCGGATCGTCGGGGCTCACCGTGGGGTGATCGACGATCTGATACTGCGCCGCGATCGGCAGCGACTTGCCGAGCTCGGTCTTGAACAGCCTGGCCGCCGCCGCGCGCTCCTCCTTCCAGGTCAGGATCTTCTGGAAGCGCTGCTTCTCGTAGACCGGGTTGTCCGAGGTCGTTGCCGTCACGTAGAGCTGCACGTCGGAGAGGCAGAGATCGTCGTACTTCTTGCCCGGGTAGACGGCCTTCACGCGCAGCTCGATGGCGGCGAGCGGACCGGCCGGCTGGTCGACGGCCAGCTCCTGCCAGCCGAAGCTGTCGGTGAGCTCGACGTCGACGGTCTTGTTGGAGGGGAGGAGCACGACGGTCAGCGTCTTGGCGCGCGAGTTGGCGGCGAACAGCTTCCGTGACTTCTGGTAGCCGTTGCGGATCTTCATCCGCACGTGCGTCGCGCCCTCCATCGGCGTCACGTGCATCCGGATCCATTCGCCGATCCCCTCGGTCTTGAGATCCCAGGCGGTGCGCGGATCGTCGTCGCCGACGTAGAGCGGGAGGTAGTTCTCGGCAAACCGGTTCCAGTCGTTGACCAGGTAGCTGCTCGCCTCGGCCGACGCGAGGTGGAGGCGCCGTTCGCGCGGCTGGCCCGCGGCGCGCGCGCCCGGGGCGCCGAGCGCAATGATCGACACCACCAAACACCACCGCTGCATCGACATTGGCGGCGACGTTATCACGCCGCCCGGACGCTCGACGCCGGCGTCAGGATCCCGACGCGTCGCCCACGCCGGAGCTGGGTGCGACAAGGTCGGTCGCGCGCCCACGGCTCCCTGCAAGTTGTTGTCGCGATCCGTAAGCGCGGCGACGTCTGCGGCGGAAAATTGCGCGGTCTCGAATCTTTGCTCAATACGAACGTTCCCGAGGTCGATGACAATGGACCGCGTGGGGACGGTTGATTCTTACGAGATAAAACCGGAGAAGTTCGGACGCTACGTCTTGCTCGACCGCATCGGCGCGGGCGGCATGGCCGAGGTGTTCCGGGCGGTCATGCCGGGCGTCGAGGGGTTCCAGCGCACCTTCGTGGTCAAGCGGATCCTGGGCGAGCGCGCGAAGTCGCCGTACTTCGTCGACATGTTCGTGCAGGAGGCGCGCATCAACGCGCTCCTGCACCACCCGAACATCGTGCAGGTGTTCGACTTCGGGAACGTGGGCGGGACCTACTTCCTGGCGATGGAGTACGTGCGCGGGCGCGACGTCTCCGAGCTCTTGCGCCGGCTGCGCAACTGCGACCGACCTTGTCCGGTCGCCATCGCGACCTTCATCGCGCACGAGGTGGCGGTGGCGCTGGGGTACGCGCACGCGCTGACCGGCGCGGACGGGACGCCGCTGCACATCGTCCACCGCGACATCAGCCCGTCGAACATCATCTGCCTGCGCACCGGCGGCGTGAAGCTGCTCGACTTCGGGATCGCCAAGGCGATCGGCGAGCCCGAGGTGGAGAAGACCGGACACGGGATGTTCAAGGGGAAGCTCTCGTACATCGCGCCCGAGCGGATCAAGGACCTGCCGGTCGACGGCCGCTCGGATCTGTTCTCGCTCGGCGTCGTGCTGTGGGAGCTCCTGGCCGGACAGAAGCTGTTTCGCGGCAAGAGCGATCTGCAGACGCTGAAGAACGTGGCCGAGATGGAGATCCCGGCGCCGTCGGCGCTGCGGCCCGACGTGCCGCCCGAGCTCGATCGGATCGTGCTGCGCGCGCTGGCGCGCGATCCGGCCGAGCGCTACCCGTCGGGGCAGGCGCTGGCCGACGACCTCGATCGGGTGCTCGAGCTCCTGCACCACCAGACGCGCGCGCTGCCGGACCTGCTGCACGAGGTCTACGGCGCGGAGCTCTCGTCGCGGCAGATCCCGAACACCGCGCTGACCAGCGAGCTGCTCGCCGCGTGCGCGGCGGAGACGTCGAACGTCTCGGCGGGAGGGCCCACCTACCCGGCGGGCCAGCTCCCCTCGAGCGAGGACGAGTACAGCATCTCGATCGGCACCGCGGTGCCGGTGCGGCCCAAGCCGGGCCCGATGTCCTGGGCGGCGGCGACGATCGGGACCGCGGCGCTGGTGCTGCTCGCGTTCGGGCGTGGCGGCGGCGGCCGCTCGCAGGCGGCCCCGGGCGCGACCGCGCCGCCGATCGTCGCGCCGGCCGCGGCGCCCGAGGCGGCTCCGCCCCCGGCCCCGCAGGCCGAGGCCCCGATCGCCCCCGTGGCCGCCACGCCTCCGCCGGCCGTCGAAGCCGCGCCGGCTCAACCGGCGGCGAAGCCGGCGCGCCACGCGCACTACTCGGGCAAGGGGCGCATCGCCCGCGGCCTGTCGGTCGATCCGTTCGCCGAGGCGGCGTCGCGGGGGGGGAAGTGACGCGCGCGCTGCGAACGGCGCTCGCCCTCACCGTCGTGGCGGCCGTCGGCTGGCCGGCCGGCCGGGCCCGGGCGGCGCCCAGCGCGGCCGACCGCGAGGCGCGCCACGACTTCGACGAGGGCGAGACGCTATACCGGGCGGGCCACTATGCCGAGGCGCTGGCCAAGTACCAGGCCGGGTACGCGGCCGTCCCGCTGCCGGGCTTCCTGGTCAACATCGCTCAGTGCCAGCGGCGGCTCGGCGATCTCAAGACCGCGCGCGCCACCTACCACGAGTTCGTGGTCGTCGCGCCCGACTCGCGCCTCGTGCCCGAGGTCCAGGCCCTCATCAAGGAGCTCGACGGCCTGATCGCCGATCTGGCCGCCGGCGGCTCCAGCGGGGCCGTGGCCAAGGCCGAGGCCGACGACGACGAGGTGCACGCGACGGATCCGGCGGCGCCTCCGCCCGCGCTCGCGCCCACGGCGCCGCCCGTGGTCGCAGCGTCGCTGGTGGCCGCGCCCGCCGCCAATGACGCCGACGCGCCGCCGCCGAGGCGCTCGCACGCGCGCTGGTGGATCTGGGGCGGGATCGCGGTGGCGGCGGTAGCGGGTGGGGTGGCGACCGCGGTGGCGCTGTCGTCGCCGGGCACGAACACCGTGCGCGCCGGCTCGCTCGGAACACTGAGCCGCTAGGACGAAACACGACGATGCAGCATCGCTTCTCTTCCGGGCCGCTCGCCTTGGCGGTGGCGCTGACGGCGCTCGCGAGCTGCAAGAGCGCGACCGACGTCGCGCCCTCGGGTGCGTTCGTCCTGAAGGTGTCGCTGGCCCCGGGCGCCCAGATGCCCGACGAGCTGCGCGCGTCGATCTACGACGACACCGGCGCCCTCTGGAGCGGCGCCCGCTTCCCCGCCTCCGGCCCGCTGGCCCCCGAGAGCGCCAGCGAGCTCGGCACCATCCTGATCCAGCCCGGCAGCGTGAGCGGCGATCTGCGGATCGACCTGCGCGGGCTCGCGGGCGGCGCGCTGGTCGACGAGGCCACGCTGAAGATCCCCCACGCTTCGTTCTCGGGCGGCACCTTCGACCTGGCGCTGTCGGTGCCGGTCCCGCCCGACACCGACGGCGACGGCGTCCCGGATCCGATCGACGACTGCCCGACCATCGCCGACCCGCAGCAGACCGGCTGTCCGGTCGACGCCGGGGCCTCGGACGGGACGACCGGACGGCACGACGCGGCCGTCGACAGGCCGTCGACGCACGACGCGGCGGTCGATACCGCCACGAAGCACGACGCCGCCGTCGACGTCCCGCGCGGCAACAAGGGGAACGGCGCCGGCTGCGGCGGCGCCAACGAGTGCTCGAGCGGCTTCTGCAAGGACGGCGTCTGCTGCAACAACGCCTGCGACCAGCCCTGCCAGAGCTGCTCGACAGGCATGTGCAACTCGGTCAAGAGCGGCGAGGACATCCCCGAGTGCGCCGCCCCCATGACCTGCAACGGCAAGGGGAAGTGCGTCTCCGCCGCCGGCGGCAGCGGCGGCTGAACCGAGCGAGGCTGGCCGCGCGCTCACAGGATCGTCCAGCCGAGCAGGAAGGTGACCGCGCGGAACTGGTTCAGCGCGGGCGCGATCTCGCCCCGCACGAGGAGGTGGACGCCCCCCGATTTGGAGAGCTCTTGCCAGGGGAGGAGGTTGATGCCCAGCTCGGGTGACCAGGTCACGCCAGCACCGTCGAGCGCGGCCCCCAGGCCTCCGAAGAGTGGAGCGAGGCCTCCGTAGCGGTAGCCGACCCGCGCCTCGACCTCATGCGAGCCGCCGCTGGGATCGAGGGTCAGTCCCAGGACGATGTGGTGATGCTCGCGAATGGGCAGTTGGCCCGACCAGCCGAGCACGAACTGCCCCCGCCCATCGATGATGCGCGCTCCCGCCTCGCTGGGGATGAGGAATAGCGGCGCGCCGACAGCGAGCACCTCGTCCGCCGTGAGATCTCCCTCGGTGATGCTCGGCATGTGCCCGGAAGCGTGGGCCGGCCTCGCCGCCGCCGTGGCGAGGCCGACGAGCGCGAGGCACGCCAGCCCCTTCGCCCGGGTGGTCATAGCAGCGTCCACCCGAGGAGGAGGCTGCCGCCCCGGAGGTGGCTCAGCTCGGGGTCGATCTCGGCGCGTGCCATGATGTGGAGGCCGCCGCCGGGGCCGTAGGTCTTTCGTGAGACGAAGTTGACGCCCAGCTCGGGCGACCAGGTCTCTTGTGTGTGGTCGAACGAGATTCCCAGGCCGCCGAAGACCCGCCCCGGCGCGAATCGATAACCGACGCGCCCCTGAACGTCGTGGGGTCCGCCGTCGGGAATCACGGTCAGCCCCACGACCACGCGGTGCTCCTTGGCCTCGGGGTCGGGGATCTGCAGCGACCAGCCGAGACCGAAGTGGGGGGAGTCGGTCACCACGACGCCGAGCTCGCTGGGGAAGAACAGCGCCGGGAGCGCAAACGAGCAGACGTCGCAGATCGAGGGCATGTGCCCCGAGGCGTGGGCCGGTCTCGCCGTCGCGGTGACGAGGCCGACCAGCGCGAGGCCGCCGAGCCAGCGCCCCCGCGCGCGCCGGCCACGGTCACAGGGGGCGCGCATGGCTCGCCTCCACGCGGACGGCGGCGGCGGTGAGGA
>Ga0070734_10001282_pt1 | contig 38069 bp, 28 predicted proteins | sample Coa_R1_8_FD_66444 | JGI IMG/M metagenome (GOLD analysis project Ga0070734, IMG submission 66444) | Surface soil microbial communities from Centralia Pennsylvania, which are recovering from an underground coalmine fire - Coalmine... | ecosystem: Environmental > Terrestrial > Soil > Unclassified ...
TCAGGTGGACCAAGATGCAGTGTACAAAGAGTGGTACCTCCACCACCGTATATTTTGCAACTATTCCAACATGTAGCGGTTCCTTCGATGTCGCCTTAGATCCCAATGTTGCACCGTCAGGCGCGTCAGAAACCAAACCATAGCTGATTTCCAAAATAGGTGGACTTTATAGGCGGGGCTTTGATGCCCCGCTTGAGTTTATGGGCAGCATGAGGGTTGTTTTCGTTTGTAATAGGCCGGCATGCTTGATTGCCTTAATCATCAGTAGCCCAAAATGGGAGTTTGTATAAATTGCGTAAATAGTGCGCGGCGGTGTTCTGTTTTGAACAGTGACTATGTTCTGTAACAAATATTGTTGAGATCCAACGCGTTATAAGTGCTGGAAACCGAACTCCCCGCCCACGTTGCGATTGGCGGGGAGTCTTTCCACCAAGGTCGTATCTTGATATGAAGAGGACTGATATTGCCAGGAATGCATGCGGTTAGACGCGGAGTTGATCGACATTCTCCATGGGCTTACCGAACTGACATCCACACAGCTCGCTGCCTTCCGCGCTAAAGACCAAGATTCTTTTGGTCGCATCGATAAACAGAGGGTGAAGGCAGTCATCGTGAAAGAAGAGAGATGTAGGAGCTCGGCTTAAACACTTGAGTGAACACGGGCACCCTTCAGCGAGCTGCTGCTTCTTCGTTGAAGTAAGCATCCAAAATACCTTTTCCTTTACGCCTTATCGTGCGTGGTTCGCAGTGTGCTGGGTCCCAACCCGGCGATCACTAGTGCTCCGTGGATGCACTTGGAACCGGAAGCTCGCGACCCCGAGAAAGACAAAGCCGAGAAGGAAAAGGGTACGACAGAAAATCCCCAATTCCTTGAAGTATGGGAGCGGATTCCAGTCTTGCAGCGTCATTTTAGCGGAGTCTAGCATAGCTTCAGGGCGTTTAACACTTAATGCGACGCTCTGCTAACCTTTCAGTGTCATGGCTTCTGAGAACGAGACCCAACGCCCGAAATTCAACGAAATTTATCTGGACACGAATGTCCTCATTGCAGAGGGCTGGCCCTCCCGCTCAATTCTGCTGGATAATGTGTTTCGATTTGCCGCATGGTGGGGGATTCAAGCTCTCTTACCAGACCCCGTCATTAAGGAAGCCGAAGATCATTGGTTACGTGATGTTAAGAGAGGAATGTCTGAATTTGACGGCGCTCAGAAAAACTTGCAAAGGCTTGCGAGTCCCATCCCCTGTGAAGTGAAAGGAGAACATACTCCAGTCGAAAAGCTCCTTGAAGGATACCGAGCCAAGGTCGCAGAAACGCTGAAGGAACATGCAATCATTCGGGTTCCTTTTACCAAGAGGTCGCTGGAGGAAGTTTTCGACTCTGCAACGAAGTATGTTTTACCGTTTGATGGCAAGGGGCGAGGGTTTCAAGATGCTGTCATCCTGCTTTCAATTTTGGATCATTTGAACGAGTTTCCAGAGGTATCTGCAATTTTCATTTCTGCGGACAACGATTTTAAGGGCGTTAGGTTCACTGATTATTTATCGGGCTTCGATTCTAAGAGATTGGAAATCGTAAAAGAACTGGATGTTGTGTCTGACAGATTGTGGAAACCTTACTTCGAGGAAACGGTTATCAAACCATACAGGCAAGAAGTTGAGAATGCTAAAACTGCTGCTCAAGGGGTTCTCTCTGAACTGACGATATTTATGAAATCAAATTTGACCGAGGACATGCTCAAGCCGGGGATCGGGGATAAAGTGTTAAAGATTTTGTTAGTTGAAAGCGTGCGGATACTCTCTGTTGGTACCCCACTTCCAAAAACTGATGAGCCCTTGAATCGCACGGTGACGATTCAAATCAATGTTTCAGCCGATTGCAGAGTTCTTGTCAGCAGAGACTATTCCTTTTTCAAATTTGTTTTCAGGGCATATAGCGGGGATTCCCCGGATGAGTCTGATCTTCCACCACCCCCAGAAGAGTTAGAAATTAACGTGAACTGGAGTGGGGGAGTAGAGGCAACGGCTGATATTGTGGATGCTCAGTTTAAGAACGTTGTTTTAAAAGCACTCATTCCTCAGAAACCAGCCTTCTAACCGCTGTTTTGATCAGCAAGCACGTAGGTATTTTGAAAAGTTAATAAGAAAGAAACCGTCAAGGGAGTATTTGCCCATTTGTGGATGTTCCGCGCGAAAGAACCGGGGTACGTTGGGGCACGTACCCCGAGAATAAGCGTTGAATTAACCGACAAATAACCTGCCATCGTTGTTGAAAGCATTCCGCAAGATTCGTCTGGTGTCTTTCAAAAGGTTCTTCACCTTCTGTTTCTTTACGCCCATGGCCTGAGCTATGCCAGCCGAATCGAGGATGGATCGCCTTCCCCGAATGTGCTTCTGTCGTGTTTGATCGCTGCCCTTCCGGCAATAATCCGTTTGCCTCAAGGCTTTTTCCGTCGGAAGTCAGCGGACAATACGAAGCCGGACGCAGGCCGCATCTTTTCAACATAGAGATTGGCAACATGTCACACCGTTTCGGGCGACCGAAACGTGGGAGATCGTTAATCATAAATTGGGCCGGTGCCTTGGAAATGTCCGTTAGAGTCGATGAAGAGTCCTTGCACTTTGCGGCTGTCACGCATGGTCAGAATGAGGATCTGGCCAAGGCAATCAAACATCATTTCGGCGCTGATACCGGCAATGGTCCCCTGAACAGAGTGCGAACTCGGAAGTTCCTCAGAACCGGCAACAATGAATTTCCGATACACGGTAAGTTCATATTTCACTTGGTATTGTTGTTCACCCTCTTTGCCGATCGATCCGGAGCCGCTCAGTTTCTCTACTGCCCGCTTGATATCCGCCAAAGCTTTCTCCTCTTTCCGATTCAAATATGAGCTTACACCCGGTCTTCGGCAAAACTCATGTCGCTTCTTAGCGCATGTTTCCTGCCGACTCCATGCCGTCCAATCATTTGGACGCACAGGAGAATGCTCTAGGTGTGACGGACCATGTTGAGTGCCGGTGGCCTTCACACTTAGAGCAAATCCGCCGCTATCTCGATGGACCTTGCCTAGTAGAGAGGTCTTGTTTTTCATGCGCAAGCAGAAGGCATGCCCCGCCCTGAGGCGTCCTCTTGGCTGCTCAAAACCGGATCACTTTCACATTAGGTAAACAAGAAGCAGTCTTCCCCAGGATGGATGCGGGCCTGCCAAGGTCTTTGATTTGCGAATCGGCATAACCTTTACGCTGGTTTCGTTTCCAGATCCTCTTACGGAGAGCGCAGCAATCTGCCGCGCAAGCTAAGAAGCTTTGTCTCCGACGGCCATGCGGTCGAGCTTCTTAAGCAGGTCGGAAGGATGAATGGGTTTATTCAAGATCTCCCAATTTTGTCCCCGTTGGCGGGCTTGCAGCAACATTTCAGCGGCTGCGGGACTTCCGGAAAAGAGAAGAATTTCACAATTCGGGAATTTCCCACCGATGTTTTCCGCGACTTCAATTCCATTTTTGCCCGGCATCATTACGTCGGTCAGAAGAATGTCCGGTTGAATCGTCTCCGCGCATTCAACCGCCTGCTGGCCGGAATAGGCCACGTGCGTCTCGGCTCCATGTTGCTGTAGAATCACGGCCAGGGTATCCGCAATCGTTCGCTCATCATCAACTACCAAAACCTTAAATTTATTGCGCATAGGAAGATCCTCACAAGTCTCGAAGTAGATGACGTTTAGGATCCGCCTCACAGGATAAAAGCCGCATAAGACAAAATGCAATTGCGGCAGCGATAACGGCGTATTTTGGCGCTTATTGTCTTATGTAAACGCATGCTCTGCCCGTGGGAAGAGAAACTGCACAAAGGAACATTGCAGGTTGCGGAGGACTTGGGTGCTGAGAGATGCCATTGCGAACGAATCCATCAGCTGCAAAATAACAGCAATCATCTGTGCCCAAAATCGAGCTCCTGTTCGGGTAGCGCGCCTGGGGGAATACTTGAATCCAAGGGGAAAAAAGTGGGAAAATTTAGGCAGGGCACCAGTAGTTTTTTTGGGAATAGCCGAAAGGAAAGCGGAAGGGGGCAAGGTCCCATGAGTGCGCTGTCCAAGAACGAAGAGATATTAAGGTGTGAGCCCATGTGGCTGCACAGCAAAGCACTGCAAAGCGGTTGTAGCGAGTGCGGAGCGATGGCCTATCGAGTCTTGACCATCAAGACGGGTTCGAAAGCCGTACGAAGCATCAAGTTGTGCGGCCGGCATTTTCTGGAGATGCTGAGAACGGTAAACGAAGCGGAGAAGCGGAAAATGAGCGGCTAGATAATGGCCAAGAACAAAATAGCTGGCTCGAAAGACTGAAAATCAATTTTCCCAAAAAGATCCAGAATGGACCGCCCAGAAAGCAAGCGCCTAATAAGGCGCTTCACCTTCTTGGCATTTTGGCCCGCGAATGCGGCCAGCGATCTTGACGCCCGGACGGAAGGCCGGGCGGCGAAAGATTTTTACACACGTCAGCGCGGGAAGCGGAGACGTGTGCGCGGCGGCGCGAAAGAAACAGGGGCACGTTGGGCACGTACCCCGAGAATATCCGGTCAATTTAACTTACGAATAACCTGCCGTCATGGTTGAAGACATGGCGCAGGATTGGTCTGGTGTTTCTCAATAGGTTGTTGATCCTGATCTTGTTGACACCCATAGCTTTAGCTATGCTGGCCACGTCGAGCATGACGCGCGGGTTTAGGTTATGCCGCGAGTTGGCACGGCATACCCCTCCATAATAGTAGTGCGGGTGGTGCAGAGCTTTCTCTGGTCCCAGAGTGGCAATGGTCTTGAGTACCTGGGCCTGTTCCTCGCGCAGATGAGGGAAGGTAGTTACCTGCTCCAGCAGTTCGCGGGTAATCACGTCCCGCTCAGCGGGATTGGGCTTTCGGCTTCGAATGCGCTCAAACTTGGTCACGTCTTCGACGCCTTCGATATTCCAATGCTCATCACGTATACGGAACGGATTCATTGCGCCATGAAGGATGGTCCGCATGAGATAACGCTTGAATGGATTTGAGACAAACGGTTTAAGCGGACGGTGAACCTCAAACAGATTGATGAGATTGGAAACCGCTCCGTCGTACATGGCTTCCAGTTGCCAGTCCGAAGGATAGGTAAATACCCGCTCTGCCTTGCGTTTCACCATTCCTTGAGCCATCGGCATCGTACAAGCCAAAAAGATGTTCAATGCTTGCGGGTCATCATGGTTGAGGTACGCGATTTCGGCAATAGTAATCCGCTGGTCGCGGTCGTGAAGGACGAACAAATGGCCGCACAAACTTTCCATCTCTTCCCCCCCTAGCGCGGGAATTTTCTTCGTCGTTAACATCTCGTCTATCGTTGCGAGAACGGGCGGAAGGTATGGGACTGCGCTGCTCATTGCTTCACCTCGGCGGCCTTGGCTGTCTCATGTTCCGTGCTCACGGCTGCAAGAATTTCGGCGGCGCTGCGGTGAACGACTTCTAGACTTTCCGTCAATAACCGGGAATCGCCGTAGTAGAGTTGGCAGTCAGAGAAGGCTCTCTTGTGCTCCAGCCCAAGGGCCTCGCAAACCATGAATGAAACGGCCTTAGCTTCCTGCTGGTGCAAGGCGCGGGTTACAAAGGTGCGGCGTTCCATTCCATAAAGCAGTTGACTGGCAATCTCGCGTAGCAGCGCCGGGAGAGTTTCGTCATCTTTCATGTTGGGTAACAGGCGGATGTTGCCACGGTATGAGGTTGCCTTTGCGGGAGCAACGCTGTCGGAATATTCGATGGTGAACTGTTTTGCCTCGGCCAACGCCAGCAACTTGCCAAGGATTGCGGACACATCCAAACGCTTTGGCGCGTCCAGCAATTCCGATGTTCCGCTGGTCTGCGCGATATCAAAGACGTAGACGCCACGGAATCCAAGCAATTGAGTATCGGGCTGGCTTGGTTCTGGTTTGGCGGCTGGGGCGTTCTTATCTTTGAGCTTTCCGTTTGTTCTCTCCACGTCGGATGACTTCTTGGGAACAACGGCGGGGGCAAGAATGAAGATGCCCTTTTGACCGGGACGCACAGAGCGTCCCAACTCTCTCCAACTGCGGGCGCCTTCAACGTGTCGGGCTTCAGGGCATTGTCCGGCAATTAAAATCGCGTTGCGGGCGCTGTAGGAATGAAACCTAGCCATGGTTTCGAGGTAGGAAAACAAAGCTTTTTCCTTACCGGATTCGATAGCCTGCGCTAATTCATTGACGGTGGACTGAACAAGTTGATAGGTGCTGGTTGGTTTGCTTTTGCCTTCAAATAACATAAAAAAACCCTCGTCTGCCGGGTCGGCGTGATTTGTTGTTCACTTCAGGCGCAGCCCAACAAATCACGGCGATCCCGCGCAGACGGGGGAGGAACGGAGCGGAAGGAGGGTGGCAGGGCGCGAGTGTCGGCGCGGTACGTGACAAAACGCAGTTGGGTTTTGTTTTGGCGCGAAACCGCGCACAGACCGAGCGACCGCCTGAGCCGCAAGGCGGCGTTCACCCGACTAAAGCACAGTGGAAGAACGGAGCGGAGCAGCCAAATTAGTTTAGAGAAAATGGGGGAGTTTTCCCGGATCGGCAGAGGAGGCGGTTTGTACAATGCCCCGTGATCCGCTGACTTAATCTCGCGTACTCCGTAAAACCGGGATCAGCACCACAGTCGTGCCGTAGAGTGGACCTGGCTCTGTGATACGCCCGGTCAGAGCGATGTCCTCTAGATGGTCGCCGTGTCGTTCGCAGATGGCTTCAGTGTCAAACCCAGATTCCTCGTAGGTTCCGCAGTGGTCGCAGACCAAGAACAGTGCTACGTACTCGCCGTTCAAGACAATATGTGTCCGCGGGCTATCGCTCATTGGAAGCCAAGAATCCATCGCCGCATCCATGCATCATCCTGCAGCAGAGCGAAGCGAGCTTCCAAACCAAATTCGAGGTCGGGATGATGGCGGGTTTCCGGGTGGCTGCTTAACACATACAGCATAGATGTGAATGCTTCTCGAAGGTTCCCTGTAACAAGAAGGTGCAGCGCCTGAGCTTGGTTGTTTGGATCTGGTCGGCTCTTCCATCAGAGAATCTGGCAAGATCTCCTTCTGAAACGGAGGAGGTATTTTCCGATCCTTTAGGAACTTCGGAAGAAATAAGCATCGGGCTCACGGCTGTTTCCTTGTTTGTTTGGTTGAGGATTTTCCTCGCTGATGTGTGACCAGGTTTAGCAACTTCCAGGCTGCGAGACTTCATAAGGCGGACGCAAGGACATCACGATCAATTTTGGTTCATGTACATGTGAAGGAGCCGCATGAAATCAGCGGCAGCCAGAAGATATTGGGCGCAGAGCGGACAGTTAAAGTAGTGGTCCTCGAACTCATGGCGTTCGATGGCCGGCATTTCATCCAATAAATACCGTTCCGCAGCCATGCTATTAATTGCTGTTGCGTGATCCAATTGCTTCCACCTCGGTAGAGAGTTTCTTAACCTGGCTCACCTGAAATGTCTTCAGCCCTTGAACGATGACAATCTCCACTTCATCGCCTTCGTTCAATCGCTTATATCGAAGTGAAACGATAGCGGAATCCACCAATACGCCCGGTTGATTGTTGCGCCCAAACGAAGCCATACCCTTTCTTGTTGTTAAACCATTTCACAATTGCTCTTAAAGCCATTTTTTCTCCGCATGGATAGTAAAGAGGTTTTCTGTCTAGGATGCTGAGGTGAGGAGCAAAGGCTCCATTTCAAGAGCATCAGGCGAATGTAGGATCGATTGGATCTTTTCCACCAATACCGCAAGGCTAAAGGGCTTTCTCAGGTAGTGGTTGACCGCAGCTAATACTTGGTCGTTAGGTAAAAGGGAATCGATGTGCCAATGTCCGGTCAGGAGAACAGGGAGGTTTCGCCTCCTGGCAGTAAGGTGTTGCAAGAAATCTCGGTCGTCGGAGAGAAAATCGAAAAAGTCGATCAGGAGCAAATCGATCTTCCCTGGCCAAGCTGTACTCGATTGCTCGATCCCCACAACCGTGCCCGCCGGAAGCACGTGATAATGGTTCAACGCGAGCCCTTCACTTACAAGGCCGAGCAAGATGGGATCGGATTCCGCAAACAAGATGGTGGCTAATTTTGTGTCATCCATGAACTTTCTCGTTTCCTTCTGTCTCAATGGTCGTCTGCCGCCGGTAGACCAACGACCCCCAAAATAGGGTCCGCAGAATAAAAGCTTGCGGACCCGTTCATGAAGGACGGTCCAACCTTCGGTTCATCGAAAACGGGACCGCAAAGCCAAAGACATGCAGTCCGATCCATGAAAAACAGTCAAACCATGATTTCGTATATACATAGGAAAGGAATTTTCGAGCGTATGACTTTCAAACTATTTTCACTTTGTGCTCAAAGAAATCTGGCTGTCTCGAAATCAAGCACTGGCGAAATTCGATGGGATTCCAGACGATCATTGAGAATGTGAAGCTGCTATGTCTTGTCACATTGTCCGGGCCTACGAAGCAAATGGGTTCGCAGCCTGGTTGAAGTCCCAACGGAAAATGGCCCTCCCGTCGAATTCCTGCGGAGAGCGGAGAGCCGAAAAAATTAATGATATTTTCGACAATCATTCCGAAAGTCATACGCTGGAATTTGTGCTCCGGAAGCATAATGGTGCAACTGCTCTGGCTGTTTTCGTAGGGTCACTGGCAGTAGGCTGCGAACGATTCTTTTCGCTGGGCAACGAAAGGACGTTCGCAGCAAATTCTCGTTAATGTGGAGATTTTGCCTTGGTTGAGGGTCACGAGTTACTGGACAGAGGGTTCGAGCTTGCCTATTTTCTTATGCCCGTTCGATCGGTGGCTAGGGAGATTCTCGGCCACGCAATGAGTAATCTCAACGCACGGCACAGCAGAGAAAGGAAGAGAATCTATTGGCGAGAAAAGCACTTGCGAAATCGCATTACCAGAATCGTGAGAGACCGGCGCGACATATTGCAATGGCTTATTTTTACCGAGTCGGAAAAATATGAGATGCAACAGGAGCAAGCTGAGCAGCAAACGACGAGCGATATGGTCATCCGGTATATCAAGACCGTGATTCAAGCGGCCACTTCGTTGACGGCAGTCTATGTATCGGTTGGAATTCAACGCCTTCTTCATGACTACAATGCATCCGAGGCCCGCAAGTCCTATGAGTGGCTTACTCATCGTTATCCATCAGATGCTGAACGTCGAAAGGTTAAGGCTATGCTGATTAGCAGGCTCGAGCAAAGGTTTGGGCATTATCTTAAGACTTATTCAGTTCAACGCGGGGAGATCCGCTTTCAGACATCCGAGAACCAAGCAGAGTGGACTTACCTTGTGGATGCGTGTCTCAAGGCTTTCACACCCTGGAGCACGATCGATCAGTGCGGTGCAGGAACCCTGGCCGCGAAGCTGGCAGAAATGAACCCGAAAACAAAGAACAGCGACAGCCTTGAGGCGCAACGCTGCCATGTCTTCATCGATCCCAATTGTTTTAGTGAGATGATGGGTAGCCTGGGATTGAGCATGCCCAATCAGAGACGTGCAATTCCAAAGTTTTTCTTCAATGGGTCTGATTCCGGGGGTGGCTCGAATAATTTTGACCTTCCGCCTAAACCCGATCCCCTTACTGAGGAAGAGAGAGCCCTAATTCTAGATCGTCTGGAAGGAGAATCGGCACATCGCCAATCGACCTCGCCGGATGTTTTAACGATCGACGTGGATGGGAGACCAAGCGCGTGGCTTGACGTCAAACAGCGCACGGAGCATCGCTGTGAGATCAAAGAAGGCGCAAAGTTAGTCCAAATATGGACCGAGAAGGAGGGGCGGAAGCTTTTGTGGGCTGTTCACTGGATCGAATACACGGAAGAAAATGATATTGCCAACATGACGTCCGTGGTAGACCTTAACAGTGCCCGAGAGCTTATGCTGCGGATTATTCCGATTGGACAGGGAGGCTTTGGAGAAGGAGTCGCATCGCTTGTGCTGCAATGCCGTCCGAGTTCCGCAATATCAAATTGTCTTGAGTGGCTAGGCTCTTCGTCGTTTTGGAGGGGCATGCCTAAAATTGCGCTCGCAACAACTGGGTTGCTGGCAATCGGCTGGCTAGCTGCGACTGTGAGTCATCGGCAGCAAACTATGCGTCAAGAAGTTCTGGTAGAGAGTTTAAAAAGGAAATTGGCGGAGAGGCAAAATGCAGCTATCAACATTGGCACGCCCCATGCAACTCACATAGAAGTCTTTAGGCTGACTCCAAATAACTTTATGGCGCGCGGCCCTCAATCCGATCTGCCAGTTGTTACTGTGCTTGCCAAGGATGAGCTTATCATTTTGGAGCTTCCAGTTGAAGTACAACCGGTTTCCTACACTGCGATCTTAGAGTCCATTCCGGACAACCGAGAACTACTGCGCGAAGATATTGCGAAAGCAACGTGGTCAGATGACGATAAGACTCTGCGCCTTATTGTGCCAAGCACTCTGCTTACAGATGGCTTTTATAAGGTGCATCTCGATCTATTGGCCAAGGGGAAAAATGCAAGACAGTCAATTCGATTCATATTTCATGCCACAGCAAATTGATTTCTCTGCAAAGGATTCTATGAGTGCTATCTCCATTCGCCCTGCAGTTGGAACCCACCCCAATAGAACGGTGAATGCCATTCGGGCCTCTTCCGGATTTCCTCTTGTGCGCGCCGGAGAGCACTTGCTGGCCTCAAGCCATCGCGTTCCATAGCTTTGTAGAACCGTGACATGAGTTCAGCGGTTGCTTCGTCCGGGACGCTCCAGAGGCTAGAGACAATCCGGCTGGCGCCGGCATATATAAACCCGCGCGTTAATCCAATAAAACCCTCGCCACTAATTTCTTCACCCAGTCCTGTGTCACAGGCGCTGAGAACAACCAGATCTACCGGTAACTTCATGTTGTAGATGTCCTGCAGATCTAGAAACCCATCCTTTGGACGCCCGCGCCGATCAACAAGCGAAAAAACCAAACCGGAAAGTTCCGGATGCTTGTTGTCTATTAACCCATGGGTCGCAAAATGAACGATACGATATTGTGCAAGGGAGCCGCTCAGAGCCATCTCCCGGCTAGCTTCAAAATCCAGAGCTAGCTTTCTCTTTCCAGCAGAACTTGCGGCCATGATGTTCTTTGCTTCCGTGCGCGTATAGATCAGACGATCAAAATGAACGTTACCATTCCGACGGCGTAGGCCAATATCAGAAACCGACTGCCTGAATTTATCCATTGATGCTGATTGCGATTCCGAGCGCGCATATTGGCCTCCTAACCGTTGACCGCGCACCTGCTGATTTTGGAGAGCAGGTTGGTCACTGTACGATGAAGGGTTTGCTGAAGGATAGCCGATGGCATTTGAGGGATGGGTGATTCGATTATCGGAGGCATCAAAGACGGGGTCGGCGAGAATAGCAATCTCGTTCGGAGGTCGAGCGCGATTCGTCTCTTGTCTGCGAAGCTCAGCAACCACAGAAGCGGAGGGGAGGTTAACAATTTCGTGATTGATCAGCAATGGCTGAGCTGGGAGGTTGGGATCGGGCAAAACGGCAAAGGGAATATAACGTAGAGCACCATCGCTAACCATCAGAAGCTTCTTGCCGGGAAGCAACGCAGCGATCGGATCAAGGACCATTCGGTTTAGTTCCAATGTGGCCTTTCTAAGATTAGCCTCCCTTTGCTCTTCGATGTCTTTTTTTTCTTGAGCATCGCGTTCAGTCAAAAGAGAATAAACATGACGCGCAATACCATCGATTTCGGTACGCCTCGGCAGATCAAAGACGGCTATTGATTCGCGTGTAACCGCAAAAACATGACTTCGATCTTCTCCCAAAGAATACTCGAGCAGAAGCGTGTCTTCATCCAGCAGATTCTGGATATCAGGCGTCGTCAACGAGCTGGCCTGCGTAAGCGAAGCATAACCAGGATTGCTTGCTCGAATCTCCGCCTCTATTTCCTCATAGTCTTTCCTCAAAGCATCGACTTGACGATCTATTGTCGCTAGCTCATCCTCCGCATGCTGACGGTTGAGCAGGAGCACACGACGCTGCACGAGGGAGTTAAATGACTTTTGCAAAGATCGTCTCTTCTCATAGAGCGCGAAGTCTACACCCTGAGTGATGTCCACCCGCGCCTGCGTCAACATCTCGAGCAAAGTCCGCGCCCGCGATCTTTCCACTATGTCTAGCGCCAATTGCGGCTTTCGCTGCTCCAAAAGCAGATTCGAATATTCAATATATGCACGGGAATGAAGAGCGTGATAATGTGACCTCTCTTGGTCCATCCCTCCAAGTCGTGCACTGGTATTTTCCAATACGTCCAGCGCATCTCGATATACAGTGGAAGCGAGGTCGACCTTCCTCTCATGGCGGAGCGTGAGGGCTAGCCCAGCTAGGATCTCCGCCTGGCCCAGGCTCTTGGGAGCTATTTTTGTCATCATTGCAAGAGCTCGCCGATAATAGTCTTCCGAAGCCGCAAAGTTCTTTTTCTGATCGGCTAGGTCGCCAAGCTCCTTCAAGAAACCGGCAACTTCAGGCGGAGCAGGAATCTGTTTCTCTCCGATGGTGAGAGACTGCAAATAATATTCTTCAGCCGCTGCCAGATTGCCATGAAATTTCGCAATCGCTCCAAGGTCCGCAAGAACCAGGGCAACAGCGACACTATCTGGGGCAAGCTTGTTACGAATAACGAGAGCTGATTTCTGATATTTCTCCGATTGATTAGGTTTATTCTGATCCAGCATACATTCGCCAAGATCGCTAAGGATCGTGGCAACCTGATCGTCCAGCTTCTGTTTTTTTGCTACTGCCAAAGCTCGTCGATAGTAAATCTCCGCTCCTGTAGGATCTCCGCGCTGACGAATAAGTTCGCCCAAATTGACCATTGCGAGTGAAAAATTGTAACTCGGAGGCTTGATGCGCTCTTCAATGGCGGATGCCTTGCGATAGAAGATTTCAGCGCGCGCCAAATCACCCTGAAGGTGATATAAAACTCCGAGGTTGATGAAGCTCTGGGCTACTTGCGTGGTATCTGGAGATAGTTTTACCCGGATGGAAGAGGCCTGAGTGAGATACTCCTCCGCTTTGGAATAATCGCCATTTTTCAGCGCAATTCTGCCAACTTCACTGAAGCCCGCAGCCGCCGAAAGGCTATTCGGCCCCAGTAGACGCCACTCGGACAATGCCGCTTCACAATATCGCTCAGCGTTGATCAGATCATCGCGCGATTCAAAACTCAGGGACATCTGTAAGAATAGTTCGCCCCTTACAATGGGCCCGGCTTTGACAGATGAAGAAATTGCTTCCTCATAGAGCGCATCGGCCTGTTTCCACACTCGCCTGACACTGAACCAATCCGCCGCATAAAATAGAACCCAGGGTCGAAGCCATTCGATTTTCTCATCTTCTACGTAGTTGGCGATCTTTCTCCATCGAACGATGGAATCGTCGATTTTACCGTCTTTCGCGAGTTTATCTCCTTCGAGGAGTTCAACTAGCGCACCGTTGCGCAGATTCGGCCTCACGCCGATCAACCAATAGTCTCTGCCTAGCAGCCAAGTACGATTTTCGGTGTTCCGGATGCCCTGAATTTTTACCGGTCCACGAGGAGCTTCTTCATTTTCCAAATATGCCATTACGAAGGGTGACTCAATTTCACCCTTGGCATTCCCTCTCGTCCAGGTCAACAAAATATCACCTGGTTTTATTCCTGCTCGTTCGCCTGCGGTCTCAGCCAAGACGTAGGTGACCACAACGCCTCTCCCGAGCACAGGCTCAGCATCATGATGGTGGTTAGGGCTTTGACCTAGCACCCGGACATTGATCGCTTGCAATAGACCCAGCAACATCCATTTGGAAAAAACATTTTCCAGGGTGAAGGAAATACAAGGGGGGAGTCGTCGCGCTAAATCCACAATCAACAGGTAAGATTGGCGTTTGTTACGCAAATCAAGGCCCTTCGGAAGCCAATAAAAAACTCGTGGAAATCCCGAGAGTTACGTAGAAGGCTGTGTCGGCATCTGGGGATGCGGATGGGGACCAGGTGCTGGAGTCGGTGTAGGATTTTGTGAAAATCCCAGTATCTCTAAGATAAAATCAAGCATATTTCAATACTCCGTAGACAAGATAAAAAACATTAAGAATCCTATATCGAACAACAGTTTAAAGGCAAGCATAATTCAACGGTGACGAAAGCATAAATTTTGAAAAGCCCAAAAATGACCCTCGTCGACATCCTCGGCCTGTCCGGGAAAAAGAGTTTTATCCCTCGAAATCTGTCGCGCTTAATGCTCCTTCCAGTCTTATGTTGCATTTGTTGCTATTCTTCCTATTCATATGAAAGACCAAAGTTAGAGCAAAATCAAATACTTGGTGATTTGCAGGTTACGAACCTCTATTGCGACTCTGAGGAAAGGATTATAGGCATAAAATTCCTTCACGTTCCTAGCGGAGCGCCAATATTTATTCTGGAATCAGACACCGTGCCCCAAGCTTTCCTCTGGGTTGATACACCGATTTATTCCAACGAGGGTCTGCCACATGCTCTTGAGCACCTGATCGCTGGAAAAGGCACGAAAGGCAGATACTCATCGCTTTTGACCGACATGTTACTGAGTCGCGCCGAACAAGCTACGTTCTGGGATTTTAACTTCTATGATTTTGCTTCAGGGACCGGCATCGACGGTTTTTGGAAGCTGTTTCATTCCCAGCTTGATGCACTCATGAACCCTGATTTTACAGATGCAGAGGCTCAGACGGAGTTCTACCATTTTGGCGTAGTCACTGATGCAGGCACTAATAAGAAAAGGCTGGTGGAGAGCGGTACAGTTTACTCCGAGATGGAGGCGAAGCAGGGCGTTGAAAAATATCGCTTTGAGTTGAATAGCCGATTGTTAGGCAAGGAAAACCCGTTCAGTTTTCAGAGTGGTGGCGCGCCTGACGCCATGAGGGCAGTCACGCCCGAGGAAATTCAACATTTCTATCGCAGCCACTACCGTCTGGGACCCGGTATGGGCTTCATTTTCGCTTTGAGTGCGCGAGAAAATCTAGCAACATTTGTCGATCAGTTATCAGCGGAGCTTCGCAAATTAAGTCCTCCGAATTCGGCAGTCAGCATCGTGCGCCCAAGGCCTGATCCAAACGAACCAAAGTATCCGATTACGTCATCCGAGGACCATTCAATACAGATATATCCGTTTCCGAGCGAAAGTCAGACTGATGCCGGCGCGGTTCGCTTTGGCTGGAAGCCTACGAATATCGAATCGATGGTCGATCTCCGCTTGTTACAGCTTTTTTTTCGCGCCCTAGCCCGCGGAGAGCAATCCGTACTGCAAACGGCGCTCATTGACAATAGCCTTCGCCAACTTAACTCGGGAGCAACCGAAGTGAACCTGGATGTCTTTCTGCGAAACTCTCCACATTTTCCTATTTGGAATATAGAGGTTTCTGGCATCCCGGGAGATAGGATCTCAACTAGCATGGTTGAGAAAATGCGGGAGGTTATACTTGATAAAATCCAGGAGATCATTCATTATCCAGCGGGATCGCCCGAACTTGCACGATTCAATGCCTTAGTAGAAGCAAATACTGCAAGTTGGCGCCGGCATCAGCGAATTTGGCTCAATAGTCCCCCCGGTTTCGGTGCAGGCAATTATCGAACAGATTGGAAGGAGCACCTTGAGAATTTAGAAACTAATCCTTCGTTTGTGCGATCCATATCAGAAGAACCACTGTGGCGCTCCGTCGAACAACGGATGGCATCACATGACAATATCTGGCCCGATTTGATCCGCAAGGCACACTTGCTTGACGAACCCTATGCAACGGCATCCATGCCATCCCCACGTCTCGTCGAAGACCTGCGGCAAGCAAAAACAAGAAGAAGCGAAGCGAAAATTGCTGCACTCAAGGTGCGGTACCATACTAGCGATGATCAGGAAGCGCTAGAAAGATTTGAAAAGGATGAACTTACAACAACGAGAGGCATCGATCAAATTGAAAACAGGGTTCAGCGCCCTTCATTTACGGAAAATCCGCCGTTGACTCCTGACGACGATATCCGCTACAGGCAATTCGAGATCGAGCGCGTGCCAGCGATTGTTGCAACATTTGATCATCCACCGACCATCGATATTGGCCTTTCATTTGATCTTCGACACATCCCGAGGAAGTATTACCGATATCTGCCGATCTTGCCCAGAATGCTCGATTCAATAGGACTAGAAGAAGCGGGACGAACCGTCCCCTACTCCGAATTTCTTTCACAGATACGGAAGGAGATCGCGAATCTTTCCACAGGATTTGAATCCGATCCGATTTCAAAGCGCGCCGACTTAACAATTCGGGCTTCCGCGAGTGACGCAGCAGAATTTCAAAAGGCACTTGATCTCATAAAAAGGATGGTGACATCCAATAATCTAGATCTAGCGAATATTGGGCGATTACAGGATATCGTTAATCAGCGATTGTCTGAGGATAGTATCTTCACGAAACAGCGCGAATCCGACTGGATCGACAACCCAGTGCAGGCTTTTCGATACCAGAATGATGAACTCTTCCTTGCTTTGAACTCTCACTTTACAAACGCACACTGGGACGCTCGCCTTAAATGGCTGTTTCATCCGCAAGTTAAGCCAGATACTTTCGTCAGCTTGCACAACTTTGCAACCTCCACCCTTTCATCATTAGCGGGTATGTCGAGGGCAGATGCTGACACAACTCTTCGTACATTATCGGTGGAAGGCTTGCAAAAGGAACTTGTTGACTATTGGCGAGAAAATCTCAACGCTTTTGAGGAAACCGAGCTTGTGGAAGGGCTTCAGCAGTTGACCATTGAGGTTCAACAAGATCTTCAAACTGGGCCAAGCGCGGCAATCCGTGATTTGAAAGATCTTCAGCGCCTTGTTATCAGCCGCCATGGCCTCTATCTGGATCTTATGATGAGTGAGCCGATGCTTACGAAACTGCGGCCACAGATTGCCACCTTCCTCAAAACCATAGCGAGCAATCAGCAGGACGCACAAAACCAGCAAAGTGAAGGCAGTGAAAATAGGACAACTAAGCCCGCGATGGAAGCAAAACTGGAGAAGCGATACGGGGCAGTAAATAATTTTCCCTTTTATCTCGGCTTCTCAAATCCAGGTGGAATTACTGGAGATATTGTGTTTACCGCTCAATTCTCAGGATACTCAGACTTAGACAGGCAATCGTTGGTGAATGGGCTCTCCAGCAAGTTGCTGGCTGGATCGGGGCCGCAAAGTTTTTTCATGAAAACTTGGGAAGCAGGCTTGGCCTATAACAATGGTGTAACAAGCAGCCCCGAAACCAGATTGATTCAATATTATGCCGATCGGATCACCGACATGCCTGCTGTGCTGGGCTTGGTAAATTCTCTCACAGAAAAGATACCGGTCCTCGACAACCGGTTTTTAGTCGATTATGTATTTCGGCAGGCGTTCTCGATTCCGAGATCGATGGACAGCCCCTCCCAGCGTGAACAAGCTTTGGTTGGAGACCTGCGCGATGGAAACGATCCTGCGAAGGTCCGCCGATACTCCGAAGCAATTCTGCAATTACGCCGCGATTCCATGTTGCCATCGGAACTTTCCAAACACGCGTTAAGCTCGATTTGCGGAGTTCTTTTGCAGGAAAAGTGTAAATTGCAGCAAAAAAAGAGCCGGTCGATTTTTTTCTTCATCAACTCAGAAAGAGGTCTTGATGAGGCCGAGCGCCGCCTTGGCATTCCTAAAATATTGCGTTTGTGGCCTAGCGATTACTGGATTTCGTAATCTGTGAGATGAACTCCAGTTGGAATGCAGCCCGATAGATAGGCGAATGTCGTTCGGCCTATTTCCGAATGCTTTCCCTTTGACTAAACGGCGTGCGCCAGATGTGGAAGCCATCGAAGTAATCAGTGCGGCCGGCTTCTTTCTGCACAGGATTCTCCCTGCTGATATATAACATTCTGCCTAGAGGATCTGTAGACGGCGTAAAATCAGTATGCATGGATGTAATCCGATTTAGATTTCCTGTGCGAAGAGAAAAGGCCTCGACTTCTGACCACCCAGCCCCTGTTTGACGAATGAAGAGTATGTGCTCATCATCGATCCAGGCTGGGCAGAGGTCAAAATGGTTTTTCGTTAGTCTATGGAACACCTTAGACTTAATATTTGCTAACCAAATGCTTGATTGATCTTTCGTCGCATTTTCTGCCGAAAAGATCAGCATTTTACCATTTGGCGAAAACCTCAAATAAGAGGGCTCTTGGTGAGATAGGGCATCTCTCGTGTCCAGAAGTTGAATCTCTTTGCCTCCTGTAGACGGCACAAGATAAATCACTCCATCCCTTTCAAAAGCAACATAATTAGTCGCTAACCATGCCGTACTATCGCCAATGACCGTTTCGTCGGCAAATGTCGTAATCTGAGCTACTTCATCCGTAGTGATATTTACCTTGAAAATTTGATTGGTATCGGTGCCTGACTTAGTTTTCAAGCTACTGATAAAACTTATCCATTTGCTGTCGGGCGACCAACTCATTTCCCCAGCGTAGCGATAGATTCCAGCCAACCGCCTAGCCGACGTAAACCCTTTGGCAATCTCCATAATCCAAATCTGAGGGAATCCTGGTTGGTTCTTCGAAAAGTATTGAAACGCTAACCAACGCCCATCGGGTGAGACATTGGGTTCAGTCTCACCGATGGGGCCAAAGGTAAGTTGTTGAGGAGGAAGAGTTGTTTCATATTGGCTCTGCTGAAGCGGGAGCGAGTATCTAGATACAAATAGTAACGCTACTACTGATACGAAACTCACCCATCTCCAAGTACTTTGCATATGACCTTTGTTCTTCCTAGAAAGTTACTACTTTAAACTCCTTATGAGCAAGGCCTTTCCCGGCTTGTATAAATACTGCCTTGCTGTTGCCAGATGGTCGAACGGATATTTTTTGGACGTCAAGATAAACGCCTTTTCCAGCTTTGAGACCAGCTATGTTTGTAAGTTCGGGACTTCCTTTTTCTGATCCAACCGTAAACGTCACCTTGTTCGCGATCTTCAAATTAAGGATACCAAGTGAGACTGAGCTCTCTTTACTGCTGCTGTTGATCGTTACTTCGTTATCCGTTTTGGTTAAAGACGTGGCTTTGGATAACAAAGCACTCGACGTATCGTCCAATGTGACCTTCGAATCCTTAATTCCTTGGCGAAGTGCGTCACCTGTGACACTGACATTATCCCCCAAACCATTGAAGATATTGATCGCTGTTGTCGCGGGATCGGAAGAACTCTGTTGTGCTTGTTGAATGATCTTCGCAACATCTGCTGCGGAGAGATGTGTTGCTGCCTGCTGGGTTTGCTGAGCCTGCTTCTGCTCTTCACCTAGAAATTCAGCTTCATAGGCTTCTTCATTTTCCTGTTCGACGGCACCGAGCGATGAATAGAATGGCGCAAAATTATGCCCGTCGGCATCGATCTTGTTTAGAGGGCTATTTTCCACGTAGCTGTAGAGATTGAGGGTTTGGGGATCACCGAAGTTGGCGTACGGCACAGGCACCGGGACGGCAGACCAGTCGGCGCTGATGAAACGCCCCAGGCTCCCGGAGTAATATCGTGCGCCGAAGTAATCGAGGCCGGATTCGGAGTCGCGTTCTTGGCCGGTAAATTTATAGTGGTTGGAATCGCTCGAGGCAAATGCGCGTTCCTGGCCCCACGGGTCAAAATCGGATTCATTCTTGATATTGCCTTGGGCGTCGGTCACGATCGATGTTGAGTTCAGGTGATCGGAGAAGTAGTAGGAAACCGCTCCGCTCGGCAGGTCGCGGCGTGCTACCCGTTTGCCGGCAAAAAAGACGTACTCCGATTGAAGGTTACCAGCCAGATCGGACTCGGCCACCACCCCCGGCGTCATGCGCCAGTAGAGCGTTCCGGTTCCGCCACTGGATTTTTCCACACGGGCTCCTTCATCGTCATAGACATAAGTGATCGCAACCCCATTCTTAGTCATGGTTGTGATGCGGTTTTCGGCATCGTATGAAGCGGAGACGCCATCGGTGGGATCGGAGACCATATTTCCTGCCGCATCGTACTGGAAATCGGTCCCGGAACCGGCGTGCAGGCGATTCTGGATGTCGGCAGTGACAGTGAGATTTTCTCCTGAGCACTTGGAGACGCCTTTTGAAATCAGGTTGCCCCAGGCATCATAGCTGTAGCTTCCGCCCCAGAATTTAGACTGCCCCGAGCCGGACAGAGTCACCGTGCAATCGGTTCCCGCATTTTGGGCCGAGGTAAGACGATTCAGCAAGTCGTAGTTAAAACTCTGATTGCGGGTTGCATCCTTGTTGTTGGTTATCCCCCAAACGTCACCATTGTCTCCCGAGCCAAAATGGAAATCGTAATTGAGGCTGAGGACAGTTGTCGTGGGGGAAGCAGCCGAGACATTCACCGGCTGAAGGCGGCTGTTATAGCTGAAAGAGTTGGTAATTCCAGCGAAGGAGCCGCTATTGCCGCTGACAAAGCCGGTCAGCGCCCCGCCGGGTTCATAGGCAGCACCGCTGACGTAGTTTAAGTTATTGGCGCTGTCGACGGCGTTCAGCAGCCGTCCTGTGGAATCGGGTGTGTAGAGGATGGTGGCATTGCTGGGATACGTAATCGACGCAATCGAGCCATCCAGGTTGTAGCCATAGCTCATGCTCTTGGTGACACCCAACAGGGTGCGCTGTTCAGTAGCAATGCGGCCCATTACGTCGAAGGTGTAGCTGCCGGAACCGGCCTGATCGGCGAGAGCAGTCAGATGACCGATGCCGTTCGCGCCATGGTCGTATGTGTAGGAAACCGCTGCAGCACCGGCGGGCAACAAGCCGCTTTGGCACGTCTGCGCCGAATATGCCTTACCGGTAACCCGGTTCAGCGGGTCATAACAGAAGCTGACAACCTGCTGTGCGGCTCCCGTTTGGTTAGCGGCAGGGGAGGTCTTCTGCAGCATGTTTCCGTTGTTGTCGTACTGGTAGCTGATTGTACCGGATTCGGGATTGGTGGCAGACACCAAACGCGAGAGCGAGTCGTAAATAAAGCGCCGGACTCGCCAAGGGCTCGAAGCGTCATTGGAAGGCGCAGCCGAGCAACCTGTACCTTGGGGAGAGCTGCCATGCTGTTCAATACAGGTGAGATTTGAAAGAGCATTGTAAGTATAGAGGGTGACATGCGGATGGGCGATTCCCGGTCCAAAAGCGTCGGTTCCGCCAGACATCGTGGCCGATCCGCTAAAGGAACCCTGGGGAAAGTGGCTCGCCTGGCTGCTGCTGGAGGTAATGCTGACAGCCATATCTCCGGCTGCGCCTACCGATTTTGCCGTAAGCACAATGTTGCTGCCGGACGCGGTGGCAGTGACAGGAGAACCGGAGACGTTAAGGGCTTGAGCGAGAGCAGAAGCCAGTAGTGTGGGGTTGCTATTGGTGGAGGCACTGTAGGAGACAGGACTAGCGCTGAATCCTCCCACGGTAACCGTGACGGTGCCTGCGTCATTAATGGTCGCGAACGCATTGTCCTGGCCACCGCTCATAGCGTTAGGAGCACTAATACTAAAACACACGCAGGTGCCGCTATGAGAAGTGGTGAGTGAATAGTTTGTTCCTGATCCAGATGTGCGGGCTGTAAGGATCACCCCGGCTCCACTCGCGGTCGCACTGATGATACTGGAGCAATTGCTGTTGAGGCTTGCTGCGAGTTGACTCGCCATTCCAGTTGACGTTGATCCTTCGGCAAAAGTGGCACCCCCACCGCAAGAGCCATTGACGCGTAAATTTACGGTGCCGGAGTTAAACTGCTGGGTGCAGTGGCCATTAATGCACACTGTGTGAGGAATTTCACTTCCGGAGATTGAGACGGTAGCGGAAGCTGCAGCGGCCGTCTGGGTTTGCACTTGAGTGGAGAGAAGATTCCCGTTTATCGTCGCAGTTCCTTGGCTAGCAGATCCTGAGGACGCATCTCCGGGCTCATCCACTTCGAGGAGGCGTCCCAAACCATCGGTCTTTGAGGACCGTTGGCGTCCGGTCTCGTCGGTGGATATCACTTTGGGAAAGGCCGAGTAATCGATGGACACGATGCCGCCATCTGGACGCGTGATCTGCGTATTTCTCCCCAACGCGTCATAAGCGTATTGGGTGGTTCCATCTGTCGAAGATGATGTAGAGCGATGCGGATTGGATTCACTGGCTTTTCGCCCCAGGTTGTCGTACCCGGTATCGACAAAATCGTCGCCGTTGGGATCGACCAGGCGGGTCTGCTTCGTGCGGCCAAGCCCGTCCAAAGAGGTAAAGCTGTCGATTACCGTATTGCCGACCAGTTTTGTCTTGCGCTCCAAGGTGTTGGGATCGGGATAGTTATAGTTGGTTCCACCCCCATCGGCGTAGACGACCTGTAGTGGGCGGTTGATCGCGTCAAAGCCAAATGTGGTGGTAGTGCCATTCTGGTCCGTGCTTTTTACCGTAAGTCCGGTATTCGGCTCGTACTGGCGGCTGACTACATGGGCAACTGAGCCGGTTGTAGGCAAGGTGGTTTGGGTGAGATAGGCAAACGAGTTGCGATTGACGCCATCGCTAAAGTTGTCGGCGTAGCTGAACTGGGTGGTGTTTCCCAAAGCATCGGTGCTGGTAGCCACATTGCCTGAATCGTCGTAGGTCTTGTGTGTGGTGATGGTCGTATTGCCCGTGCTCAATAAGCGTGAGACGCTGGTCCGATTACCTCGTGAGCCTAAAACCGCGGCATGCTGCGGCGTCTGAGAAGATGTGGAGGCGACAGGGGTTTCATCATAACCAAAGGTGGTTTGGGCCACCTGATTATTGCTGCCATCGGAGACCGTGACGCTGGCAGGCCGGTTCAGGATATTGTTTCCCAGCGACGCATAAGCAATCGTTGTCTTCTTGATGAGCGATCCCGGAGCATTCTGCCCGTAGTCGTATTTGTCTTCCTCCGTCACCGAGCCGGAGGAGTTGAAGAACAATGTGGTTTGCGACTGCAGCCCATTGGGCAACTGGACGATCTGCACGCGCTGGCTAATAGGAAGGGTGATCGCAGTGTTGCTGCAATCCGCAACGCTACCGTTATAACAGGTGAATACGGTCTCTAACAGCTGGCCAGGGTTGGAGCCTTGATAGATCTGCCGCTTGACTTCATAGAACTGGCCATTGGCGCCAGGCGAAGAATTGACGGCCAAATACTGGAAGAAATAATTCGTCTCGTTCCCCTGGGCATCAACGACCGTGGTCTCCCACAATGTTCCGCTCAGATTCTGGCGAGAATAAGTGGTCGTTCCATCGGGCGTCTGCCGCGTCATCGATAAGATGGCGTTCAGGTTGGTGCAATCGACGCCAGCGGTGGATCCTGTATACGTATAAGAAATCGTTCCGCCGGTCCTCAGTTTTACCGACTGAACCCGGCCGGTTATTGCCCCAGAGACTCCCGGAGACGGTTCGTAAGTGAAGGCTACCGAGCTGCCATCGGGATAAACAATCGCGCTGACCAGCGGCTCGTTGTTGTTGGCGAAGTGATTTTGATCGATGAATTGCTGGAGGTTACATCCAAAATTGGCTTGGACGTTATAAGTGGTGTAGTTAACGGTTACCGTCTGCGCTGTCCCCGTTGAATCCGTATATGTATAGGTGTCCGGCGAGCGAGGAGGATTGAGGACAGCGCCTCCGGTTGCGGTTAACACCGTCATGCCCAAAGTGTCGGTTACAGTTTGGGTGGGCGTGGAATTTGGATTCGCGGAGATCGTATTTCCGTTCGTGTCGGTTATCGCTACTCCGACACCTGAAGCTCCAATGTTCGGGGTGAGGATGGTTCCGTCAGGGCCGGTAACCGATCCGCTTCCGGTGACCGAGGAGCCGCCACTGACATGAAGGAGATAGCCGGAACCATCGGTCGCAGCAACATCGACGGCGGCAGAGAAAGCCTGGGTGCATGCATTGAAGGAAGTGATGGTCGGAGGGAACTTGTGTGTGTTCCCAGCCGAATCGGTGTAACTCCAAGCCGACCGCGAGAAAAGGAAGATCGGAGTATGAAAGGTTGCGGTTGAGCCGGTGCAATCGGATTTGGTTAAAGTGCTGGTAAGCGATCCGGCAACGATATTCAGAGGCGAACTCCAGCCCCAATTCCCCGGCTGCCAACCTTGCGTTGTCTGCCGCCAAAAGGGAGCGCTGTAGCTCAAACCGAGATGAAGCGGAAGGCCCCTGCCCTGCTTGCTGACAATTGGGAAGTTCCACTGCATACTGAGGCTGCCAAGATTGATGACTTCCGGCCCGCTGGTGAGGGTGCTAAATGCCGGTGTTGTAGACGGCAGATCGTCGGACGTACCGCTTTGCCCGAAACACTGCATAGCCGTAAAAAGTAGAAGACAACAGATACTGCTACGACCGCAAGAAATTCTCCTGAGTGCTTCCACAAATACTCTCCCTATTTGAATCGTTCGACGTGCATACCAAGCGAACAGGCAAGATAAGCCCTCGTAGATTCGCCTGATCTTATGCAGTCGTCGGACGTTATATCTGGAGAGTGAGAAATCCAGCGTATGACTTTCGGAAAATATTGGATTTAGTTCTGATTTGGGATGTTAAGACGCTCATCGATACAAACTTTCCTAAAGTCATACGCTGGATTTATGGTACCCAATTTATATCTAAGTAAGACGCAGAGGCATTCCTGGCCTATCCGAGGATTCTCTCACTCATCAGTATGGTCCGTGGCCGCCTCCGCGTTCTCTCAATCGACTGATCTTTCATTGGTAAAAAGGGGCCGCATGCTTGTGCTACGTGGTCCCTCTTTTTGTAGGCCCCATGCGCGGGGCCGTGCATGGAGTAAATAAACAAATCCCTCCAAGTTGAAGGACAATGGTGAAAATTGGATACCCAAGGTGGGGCCAATCTTTGCAATTACCTCCGCACTGCTTAGTGCTGCAGCTACGATCAAAGGCGCGATCAGCGGCGACCGCAAGGTCGATTTTCTCTGGAAGAGTCGAATCACAAAATTCCTTTGACAACTCTTTTTTAACTCGAATCAGTATTTATGCAAGAAGCCGTAGGACATTGAATCCTACGGCTCTTGAATGATTGCTCGTTTGTTACCGTTCTATCGTTGCCGGTTGAGCCTTGGCCTGGGATACCGGCTCTCGGTTTATGGTTTGATTTTGGGCTTGATCGAGTGCGGCCCGAGCCATTTCGGGACGAACGCTGATTTCGCGCTGATGGTCGCGGATGCTGTCGGCCTGGTTCACCACGGCGCGCGCGTAGAACTCCTGCGAGGGCGCGCCTTTGCTGAGGTGCTCGGCCACTGTGCTACGGGCTTTGCCTCCTTCGCGGGCGTTGTAAGCTTGATGAACGTGGCGTCCAAACTCGCGCTCCGCAACGTCCAGAGTGCTTTCAAGGCTCCGTCCGTCGGCCGTTATCTCTCTTACCCTTTCTGCCTGTTGAACCACAGCGACGGCATAGCTGTGGTCCGGTTGATTGTGCATACGAAATGATGGAGAGTCGTACACTCTCTCCGGCCTGCGTTGCTCGATCTCAAAGCGCACCTCATCGCGAGGACGGCTTTCCAATTGCATGACCGCGTGATGGAGATCGCGCCGGTATTGTTCCTGGGCGGTATCGATCCGCTCGAATGCAGCCGCATCCGGGGAACGTCCGCGCTCGGCTTCCCGAACCCGGTCGGCCTGCTCGACGATGGCTAAGGCATAGCCTTGCGGCTCGGGCACCTTGCCCTCGCGGTATTCGGCGATTCTCGGAACAATTCGTTCGTCGGGTTCGCCGCGTTCGCGGGCGCGCACGGCATAGTTGATATCGCGCTCGGCAAAGATTTGAAGTTGTGCTTCGGTGGCGATGTTGGCGGAATCCCGCTTGCCGACTTTACGCTCCTGCTGAAGAGCTTCGGTTACCGCAGGCCGCTCGGCTCCATCGTCGTACATGCGCCGGGCGAACTCGGCATTCGAAAGCTGCTTCAGGTTTTTGTCGAGTTGCGCTAGATCCGGCGTTTCCTTCTGAGGTCCGTCTTGCGGCGGTGTAGCGCCCAGTTCTCTTTGGACTTCGAGGTAGTTCTGGACCTTGGCCACAGTAGCCTCGGCATATTTTTGGGGATCGGGCAAGTCCTTGCGGAAGGCGGCCATGTCTTTGATGACCTTTTCCGGGGACTGACCCTTTTCAAGAGCGCGGGCGGCATAGGCCCAGTCGCCGCGGTACTGGTTGGGGCCGACCGTGCGGCCCGAAGGAGATAATGGTGAAGATGATTGCGCATTAGGATAACTACCCATGATGGAACTACTCCAATCAAGATGAAATGGCGGACAGGCCCTTGCCCTGACGCGATCGCGGCGCGCCGCCAGCCTGCCAGGTCTGGGCGAAGGTGCAGCAATTTCCCGCTTGCGCCTGTGGACAAGGTTCGCCGGAATAATTTCTGCAGACGGCATTCGGCTCTCTTCAGTCCTCCTTTCCTGGGGATTGATTCCGGACAAAAAGACGGGCCAGTTCGTACTTATCGGCATCGGCGGAATAGCCTTCGATAGCAAGCATCTCGGAGACATAACGCCTGCCATGATGGCGCTCGATGTGAACGAGAAGCTGGATGGAATCGGCGATATGGCTCTTGATGGCCCGGTAGGGCAGTTCAATGCCGCTTTGCAAGACGCAACTGGTGAAACGCTGCAAGGCTTGCGCAGCGGAGTTGGCGTGAATGGTCGAGATGGTACCCGAATGGCCGGTGTTCAAGGCTTGTAGCAAATCAAAGGCTTCCCCGCCGCGAATCTCGCCGACAATGATGCGGTCGGGGCGATGGCGCAGGGTGGCCTTGAGCAAGTCGCGAATGGTAACGGCGGGAATGCCGTTCTGTTCGCGGCGGGCCTCGAATCGGACTAAGTTCGGCTTTCGGAAGCGAATCTCCGCAGTGTCTTCGATCAGGACAACGCGGTCGTCATCGGGAATGAAATTCGCCAGGACATTCAGGAGAGTTGTCTTGCCGGTGCCTGTCCCACCACTAATAAGGATGTTGCTGCGCCGCTCAACATGCTGTTGCAAGAGAGCGGCGGCTTGAGCGGTTACGGTACCAGCATCGAGCAAGTCGTTCATGGTGAAGTGCTGTGCGGCAAATTTGCGGATGGTCAGGGTGATGCCGTCAACCGAGCATGGACGGATGACGGCGGCAACCCGGCTGCCATCGGGCAGTCGAGAGTCGAGGATAGGTTTGGCCTCCGAGACATCATCGCCAAGGCGGCGGGCGATGTTGCGGATGGCGGCATTGAGGGCGGCTTCGGTGAGACCGGAATCGGGAATGGCCTCCAGCCGTCCGGCGCGCTCGACAAAGACGCGGGGACCGCCGTTGACCATGATCTCGGAGACGGTCTCATCGAGAATGAGTGCTTCAATGGGCCTCAAGTATGGAAGGACCAGCTCAAATCCGGGATTCGGTTTCATAGCCAGCCTCTCTTTACCTGTTCGAAGTAAGAGATATCGGGATCGAGAAAGCAGGGCTTGAGGTAGCAGATGGTCGCTGGCTTGGTTTGGAAGCCATCGTAAGGAATGACGATGGCCTGAGCGTTGGCAAGTTCGGCAAAGACTTTCTGCTGAAAACGGAAATCTTTGCGCAGGCTGTAGTTCTTGCTGGCGCTGATGGAATCTTTGTCGGAGGTTGTTTTGCCGGTCAGGAGGCTGACGTTTGAGTTCTGCCCGGACTCGGTGATGGTATAGGTGATGAAGGGCCGATCTTCCTGGCCGCAAAGCTCGCTGGCCTTCTTCATTGAGAACTCGTCAGAAAGCGCCAGAAAGATTTTGGTGCGGAAAGTCTGCATGAGGGTGCGATAGCTTTCGCCGGGTAAAGTGGATTGGAGAGAGCTAATACTCTGGGTGGCGACGATGGGGACGCAGCGGGCCTGACGCGAGAGGCTGAAGAACTTTTCATCGCCGCTCGGGTCGTTTTCGCCAACGGTCGCAAAGGATTGGTATTCGTCGCATAAGAAAAGAGTAGGGCGGAAGTGCTTGCCGGGATGCTTGACCATCTCGGGGATGCGCAGCAGAACGGCCCGCTGAAAGTCCATCTTCATCATGGTGCCGATGGCGCGGGCCAGACCGGCGTTGAGCGAGATGGGAAAGTTCAAGGCACAGACCTTCCCCTCCTCGATCAGCCATGAGAAAGACGGCAAGGGCTTGCCGTACTTGTAGCGCCCCTCGCGGTCTTTAATATTGAGCTGCGGATCGTAGGTTTCTTTCGGTGGGCAGAAGAGCCTCTTGACGTGGGGATTGTCGTCAAAGAGGGAGAGAAAGACCGAGATACCCTCGACGACGTTTGACCTAAGCTTGTTTTCAATCTTTGTCCAGTCGTTGTAGTACCAGCGGTCGATGGCCTCGAATTGCTCCACCTTAATTGGGTCGCTGTGGGGAGCGGGACCGGCGTGAATCCTGAACTCAACGGGAGGCACCAGCGCACCGAGCGTCTCTTCCAGTTCGCGGGTGTAGTCGGCCCGGAACATGCCAAGCTGCTCGTCAAAGACCAGCCCGTCAGCGGGGTTGTCGGAGCGGTCCTTGAAGTCGCGATAGGCCTCCGAGGACACAAGGATCGATTCCTTGCCCTTGAAGATTTTTCGAGCCGCCTTCAGTTTGTTTTCCAGGACGTTCGAACTGATGGCGCACTCGTAGATATCGAACAAGGTCACATAGTCGTAGAGGATCTTGTGCAGCAGGATGATGAACTTGACCAGATTGGTGTATGCCTGCTGCCAGAAAGGCTCCTTTCCCTTGCCAAACATGTTATTCAGCATGGTTGCGATGCCGTATGCCATAGCGTAGGCATCGAGGTCGTTGTGCAGCGGGTTGTAGCGATACTCGGAGCCGAGCGCGATCTCGACATAATCCTCCTCGCGCCCGTACTTGTGGAGGATGTCGCGGACCTGATGGCAGAAGTCGCCCTTGACCTCCAGCACCAGCCCGCTAATCCTTTTTTCCGGATCGTGACACTTGAAGCCGAGAAGTTGGTCGGCGGCTGGGCGCATAGCGCCGGTGGTCTTGCCCGATCCCATCGCGCCGATAATCATCGTTCCGGTGTAGAGACCGCGCTCGGGGATCTTCAGCCAGCGCGGGTTGAGACAAGGGCCGAACTTAATCTGGTGATGTTGCTCTCCCAAAATCAGGAAGAGGCTGCCGCGTTTGTGGGGAGCAGGATACGGTTCGAGCGGCACGAGCTTCCCCTGCGGCGCGTTGCGGTAGCCAAAGATATAAAGGGCGGAGAAGATGGAGGAATAGACGATGCCCGGCGTAGTAAAAAGCAGAAGCGAATAAGTCCAGAAGATTGCGGAATAAACGGTTGGGTCTTTGATGGCGATGAGCTGGAGATAAAGATTGGCCGAGGGGAACGGATACATGATATAGAGGACCGTTCCGGTGACGGCGGCCAGCACGAAGCTGACGAAGTTTTTCGAGTTAAGGATTCGTTCCAGCATAAATGTGTCCTTTATTGCTTCCGTGAGGCTTCGTCGGAGCGAGACGTAGAGGCCGAGCCCGAGGAAGCTTTGGCTGAAGAAGGTTCGGAAGATTTTTCTGCCGGGTTCTTCGAAGAACCGGCAGCGGCGGATTGTCTCTGGCGCTGCTGCCAGGGAGCGAACTCCGGGTCGGTCCTGAAGAGGAGCTTCAGGGCCTCACGGATGATGCGGTCGGGTTTGTTGTTGGAGAACTTGCAGTATTCGTGCAAGTTGGCTTTGGTTTCGGTGTCGATGCTGAAGGTAAGCATCGACGCCTTGCCTTTGGGTTCGCTGTCGATCAGTGGCATAGCGTGCCTCCTTGGTTTTAAAAGTTGCCAGTGGGCATGGGAGCAACCCCCGGAGCGAAGCGCAGCCCGAAGGGGCCGACGCCTGCGGCGGCGGCGGGGTTGATCCCATGCCCACTAGTAGTTTCCGAGGGTGTATTCGCTGGCCGCCTGCGGCTACGCAAGTAGCGATAAGCTAAGCATTTAGCGGTTTGATCCTCAGACCGTGCTCCTGACCATGGTCCTGACCATCGTGTTTGGGGCTTGGTGGCCATCTGTTCTCATCGCCTCAGCAAGTACGTCTCAAAGATTGCGGATGACTGCGAAGGAGGGCGCGGTCCAGACGCGTCCTCCTTCCTCTGAACTTCAGTAGTGAGCCATTGGCGATAACGCGCCTGATGCTCGTCGCGTGAAAAATATTTCGCGCCGCGATTGAGCCGGTTGATGTCCGGGTCGGTAAACTCCGCGAAGCGTTTCTCCTCCCACATCTTTCTCAGGCGGAAGTAAGCCAGCATCGAGGGCGAGTAGAACTCCTGGTTGTGGCGGGAAAGAACCGCGTTGAACCGCTTCTCAGCCAGCTCAAAATATCTGGCCTTGTTGGCGACGTAGAGGAAGCGGAAGGGAGTCTTCAAGGCTTTAAACAGGGGACGATAGGTTTCGAGGTGAGTCACAAGGCTTTCTGAACCTTCGTGAAAGCTTTCAAAATAGGTGAAGGTCAAAGGCGTGCCGGGGTCAACCTCGGGCTGAGGAATAAAGATAGGAAACTTATCGACGAAATACCGGATGGTCGATACCCCGCCGGTCTTGGATCGGTACTCAGTAGCGGGCAGGCAAGCTTTGTCCAGGCCACATTCAACCGTGAAGTATCGAACCTTGTCGGACTCCTCTTCCAGATATTCCTCGTCGGAGTTTTCAAGAACGAAGTCCAGCACCTTGAGTTTGAGGAGAACTCTAGTTTCCGAGCCAGTCTTGCGATTGGAGGAATGCTCCTTGTCGAGGGCGCGGTAGACGGCGCGGGCAAACAGGTGATAGCGGCAATAGTTAGCCTGGGTGAAGGTGTTGGCGGTTATGTGGCGGTTGGCAACCGCCTTTCTCAAAAAGTCCTGAGGAGCGTAGCCGCGCTCCGCGCCGCTGAATTGAAGAAATTGGCGGCGGAGGAAATGGCCGGAGTGGGCGGCTACGATGGAGAGAAAGCGGCTCTCCCGGTCCGTATAGCCCAGACTCATGACCGCTTGGATATTTTGTTCGTTGAACGTCATCGCGAGATGATTCCTCCCATGAGGTCGGGGCCGTTTGCGCTCCGTCCCCGGCGGCTGCTGCCGTAGAGCCGGAAGCCTGCCGCCGAACGTTCGGCCACGGTCTCGGCTTTGTAGTTGGTAGTAACCAGTTCCAAGTCGCAATAGGACGTGCCGCCTCCGGCGGTCTCGTATTCAATGCGAACGTCGGGAATGGGAACCTTGCCGTTGACAACCTTCAGGTTCTCGCGCTGTGCGACTTCCAAGAGGTGCCGGAGCCTCTGGGGCTTGGGCAAGTGATAGGACTTGGCCAGTTGGCGGTTGATCCGCCTCCTGAACTCGAAGTCCAGGTGAACGCGGCGCGGCTTGCCGCCGTGGTTGGCAATGTCCTGGGCGGCGTGCCGGTACATGCGATAGAGCGCGGCATCGTGCTCGATTTCTCGCCGCTTCACCGGCCCCGCATGAATGGTCTGGTCGGGGTTCGACCGGAGATATCTTTGGACAAGCTCCCTGGCGGGCTTGGCGAGAGAAACGTATTTGATGGGCGATGCCTTGGAGCCGATGATGCGAACGAGGTTCTGGCGGTGCAGGTGCGTTAGGTCGCGGTCGAAGGATGCCTTGTCTCCGCGATAGACCTGTTTCATCAGCTCGCCTTTCTCGATGACGCGAAAGATTCCGACTTCGGTGAGCACCTGGGCTTCGCGATTATTTAAGCGGTAGCTCCTCTGCCTCAGTTCAAAGACCGCTCTACCGTCATGCCTTTGGTCGTTCTCACGGTCTGGGGCGATTTGCTCCGGAACTATGGTTTCCTGTTCCAAGGGAATGAGAGCCGGAAGCGTGGGCCGCGTTCTTACGTCGCGGCCCGGCTTCTGCCGGTCTGGCTGATCGGGGATGTCAAGATCGCGGTCCATGGCTACTCCTCGAATTTTTCCGTGATCTCGTTGGCGAGAACGCTGTGGCCGGTCTTCACCTGCTTGTCCAGGTGCAGGAGCTTCTGCCCGGTGTTCTTCAGGAAGAAGCGGCGGAAGATGGCGAAGTTCAATGCAAAGATATTCAGGAAGAGAATCAGGACGAACGCCTCGATGTATCCGCCATAGGCGGCAAACAGATGATTGCGAAATGGAATCAGAAACTTGAGGCGATCAAGCAGCACGATCATGGCGGCCACAAACAGGCCGAAGGTAATGAGCACCGAAGTTCCGAGCATAAGATTCTCCTTGTCTTGCTGAGAGCTAGGCGGGAAAGGGCCGGGGCCGCTTCGCGTAAGCGGGGCGCGAAGGGTGCGCGGTCCCGGCCATGTTTGTGTGGTTGTTGGGGTGGGACTGATGCGGGTTGCGGCAACGGCGGTCATGACAGGGGTGCTATTGAAAAGCCGCATCCTCGCGGAAGTAGGTAATGGCCAATCCCAGAGGATTGACCTGAATCAAATCGTTGGGAACCGAGTCCCTGAAGAAAAAGACAAAGTGAGCGGTGTAAAGGACGCGCTTGGTCTCGGTCCTGTCCACCGGGTTGTAGAAGATTTCGTAAAAGTCCACTGTGGCCTTGAAGGGAGCGGAGCGCAGGTCTTCAATCGAGACTTTGGCAATGCTGATGTCGATGTCGGCCTGCTGGCCTTCGAGGTAGGTTTCGATAATCTTGTCCTTGCTCCAAGCCCGGTCAAGGCCGTTGCCTAGCTGGGCGTCGGTAAAGAGCAAAGCTTTGTGGAAGTTGTCGCGGATGGTGAAGCGGCTGCGCGTATAGTACAGGCGGCAGAACTCGCTGAGAAAATACTTGATCTCGGCTTCCTGCGGCCTGTAGGCAAAGTTGCTGTAGCTGATGGCCTCGGCCCGGCCCACGTCGTTGATGCGCACGACCAGGGGCTTGAAGTTCTGGACCATGCGCGCCGTCCGGACGTTGCTATAGATCGAGGCCATACACACCAGCGACATCGCCAGGAGAGCTATCCGCAGATAAGTATTCGTGACCAGGGCGTTGCCAAACTGCTCGGCGTAAAGCTGCCGGGCGGCATTGAACTTCGGATCGACCGGATTGGGATGTTGATTGTTCATAGAGCCGCCCTTACGGCCATGGTGGCCGCCGTCTGGACCGCGCCGCCCCCGCCCTCACCCGATGAGCCGCTGAAGACGTGGTTGACCAGCACCGGGATCTTGAGGATTCCGTAGATGCCTGCGCCGACCACCACCGTCAGGAACGGCAGCATGGCCAGAGCGTGGGCCATGTCGCTGAACGACTGCGGTTCAAGCGGCCCGAGAAGCTGGAGCATGAGTTTGGCCAGCACCCACAGGAAGGCGTTGGCGATGACCGGATAGAAGGCGTATTGAAAGAACGACTTGAGCCAGCCCCAAAACAGGAAATCCATCTTGGGGACGATGAAGAATGGAATGAAGATGGGGCCGATCAGGGTCAGGACGCCGATGGCGATATAACCGAAAGCGATGATGGCGAATACCAGCAGCTCAACCACCGAGAAAATGAGCATGAGGAAGATCGAATAAAAGAAATAGCCCGGCCCCATGGTGAGCAATCGAAGAGCGGAAGCCGCTTGCACGTAGCCTTCGAGCTTCATCACCAACTCGTTGATAGGTTGCTGTCCGATGCGGTCGGCCAGCATAAAAGCCTGATCGGTAATCAGGTGATAGAAGCTCGTGCCGATGCCGGGAATCGGAACCGAGTAGTAATGCGTCATGGCGTAGCCAAAGCTCAGGACCAGGACGAAATCGGCGAAGACGCCGAAGTCGAGCCCTGGGCCTCCGGAGGCCGCGTTGAGCGCGTTCTTCACGCCCACCCACACGATCAGAATGGTGGCGAAGCCGCGGAACAAGTTCATGCCGAGCGCCGTGAAGAAAAAGGCGTTCTGGGCGAAGAGGCCCGCAATGTCGTTGCGGACCGAATCCAAGAGACTGTGAAACAGCATAAGGACTCCTATGGCAGCCGGAAGGGGCCGGATGAGGGTTGGCTGTCGATGGCGGCGAAGGTCTGCTGCATGATGGCCTGGGCGCGGATGTTTACGTTCATGTCCTCACCCTGCTGCTTGCGCTCGTGGGCGGCGCTGCCGGTTGCCTGTTCCAGCATCCCGACCAACAGCTTGTTGGTGTCCTGCATGGAGCGGGCCAGGACCACGCTGGCCGCATTGATTTTGTTCAACACGGCGACTTGGCCGTTCAACTGGTTGTCGGGAGAGAGAGAATCGTTTTCGAGACGGCCAAGCATGGCGGCAATCTGCTGGGAGCTGTTGCGTATCTCGCCAATGGTGCGCAAGCTCTCCACGTTGGCCGCGTCCAGCAACTCAAGCATTCCCTGTTGGGTTTGCAAGCTTCCGTTTAGGCTGGCGCTCAGATTGGCGGAGTCGTAGCGGCGGAGCGGCCCGACAATCTGCGAGTATCCGGCGTTGATGTTCGATAGATTGCCGGTGTTGACGCCGTTGGTCCACTGGCCGGTGTTACCGAAGGTGTTCTGAGACAGAAGTTGATGCCAGTCGGAGAAGGCCGCCCGGTAGCGGGCGGGCATGTTCTGTATCTGCTGGGCTTGGGTCTGAAGAAACTGGTACTGCTGGAGAAAGAGGGAGTAGGACATCTGCAACTGTCGAAGCTGCTGCTGAAGTTGCAGATAACGAAGCAGCGCGTTCTTATAGTTCGAGGGATCGAAGACGATTCCGCTGCCTAGCTGCGCCGAGGCGGGGATCGCCCCGAGACTCAGGCTGAGAGCGAGCAGAAGCATCGCAATGCGTGATTTCATAAAAGACTCCTAGAAACTCGCGGGACTCGTGGCCGGACGTGGCGCGTATTCCGGCACCAATAGGTCCTGCGTGAGATAAACCTTGACGCGATGTCCCTCGCGAATGGTGATGGTCGGGAGGACATTCAGAAAGCGGTCAAGGATGTGAACGGAAGATTGGGCAAGGCTCGAAGAAACGCCCTGGCGATAGGTGTCGGTAGTTGACTGGGGAACGTCGATGGTAACCGGCTGCGTCCCGGCCTGGGCCAGCCCAGAGATTGCGCCCACGGCAATCGACGCGCCGAAGATCTGGAGATAGTGATGATTGGTCTGGTCCTTGAGGCCGGTCTCGCCGATCTGGTTCAACCCCTGGAAGCGGTCAAGATCGACCGAAGATCCATCCGGCATCAGCAGGCGGTGGAAAAATACAGCGAGACGCCGTTGTCCAAAGCCATCCACTTGCTTGGTCTCACCGAGCAGCTTGCTGCCTGCCGGGATCAGAAGCTTGAGACGGTCTTTGGAGTAGACATCGCTGGTCATCATCGCAAGGACCGGGCCGCTGAAATCGCCGTTGAGGCGATTCACCAGCACTGTCTCCAACAGCGTTCCTTCGAAGACCGGATACTCGTTGTCCCCGGCCTCTTCCGCGGTTACGCTCGGCACAACCCGAGAAGGTGGCTTTTTTCCTTGTGGGCTGGCGGCTGCCGTCGCAGGAGTCTGGATGCTTGATACATCCGTATTCACTGCGCCGGAAATCGGCAGGTTAGCGATGGCCGCCGCGACCTGTTCAGGCGTCGGCGGCTGCGGTGCATTCGCCGGTTTGCCTTCGGACTCGCGGTAGCTGAGTGCGATACTCGATGAATACAGAGACGTATAGTTGCGCTTTCTACGGTCCTCTTCAATCGGATCGACCGGAGGCGCGGTAGTCTGCGCCTCTTGTGCCGGGTTGGTTGTGGATGTTTGTTGTTGCGCGGCCTGGGCATTGGCGATCCGGGTCGCATTCTGCGCCTGCTGTTGCTGCTCGGCCAGCCGCCGCATCAGGTCATCCAGGCCGGACGTGCCCGCCTGGAGTGTAGCCGTGGCTGCGGATGGCGTTGCAGGCGATGGCTTTTGGGCCTTGCCGCCAGTCAACCAGATCAGCAGCAGGATCACGACCGCCACTCCAATCGTGATCCATGCTTGAAGCGACTTGCGCATCACTCCTGGCGGCGCAGAGCGCCGGTCGTTGATTCCCGCCATTTCCGGCTCGGTAGCAGGTTGCACTTGCACGGGCTTGGTTTGTGTCTCCTGGTTATCCGGCATATCAGTTGCTCCTTTCGAAGGTGAGCCTGTGCTTGCCGATGGCGAGATAGCCTTTGTCGATCACCTTAGGGGCAATGTAGACGCCATCTTGAAGGTCGAAGTTGATCAGGTTGGGCGCTCCGTCTTTGATCTCGTACAAGGTCGGCTTCTCCTGGGCGAGTGAGCGGATGTAGGTGAACTTGTCGTCGTGATACATGGCCACGACGCGGAAGGGCTTCTTGTCGCGCTTAAAGCGATAGTCAAATTGAATGGTTTTAACCGGGTACTCGGAGCGGAAGGTCTCTTTTGCCTCTTCGGCCCTGGTTGTCTGCTGGCGGGCGGCGGCCTTCACGGTCTCGACCTCCGAAGCTGCCACAAAGCGCGGCGGGCCGCTCATCGCCTGGATCATGCTCTGGTCGGTCGGCTCCAGAAAGACTTTGAGGTCGGCGTCGCCGCCAGCCTCGCTGATTTCGTTCAACAGCAGGGAGTACACATTGCCGGATGCGGTCGTGAGCGTGACATTGGTGCTGCTACCGGCCTTGGCGGGCTTGATGTAGCAGAAATTATGGGTTCCTTCGACGATCCAGAAATCCTTGTCGCCCACCACGAAATCGAGAATCTTTTCGTTGGCGGGCAGGACGATCAAAGTCGTGAAGCGGATCTTGGCTTTAACCGGAACGATGTCCTGGACTGCGTACTTGACGGTGCGGGCCTCGTGGGCCTGTGCAAGAGCCATGCCCGCGAAAAGAACCGAGGCGATGGCTGTTCGTAAGATTGCTGGTATGACGCGCATGAATTACTCCTTTACTGTTTGGGTTGTTGCGTTGCCGCAAGGACTTCAAGTCCTTGCAGAAATCCGTGCGCCCGGAACGCCTCCTCCCGGCGTTGGTTATCAATAGGGTCGTTCGTATAAAGCCAGTAGGATTTCCCATCCACGGTCAGGTTCAGCACCTTGGCCATGTCCGTGCGCTTGATGAAGAATTGGCGTTTGGGTATGAGTCCGGAAATAAGCTCCATCTCGCCTTCGTTCAGGCGAAAAGTGTTCTGGTATAAATCGCGGTCTAGCGTTGGGTTCGCAAGAAAGACTCTGGTGGCGCAGCTCTCAAGCACCACGTCCAGAATCTCGGACTTGCGAAGTTCGTCGAGCGATTGCGTGGCAAGAATCATGGCGGCGTTTTTCTTGCGCCACGTTTTGAGCGCCTCCACGATGTAGGCCCGGATTACGGGATGCAAGAAGAACCTCCAGGCTTCATCCATGAAGAACGCTTTGAAGGTGACGGAAATCTTCGGGTCGTAGATGACCATGTTGGCCCGGTGGAGGATGTAGAAGAGCAGCGGCTCGACAACCTCCGGGTATTGGTCCATGCCCTCGAAGTCAAAGCACTGGAAGTGCCGGAAGCTAAGGGTATCCTCGGGATTGTCGAAGATGGCCGCATACTGGCCGCCCTCGATCCAGCGGTTGAGCTTGTCGGCCAGATCGCGGCGCAACGTATTAGCCAGCACGCTGAGCCGTCTCAGTTCCGCTGGAAGCTGATAGAGCGCGACAATCTGCTCGTAGACTTCCTTATCGTCGGCGTGGGTAAAGGCGTACTGATTTCGGCCCTCGATCAACACCTTGAGGAGCGAGAAGAGGAAGTTCAAGTTCTCTGTGGTTGGCTCCAGCGAAAAGGGGTTGATGGTAAAGGAGCGACTGGCGGCTCCCACCTTAATATAGGAACCATCGAATAACTCGGTGATGCCCTTGAAGCTCCCGCCCAGATCGAAGATGAACGTCCGGGGGAAATACTTCTGCATGTTGGCCATCAGGAAGTTCAGCAGGAAGGACTTGCCCGAGCCGATCCGCCCGGTAATCAGCGTGTGGGCCGTGTCGAGATAATGCAGATTGAGATAGAAAAGGCCGCTATGGCTGGTTTCAAGGATGGCCAGATATTCAAGCCCCAGGTGTCGGTTGACCGGCTCCCCGCTGTGGAGCGTGAACAGGAACGAGTAGTCGGCATAGTTAGTATTGAGGATGTCCAGTCGCCGCAGGTTGAAGTGTCCATTCCCCGGTATCGTG